>OCZV010000440.1_pt1 | contig 15113 bp, 13 predicted proteins | sample 1539051 | NCBI WGS metagenome assembly OCZV01 (sample SAMEA3113581, study PRJEB22503) | soil metagenome
ATCTCGAAGTGATCGCAATCCGCCGCTAGGCCGAACCCCAGCACCGGCTCGTCAGCCGGTGCTGGACTGGGCCCAGATGTTGATGTCGCCCTCGACCGCGTAACGATCGATCTCGGCGAGTTCGTCGGCGTCGAACTCGATGTTGTTGAGCGCGCCGAGATTGTCCTCCAGCTGCCGCACGCTGCTCGCGCCGATCAACGAAGAGGTCACTCGCGGATCGCGCAACGTCCATGCGATCGCCAGCTGTGCGAGCGACTGGCCCCTGCCCTGAGCCACTCCATTGAGGGCTCGGACACGCGCCAGGTTCTCCTCGTTCAGCATGTCGCTGTTCAGCGTTCCGGGTCTGCTCGCCCTCGACCCCTTGGGGATTCCATCGAGGTAGCGATCGGTGAGCAAACCCTGAGCGAGGGGCGAAAACACGATGCACCCAATCCCGCTTGTGCCGAGTTCGTCCAACAACTCGGGCTCGATCCAGCGATTCAGCATCGAATAGGAGGGCTGATGTATGAGCAGCGGAGTCCCCATCTCAGACAGGATCCTCGCTGCCTCCCGCGTTCTGTCAGCCGTGTACGACGAGATCCCCGCATACAGGGCCTTGCCCTGGCGCACCGCCGAGTCCAGTGCACCCATCGTCTCTTCGAGCGGAGTATCGAGATCGGGCCTGTGCGAGTAGAAGATGTCGACGTATTCGAGTCCCAACCGGGCGAGGCTCTGATCGAGGCTCGCCAGCAGATACTTGCGCGATCCCCACTCGCCATAGGGACCCGGCCACATGTCGTAGCCGGCCTTCGTTGAGATTATGAGTTCATCGCGGTACGGCCCCAGATCTCGAGCCATGATCCGCCCGAAGTTCTCCTCAGCGGATCCGTACGGCGGCCCGTAGTTGTTGGCGAGGTCGATGTGGGAGACGCCGAGGTCGAAGGCGCGCAGAATGATCTCGCGCTGCGTCTCGAGCGGCCGGTCGTACCCAAAGTTCTGCCAGAGCCCAAGCGACACACCGGGGAGCTGGAGCCCGCTCCGTCCGCAGCGTCTGTACAGTATGACTTCGTATCGATCCGATGCGGCCACATACGTCATCGGGCGATCCTAGCGGGCGCGAGCAAACTGTCCGCGCTCAGTCACGTATAGCGTGACAGAACACGGACAGTTCGCCGAGTCAATCGGCAATTCGCAGCGCCACTGCGGGCGGTATCCGCGCGGCTCTTTGCGCCGGACGAGCGGTTGCGAGCAGAGACGCCAGGAAGGCGATTCCACAGACGATGGTCAGCTGAAGCCACGGGACGGCGAAGACCGCGCTGTCGCCGACCGCTCCCTGGGAGATCATCTCGTTGGCGGTGACGAGTGCCAGGGAGGCGCCAACGAGGATTCCCTCGAGTGCCACAAAGGTCGACTCCAAGAGGAACGCGCGCCGGACGCTCGGGGCGACAAAACCCAGGGCCCGGAGCACACCGATGTGACGGCGGCGATCACGAACGGCTCTCACCATCACCACACCAAGTCCTGCTATACCCACGACCAACCCGAGGGCGAGGTATCCCTGGATTAACCGCATGAACTGCATCGTGGTGGCGAATCCCTCCTCGACGATCGTCCGGAAGCTCTTCGCCTCGACGCCGTTGGCTACAAAGGCACCCTCCATACGACTTGCGAGATCGTCGAGTTCGGCGGGCGATCCGGAGGCAACTACGAAGAAACGAGAGACACTTGCTCGCCCACCGAGCACCTCCGTGAGAGATTCGAGCGACAAGAAGGCTCCGGACCGGGCCTCATCTCCTTCGGTGATGCCAACGACTACGCGCGAAGTGATGGTTCCGGAGACCGGGTTTGTTACCTCCACCCGTTCTCCGACGTCGACAAGGTTCTCGGGGGGTCCTCCACCCATTTGCAGGAACTCCTCCGACACGATCATTGCCTCTGGGTTCGAGACCACTTCTTCCCATGCGTCCTCTGCACCCTCGAAGCCCGGCGCGATCGCGGCGAGATTCGGCGGGGTGACGGCCGTGAACTCGGCCGTTATCCCGGTTGCCGGCCAGGGGATCGCCTGACTTACGGAGGAGGACTTGAACAGGGGACGGCCGAAGCCGGCACCCACGACGCGTTCCACACCCTCAACGCCGGCAATCTCTTCGGCCTCTGGTGGGTTCGACTCTCCACCCGTGACGAGGAGGTCGTACCCGCCTGCTTGATCGCGAGTAGCGGTGGCCACTTGTCCTCCGAACACACCCGACATGACGCCCACCATTACCAGCGTGAAGATGACGAGTGAGTACATGCCGAGAGTCAGTCCCGTGCGAAATCTTCGCGCGAGGGGATAGGCGAGACCCAAACGTAGAGGAAGCCTCTTGGCGGCAACTCTTCGAATGGTGCCCTCGAATGTTTCCTGCAACTGGCTGAGGAGAACAACCGAGGAGAAGACGAGCAGGACCCCCTGAAAGACGAAGACGGTCAGGTCGACGTCGTCCCCCAGCTGGTTGTTTAGAACGCGCCCGCCGACCAATCCCCAAGCGAGGCCAAATGCTGCGGCGGCCAGCAGACTGATCCGGCGCCCGAGCACGCGTGCCCCAAGAGGAACGAGAAGAAAGGCTGCAAGGGGAAGTGCAAGTAGCGCAGGCGCCCATGCGCCGTCGTTGCCGAGCGTTGAAACGAACCATGCCAGCGTTGCTACCGCGGCGACTGCTGCTCCGACAAGGACGGCGGGACGTGCTTTGCGCCCTGGGGGTTCCGGCAACTCGCGGATAGCCCGGATGATGTTTATCCGGCTGATCCTGATGCCGGTAACGGCGATTGTCGCAATCGCGACGAGCAGACCGATCGAGAATCCGCCGGCGATGCTGGTTAGCTCCGCGTGGAAGCGAAAGTCCAGAGCCGCGTCGCCGAGGCTCGAGAAGATAGGTGCCGCGATCGCCACGATTGCCCATCCAACTCCGATGCCGGCGATCGCACCAACGACCGCAGCCGCGAGGGAATACATCGTCCCCTCGAAGATGAAGATCCGAATGAGATCGGACCTACGCGTTCCGACCGCCCGCATCATGCCCAGCTGGCTCTTTCGCTCTTCGGCGAGCATCACGAAGATGTTCACGAGAAGCAGAATGCCGGCGATGATGGCGAACATCCCGAAGGTCAAGAACGTTGAGCCAAGGTTCTCGCCCCCGTTCTCGGCAGCTTCGAGAAGGTTGCTCTTCACGGGGTCGATCCTCAGTGCTGGAGTTCCGGCCAGAGCCTCGGTGATGGATTCCGAAACGCGTTCGGAGTGTTTCGCCCCCTCTTCGACGCCGCCGCGATTCGATACCACGACCTGCGCCGTGGGCGGAAGCGCGCCCCGTGGCATCCCGCCGTCCTCCAGGAGGAGCTCGATTGTTCCGGGAGCCACGAATGCATTTGGGGAATCGGTTCCGCCGTCGGTCTGAAACCCTGCGAAGCCTTTTTGAGGGAGTACGCGGCCAACCGTCAGTCGGGCCTCCGTCCCGTAAAGGTGGAGGGTAATCTCGTCGCCCGCGGCGACGCCGACGGCATCGGCAAGGTCCTCAATAAGGACGACTTCTCCCGCCTTCGGAGTCGGTCCAGAGATCCCTGTGTCGTCCGGATTCCTACCGAATTCCCGAGCGGCTTCGAAATCGAGCTCGATCAACTGAACGCCCGGCTCCGCCCGCGTCGCTCCCGTGGATCCGGTAGAAACCGCAGCGGGTGCGGTGGTAAACGACATCACTCCGTCGATCAGCGGTTCGCCGGCCTCCGCAATTCTCCGGACGACGTCATCGGCGCGCCTCGGTTCATCGACAACGATGACCTCATCCACCGGGCCGAGCTGATCCCATGCCCTCTGTTTGATCGACGAGTCGAGTGTGTCGCCCACGATGAAGGATCCGGTTATCAAGGCCGTTCCCAGCAGGCTGCCGGCGACAACGAGCGCGGCCTCACCGGGCCGCCTCATGACGTCTCTAACTGCGAAACGCCCTGGAATGGGGCGCCGGAAAGCGAGCGCCGCGACTGCCAACAGCACAACACCTACGGCGATCAAGAGAATCGAAAGCAGCGCGGCGTTCATGCTGCAGCCCCCATTTCGATTCTGCCGTCGCGCATTCTGATGATCCGCTGAGCCGTAGCTCCGATCGCCGCATCGTGAGTCACGAGCACCAATGTGAGCCCGTCATCGTTGAGATCACGCAGTAATTCCATGACGGACTGGGCCGTCTCCGTGTCGAGGTTCCCCGTCGGTTCGTCGGCCCAGACGATGGCCGGGTTTCCGGCTAATGCGCGGGCGATGGTGACGCGCTGTTGCTCGCCGCCCGATAGTTCGTTGGGACGATGGTCCTTTCGATGTCCGAGGCCGACGCGGTCGAGTGTCTCCTCGGCGCGCCGGCGCGCCTCGGCGGGTGACGCCCCGGCCAGCAGAAGCGGCATCTCGACGTTCTCCGCCGCAGTGAACACCGGAATGAGGTTGAAAGACTGAAATATGAACCCCATCTGTTCGGCGCGGTTACGACTCCTCTTCGCGTCTGCCAGCGAATGAATTTCCACACCGCCGACAAAGACGGATCCCGTGTCGATTTCGTCCAAGCCGGAAAGGCAGTTCAGCAGGGTGGTCTTCCCCGAGCCCGAAGGTCCCATTACCGCCACAAATTCGCCCGTCCCGACCTCGAGCGAGACGTTGGCAAGGGCATGCACTTGCCCGGCGCCGCTGCCGTAGGTCTTGCCGACTTCCTCTGCTACGAGGATGCGGCCGTTGGTCACACTCGGGGGACGTGGTGATTTGGTCGATGCGGTCAACATCAAGCCTCCTTGATCTCGTTCTGTCTGCTGAGAACCGCGGAATGCGCGGTTTTGAGCGGACAGAAAACTGGGAGGGGTCGGTCCCAGGGGGGCGAACACACTTGTTGCGCGCTCTATGCCGGGATAAAAGGGGCGCAACATAGTGTGTTCGACAAGACCGACCCGCACTCCCTTCGGGTTACTTGCCGGTCGATTTCAGGACACTCAGCCGCTCGCGGTACTCGTTGTCGCTGATCTCACCGCGTGCGTAGCGCTCCGCCAGAACGCCCTCGGCCGATTGCATGGGGCGGCCCCGCGCCCATCCACCCCGGAACCGGAAGAACGCAAAGATCAGAACGCCCCAAAAGAGAATCCAGAAGATCGGGAAGATCGGCCACCAACCACCCGGCCCCCAATCCCCGTGCGCTGCCAGCAGTCCTGCTGCCTCGGTCACCATTACTCTCGCCCTCCTATGCTTGTGGCGGATTTCTTTACGGGTCCCATGCTCGTCACAGAGGGGCGCGATGTCGTCGCCTTGGGGGATGCAGTTGGGGTACGACCCCGGGCGCAGGAGTGGCTCCCGTGGCTGCCACGGGGGCGGTAGTCAGCCGATCAGGTCAACCAGCCGGGCCGAACCAGTCCGGACTCGTAGGCGATCACAACTAGTTGTGCCCGATCCCTGGCGCCGAGTTTGACCATCGCGCGGCTTACGTGAGTTTTCGCAGTAGCAGGACTCACAACGAGGCGTTCGGCGATCTCCTCATTTGATAGCCCCTCGGCCACGAGTGCCATGACCTCTCGTTCTCGGTCGGTAAGCGCATTGAGTTCCGAAGTAGGGCGCGGTTCCTTCGTTTTGGAGGCGAATTCGGCCACCAGTCGCTTGGTTACCCCGGGTGACAGAAGCGCATCTCCCGCCGCGACCGCTCGGACGGCGTGGATGAGTTCCGCCGGCTCGGTGTTCTTCACTAGAAATCCGCTGGCGCCGAACCGGAGACCCTCGAATACGTACTCGTCGAGGTCGAACGTGGTCAGGATGATTATGCGCACCTCGCTGAGCTCTTCGTCGGCGGCTATCGCCCGAGTTGCCTCCAGGCCGTCCACCCCCGGCATCCGGATGTCCATGAGGATCACGTCCGGCTTCAGGGAGCGCGTGAGGCGCTCGGCGTCCGCGCCGTCCGCGGCCTCACCCACGACCTCGATGTCCTTTTGCGCATCCAGCAGGGCTCGGAAGCCGGCCCGAACGAGGACCTGGTCGTCAACGATCAGTACTCGAATCAATTCGGGCGCCGATCCATGCGTCACGGCCGCATCACGCCGTGACTTTCATCCCTTGATGCTGTGGTCTCTGTGTCGTCTTCGAGCGGCAGCCGGGCGCGGACGCGGAATCCGCCCTCCGGGCGAGGACCCGCCTCCAGTTCGCCCCCCAGTGCTGCAACCCGCTCGCGCATGCCGCGGATCCCGCGGCCGCCTCCGGACGGCGGTGCCGCAGCGCCCGACGGGCCGAGGCCGTCGTCTTCCACCGTGATGGTGAGGTCGCTGTCGCCGTAAGCGAGGGTGATTCGAGCTTCCGTGGGGCCCGCATGGCGCGTCACGTTCGTGAGGGCCTCCTGAACGATCCGGAAGGCGGCAAGGTCAACCTTCGGCGGGAGGGCCACGGGTGTTCCGTTGACGCTTCTGTTTACTCGTACACCGGCGGCTTCCGCTCGCGAGATCATGTCCTCCAGGTCGGCGAGGCCCGACGTTGGAGACCGCGGCACGTTTTCATTGCCGTAGCGCAGGATGTCCAGGACGGAACGAAGCTCACCCAGCGCTTCGTTGCTCGCCTGCTTGATCGCGGACAGAGCTTCGCGCGCCTGTTCCGGGCGTTCATCGATTAGATGAAGAGCTACGCCCGCCTGTACGTTCATCAGCGAGATGTTGTGAGCGAGGACGTCGTGGAGTTCGCGGGCGATCCGAAGCCGTTCCTCGCTCGCTCGGCGGGCGTTTTCCTCGGCCCGGGTTCGCTCGGCCTCGACCGCCTGCTCCCGGCGCGAACGGACAACTTCGGCAACCGCGAACAGGACGAGCAGCCAAGCTGCGATTCCTAGCGCCTGTGGAAGATCGGGGCGCTCATCGGTGCCCATGAACGGTCCTACGAACACGATGCTGGCGTAGCCGGCGACGAGGAACCCGGCCGCGACGAGCCGCCGGCCCGACATCACCACGGTAAAGAAAGCAACGATGTGAGCGAAGAAGATGGGACCGCCGGGGTAATCGGCCAGCGCGTAAACGAGGTTCGCGGCGAAGGTCACGCTCAGCACGGCAACCGGGTAGTTGCGCCTGACCGTGAGGGCGGCCGGGCCCGCCAGCAGAAGGAGGACCGCCCATAGGTCGTACGGACGCGCGGTATGCACCTGCTTGGTGCTTGCAAAGTACGTACCGACGACTTGCACTACGGCGATAGCGGCCGGGAGCACGTACCGGCTTCGCCAGAGCGGGGCTGGTCGCCCCCACGTTCGAGGAGTTTCGTTCGTCACAGGAAAACGGTAAGGCCGGATGGTCGTTCTGTCATCGTCCGGCGAGATTCCCCGCGTCTACTCCGCTGGGAGTAGCCGTGCGGCCCGCGGCTTGCGCCGGGGGAGCCTGTCTTATCGGCGCCCTCGGATACCATCGCCTCATGATCTGTCCAAATTGCCGCGCCGAGTACCGGCCTGGTTTCACGCAGTGCTCCGATTGTGGCGTGGAACTTGTGGAATCCCTGCCCGAGGAGGAGGCGCCCAACCAGTTCTCGGCCCCAACGCACACGTCGATTGGGCCCGAACTCGTCGAGGTCTATCGAGCGTGGGGCGCCCCGCAGGCGGGGCTGGTCAAATCCATTCTCGAGGCCAACGGGATCGAGTGTGCGCTGTTCGGTGAGGGCGCAAACCGCGTCTACAACATGACCGTGGGCCCACTGGCGGCCGTCCGCGTCATGGTGGGGCCCGATGATGTTGCCGCCGCCGAGGAGGTCCTGCAGGCGGCGGATCGCGGAGAATTCAACATCGAAGACTGAGCCGTCCTCTCTGTAGCCCGTTACCTCAAATTGCACTTGGCCGAGAGACGACCTCACCGAGGCGATCACGGCGGGGGAGCAGTGCCCCCATATGGCAGTCGATGCCCGTGCCGTTAGCCCCTAGCGGAGCATCTGCTCGGAGGCAATGCTGACCCAAAGAAGAGGGCACGACGGCGGGCTGCCGTAAGCCTCATGGAGGTGCTAGTTGACTCGATTGCTTCTGGGTGCATTCCTGATCGCGCACGGCGCGCTTCATCCCACGATCTATACGATCCCATACGACCCTGAGAAGACTCCGTTCAATCCAGGTCGTTCGTGGGCGCTGGCCGCCGTTCACGTTGCAGAGCATCCGACGCGAACGTTTTCGGCGGCCCTTTCGGTGATTGCGGGAGTCCTCTTTCTGTTTTCGGGCATCGCCCTGCTCATCTCGTCGTCCATCTGGGTCTCCGTCGCCGCAACGGGGGCAGTAGCAGGCCTCGTTCTCAAGGCCTTGTACTTCCACCCGTGGCTGAGCGTTGGAGTGCTTATCGACGTCGCGGTTCTGTGGGCAGCGGCAGCGGGATGGCCGCCATCGCTCGTTTGAGAGGACCTGCCGGCCGCCGACCGCGTAGGGGAAGGAGAAGATAGTTATGGCTTCCGGAGCAACATACCCGGCGCGCATCGAAGGGCGCCTCGATCAACAACTGTCACGATGGCTGTGGCTGGTTAAGTGGTTCCTGGCAATTCCGCACTATTTCGTTCTGGCATTTCTGTGGGTTGCCTTCGCACTGCTGAGTGTTTTCGCCGGATTCGCAATACTGTTTACGGGCCGCTACCCGCGCGGCATCTTTGAGTTCAACGTCGGAGTTCTGCGCTGGTCGTGGAGGGTCGCCTTCTACGCACATGGAGCTATTGGAACGGATCGTTACCCTCCGTTCACTCTGGCCGAGGTCGAGGAGTACCCGGCTCACTTCGAGATTTCCTATCCGGAGCGCCTGTCGCGCGGTCTGGTTCTCGTCAAGTGGTGGTTGTTGGCGATCCCCCACTACATAATCGTCGGCCTTCTCGTAGGAGGGACCTGGTTTGCTTGGCGTACCGACAACTGGCAGATCGCTGCTCCGGGACTAATCGGCATCCTCGTTCTCATTGCCGGGGTCGCATTGGCCTTTACTGGACGGTACCCAACTTCGCTCTTCGATTTGATCCTGGGTTGCAACCGCTGGGTGTTGCGCGTCGCTGCGTACGCGGGCTTGATGACCGATGAGTACCCTCCGTTCCGGCTCGATATGGGGGGTTCGGATCCCGCGGGCACTCTGACGGTTCCGTCCGGCGCGCCGCCTGCAGGCGCGGCCCCGACGGCGGGCGGCACCGCAACGCGGGGGTGGTCGGCCGGCCCCGTCACGATGCTTGTGATTGGAGCGATCATCGCCCTGTTCTCGGTGGCTGCCCTGGCCGCCGGCGGGGCAATGCTGTGGGCGGATCAAACTCAGCGAGATTCGGCGGGCTATCTATCCGTCTCCGATGAACTCGCCACACCCGCATTTGCGCTCGTGGCGGAGGACATCGACTTCCGCGCCGACGACGGGCCGCGTGCGCTCTATCCGAGCAGCATCCTCGACAAAGCGCGAATCGAGGCGACCGGTATCACGGGCGACTCTGTCTTTGTAGGGATTGCACGAGCTGAGGATGTGGACCGCTATCTCGGCTCCACGGGTTATGCATCCGTCAGGGATCTGCGGGATTCGTCCCTCGTCACCCACGCCGGCGGCGCCCCGGGGTCGGTTCCCGGCAACGAAGATTTCTGGGTCGCCTCGAGCAGTGGACCCGGCAAGCAGACTCTTACCTGGGAGGTCCAAGAGGGGACGTGGACCGCAGTGGTGATGAACGCCGACGCCTCGGCCGGAGTCTCCGTGGAGACCAAGGTCGGAGCTCGGATTCCGTCGCTCGGCTGGATCGCCGCCGGTGTGATGGGAGCGGGGGTAGTGTTCCTCCTGGTCGGCGCCGGCCTGATCGTACTGGCCGTCTACCGTGAGAGCCGGCCGCGTCCGGCAACAAGTTAGGCCATAGCTGCGAACTGTTCGCGCTGGTTCATCGGATCCAATGAATCAGCGCGAACAGTTGAGGTTAGCGGGTCGGTTCCTTGAGCCAGGATGGTGCGGGGCGGTCCTCAGCCGAGATGAATGGGGATTCGTAGTCGGGCAAGTCGGCGAGCGTTGCCTCGATCTCTTTGTCGGTGATCGATTTCCATTTGCGTTCCGCTTCGACCATGCGGGGGACGAGTGACACATCGCTTGCCATGCACAGCCCGGCTGCATCCCGGCGCGCCAGTGCAAATGCAACCGCGGCATCGATGTGACGCTGCTCCTCGAGGGGCTCGTACCAGGTTGTGAAAGGTCGCTCATCGTCGCGGCGCCAGAGGTTTCGGGCGATGTGTTTGATCAACATGAGACCGACATCCTGAGAGCGCACCTCATCGGCCAGCAGTTCGAAGTCGGAACGAAACTCCGGTTCGTTCCATAGCCGGTAGCTGTACGGCGTCAGCACCGTGTCGAAGGGGAAGCGGCGGAGTGCTTCGAGATGCGTGGCGGTGGCATGCACTCCATGGCCGGTGATGCCGATGCCTCCGACGAGGCCCTCGTCGCGCGCGGCAACGACTGCCTCGAGGGCGCCGCCCCTGCCCGTTACCTCGTCCAGCTCCTCCATGTCGCACACCGCATGAAGCTGGAGCAGATCCACACGATCCACGTTGAGGCGCTCGAGCGATCGCCTGATCGTGGCTGAGGCGCCCTCGGCCGTGGGTTCGCTCGTCTTGGTCGCGAGGAAGATCCGGTCGCGGATGCGCGGCATCCACCGGCCGAGTTGTAGCTCCGAGTCGCCGTAGTCGTCGGAGGTATCGAAGTGGTTTATTCCGGCCTCGAGGGCAAACGTGATCGATTCGTCGGCCCGTTCCTCATTGACTTTGGCGAGCGCCGCTCCCCCGTAGATGAGGACGCTGCTCATGTGTCCCAGCCGGCCCAACCGTCGCGTCTCCATGGCCCCTCCTCTGGCAGCTAAGGCCAGATCAGAATAGCTACGTGCCCCCGAGCCGGCCCTTCGTGATACTGTTGACAAAGTCAACGAATCTGTTGAGGAAGGCAATGAATTCGACGATCGACCAGCGCATTGGCTCGGTGCGGGCCTTCAACCGCTTCTACACCAACGTGATCGGCGCGCTGCGCGGAGGCCTGCTGGACACCCCCTACTCCCTGACCGAGGCGCGGGTGCTCTTTGAACTGGGGCACGCCGACGCCACCGAGGTCGCCGAACTCCGGCGCGCCCTGGACATCGACCGCGGGCATCTGAGCCGGATGCTGTCCCGATTCGATGGCGACGGGCTCGTGGTCAGGGAACGTTCGACCGAGGACGGCCGCCGCCAGGTCATTCGTTTGTCCGACGCCGGGCGCGCCACTATGGCGATGCTCGGAACTCGTGCTGATGACGAAGTGCGCAATCTGCTCGCACCCCTGAGCGACCGTGATCAGGGGACTTTGATCGGCGCGATGGGGACCATTCGGAGCATCCTCGAGCGGACCCGATCCGAACCGTCCTACGTCATCCGGCCCCTGGGCCCCGGAGATCTCGGGTGGGTGGTGCACCGACACGGCGTCCTCTACGCAACGGAATACGGGTGGGACGAGACCTTTGAGGGTCTCGTCGCTCAGATCGTCGCCGACTACGCACGCGACCGAGACGAGCGGCGCGAGTCGGCGTGGATAGCCGAAGTCCACGGCGAACCGGCTGGGTGCGTCTTCTGCACGAAACGGGAAGAACACGTAGCTCAACTGCGGTTGCTTCTCGTCGAACCGGAGACCCGAGGGATGGGTCTCGGAGCGCGACTAGTGGACGAGTGCATCAGGTTCGCGCGCCGGGCCGGGTATCGGCAGATAATGCTGTGGACCAACGACGTGCTCACCGCGGCGCGCCGCATCTACGAGAAGGCGGGCTTCCAGCTCGTCGAAGAAGGGCCCCACAAGAGCTTCGGCAAGGATCTCGTCGAACAGACGTGGGCGTTGACTCTTTAGTGCCTCGACCAGCAATGTCGGTAGGGTTCTGCGGGCGAAAAAGCTGCGCCTGTCTGCGTTCTCGGTCGGGCACGTACGCTCCTGGTACGCACCCTCCCTGCGGCACGGCTCCGCCGAGTACTTGGTACCGCCGCTCCGGTCTGGTTGCGTTTCCTGCCGGACGGGCGTGCAGGTCGGTGCGCTGCCGCAGGCTTGTTTTTCGCGCCGCACAACCTCGCAAACATCACTGGCCGAGGCACTGCCGGCGCGCCGGCCTATTCGACTTTCTCGCCCTTCCCGATCGCCACCACGCCCCCAGCAGATACGGTGAATCTCGATCTATCGATGTCGAGATCAACGCCGATCTCGGCTCCCTCTGGAACCACAACGTTCTTGTCGATGATCGCATTGCGCACGACCGCGTTGCGTCCGATCTCAACTCCATGCATGAGTACCGACCCCTCTACCTGAGCGTAGGAATGCACCCGCACGCCCGGAGAAAGGATCGACCGGCGGACCTCGGCACCGGAGATGATGACCCCCGGCGAGATCAACGACTCGATCGCGCGTCCGACCCTCCCCTCGGCATCGTGAACGAATTTCGCCGGCGGTAGGGCATGAATCCAGGTGAGGATCGGCCACTCCATGTTGTAGAGGTTGAAGATCGGATGCGGCGATACCAGGTCGAGGTGCGATTCGTAGTAGGCGTCGAGCGTCCCGACATCCCGCCAGTACGCGTGGTCGCGATCCGTTACACCGGGAACCGTGTTTGTTGAGAAGTCATAGACGTGAGCTCGGCCCTCGTCCACGAGCATCGGGATGATGCTCCCTCCCATGTCGTGTTTCGACGCAGCGTCCGCAGCGTCGGTTTTGACCGCGTCGACAAGGGTCGATGCCGTGAAGATGTAGTTGCCCATTGAAGCAAACACCTCGTCGGGGGCATCGGGGAGCCCCTCTGCGTCCGCCGGTTTCTCCAGAAAGGCCCCTATCCGGGTCGTCCCCTCCAGCGCTTCGATCACCCCGAATTCCGATGCTTGGCTCCTGGGGGCACGCACCGCCGCTACGGTTGCTTCGGCGCCCGACTCGATGTGCTGTCGAAGCATCTGACTCGGGTCCATTCGGTAGATGTGATCTGCTCCGAACACGCAGACATAGTCGGGCCTCTCGTCGCCGATGAGATTGAGGCTTTGATAGATGGCGTCCGCTGAGCCCTGGTACCAGTGAGGGCCTCGCCTCATCTGTGCGGGCACGGGAGTGACGTAGTTACCAAGGAGTGGAGACAGCCTCCATGTCGTCGTTACATGGCGGTCGAGGCTGTGACTCTTGTACTGGGTCAACACGGCGATCTTGAGGTATCCGGCGTTCACCAGATTCGATAGAGCAAAATCGATCAGGCGATAGTGACCGCCGAACGGCACTGCGGGCTTGGCGCGATCGCGCGTCAGTGGCATCAGACGTTTGCCCTCCCCACCCGCGAGGACGATCCCGAAAACGTGAGGACGCCCCATCGCTCGACTTTACTCGGACGCGACGAGCCTGCGATAGAGGGCCGCGGTCTCCTCGGCGACTTTGGTCCAGCTGAAACGGTCGAGGACGCGCTGTCGCCCGGCTCGTCCGAAGGACCCGGCCTTCGCCGGATCCGCGAGAAGGTCGTTGATCCTCGCACTCAGATCCCCTGCGAATCCTTTCGGATCGCGGGGATCCCTCGTAACGGGATCATCGATCTCGAACGGAACCAGGTGGCCGGTCGATCCGTCGTCCACGACCTCGGGGATGCCGCCGGTAGCGGTTGCCACCACGGCAGTACCGCAGCCCATGGCCTCCAGGTTCACTATCCCCATTGGCTCGTAGATCGACGGACAGCAGAACACGGCTGCATGGCTGAGCAGCTGAACGATCTGGGGTTTTGGCAACATCTGCTCGATCCAAACGAGCCCGCCGCGCTGCTCCCGAACCGTGTCGACGCGGCCCTGCACCTCCCGTGCGATCTCTTTCGTATCCGGCGCACCGGCGCACAGAACGATCTGCACCCCGGGCTCGATATGCAGAGCGGCATCAAGCAGGTGCACAATTCCCTTCTGGCGGGTGATGCGCCCGACAAAGATGACGTACGGGGAACCCGGGTCTATTCCGTATGTCTCGAGGACGTCGGTGTTTGGGTCCGGCTTGTAATCGTCGGGGTCGATCCCATTGTGGATCACAGTGACCCGGCCCGGGTCGAGTGCCGGGTAACACTCGAGGACGTCCGTGCGCATGGCGGAGGAAACGGCGATGATCGCATCGGCGGACTCCAGCGCGGTCTTTTCGCAGAACTTTGAGAGCGCGTAACCCCCGGCGCCGAGCTGCTCGGCTTTCCACGGTCTAAGCGGTTCGAGGCTGTGCGTCGTAGCCACGTGAGGAACGTCGTAGATGAGCCGCGCGAGGTGGCCGGCGAAGTTCGCGTACCACGTGTGGCTGTGGACGAGATCGGCATCTTCGAGACCCGTGGCCATCGCGAGATTGACGGACATTGTCTGGAGTGCGCTCGAGTACGGCTCGCCGCGCGCAACCGTCTCCCATGGAGTGAAGGCCAGGACATCGGGACCGTCGGATGTGGCCTCGCGGGGCGCGCCGAAACACCGCACCTCGATATCGATGAGCCGGGCGAGTTCGACCGCGAGGTATTCGACGTGCACACCCGCGCCCCCGTACACCTCAGGCGGGTATTCGCGTGTGAGCAGGGCGACCCTCATGTCCGGGAGCGTAGCCGTTCTCGGCGCGCCGCCCGCGCCCCAATTGGAACCATCCGACGGCGCGCGGTGTATGGCATGTGATGCGGAACCCAACGAGAACCCTGCTGCTTTTCGGACTCACGCTGCTGGTGGCGTGTGGGCCGGAGGCATCTCAGCAGGCGGGACTCGAGCTCCACGAGCCGAGCGGAGTCCTGTGGGTCGACACGGCCAATGGAATCGCCGCCGTGAACGTTCCGGATGCCACGGTGCGAATGGAGATCCCGAACGCGGTCGTCGGCCGGGACTTCACCGAGATCTACTCGACGAGGTACAAACAGGGGACCACCACTCTCATTCGCTGGGATCCTGGGGCGGCCGCCCACCTGACGAAGATGACGATCCGTGGCACCTTCGCGGCCAATGTCGCCGGGCCGGGGGGCAAAGTCGCTCTGACCGAACCTCGATCCGAGGGGGCGACGCCCTGGCTGCCGGATGGGCGGAGGCGGACGACGGTGGTGGTGGGTACCCCGGATGCGGGGGTCGAGCGGAGGTACAGGTTGCTGGGGAACTTCGAACCCGAAGCCTTTTCCACGAACGGTA
>OCZV010000441.1_pt1 | contig 15098 bp, 14 predicted proteins | sample 1539051 | NCBI WGS metagenome assembly OCZV01 (sample SAMEA3113581, study PRJEB22503) | soil metagenome
GCGGCCGGCTCTCCACTGGTGCGACCATCCTCGCGGCCGGGGGCCTGGCGGCCTTTGCCGCCGCGTACCTGCGGCTGTTCTGGATCCTGCCCCGGATGGCCCACGAGCGGCGGGCGGAAGGCTTCGCTCTGCTCGCTGGCGTGGCCGTGCTGGCCATCGTGCTCGGGGCAGTGCTTGGTCAGGAGTGGCTCGGGTTGCTCGTCTACCTGAGCGTGGCCGCGGCGCTGACCTTGCCCACGCGCGGCGCGCTCGTGGGTGTGGTCGGGGCCACGGTCGCCGCGCTGACGATCGTCGGTGGGCTCGATGACGTGGTCCTGCAGACGCTGCTGTTCGGGCTGTTGCTCATCGCAGTGCGGCGGCTGATGGAGCTGGTCTGGGAACTGGAAGCGACGCGCGATCAGGTCGCCGCCCTAGCGGTCAATGAGGAGCGCCTCCGTCTGGCGCGCGACCTGCACGATCTGCTGGGCCGCAACCTGTCGGTGATCGCGTTGAAGAGCGAGCTGGCCCGCAAGCTCCTGGGGCGCGACCCGGCGGCCGCCGAGCGCGAGGTGCGAGACATCGAGGCGGTGGCCCGCGAATCGCTACATGAGGCCCGCTCCGCGGTGCTCGGCCTGCGCCGAGCCAGCCTGGCCAGCGAGATCGACTGGGCGCGTGACGCCCTGACGGCGGCGGGCATCGAGGTCACCGTGCGCACCGGCGACCCGCTGCCCGCCAGGGTCGAGGCACCCCTGGCGTTCGCCGTCCGCGAGGCGACCACGAACGTGCTGCGCCACAGCCGGGCACGACGCTGCCACATCGCGCTGCGACCAGCCGGTGACCGCGCGGTGCTCGAGGTCCGCGACGACGGGACCGGTGGCTCCGACTCACCCGAGCCGGGGACCGGGCTGCGCGGTCTCGGCGAGCGGATCGCCGAGGCCCGGGGAACCCTCCAGGCGGGCCCGGCGCCAGGTGGCGGCTTCCGGTTGATCGCCGCCGTGCCCATCCCCCAGCCTGGTCGACAGATCCGGGACCACGGCAACGGCTTGCTGGCGACCCGATGATCCGGATCCTGCTCGCAGAAGACCAACACATGGTGCGCAGCGCGCTCGCCGCGCTGCTCGCCCTCGAACCCGACCTCGACGTGGTCGCACAGGTCGCCGCCGGCGACAAGGTCGTCCCCACCGCCCTGCAGGCCCAACCGGACGTGGCCCTACTCGACATCGAAATGCCAGGGATGGACGGCATCGAAGCCGCCGCGAAGCTGCGCAAGGAGCTTCCCGACTGCCGGGTTCTCATCCTCACCACCTTCGGTCGCCCCACCTACCTGCGCCAGGCGATCGAGGCCGGCGCCTCGGGCTTCCTCGTGAAGGACGCACCCGCCGAGCGGCTCGCCGACGCCGTCCGCCGCGCTATCACCGGACAACGGATCATCGACCCCGAGCTGGCCGCCGCCGCCCTCCAGACAAGTGAGAGCCCCTTCACACCCCGGGAGCGCGAAGTGCTTGAAGCAAGCGAGGACGGGTCACCCGTTGCCGAGGTCGCCCGGCGGCTCTTCCTGTCGGAGGGCACCGTGCGCAACTACCTCTCCTCGGCGATCGGCAAGACCGGCGCCCGCAACCGGATCGAGGCACTGCGCCTAGCCCGCGACAAGGGTTGGCTCTAAGCGGGCACCAGGGTGACCGGCTTCCGTGACCGCGCTGTGCTCCAAGCGGGGATCCCCGACGCCGAGACCGCCGCCAGGGGCGCGACCCACATGGACCTCGCTACCGGCTAGGCGATCGCCCGGGATGACTCCCGTCGTACGCTGACGCCTGATGTTCGGGCGATGGCGCACCCGCGGCTGCGACGACCGTTCACTCCGATGCTCGTTCTGCCGAAAGCCTCGGAACAAGGTCAAGTTCCTGGTCGCCGGACCAGGCGTCTACATCTGCAACGCCTGCGTCGACCTCTGCAACAAGGTCATCGCCAGAGAGCGCGTGCTCAGCAGATAGGCGCGCTGGGCCGCGTCATGGGAGCTTCACGGGACGCTGGACGATGCCGAGCAGTTCTCCTTGGGGTGTGGCCACGATGACCTCGCTGACACCGCGGCGGGTCATGCGCTCGAGGAGCGGGGCGAGGGGTTCATGGGCTCGCACGGTTGCGGGTCCCGGCTCCATCACTTCCTCGACCGGCGTCGAGTCTGCGACGTCGACCCGACCTGGGCTCACCCGGCCGAGCACGATGCCGTGCTCGTTGGCGACAACGACGCTGCGTTCTTTCAGGGCGGCGATATCGGCCAGCCGGTCGTCGGGCCGGCAGGTAGGTGGATCGCGATCGGCGGCGTCGATCGCTCGCCGTTCCGAGGTGTCGGCGCGCACGGTGGGCAGGCCGGCGCCCATCCAGTCGACCTTCCCGGCCGCATAGTCGTACACCGGACCGAACCCGATGCGTTCGAGCCTCCACGCAGCCCGGGGGCTCATGTCGCACAAGGCGTCCCAGCAGTACACGACCACCGGCCGCGCGACATCCAAGAGTGCCCGTGCGTTGGCGGCGTCGAGGCGCTTCAGTGGCAGGTGGAGTGCTCTGGGGAGGTGTTCTTCGGTGTATTCGTGCTCGGGTAGTACCTCCACAAGGTGCGCCCCGGCGTCGACGAGGCGCCGCGCCTCGTCGCGGTCAACGATGATCGGCACCTGTGACCTCCATCCTCGCCGGTGTCGTCACGAGGCGAGGACATCCGCGAGCTGCGCCACGGTGGGCGCGCCAGAGGCGCCGTGCTCGCCGCCGTAGAGCCGGCACGACAGCGACGGGCGGGCGTCCGGGTCGGCGAAGGGGTCGCGGCCGTCGACGCGAATCGTGGGCGAGCCGTGCATCCCGAACCGATCGGCGTCTTCCGGCGAGGCGACCTCGCGCTCTCGCACGACGGCCGCCAGACCCTGCTCGGCGAGGGCGGCGTCGAGGTGGTGCCGGGCGGTCTCCCGGTGCGGGCAGTTGGGGACGTAGAGCAATTCGATGTCCATGACCACTACGCTAGACCTTCCAGTACACGGGAAGGTCAAGGAGAGACACGGGTGCGCATCGGGGACCTGGCCAGCCGGTCGGGGGTGACGGCGAAGACGATCCGCTACTACGAAGGCGTCGGGCTGGTTGAGCCACCGGCCCGCACCCCGTCGGGCTATCGCGACTACGAAACGGCCGCGCTCGAACGGCTCGCGTTCATCCGCGCCGCCCAAGCCATCGGGCTGACCCTCGGCGAGATCCGCAGCATCATCGCGTTGCGCGACGACGGCAAGTCCCCGTGCGGTCACGTCCTCGAGTTGCTCCGGCAGCGGGCCGACGAGCTCGACCGGCGCATCGCCGAGCTGCGAACCCTACGCGGTGAGCTCCGGCGCCTCGTGGACCGTGCCGACGGGCTCGACCCGGCCGACTGCAACCCAGGCCGGGTGTGCCATCTCATCGGGCCGGCCTGAGCGCGACCGGCCGTCGCCTCTGGTCACGTATGAATCGAGCTACGACGCGGCCCGCAGGATGGCGGCGCGCAGCTCATCGGGCGGTACGCCGAGATCCTGGAGCAGCCGGTTCGACAGCGCGCGCTCCTCTTCCACCATCCCCAGCAACAGCGCACACGGGTCTATCGCCGGCAACCCCCGCCGCGTGGCCCCCGACAGCGCGCGTTCCATCACGCGCTTGACGCGGGGCGTGAGAGCCAGAAGCGTTCCTCTGGCGAGTATCGACATGCACCGGCGGCGGGGGCGGCGCCACGGCTGCCAGGGTTGCCGCACGGGCCGCCGCGCCAGTCGTTCGAGGGCATCGGGGCCGAACGTCCGGCGCACCGCGGCCCGCACCCCCTCGAGGTCGATCCCGAGGCTGGCCAAAAGCTCCTCGTCACGCGGCGGGCCATCGAACTCGGCCTCGAGTGCCGCCCGCACGGCCTGGACCTCGGTGGGCAACATCCGTCCAACCTGGTGTGGTAGCAGGTCGCGATGCTGCACGAGAGCAACTAGAAGGTGCTCGGTCCCCACATAGTTGTGGCCCAGGGCCCGCGCTTCGGCGATCGCCGTGTCGATGACGATCATCGTGTCGGCATCACATCGGTCGAACACCCCCGCTCACCCTCCTCGCCCGTCTCGACGCACGCGATGCTTCTTGTGGACCGACTGGCGGGTCACACCCAACACGTCGGCGATCGCCTGCCACGACCAGCCCAACGCCCGGGCGTTGTCCACATGCAGCTCCTCCAGCTCCTCCACTAGCTGCCGCAACGACGCCACCGCCGCCAACCCCATCGCCGGATCCCGGCTGCTGGCCGCCGCGTCCAGGTCCTGCAGGCTCTCCATGCGTGTCAACCTAGGCTGACAATCGTCCGGGCGTCAACCCGGGCTGACAGCATCCGGTGGTCGACGGTGCTCATGGCGATCTCGCCGGCCCTCAGATTGCGGTTGCGTATGGCCAGTCGTCCCCCAGGTCGCTACTGCTCGGCTGCCGTTGAGCACCGCCAACGGATGAGCGGGCAACATCGGTCATCGGCGCGGTGCATTAGCGTTCTGCGCGCGCGATGAGGGCGTCCCCGGCTCCGCGGGAAGGACTGAGTCCTCCTCATCGAGTTGGTGTTGCTGTAGGTGTCATCTTCGCTGCGCCTCCAGATGCGGACTAGGAGGGCGCAGGTGAGGAGATGGCGTGACCACTCGACCGCTGCCCGAGCGACCCGATCTCGATCAGCTCCGCCGCTCGGCGAAGGATGTGCCCGACGCGCTCTTGCACACGGATGGCATCGCGTCGACAGTTGAAGACCGGGAGGACCTGGGATGACGCAGATCCTCGCGGCCGACGAGCCTGTCGCGGTGGCGGTGGTCGAGGCCATCCGTGGCGGCGACGTCGACGCGTTGCGCCAACTGCTACGCGACCACGCCGGGCTGGCCGGCGCCAGGATCCGTGCCGTGGATAGCGACGGCCGGGAGCACAGCTCGCGCACCCTCCTGCACGTCGCGACCGATTGGCCCGGCCACTTCCCCAACGGACCCGCCACCGCGGCGGTGCTGACGGCGGCAGGTGCCGATGTCGACGCCCGCGTCGCCGGGCCCCACACCGAGACGCCGCTGCATTGGGCCGCGAGCAGCGACGACGTCGACGTCCTCGATGTGCTCCTTGACGCCGGTGCCGACATCGAGGCACCAGGAGCAGTGATTGCCGGCGGCACCCCGCTCGACGACGCGGTCGCCTTTGGGCAGTGGCAGGCCGCCCACCGGCTGGTCGAACGCGGGGCCCACACCGCGCTGTGGCACGCCGCCGCGCTCGGCCTCATGAACCATGTCGAGGCCCACTTCGCCGGATCCCCGCTAGCCGGACCCCACCCGTGGGGCGCCGGAAGCGACACGCCACCCGACGAGTTGACCGTCGCCTTCTGGTGCGCCTGCCACGGCGGCCAGCGGACGGCAGCCCAGTACTTGCTCGGGCGCGGCGCTCCCCTCAACTGGATCTCCGTGTGGGACGGCCTCACACCCCTCGACGCCGCTCGCCGCGAAGGCCACGACGAGCTGGCCATCTGGCTGCGAGATCAGGGTGCCAGGCCGGGCAGCGAATTGACCTGAACGGGTCCGCGCACCAAACCGGCCCGAGGAGGAGAAATCTCCTTGGGCCGTGCCGGGGTCTGCGGACCTACGCTCCGCTCATGACGGTTTGACGCAACCGGGCGCCCCCGCCGCTTCCTTCCCTGACCCCCACCGGATCCAGGACAGGAGGAGCGAGTGCGCACCGACGACGACATCACACCGTGCCCCACCTCGGGCTCAGCCGCCGGTCCCGGCCCGGCATCACTGCCGTCACGGCCATGACCACACCGCAGCTTGCGGCGCCGGTGGCCCTGAACGCCGCCTACGCCCACCGGGTGTGGACGCCGGTGTCGTGCTACCCCGCGCAGACCACGTGGCGGCTCGAGCACGCCGGTCGCCCCACCCTGTACGCCAAGGTCGGCCGGACGGGCGCCTACCCGGGTCTGGCCGCGGAGGCCGCCCGCACCCGCTGGGCCCGGCCATATCTCCCCGTCCCTGGCGTCGTCGCCACCGGCACCGATGGGGCGCTCGAGTGGCTGGTGACCGCCGGCCTGCCCGGCCTCCCCGCCACCGACACCACGCTGGGCGAGCCCGCCAGCATCGTCGTCGCGCTCGCAGAAGGGCTCCGGCGCCTCCATCAGCGCGCCCCCGCCCAGCACTGCCCCTTCCAGTTCCGGCTCCCTGTCGCCTTCGACCACGTGCGCCGCCGGGCAGCAGCCGGACACATCGACCCCGCCGAGGACTTCGACGACGACCACCGCCACCTCGACCTCGACACTGCCCTGCGGGAGCTCGAACGACTCCACCCCGACGACGAGGACCCGGTCGTCTGCCACGGCGACTACTGCCCACCCAACGCCCTGCTCGCCGACGGACAGGTCACCGGCTACGTGGACCTCGGCGAGCTCGGCGTCGCCGACCGTTGGTGGGACCTCGCCGTCGCCACCCGCGCCGTCACCCGCAACTACGGCCCCGGCCTCGAGGATCTCTTCCTCGACGCCTACGGCGGGCGGCCCGACTCCTGCCGCCAGGCCTTCTACCGCCTCCTCTACGACCTCGCCTCCTGAACGCGCCACCCCCCGCTAAGGTCGTGTGCAGCGCCACCGGGCGCACGCAGTCCGCGCGAAGGGCCAAGCCCACCGGTGAGTCAGCTCGTGAACAACGGAACCTCCTTTCGAGCCTGGCGATGCGGACAGCAGGCGTGACCGGAAGGAGGCCACCGTGCCTGTCCGTTCGCTGCCCCGCGACCCCAACGTCGAGCAGCTCCGCAACCTGTCCAAGACCCTCCAGCGTCTGGTCCGCGAGGGCGAGCCCGGAGCCGTCGACCTGGTGCGGGAGTTCCACCCCCGCTTCGCCAACCTCGCCGCCGGCTCCCCGGAGCTGACCCGGTTCACCCGGACCGACATGCAGCTCACCCTGGCCCGCTCCTACGGGTTCGCATCCTGGCCCAAGTTGCGCGCCCACATCGACGCCGTCAACCGCCTCACCCGCAACCCCCACCTCCAACCCGTCGGCAACCCCATCAGCAACGAGGCCGAGCTGATCGACGAGTTCCTCCGGCTCGCCTGCCTCACCTACGGCGCCGACGACCCTGCCCGACCAGAGCGGGCCCAGGCCCTGCTGGCCGAGCACCCCCAGCTGGCGTCGGCCACCATCCACACCGCCGCCGCCGTCGGGGACGTCGCCGCCGCCCAGGCCCTGCTGGCCGTCGATCCCGCCCAGGCCCGCGTCGAGGGTGGCCCCTACCGCTGGGAACCCCTCCTCTACCTGGCCTACTCGCGCGTCGACAGCACCCGCCCCGGCCACTCCCCGCTCAACGTCGCCCGCCTGCTGCTCGACGCCGGCGCCGACCCCAACGCCGGCTTCCTGTGGGAATCCGAATACCCCTTCACCGCCTTGACCGGTGCATTCGGCGAGGGCGAGAGCGGCCGCAACAGCCCGCCCCACCGGGACTCGCTAGAGCTGGCCCGGCTGCTGCTCGACGCCGGCGCCGACCCCAACGACAGCCAGACCCTCTACAACCGCCAATGGCGACCCGACGACACCCACCTCCAGCTCCTCCTCGACCATGGCCTCGGCCGCGGGACGGCCACCGTCTGGCACGCCCGCATCGGCCTCGCCCACCCCACACCCCAGGAACTCGTCGAAGAAGAGCTGCGCGGCGCCGCCAAGGCCGGCCGCCTCGCACGAGTCCGGATGCTGCTCGAGCGGGTCCATGACGTCGACGGCATCGGCTGCGACCACCCGACCCTCGAAGGACGCACCGCCCACCAGCTCGCCGTCCTCCACGGCAACACCGAGATCGCCGCCCTCCTCCAACGCGCCGGCGCCCAGCCCCATCCGCTCAGCCCCGTCGACCAACTCCGGGCGGCGTGCATGCGCCCCGACCCCGCCGAGGCCAGACGGCTGCTCGCCGACGATCCCACCCTTGCCCCCCGGCTCATCGACGCCTGCCCCGACCTGGTCGCCAGCGCCGTCGAGCTCCATCGCATCGACGCCGTCCGCCTCCTCATCGACATCGGCTTCAACCTCAACCCCACCGACCGCCGCACACCCCTCCACGACGCCGCCTTTCACGGCCATCTCGACCTCGTCCGAGCCCTCATCGACCTCGGCGCCAGCCCCACCATCCCCGACCCCGACCACCACAGCACGCCACTCGGCTGGGCCAAATACAACCACCAACACGACGTCGCCGAGTACCTCGCCAAGATCACGTGACGGCATCGACCAAGACCCCGACTCAGCGTTCGGGGTGGTCGCGAATGGAGGTTGATGCACCGGTTCATCTGCGACCAGAGTGCCTCCGTGCCGTTCCGTTAGGTCTGAGCTGATCCTCGTGCCCGTGGGCCTCCTCGGGTTCGGTCCCTTTCAGGTCCGAGCCCTGGAGGTCTTCCGTGCCCACTTCTCGTCGACGGCGCTTCGTCGCGCTCGTCGATCTACTCGCTCAGCGCCGCCCCGACGTGGCCGCCAGCGTCATCCACGACGCCAGGGTCATTGTGGACGGGCGCTTCGTCACCAACCCTCGAGCGCGCGTTCCCGCCGATGCGTCGTTGCGTGTGCTGCCGGCGCGTCGGTTGCGCGGTGATGTCAAGCTGTCTCACGCCCTCGACAACCTGCACGTTCCGGTCGCCGGCCGCGTCGCTGTTGATGTCGGCGCGAGCGCGGGAGGCTTCACGTCTGCCCTGCTCGACCGGGGCGCCCTACGCGTTTACGCCGTCGACGTCGCAGTCGGCCAACTTGTCGGCCGGCTCCGCAACGACCCGCGAGTGGTCAACCTCGAAGGCCACAACCTGGCCACGCTCGACCGGGCACTGGTTCCAGACGTCGTCGGCCTGATCACGATGGACCTCAGCTACCTCTCGGTCAGCGATGCCCTGCCACAGCTTGCGGACCTGGATCTCGAAACGCACGCCGACCTGGTCGTGCTGGTCAAGCCGACGTTCGAGCTGCACCGTCCGACGCTGGCGAGATCCGACGATGACGTGCGTCGCGCCATCGAGCATGTCGAACGCGCAATGATCAGCCTCGGCTGGCACGTCCGCGGGCGTTGTGATGGGCCTACCACAGGTCGCCGCGGCGCGCGCGAAGCCTTCGTATATGGGCGCTGCGAACGCCAGGCATGACCACCACAAGCCGCGCCGGGCAACAGCGTGCCTTCGTCGCGGCCGCTAGGGCATGCGTGTCATAGCGACAGGCCGGGCGGCTCGACGGCGCGAGCTCGCTCGAGCCGATCGAGGCGCTCGCGGATCTTGGAGATGTCGTGGCACTCCAGCGTCCTCGCGGGTGTCGGAGCGACACGCGCGCTGATGGCGTCGAGCCGGTCGAGTAGCCGCGGCGTGGATCGGGTTGTCGAGTCGTTGGAGCTCTCGTTGGACGTGCTCGACGCGTCGGCAAGGTCAGGGTGGTCGGCGAGCCAGTGGTCGCGGAAGGCTGCCTGACTCTGGAGATCGGCGACGCGGTGTTGGGCGCGGGTGATCCCACGGTCGAGTTTCTCGGCGATCGGCGCCGTGTGGGTGGTCCAGTCGTGGTGGGCGCGGTGTTCCGCTGAGGCCGCGACACGGGCGAGGCGGCGCCAGTGGCGCTGTTCGCGTCGCCGCATCGCCGAGCGTGCACGTTGCTCGGCGGCCTGGCGTTCTTGACGTGCCTTGCCGAGTCGGTGGGCGGCTCGGCCGGCCGGGTGTGGGTCCACCGGCCGGCGCCGCGGTCGAGGTCCTCACGCGCTCGGCGGAGCCGCTCAAGATCGCGCCCTGCGGCGGCGAGCTCGGCGGTCACGCTGGGTGGGCCGACCCGGTCGAGTGTGGCCAACTCGGCGACGAGCCGGGCCCGCTTGGACCCGGGGTTTTCGGACTCCACCCTCACGGTCGGGTCGACGCCTGGGCGGGCGATGCGGCTGATCCATTGCTGGTTGCGGTCGGTCGCCGCACTCGCTCCTGCTGGGCCAAGAAAGTCCCTGTCAAGTCGCAAGTCGTGGAGACGATGGGACTCGAACCCACGACCCCCTGCTTGCAAAGCAGGTGCTCTAGCCAACTGAGCTACGTCCCCGGACCAGGACCATGGCCTGGGAAGGACCAGGGTACCGGCCAGCCTGGGCGGGCCGAAGCGGTGACATGCCGGTGAAAGATCGCTCATGAGCCGCCGAAGCAATGCACGCGCTCCAGACCGGCGACCTAGGTTCGCCCGTGTGAGGGGATGGATCGTCGCAGTGGCCCTCACCGTCGTCACGGTCTCCGCCGCCATCGGGCTCTGGGTCACGTGGGACTCGACCCAGGTCTCGGAGAGCTCATCACTGACCGCCGGCGGTCGGCCCGAGCTGTTGGCGAACACGACCACCACCGGGCCGACCATCACTGCGCCGACGACCACCACGACGATCCCGGAGTGCGAGCACCGCGACGAGCCGGTCGAGGGGGATCCGCAGGCCGACTGGGCGACGATCGTCGTCGACACCAACCGCAGCCTGCCGGCCGAGTTTGCGCCGCCGGACCTCGTGGAGGTGACCGCCGCCGGCTTCGCCCAGCTGGATCGGGTGCGCCCGTTCGTCATCCCGGATCTGACCGCCCTCCGCCAAGCGGCGGAAGCCAACGGCACTCCCATCGTGATCATCTCCGCCTACCGCAGCTACACCTACCAGCAAGGCCTCTACGAGGACGAGGTGGCGCGGGTGGGAGAGGCCCAAGCCGCCACCACCGTCGCCCGGCCCGGCCACAGCGAGCATCAGCTCGGGACCGCGATCGACGTACTCGACAGCGGGTCCGGCGCCCTCACGGCCGCCTTCGCCGACACCCCGGCCGGCCAGTGGATCGCCGCCCATGCCCACGAGTACGGGTTCGTGCTGAGCTACCCGGCCAACGCCCGCGACCGCAGCTGCTACGAGTTCGAGCCGTGGCACCTGCGCTACGTCGGGCGCGACATCGCCGCCGAGATCCACGAGTCCGGCGTCCCGCCCCGCGAGTGGTTCCTGCTGACCCGCGACCGCCGCTCCGGGTGAACGGAGGGAGGCCCGCGCGACGACCCGCACGCCATCCGGATACGGTCGGTCGGTGCGCCGAATCGCCCTCGCCCTCGCCACATGCCTGGCCCTGGTCGCCACCGCCTGCGCCACCGAGGCCGATCGGAACCCGCTGGAGGCCAGCGCAGGCGATGACGCCGGCGGCACCAGCGGAGACACCGACACCTCGGACACGACCGACGACACCGACAGCGGAGGCGACGGCACCGGCACGCTGGACTGGTCGAGCTGCGCCGGCGGCGCCGAATGCGCCTCCCTCGACGTGCCCGTCGACTACGAGCGGCCCGAGGGCGAGACCCTGACGCTCAGCGTCGCCCGGGTGCCGGCCGACGGCGACCGCATCGGCGCCCTGTTCGTGAACCCCGGAGGACCCGGCGCACTCGCCACCGAGTTCGCCGCCGCCATCGCCCCCGCGTTGCCCGACGACATCACCGAGCACTTCGACATCGTCGGCGTCGACCCGCGCGGGCTCGGCGCCAGCGACATCGACTGCGGCGGCGACTTCACCGAGCTGTACGGCGTCGATTACTCCATCGATTCCCCCGAGGACGAGGCGACCCTCCTCGACGTCAGCTCGGCCTACATCGCCGGCTGCGAACAGGCGGCCGGCGACCTGCTTGCCCACCTCGGCACCGCTGACGTCGCCCGCGACATCGATGCCGTGCGGGCCGCCATGGGCGACGAGCAGCTCAACTACCTCGGCTTCAGCTACGGCACCGCCATCGGCCAGATGCTGGCCGAGCTGTTCCCCGACCGGGTCCGGGCCATGGTGATCGACGGCGTGCTCGAGCTCGGCCCCACCGGCATCGAGCTGGCCACCGAGCAGTCCCGGGGCTTCGAGGGTGCGTTCGCCGCCTTCGCCGAGGACTGCGACGGCGATCCCTCCTGCCCGATCGCGCCCGATGCCAGGGCCGCCCTCGACGAGCTGACGGCCCGCGTCGAGCAGGAGCCGATCCCCGCCACGCCCCGCGACCTCGGCCCCGGCGAGCTGTCGACCGGGCTGGCCATGCCCCTGTACAGCCAGTCGCTCTGGCCGGAGCTCGCAGATGCGATCGCCTCGGCGCTCGACGGCGACGGCTCTGGGATGGTCTCGCTCGCGGACGAGTACATCGGGATCGCCGACTTCGACATCTACTTCGTCGTGAACTGCCTCGACTTCGAGTGGCCCGAGGCGCCCGACGAGCTGCTGGCGGCCGGCGTGGCGGCAGCCGGCGCCGCGCCTCACTTCGGCGAGCCCATCGTCAACGACTACGTCCGCTGCACCATGTGGCCGGTCGAGGAAGAGCCGCTCCCGGCGGTGACCGCCCCCGACGCGCCGCCCATCCTCGTGGTGTCGACGACCGGCGACCCGGCGACGCCGTACGAGGCCGGCGTGCGCACGGCCGACCGCCTCGAGTCCGGCGTGCTGCTCACCTACGAAGGCGAGGGCCACACCGTGGTGGGCAACGGCGTGTCGTGCGTGGACGACGCCGTCACCCGGTACCTGGTGGACCTGGAACCGCCGGCGGACGGCACGACCTGTTGAGCGTTCCTGCCCGCGCTCACCACGCATGTAGCGGGTGAGCGCGGGCAGAACCGTCTCGTCAACCCGCTGTGCCCTCCGCCACCAACCGCTCCAGCACCAGCTCCGGCTTCTCCGACTCGACCCGCGCGAGCCAGTACGGGCTCTCGAACAGCGCGTAACGCGTGCCGTCGGGCCGGAGCAGCACGCGCACACCTGGCATGCCCCGTAGCGCCGGCTCCGAGGCCTCGTCGGTGCGGCGGGCGATCGTGTACGCCGTGGGCGACATGTAGGTGGCGGCGCCGAACTCATGCTCCAGGCGCCAGTTGGCGACCTCCAGCTGCATCGGCCCCACCGCCGCCAGCACCGGCGCCTGATCCCCGAGCTCGCGGTCGCGCAGCACCTGCACCACGCCCTCCTCGTCGAGCTGGGCGATGCCCTTGCGGAACTGCTTGAACCGGCCGGTGTCCCGCGGCCGGACGGTCACGAAGTGCTCGGGGGCGAACTCCGGCAGCCGGGGGAACTCGACCGGCGCGTCGACGTAGAGCGTGTCGCCGACCCGCACGTCGGCCGCGTTGACCAGCGCCACGATGTCGCCCGGGAACGCCTCTTCGACGGTGTCGCGCTCCTGGCCGAACACCGAGTGGGCGTACTTGGTGGCGAACGGGCGGCCCGTCGGTTCGTGGGTCACGACCATGCCCCGCTCGAACCGGCCCGAGCAGACCCGCACGAAGGCGACACGGTCGCGGTGCGACGGGTCCATGTTGGCCTGCACCTTGAACACGAACGCCGAGAACGGGTCGTCGAGCTTGCGGGCGGCGCCGTCGACGTCGAGCCGCGGCGTCGGCGGCGGTGCCAGCTCGACGATCCCGTCGAGCAGCAGCCGGACGCCGAAGTTGGTGAGGGCCGAGCCGACGAACACCGGCGTCTGCTCGCCCGCCAGGAACAGATAGGGGTCGACCTCTGCGCCGACCTCCTCCAGCAGCACCACCTCGTCGCTCGCCGCTCGCCAGGCGCCGCCTTCCTCGGCGGCGGCCCGCGACGGATCGACGACCTCCTCGCTGGCCTCGGCGGCACCGTGGGCCGTGCGCCCGTAGCGGACGAAGCATCCGGTCCGCCGGTCGATCAGTCCCCGGAAGTCGCCGGCGATGCCCACGGGCCACGTCACGGGCACCGGTTGGAGGTCGAGGCGGGACTCGATCTCGTCGAGGAGCTCGAGCCCGTCGCGGCCGGGCCGGTCCCACTTGTTGAGGAAGGTGATCAGCGGCACGTTGCGGGCGCGGCACACCTCGAACAGCTTGAGCGTCTGCGCCTCGATGCCCTTGGCGGCGTCGAGCACCATGACGGCAGCGTCGACGGCGGCGAGCACCCGGTAGGTGTCCTCGGAGAAGTCGCGGTGGCCCGGCGTGTCGAGCAGGTTGAGCACGTCGCCGCCGTAGGGGAATTGCAGCACTGCCGACGTGATGGAGATGCCCCGCTTCTGCTCGAGCTCCATCCAGTCGGACCGGGCGCGGCGCCGCTCACCCCGGGCCTTGACCTGGCCGGCCTCCTGCACCGCCCCGCCGTAGAGCAGGAACTTCTCGGTGAGGGTGGTCTTGCCCGCGTCGGGGTGGCTGATGATGGCGAACGTGCGGCGGCGCGCCGCGCTGTCGGCGGGGGATTCGGACATGCGAAGGATCAGGGTACGAGCCAGCGCGGAAAAGCAGTACGGTTCCGCCGAGCCCGCGAGCCAGCGAAGTCCGGTCCATCCCGGCGCTGTCCCGCAACTGTGATGCCTCGAACGAGGACGAGCCAGGTCGCCTGGCCCGCGGGCGCACGAAACCCTCGGGGTCAAGGGCTCTTCGTGCGACGGGGCACGGTGCCCGGTCGGCGAACAGGCCATTCCCTCGAGCCGACAGGAGGACCACCGTGAAACCCATCGCCAGCACTTCTGCCCTCTCGTTGGCCGTCGCCGCCACGCTCGCACTCGCCGCCGCCTGCGGGGACGACGACGGATCGATCTCCCAGTCCGGGGCCGACGCCGACGCCGAGACCTTCGCCGAGGCGGCCGAGGATGCCTTCCCGGCCGAGGTGGAGGCGGCCAACGGCACGGTCACGATCGACGCCCAGCCCGAGCGCATCGTGTCGCTGTCGCCCACGGCCACCGAGACGATCTACGCCATCGGCGCCGGCGAGCAGGTCGTCGCCGTCGACGACTTCTCCAACTACCCCGAGGGCACGCCCATGACCGACCTGTCGGGCTTCGAGCCCAACGTCGAGGCGGTCACTACCTACGACCCCGACCTCGTGGTGCTGTCGTTCGACGCCAACGACGTTGTCGCCGGGCTCGAGCGGCTGGAGATCCCGGTGCTCGAGCTGCCAGCGGGAACGACGGTCGACGAGGCCTACGACCAGATCACCGACCTGGGCACCGCCACCGGCCACACCGACGAAGCCGGCGAGCTGGTCGACGAGATGCAGGCCGACATCGAGGACCTGGTGGACCAGGTGCCGGAGCGCGACGAGCCGCTGACCTACTACCACGAGCTCGACGACCAGCTGCACACCGCCACGTCGCAGACGTTCATCGGCCAGATCTACG
>OCZV010000442.1_pt1 | contig 15097 bp, 17 predicted proteins | sample 1539051 | NCBI WGS metagenome assembly OCZV01 (sample SAMEA3113581, study PRJEB22503) | soil metagenome
TAGCAATGTTAAGACATTTGTTGAGCAGCAGCAGTACTTCTTTGAAACTTTATGGAATAAAGCTATACCTGCAGAACAGAGAATAAAAGAAATTGAAGAAGGAAGAGTGGTACATTATCAAACAAGGATAATAGAGAATCCTGATGAAGCCATCAAAGAAATTGGCCGTCTTAATACCGGCTCAAATAAGCTAGACATTTGTTTGACTTCCGGTGGAATGCAATATAGCCATGACTATTTCTTTGATTTAAAGAAGAGATTATTAGACAAACAAAGAAGAGGAGAGCACAAAGGCATTAGGTATGTCACTAACATAGATAAGAGTAACTTACAGATATCCAAGTTATACCTTGAATCTGGTATTCAGATAAGACACATAAAGAATTTGCCACCAATGAGTTTTGGTGTTTCAGACAAAGAAATAGCAGTAACAATAGAAAAAATGGAGGAAGGTGAAAGGGTACAGAGTTTACTCATTAGTAGTGAATCTCTCTATGTTAAACATTTTACCTCTCTTTTTGAAGAGATATGGAGGAATGGAATTGATGCTGCAGTCCAAATAAGAAATATAGAGGAAGGTCATGAGCTTGCAAATGTTGATGTTCTTCCAAATACTGAAGAAGCCCTAAGAAAGGCTTGGACATTGGTAGGCTCTGCAAAGGAAGAGGTGTTGCTAATGTTCTCTACACCTTCAGCTTTTAGGCGTCAGGCCAAAATGGGTGGATTGCAGGTTATGCTTCGATCAATACAAGAGAATCATGCAACGGTAAAAATCTTGATACCAGATGATGGAAGTGCTGCTGAATTGGTTGAGCAAATAAACAAAGTCTTGCCTCAAGGCAGCATTAGAGTTATGGATAGCAGCCTGAATACTAGCATAACAGCGCTGATAACAGATCGGAAGCAGCTAATGATATTTGAGCTTAAAGACGACACAAAAGAGACTTCCTATGAAGCAGTAGGCTTGGCTCTACATATAGATAGCAGAACATTAGCTCTGTCCTATGCATCTGTGTTTGATAATCTATGGAAGCAGACTGAACTTTACGAAAAGCTGGCAGCCCATGACAAAATGCAAAAAGAGTTTATTAACATAGCAGCTCATGAGCTAAGGACTCCTATTCATCCGATTCTTGAAGTAGCCGAAGCTGCAAAAGAAGGCTTAATTGGATATGAAGAAGGATGGGATCTCATTTTTAAACATGCAAAGAGGCTCAAGCGTCTAACGAACGATATACTTGATGTTAGCCATATCGAAGCAGGACAGCTTTTTTACCGGTTCGAGAAGATTCCAGTTAACCGAATAATTAGAAATATAGTTAGTCAAACATCAACCAACCTGAACAAAGATCTGCAGCTCGAATTAAATCTTGACAGAGAGATAGAGATTGAAGCAGACAAGGATCGTCTTGCTCAAGTATTTGCCAATATTATCGATAACGCGAAAAAATTCACAAAGAGAGGCAATATAAAGGTCGAGACTAGAGTATTTGCTGAAAGAAATATAGTAGAGATAAAGGTTACTGATACAGGAATAGGTATTCCGTCTGATGTTCTTCCAGGCATTTTTGGTAAATTTGTAACAGGAGGCGAATCAGGCGGTACTGGTCTCGGACTGTTTATTTCCAAGGCGATCGTGAGATCTCATGGCGGTGAGATTTTGGCCAATAATAATAAAGAAGGAGGAGCTACTTTTATAATTATCTTACCGATAAGAAGGAAGGAAAATCAGCTGAAGCCCGGGCATGACTAAATCTGATGCACATGTATAGAAAATTTTCATGTATTACTTGTAAAGTTAATTCTGAGACACTTAGATGAAATGACAGGCTGAACCTTTAGATAGCAGTATAAGCAACCTCTTAGTATCTAAATTAAGAGAATTTTTTGGTCCAAATGTCAGTCAAGCAATTGCATTCAGAATCCAAGTACGGCATTGATATTAAGGACAATAAAGCAGTTGAGGGAATCTTAAATTAATAGATAATGTGTTAACAGATTTACTAGGTGCTGTAGCTGCAATTTTCTGGGAACAAATAAAATATGATCTTGTGAATTGGTTTTCGGATGAAAATTCATTTGAATCATTACAACATAACACAGATCCAAAGTTTAGCGATTTGATATCAAAATGATGGTAGAAACTGCACCTGCAGTTGATCATAACTCAACCTAAAGGAACTAATTTTCCAAACATAGTGGCTAAAGCTATAAAACTTACTAGTCAATTCTTTGACTCAAAACCCTTCAGAGTAACTGGTATCGGAACGGACCCCCCTTGGGCCAGCCTTCTATTTGTATCGGGTCTCAATTCTGAAAATTTTTTCTCGAATCCTTATAGCTTAAGCCAATATATCCAAAAACGGATGATGGGCAAAGATAAGCTTATCTACTGATTGTTCAGATAAAAGTTTAAAGCTAGCCTCTCTCTGTGTAATTATGCCTAGAACCCTTCTAAAAGAACTGATAGTATAGTGGGACCAGAGTGATCCGGCAGAAAAACCTTCAGAAAACAGACTCGGTTGGCGTTATTTTGACAACACAAAGGTAACAGTTCACTTACAAGGCATTATCGATGCTAGAAGCTAAGCTAGTGATCTCTGAAATAATATTGTCATGGTTAGCCTGTAGTTCTGTGGTCATGTATACAAGATGCCTCTAGGGGAGAGGCATCGTAATGCGTTTGATCTTTTCGTACTCTGGAAGCACATACTTTCCCTTTCCTATCTTTGGAGCAAGCTGACTTCTTGACTTCCAAGCATTTACTGCCATTTCAAGTGACTTTTTGCTCTCATCTGGCGTAAGCAGATTGGTGACGCCAGGTCGATGATCGGAGAATATTATCTTGCCATCAGTGTCAGATATGGTGACCATGCGGATATTTCTGTCCAAGCTCATGATATCTTCGATAGTAAGCATCATCGCAGCTATGAGATGGTATATAATTAATTTGGTTTTTATCTCATAAATCATTCATAAATCGGTAGTTGGTGCTGTTTATCCTGCTGTATTATAATTTTCTATATTTGGAATACTTTTCGCCATGCTGGTGTAAAGTTATTATTTGCTTTGAGAATTTTGTTGAAACCTCTTTATCCAAGCCAATCATCATGACGAAATTCTTGTTTTTATGATTTCATAAACCTGTTCTGTTAAATCGATTAATTGTTCATCGTTAAGCCTACTAGTCTTTCGGATGTTGTTGGCGTTGAATTCATGTAACATGGCATACATTTCCAGATCCTCAATTGTATCGACTAATGTTCTTAATTCAAAGGGTTTTTGTATTAACTCTACAGCCCGATTTATCTTCTTTACAGACTTTAACAGTGTATCCTTTACGTATGCTGACGCAAAAATTATCCTCTGTCCGGGAGTAAGTTTAAGAATTGACTCGGCTACTTCCATTCCATCCTTTTTTGGCATCTTAAAATCAAGAACGACAACAGCAAAATTGGAAAGGTGCCTCTTTCCTGAATCGTCTACGCTGAGAGATTCTTCGTATGCTCTAAGAGCTTCTTCGCCATTGCTAGCAGCAACAACTTCATGTCCTCTTTGTTGCAGTGCAGACTTGTATAGCCCTAGAATGTCAGTTTCATCCTCAGCTATTAGGATCCTCATACTGTATTGAGATGTGAAAGGCATATATTAATTTAAAAGGGATGTCGAAAGTATATAGCGGCGGAGAAAAATCACTCTGAAGATGATTTGTATAAATTCACCAACTTTGGTGAGTTTTGTGGCTTTTATATAGCTCATTTTACGAGCGTAGGAGTCCACCCAATCCTGAACCAATCTGTCAGGGGCTAGCACAAATTCTACCCGTTATAAGATTTCGTGCGGCATAAATCTAAAATCAAGATTTCATGATGGATCATCTATCTAGCGCTCCCTTATAGCATTGCTAAAAAAGCGGAGGATGTGTCAAGGCTTGATCCAACAAGAGTTCGGCATATGACTGATTTTGAGATTCATACGGTACTGTTGGCTATTACTATGTAGAAACTCGCCTTCATTATCGATGAAGTCATTGTTCTAAAGCAGAGCAAGAAGTTAGTGGGCGCCATCAAAGCGGTCCAGGGATTATCGATCAGCAACTATTCGTGGATGCATTTTCCGCATAGGGACAAGACCTTTGAGCAAGATGTAAAAGCGAGCAAGCTTGAGGCTGCCCTACAGCACATCGTAAATGTACTTGTCACTGTCTCCATGAAGTTGCTCTCGTGGTACTGTTTACTTCTTGTGGTCGGTAATGAATTAACACTGAGCAAGTTAGTGATCTTTATGTCCTATCTTAGCTTCTCCTTCAAGCCCTTACAGAATATGCCCAGCGAGTGCATCTTGTGTGCACATGTTCGACCTGCTTGAACAAAAGCATCATGTTTACAACATGCAAGGTATGATCGAGCTCCTGGGGTACGTGGTAATGTACGTTTCGATAACGTCAGCTTTGCGTATGAGCATGGATGCTATGCTGTTGAGAATATCTGATGTTGCGCAGCTGCATCTCCCCGCATGTCGTGATATTAGGAATCTCAGGAACGGTAAATCGACCCTAGTGCGTCTGATTATCTCATAATTTAGGGGAAAGGAGGTCTTTTGTCTATTCAACTTTAAATATTGGCAATATCCTCTTGGAGACAGCGAAGAGAAAAAGATGGCAGGCAAAATTTCAAGATGCATTATCTGTGGCAATTTTTTTATTCAAAGAAAGAGCTAAAAGAGCATAAAGACAAGTATCATAGAATAACAAATTCAAAAATTAATCAAGTCCCTGCCAATATTATTAGCCACAATACCTGATGGTTATCTGAAGTATTCTTTGAAGCATTAGTGACCACAGCTGCAATAGTATGATTGATACATTGTACAAGCGCCCTCTTTTCCTGTCATTTTTTCCATAATCTGTCCTAATTATCTTTACCGCGGAAGCAAGACATCATTTTCTTCAATGAATAATCTTACCGCTTTCTAACGTCCTCTGACGGTGGACCCAGCGATCGCTTTCTTATTACATCTTTTTTTTGATGTTGAAGAAATTTGAAGATAGAGGCATAGGCCCATTTGCTGTTACATTCTCCTGACATTCTTTCACCTTTTCGACAAACTTTCTACATCGCTCCTCCATTGTGGTACCTTCAACACCAATAAGGACAAAAAATGAACGCAGCCTTGTCGAATACCGCTCCCTAGTCACAGGGCTATCCATAGCAAACAAAAAGTCTTGGTAGGGTTCGGTTGCTGGAATTTCAGTTTCCATTTTTTGCTATCCTAATTCATCGAGTCCCATTTTTGAAGTTTTTTCTGCCGAGTCCCTCTGGGCCCGCTAAAAATAAAAAAACGTTCAAAAAGTGGACTCAATTGTTCTTTGGATTCAAACGAATTTTTATCCAAATCCCGACGGGCCCGCTCTCTTATCAGTTCTTTTAGAAGGGTTCTACTGAAAATCATAAGGAGACACGCTAGCCTTAAAGTTTTTGGATGAATTCTTTTCAATGGGTCCACGGGGAGCGCCGGTGTAATGTAGCTTTGCATCTATAGATAGAAAGGCATGCAGGTTCGTCGGGATTAGAAGTGATATCACTCCAAAAAATAGATTCTTTGCTAACCTTCTTGAATGAAACGAAGAGCTAAAAAGGTTTCTGTCTCGATAAATTCCCGGTAGGATCACTTGGAGTAACGACTTCAACTGCACTGGCTTCTTCATATGCTTTTGAAAAAGTCTCTGGCTAGTTCGCCCTTTCTTTCAGCCAAGAAAAATCGTTGTTGTCTTTCAAATTGATTTAAAAAATTGAAGACGTAAGGTAACTAAGTTACGTCTCATAGGTTAACAAGGGTTAAAAAATTTCAGACGCTATAGCTCACAATGAAAAACAATGACAAATGTAAGGAAAAAAACACAAGTACGAAAACATACACCATTATAACAGTAGTGGCTCTAGCAGTAGCTTCTGCTGTTATGACTTCAGTATGGCAAATTCCTCAAGCAACAGCTTCTTCATTGGAAGAGATTAAGGCCAGTAGTGAGATATCTGCACCTATAGATCAAGTTTGGAATGTTGTTTCAGATATAGACAATGAGACAAAATATTGGTCCACTTTCAAAGCCATAAAAAATATCAACATGACAGCTATTAACATGACAGCTAATACAACTGAGAGAGAAGTGACTCTAGTGGTGGGCCCCCAGGGAGAGACGGTAACTCATCAATTCGTAACTGTGAATCCAGAACAATTTGTAGTAGAAACAAATATCACCGAAGGACCTGTGACAGGTACCAGAGTACTTACACTAAGCCCTTCAACATATAGTACCAATGCAACGAAAATTGACGTACTTTGGAATGTAGATATGTCTGGCATCCCAATCTTTGGAAGAGGCTTTGCAAAAGATGGCATTATGAGAACAACAGAGGAAGCACTGAGTAATATCGCAGCAGAGGTCGAAGTAAGATAGCAGCAACTATTTTTTTATTTTTTTCTCTCTGTATGTGCGGTGGTGATAGTGCTAAAAAATAGCTCGTTACTTATTCAATTCAAAGTTAGCGTCGAGCTGTTCATTCTTATACTTACTAGATAATCGGAAAATATCTCCGACATCTCCACTATCTCCACTCTTTTCAATTTGAGCGTGGGTTTCATACTATTCGGAGTAGCCATGGTCCGCAACCCGAGCTTCGGCAAGCGCCTCGGAGTTGCCGGCATGGTGCTCGGACTGGTTGCAATTGGGGGGATAGCATTCCGTTCGATCGGTCAGGACAATCCCGACAATCTCTTCTTTATCATTGTAGTTCTTGTTCTGCCTTTGATATACGGGTTAAAGCTCTATAGGCTGTCAAGGTCTTCAATGTTATCAGAGCCATCGATTCGTACATCTGAACCCTCTGCATGATCCCTAAATGCATTCACTCTAGTATTAGAACCCGTATGATTGGCGGGCCCGTCGGGCCGTGAAGTGATATCACTTCAAAAAGTGGATTCTTTGGTAGTCTTAGTATAACATGGAGCTAAAAAGGCGGTACTGTTAACTTGGCATTTGCTTAAAGCAAAATGGCAAAAGCATTATTCTTTTGTGACCAAGTAATGAGAGCCTTGGTCAATAAATCCTAGTTTGCTCATATTCTCTATCACATTCAGTTGACTGGATTTCCGAACCGATTCTCCAAAAAGGAGGCAAGCGTACTGCAATTAATTATTGAAGAAAATCTTTCAAATTTTATTTTTGATGGAATAAAGAGAAAAACTGGAATGCATCAAGAGACTCTCTCAAGGGCCCTTGTCGAGCTAGAAGATGCGGGCGTGATAACCAAGACGAATCAAGGGTATCGCGTCGCTGATAATGTGAGAGAAGAACATCATTTTGCAATTCCATTAAGCTACAATCCATCTTCTGTACATGTTATTCCACTGATCCAGACTATCCTTCCAAAGGACGTAGATTTGGAATCTATTCTTTCTGGCCTTCAAGGAAAATGGTTCGGAATGCTGCGTTGGTTCGGATGTTCAGAGACAGAAAGCAGCATAACTCTAAAGTGGCTGACAGTGGATGACAAAGTCCAGATTGATGCCCTTTTTTCAGATTCGTCGCTAAGCATAGAAGGCAAACTACAAGATAATAATAATAGTAAAGATTTGAGCAGCGCCATCAGGGCGTCACATCAACTAATGGAGCAGATCATCAAACTTTACTCGAAACAAAAGAATGCAATTCTTTAGTAGCAGCACTATCGATTTGAAAACAATATGCGAAGGTTCGGCCTTTAACTCATCTTTGAAATTGACTGTCTGATCGTTGTAGGCACATAGTAGCCTTTGGTCAAATGTTTCAGCATAAGCGCGCCTTTGGAAGTTCTCAAGAATGATATCGCCGTCGCGAGCGTCCCAAGGCGCCAATGCCATAATCTATAATGCAAATCCTACCTAGGTGCCCTTCTTGGTCTAATGACAATAAGACAGTCAAAATTCTCTATTTGCTAACTAAAACCTAGAGAACTAACCCAGATACATCAAAAGTAAGCGGCTTTGTCAATACCATCAAATGTTAAAAGTCGGCTATGCAGCTTGGCAAGACCAACAAAAAAGAGGCGGGGTTAGAATAATCTTTTCTTAGTCAGCCAAGGTCTCAACAGTTTTGTCAATGGCGGTATTATCACATACATCATAAGCAGAACCATTATAGACACACCGACAAATGAGCTTAACAGGATTGGAAGGCCCATTGTTAGCTGGCGTATCACTGGCAGCAGACTGTTCAGAGAGTCAAGAAAAGAGATCACAATTTCCTTTGCGCCTTCTCTCGGAACGCTGGCAGATTCAGGCGAGCTAATATATCCACTGGTAGTTACTGGGAAGGTCAGAATGAACGAAATCCGAAGGATAATGGGCGAGGCCGCCCTGTTACGCAATATTCAGGAACCACCAATGAAATATGTTCTTTGCAGAGAAAACTCTCTGGCTGATATGATAACCAACACCCGTGCGCTGGAGAATGTTGAGGGGGTCAAGTCTGTCGAAATATCCCTGAACCGGGAGGTGCTAGTCTCTACACATCTCAGACATTCCCTAATCAGGGAGGAAATTATGAAGAAGATGGAAAAGAATCGAGTGGCCTAACCCTGCATCGATTGAGGTTCCAAACAAGGAAAAATCTAGCACTACGAGTATTGATTGACCGGGTTACTAATTTTGCTAGTCAACAAATAGTGCACTATCCATAGATAGTACATGCAGGTGAACTATGATTGAGTAAAAATAACGAATCTCCTCAAAGCACACTAACGTCTCTGTCTGATGCAATAGTAAGTGTTGCAGAAAAGGTCTCGCCATCTGTGGTGGGAGTACAAACGGGACGAATGTTTGGAGGTGGAGCAGGCGGTTCAGGCGTCATTTGGAGCAGTGATGGCTACATCGTTACATGCTACCATGTCGTCAAGGGTTTCAGAGAAGTTCAGATAAGCTCCCAAGAGCTTGGGAGCGTCATGCGTGCAGACGTGGTCGGCAAGGACCCTTACTCGGATATTGCGCTATTGAAAATCAGCAATACGACGGCTAAGAGCGGCATGGCATTGCAACCAATTGAAATTCCTGATAGCGGCGAAGATCTAAAGGCAGGTCAGATTGTACTTGCTCTTGCCAATCCCTTTGGAGAGCAGGCAAGCATAACGAAAGGGATCATCACATCATCGAGGAGCTCTGTGAGGGGCTGGTGGGGAAGGACGATGATGAACAACGTGGTCATAACGGATGCCCGGCTGAATCCTGGCTACTCTGGAGGACCATTGGTAGACATAAGTGGCAAGATGATAGGTTTGAACGCTTTTTACGTATCTTCCAGAGGTATTGCAATCCGAACAAGCAAGATCAAGGGAATTGTAGAAAATCTAAAGAGTTACGGAAGGGTTAGACGCGCATATTTGGGGATTACTTCATACCCTATCTCCATTCCAGAAGAGGTAACAAGGCAGGCAGGAATGAGTCAGGATTCGGGGCTAATGATCGTTTCGGTTGAACCCAATTCCCCTGCAAAGAAGGCGGGTCTGCTAATAGGTGATGTAGTATTGAGCCTTGACGGAAATAAAGTCGGAAGTTTACATGACATAGAGCGGTTGCTGACACAAGAGCTGATTGGCAAAGCTGTAAAGTTGGCTGTTCTCAGATCTGAAAAATTAACCGAACTAACAATAGTTCCAGAGGACGCCGCCTCCCATTGAAGAAGAAAGAAGCCACCACTTAGCTAGCCACAATCTCTCTCCCTTTATTTAGAATTACATCGGATCATATTTGTTGGAAGATTCTTTGGATCATGACACAGTGTCACTAATTTATAGGACAGGTTGTTACCAATTGATGATTTGCTAGTTTCGAGAGGATGTGTATGACCACATGATGGTGGCATCGTCTGCGATCCTGCAGCAGGCTCGGATAGCACAGCTAGTGAGTACATCATCGTTCTTTTCATTTAGAGGAATGATCCAATGGTAGATGCGAAGGAGAATAATAGTGCACACAAGAAGAAGCAGCAGCTGTATGTTGCCATTGCATTAGGTTCAATTGCTGTTGCAATCGGGATCTTCTCTCGTGTATGCTTACCCTCTGATGTTGCAATGAGACTTATTGGATAACAACATGCCAAGAACATCAGCCCTGAGAATTGCGGTTCTTACCGATGCAAACTTTACCGACAAGGGATGGGGAGACTCAAGCCTTCATGCTGCCCAGTTCATTCAGCAAAAATACAATAATTTCACCACGGTCTGCTCTTGCTCGTTCAGATGATAGGAATGCAATTATTTTATTTTCAGTAAGTACAGGGTTATTTCTTGCAAATTCAACAAATGCATCAGGAGAACTTGCATCCATACTATTGAGAAAGCCGATTAGCCTTCTTTCATATGGATCGCGAGTTGTTTGACTTTTGATTGCAGCACGAAATAGTTCAGCACTTTGCCCTTGGAGAAAAGTCCTGTCAACTGTTTTTACAGCCATTCCTTCTTCTCTAGCTATAATTTTATAACACCGTCCTCAGCTTTAAACATTGTGAGATTCGAATGAAAATTAATGCGGGCCCGTCGGGATTAGGTCCCTGCATGTAATAGGGTTCTACTAATCAAGCCTTAAAGACTTTCTCATTGAAGCTACATTAGTCAAAAGTTACTAGAAGCCATCTCATAAATGGTACAGATCCAATATTATCTAGGTGTAACTATGGATTTGACAGACGAACAGTGGTCTATCATCCAACCATTAATCCCTGACCCACCACGACGTCCTGATGGCAAAGGTAGGCCATGGAAAGATGCTCGTGACGTTATGAATGCTGTTCTATGGATACTGCGTACAGGTGCTCCTTGGCATGACCTGCCTGACAGGTATCCACCATACCAGACATGTCATAGAAGGTTTCAGCAATGGGTTCATTCCGGGATATTTGAAAAGATTCTTCATACATTGGCAACAGATTTACGTGAACGAGGAGGGATTGATCTGTCTGAATGCTTTATCGACGGTACTTTCATAGTAGCTAAAAAGGGAGGGGGAAAGAGATTGGAGCGACCAAGCGGGGCAAAGGTACGAAGCTCATGGCAATAATATCAGATATAGTACTGGTCTTCCTATCTCCATACACATTGCATCATCTGCTTCGCCGCATGAAGTCAGCCTTGCTGAAGCAACTGTCTCCAAGTGTTTTATCATTGATAAAAAACCAGAACACCTTGTAGGAGACAAGGCATATGATAGTGACCAGCTAGATGTCAAGCTTGCAGTAGATCATGAAGTTGAACTAATAGCTCCACACAGGTACAACAGACAGGTACCTAGTACGCAAGACGGTCGCCCCCTGCGTCGCCACAAACGTAGGTGGAAGATAGAGAGGCTGTTTGCCTGGCTGCAAAATTTCCGTCGCATTCCAGTAAGATATGAATATCATGCAGAGAATTTCCTGGGTCTTATCCATTTAGGATGTATAATGATTCTGCTTAGGAGATGTTTATGAGATGACTTCTAGTCAATTAAAGATAATGAAAGAGTTACGACTCTTATCGTTAAGAAAGAAAAGGCCAGAGGGCATCAGTGCAATTATGTTTATCGTAGTTGCAATGTTCTTATCCGAGCATCACTTGTCATATTAGTTAATAGCTCGAACTTGGTTTTGCCAAATTCCGAATACTATATCTAGTATTAAAAATTGAACATAAACTGCTATTATATGCTTGATGCTAAAAGAAGGCTTGTAGAAATGGACAGGGATGAACTCAACAAGACATTCAAGGAGAACCATATTCCATTTATCCTTATAGCTCCGGATCAAGAATTTCATCTACTTCCACAGGATTTAGTGGTGGAGTATAATAATTCTCAATATTCGCCTCCACAGTCCTTGATTGATGAAACTCGAGCTAGAATTGAGAGTCTTACTGAACATTCTAAAAAGGAAGGTTTTACATTCTTTGATGATGTTCTGGGCAGAGTGGACGATGTTAATGTGCATTCAAATAAGTTACTGTTAAAATTTTCAAAGACTAGCTACTTCCACTTTGCTGCCTTGAATAAAGGTCTTGATCTCCCTCTGTCAGACATGTCTGACAATACTACTTTGAGGAGTTTTCTTAATGAAGATCCATATGATTTGCGTTCAAGCATGTTGCCAAATCCACTAGGAGTTGTTACGTCGTTAGTCTTAGAGCCTGAAAATAAAATTGTATTAACTATTCATTCAAATCGCAGCTTTGAGGGAAGTGGAATGATGACTGCACCAATTGGAGGTTCACTTAGTATAAAGGAAGAGGACTTAAACTTTTCAGGACTACCTGACCCATTCAGAACAATTGTCAGAGAAGCAAATGAAGAACTAGGAATTACCATTCGTACAACAGATATCAAATTCTTCGGACTAGGAAGAGATCTAATGACATTGAAACCTGAGCTTATTGGACAAGTTTCCCTCAATCTAAAAGAGAAAGACCTTCTGGAGATACAAAAAAATCGAGCAAAGGATAAGTGGGAAATAGAAAGACAATATATCGCCCATCCAGAGGAAATTCTCAAATATTTGAGCGTGAAGAATTGGAGCCCTTCTGCATGGGCGAGCACCTTTTTATCTGTAATCAGCATTAACAGAGACCAGGGATAGGTTAAGTTACAGCCAATAATAATAAAGACAATTTTCTTTGATTTGTCACTTTCTGTTGTTTTGTAGGAGGCCTGATATAATAAGGGCAGGCAAGGGTTGCAATTACTATTTTGAGTCCCTCTTGTATTTTGTCTTCATTCTTTTCCGACTCTTTTGTGTATATGACTACTTGTTTTCTAATCGTTCAGCCAAAACTTAATAGCTAGCTTACAACGCAATATCTCGGTGGAACCCTTCTAAAAGAACTGATAAGAGAGCGGGCCCGTCGGGCCGTGAAGTGATATCACTTCAAAAAGTAGATTCTTTGTAAGTCTCTAGGTGTAAGCAGGAGCTAAAAAGGTTTCTGCGATGTAATGCCGGAGGGATTTAGATTAAAATTCATTTGAATCCTAAATCAGAATTTCGTCGGTTTATTACTGAAACTATTGTTGATCAGAGGGTTTCGGCAGAAAGACCTTCAGAATCGAGATTCAAACGGAGTATCATCAAGTCGTCAAAGTCTGCTTTGAGGGTGAAATGTTTGCCGTTCTACCTTTGAACTGGACCTTGAAAGGCTGAAGAATGATGTTACCGCCATCGGGCATTATGCGCTATCATGTAATTGATATGTAGGGAAATCGCAACCAGTTTCAAGCCGATACCCGTCTCAATTAGTTACTAAATTTGAATGTTCAATCGCTCTTTTACTATGACCGTCAATCAGGGTTATGACTTCTGCTATTCTTAGCTATGAGTTGAGATTTACATGCTTCTTCGAAATAGGCACAAAATAGAAATGTCTGATTATGGTTTGTTGCATTCCATGCAGTATACTTGTCTCGGCAATACCGGTCTGAAGGTATCCCGTCTTTGTTTGGGGTGTATGTCTTTTGGCAATCAAATGAACTGGATGGTTGAAGAAGATGAGGCGAAACAAGTAATCAAACGTGCGTGGGATCTAGGTATAAACTTCTTTGATACTGCAAATTCCTACTCGAAAGGAAGGTCGGAAGAAATTCTCGGCAACTTTCTTGCAGGAATTGATAGGGAAGAAGCTGTAGTTGCGACAAAGGTCTACAATCCTATGGGCAATAGCGTCAATCAAAGAGGTTTGTCAAGAAAGCATCTATTGTGGCAGATCAAACAATCCCTTAATCGGCTGAAAACTGATTACATTGATGTTTATCAAATTCACAGGTGGGACTATGATACTCCAATCGATGAGACGCTATGTACTATGACCAATCTCTTAATGGAGAACAAGATACACTACATTGGAGCTTCAAGCATGTGGGCCTGGCAGTTTGCTAAATCTCTGTACATCAGTGACATCAAAGGGTACAAGAGATTTGTCAGCATGCAGAATTTGTACAATTTGCTTTATCGAGAAGAAGAGCGAGAGATGATTCCCTTGTGTAAGTCCGAGAAAATTGCACTCATCCCATGGAGTCCTACTGCAAGGGGCTTCCTTTCAGGAAGATTCTTCAAAAATGGAAAACTTGTTGCTGCAGAAAATACTAAGAGCCGACAAGCTGCAGGTTCAAACACATCCAACCTTTACGTTGGAAGACATGAGAATGATCAAATAGTCAAGAGAGTCCTAGAGTTAGCATCCAATAAACAAGTTAAACCAACTCAGATTGCAATAGCATGGCTTTTTACAAAAGAAGTTACAGCTCCAATCATAGGTACATCAAAGGTGGGTCACCTTGAGGAATTTGTGGAATCGTTAGATGTGAAAATTACAGCGGATGAATCAAGGTATCTTGAAGAGCCGTACGTGCCACAGCACGTGTTTGGACATAATTGATAGTAACAATACGTAACAGTAAGATCACTTCCTGGTGAATCAAAGTTGTCCCATGCCACACATACAACTTGATATCATCTACGCTCTTCTAGTGCCTGCCTCTGCGGCTCATATATTGCAAAATACTTCGTGTTTCCGATGAAGCAATAGAACCACCATCAGGTAAAAGGTTCCTCTAGTCATACAGACGGATTCGGTAGGACGGCCGCAGTAGGACGCCACTATGCGCACGCAGACCTAGATCCAGCTAGAATGAAAGGATATGAAGAGGGCATGTTTGACGCACTGAACAGCCTAGACTAGGCTGTAAACTTAATAATTCTCTGGTGCAACCTCTCACAATAAGGATTATTATTGTTAGAGGCTCCACTTCTCCCTAAGACTTTTTCCTCAGAACAACAAATAGAGCTTTTGGCAAAATGTCTAATGTTCCCTGATACACTGTCTCCTTGAAGGAATCTATTGCAAACCTATTACTAAATATCGAATCGATCTCTTCAATTGAAAATCTGTATGGGCCGCCTCCCCTCGAAGGTTCTTTTGCGCTAAAGGTTTTGAGGAACAGTAATCCTTCATCACTTAGAAGCCGACTTATTTGATTGACATACCTCTGCCTAGATGAAGGCTCCAATACATGAAAGCATCCACGGTCGAATATGTAGTCAAAAGAATCGTCT
>OCZV010000443.1_pt1 | contig 15093 bp, 12 predicted proteins | sample 1539051 | NCBI WGS metagenome assembly OCZV01 (sample SAMEA3113581, study PRJEB22503) | soil metagenome
CGTGCATGAAACGCCAACCGCGCGCTGCGTTTATCGCGGCGGATAATCTACGAGGAACGACGGCTTGGGCAGCCCTCGACTTAAACACGACGGCTGGGAAGCCGTCACTCCTTGACCGATTTAATGCTTCGGCGCGGGGACGGTACCGGTTTCGACTGCTTCCTTGCGCTGAGCGATCATTCGGTTGGCTGTTTCCTCGACCATCTGTTCCAATAGCAGCCGGAGATGCGTATTCGGCCGGTAATCAGCCGGAGCGATGTGCTTGACGCGATCGGCGTGGGCTGAGAGCTGGTAACATTTCCGAAAGCTAACGCGCTGTGGATCGTCAGGATTATAAACCGCGATCGCCTGCCCGCCGTTTTTTCTCATAACGGTGAAGCAAGGGACATCAGTCGGTCCGTCACCGATGTAGATCATGTTCGGGAAGGGAACGGGCCGAACGTCCGGGTCCATGTGGTCGTTGACGTTCTGCGACATGTCGAGCAGGCCTTTGTTTATTCGAAATAGGAACTGTGTTTTCTGCGTATGGCTGATGACGCGCTTGGGGAAAGTGATCCGGCCTTGCTCGTCTTCTGCAAATTCGCATCCGAAAATGGCGCGCACATAAGGCTGCAAGCGGCTCCCATCGAGCACCACCTTTAGTCCGGACGAGATGATGTAGTGCTCGACGCGAATCCCATGCGCGATCTGCTCTTCTGTGAGAAGATCATTGCGGAACTCCTGGAACATCCCGGGCAGGCCTTTGTAAAAATTCAATTTGCCGCCGAACTTTTTCAGTTCCGCATTGGTCGGGCGATCCATGCCGAAGGTGTCCAACATGACCTTCATGTAAGCGAGTTCGTTGTCGTAGCCGTGTTCGCGCACCAGCTCGCTGCAGCGGCGCCAGAAACTTTCGCCATCAATTCCGAAAGCAGGAAAGATCACGTCGTCCTGCATGTAACTCGGACTAAGCGTTTGATCGTAATCGTAAACGATGGCGACTGTGTTTTGTGGTGTGGACATCGAGTCGTTGAAGCGTTGAAGCGTGAACCATCAAACGCTTCAACGATTATTTAAGCGCTCAAAGAAATCCTCAAACAACGCGTCGTAAATTTTTCCCCGCTCGGGATGATATTGCACCGCCAGCGCGAATGGATAATTCTGGAGACGCATTTGCTCGATGATGTCGTCGGTCGCGCACCACGCTTCGACCTCGAAGCCGTCGGCGACCCGATCGACCGCCTGATGGTGCGAACTGTTTACTTTTTCGAATCGATGACTGGCCGCTGTGTCGTAACGCAACAGCTGAATATCATAGTCTTTTTGTTCGGGCAGCTTGTGACCCAGAATATCGAGCTTGAGCGTCCCGCCAAGTGCCACATTCAAAACCTGGATGCCTCTGCAAATGCCGAGAATCGGCAGACCGCGCGCGAGCGCCTTGGAAATCGCCTCGAACTCCCAGCGGTCCCGCGCTGGATCCGTATCCTTATCGATCAAGGTCGGATCGACAATTTCTTGACGTAGAAATTCCGGTGCGATATCCGAGCCGCCCGTCAGCAGCAATCCGTCCACTTCGTCCATGGAAACATCGCCTTTGCCCGCGTCGAAAACTTGGACGTCAGGATGTTTCGCAAAAAATGGTTGAAACCATTTTTCATCCTTCCGTCGGATCCATGTGGCGAGATTAGACATTGATAAATCTTGCGTCAGATACCGCTAAAGCAAAGGTGGATCGTCTTCTCCGAAGACGATGATAAAATTGGCCGCTGAAGGTGCGCTGCTCTTGCCAACGCGTTGAAGACAACGCGTCCCACCTACAATCCCATCAACTCACGCACGTATTTCACCGGCGGGCTGCCGTAGGAAATCACCTGATCATTGTATTTCTTGAGATCGAAATCCTTGCCTAGTTTCTTCTCCTCGGCGGCGCGCAAATCGAGATGCTCGGTTGCGCCGACGAAATAAGTGGAAAGCTGAGCTGATGTGAGTCGGGCCCGTTTCCATTTTGCGACCGCTTCACCTTCCTGCTGGTAGCCTTCTTTCATCATCAAATCCAACGCCTCCTGCTCGCTCATGTTTCCAGCGTGAATGCTTTGGTCGAGCATCGCGTTGCAAATCGCGCGCAGCCGCATTTTTAGCTGCTGCATTTTCACTTCTGGCCCGCCGTAACCCTGCTCAGCCATCATTTGTTCTGTGTAAACGGCCCATCCTTCGATAAACGTGCCGCTGGAGAAAATGGCGCGCACCAGCGTCGGCGCTTTGAACTCATTTGCGTGGGCGATTTGAAGATAATGTCCCGGCATCGCTTCGTGCACGGTCAGATCACGAATCATGTAGTTGTTGTATTCGCGAAAGAACGATTCTCTCCGCTCCTTTGACCAGTCCTTCGGCGTCGGCGCGACTGCGTAAAATGTTTTGCCGGTCCTCTCGAGCGGGCCGGGCGAATCGCAATAGGCTATGGCGACGCCGCGTTTGAACTCCGGCATTGCGATTACGTCGAGCGGCACTTCCGGGACCGTGACCAGATGGTGGTGCTTTACGAAATCGGTCGCCTCACCAACAATTCTTTTTGCGTAGCCGACAACAGTTGCGTCGTCGGGATGTTGCTCAGCAAGTTTATCGAGCACCGCGGCCGTGACCTTGTGTTTGTCCGCGAGTCCGGCAGCTGCCGGATCAGCGTTCGGAAAATATTTTTTGTAGAGCGGCAGCGCAGTTTCGTAGATGGCAGTTTGTGTCTGTTGCAGATCGGCCTTTGCCCGTTTCATGATTTCTTCCATCGACAAATCCGAGGCAAGCGCGAACCGCAGCTTCTTTCGGAACTTCTCCGGGCCGAGACGGAAATCGCCGTCGGAGCGCGGCAACAGATCGTTCTGGAGCCATTTTTTGTAATCCTCCAGAGCGGCCGCAGTTTTTTCCTGCAACGGTGCAAGCTCCTTCTTCAGTTGTGGAGACTGATCGAGCAGCGGCGCAAGGCCTTCGCGCACGAGACTGACTGCGCCTTGTGTCTGCTCAATCGCTGTCTCCGTGTGAACGCGCGGCGGATGTTGCAGGTTGGCTTTCGCCTGTGCGATCACGCGCGGAATTTTCTCCATGCGCTGGCGCAAATTTGGAATCCGCTTTTCAGGCGGAGCGAAATCGCGCGCAACCAAAAGATAAAGGCTGTTGGCCAGGCTCTGCATGTAAACCAGAGGATTCCAGTCCACCTCCTTCAACTCTTGCGCCTGGAAGATCTTGTAATCGATGTTCTCCTTGAGAATCCGAAAATCGATGTTGTTGGCGCCAGTGAGCTTGGATCCGTCGATGGCGTCTAGCTTGTCGCGAAACGCTTTTTGTGCCGCGAGTTCTTTCGCCCGCGCCTCTGGCGAGTAATCGGTTAGTTGGCCGTCAAACCGATGATCACCGAGCTCGGTCGCATTCTCAGGGTTTGCCTGTAACTCCCGCTCGATATAATCACGCGCAAGCTTTTGAAATTCTTCATCCTGCGAGACGGCGCGAACTCTTGTCAGCGGGAAAAAGAGGGACAGCGCGAGGGTGATTGTGATCGCTTTCATTTTATGATCAAGTCGGTGCGCCACCAGCGAGAGCCGGCTCCGTGGCGAGCTCATCCGCGGTCGGCTCCTGCGACTGGAGGTAAGTGCGGTAGCGATAGAAGTTCGCGACGACGGCGAAGATCGCGGACGCGGCCAGCATCAGTCCGGCGAAAAAGAGATAGTAGTTGAAGTCGCTCATCCTCGCGCTGCCGTCAGGGTTCGAAATGAAAAAATTTACCCCGGCGGTAAAGGCATTGCCTAACGACACGCAGAAGAGCCAGGCGGCCATCACTGCGCTCTTCATTTTGTTCGGTGCCTGCGTGTAGGAAAGCTCGAGGCCGGTGATTGACACCATTGTTTCGCCCAAAGTCAGGATGATGTAAGCGAGGAATTGCCACCAGACGGTCGGCCGCTGACCGGCGTCGATCATGCTCTGGATGAAAGCGATTACAACGAAGCTGAAGCCGGTGAGGAAGAGTCCGATCCCGATCTTCCGCAGCGGGGTGAGCGGAAAAACCTTGTCGATCAGCGGATAGATGACGTAGTTCATAAGCGGGATGAAGAGCAGGATCAGGATCGGGTTCGCCGTTTGCACCTGCGCGGGGAGCAACTGCATCCCGAGGAAGTTCAAGTCCATATTGCGCGCCTGGAGTGTCCATGATCCACCGGAGCTTTGGTCCCAGAGCGACCAAAAGATCGCAACGAAGATATAAACGATGACTAGCCGGCCGAGCGCACCGAGGCCTTCCTTACTGAACATCTGCTTCACGAAGCCCCAGCCTGCAGCCGGGATGTGCACGAATTTTTTGCGACCGGCCCAGAAGAAAATCGTGGCAATGAACATCGCGACGCCTGGAATGCCGAATGCCCAACGCGGTCCCCAGTTCGGATTCGCGAGCATGAGTGGGCAAAGAATGGTCGAGATGAACGAGCCGGCGTTGATCGAGAAATAAAACCAGCCGAAGACCTTTGAGATCAGGTGCTTGTTCGATTCGCCAAACTGATCGCCGACGTTAGCCGAGACGCACGGCTTAATGCCACCGGAACCCAGCGCAATCAGTCCGAGACCGATCGCCAGAACCTTTTCCTGGCCGAAGGCGATGCACCACGCGCTGTCCATAAAAGCCAGCGCGAGATGTCCAAGACAGTAAACGATCGAGAGCGAGAAGATGGTGTTGTATTTGCCGAGAAAACCCTCCGCCAGGATCGCGCCGAGGATAGGCAGGAAATAGACGGCCGAGACGAAGGTGGCGAACCACGCGCGCGCTTGTGCATCGCCCATCGGCGCCAGCTCCCCCGTCGTGTTGACGAGGTAGGTGGTCATGAAAACGATCAGGATGGAGCGCATCCCGTAGAACGAGAAACGCTCGGCCGCTTCATTGCCGATGATGTAAGGAACACCGGGCGGCATGGTGCTGAGGTTCGGCGGCTTCGTCGCGTATTTGTATTTGGCCATGGGCGGGGGTTTCGGTTAGGGATGCGGATTCGCCGGGACAGATTCGACTGGGGTTGCCGAGGGCAAAGGTTTTTCAGTCTCTATCTTCCCCGACTCGGATGAGTGTTTTTCCGGAGCGACGTGTTCCGGTTGGACGTTTCGCGCTTCGGGGAGCGGATGTTTTTCGCAAGAGGCACAAAACAGCAGCAGGCCGATCGCAACAATGAAGACGGTGTGGCGAAACAGAAAAGCCATAATGCGCTGGCACACTAATGGGCGTCGCTCGCCGCGTGCAAGCCTAAAGCGAGCGGGGGGCGGCCAGAGGTCTCGCCTGGACAGTCCAGCACGCTGGAAGCCCGCTGGCCCCACAGGCAAGTTGCCTGTGCCCCCGACAAATGATTGAAAGAAGCGTCCACGGGATTACTATCAGACGCGGTGGCTCGCACGGACAAACACAGCGCTTGGAACGAAGTCTTCGCTCTCGTTCTGCTTTTCGTCGGCACATTACTTTTTTTCGCGCTGATCTCCTACACGCCGAAAGATGTGCCGTCGTGGATTTGGTTTAGCCGCAGCGCGCCGGCGAACCACCCGGCGCAAAACTTCATCGGGCCTGTGGGCGCGATCGTCGCGGGGATTTGCTACCAGTTAATGGGCGCGGCAGCGTACCTTTTGGCGGCGATTCTGCTCGGATTTGGAGCCGCCAAACTATTTCACCCACGCCTGCGCGTGACCCGGCGCTTGCCGTGGATCGTTCTTTTTATCTGGTCGGGCGCCTGCTTGCTGCATCTGCAACCGTACCATTTACGCGGCTGGCATGATGCCTTTAATATCCAGGGACCCGGCGGCTGGATCGGATACGCCTTTGCCGATGAGCGCCACGGTTTACTCCGCAGCGCGCTTGGCCCATTCGGTTCGCTTATCCTCTTGATTGGAGTCTATGCGACGACTCTGATTCTGGTGACTGGACTGCGTCCGATTCATCTTGTTCGCGAGATGGTAGCCGCTATCCGGCGCGTCAGCATAAAACTACAGGAATGGCGATTGCAGCGCAGGTTTAGAAAAGCTGATCTCAAAGAGAAACTGGAAATCAGCGAAAGGCACCTCGCGAAGCAGCGGCGGCTATACGAAAAGGAGTTGAAAAAGAAGGGCATAGCTGTGCCTCAATCTGCGGCACCGGTTATTTCGCCGGACGAACTCGCAGATCGGCCAAAGCCGAAGGTAGTCGATACAACGGCACTTCCGACCGAGCAGGCGTCGGCTCGTCGAAAACCGTCGCTCGCCGAATTGCGTGCGGGCGAGGAGAAAACGAGGCCGGCGCCGGGCCTTACGAGTCGAGAGTGGAAATCGGAAAATTATGTGCTGCCCGGAGCGGATTTACTGGACGAACATAATCTGGAAGGGCGCGCCGCGGCAGATCCATCGGAGCTGGAGCACGTCCAGCAAATCCTGATTGATACGCTGGCACAGTTCGGCATTGCAGTGGCGCCGGGCGACATCACAAAAGGCCCGACCATTACGCGCTACGAAGTGTATCCGGCGAAAGGCGTTCGCGTGGACAAGATCGTGAGCCTGGAGCGGGACCTCGCCCGCGCGACGCGGGCCGAGCGAATTAATATTCTCGCGCCCATTCCCGGAAAAGACACCGTAGGCATCGAGCTTGCGAATACGCGCAAGGTGACGGTGAAACTGCGCGAACTCTTGCAGTCACCGGACTGGGAGGAGGCGAGAGGGCACGCCAAAATTCCGCTCGCGCTCGGGAAAGACGTTTACGGCAAAACGATCATCGCCGATCTGGCACAAATGCCGCATTTGCTGGTGGCGGGCACCACCGGGAGCGGCAAGAGCGTTTGTATCAACGCGCTCGTCGCGAGCATGCTCTTCCGGTTTACGCCAGAAGAGCTGCGTTTCATCATGATCGATCCGAAAGTAGTTGAGATGCAGTTTTATAATTCTCTGCCACATCTCGCTTTCCCGATTGTGACCGATCCAAAGAAAGTGCTGCTCGCTTTGCGCTGGCTGATTGATGAGATGGAACGCCGGTATAAAATTTTTGCCCGCGTCGGCGTGCGTAACATTGTCGGATTCAATGCCCGCCCGGTGAAAAAGACGCAGAAGGAACTGGATGATGAAGCCGTAGAGTCCGGTGCCTCACCGGACAACGCGCGCCGCTCCGCTGAGGCAGATGACGCTACAATCAAAGTGCCGCGCGAAGGTGAATTGATCATTCCCGACAAAATTCCCTACATCGTGGTCATCATCGACGAGCTGGCTGATCTAATGCAGACCGCACCCGCCGACGTTGAGAATGCGATTGCGCGAATCACGCAGATGGCTCGCGCGGCCGGCATTCATCTCATTGTCGCCACCCAAACGCCCCGCGCGGATGTCGTCACGGGCGTAATCAAAGCGAATATTCCCAGCCGCATCGCGTTCCAGGTCGCGTCCAAGATCGATAGCCGGGTGATTCTTGATGAAAATGGCGCCGATCGTTTGCTTGGACAGGGCGACATGCTCTATCTGCCCCCGAGCACTTCGCGCCTCATTCGTGCCCAGGGCGTGCTTGTGACCGACGATGAAATTCATCGCCTAGTTGAATTTGTTTCTGCGCAAAGCCCACCCGCTTTCGATGCAGCAATGCATGAGAAGCTTCAATCCGCCGCCGCACCAGAAGAAGAAGTGACCGAGGAAGACGAAGAGCTGGTGGAGAAGTGTCTCGAAATCATTCGGCAGGAAAAACGCGCTTCCACGTCGTTGCTTCAGCGCCGGTTGCGCCTCGGCTACACGCGTGCCGCGCGCATCGTTGATATTCTCGAGCAGCGCGGTATTTTAGGTCCCGGCGAAGGCGCCAAACCACGCGAGATTCTGGTCGATCTCGATGCCGCCGTTTAGCCGGCGTTGACGCAATGACGATCGAAGGTCTGGGAAAAAAATTTCAGGAAGCGCGGCGAGCAAGGGATCTTACCCTCGACGAAGCAGCGCGGATGACGAAAATCCGTCCGGCCCGGCTGGCGGAGATTGAGGCGGACGATTTTTCTCAATTTCCCAGTCTGGCGTACGCGAAGGGGTTCCTGCTCATTTACGGAAAGTTTTTGGATGTAGATGTTACGCCGTATCTCGATGCCTTTGAGGATTCGGAGCGGGTTACGGTCGATGGCTATTCGTACCTGCAGGACAACCCACCGCCTAAGCCAGTCAGTGCGCCAGTGGCTCGCCGTTCCAGTCGCGCCAGTCGGCCCAGTCGCCCCAGTCGCGACCGCATTTCGCCGATGCCGCTCATCTTTGGCGTCCTCGCGTTGGTGATCGGCTTTTCGGTAATGAAATTAATTCTCAATTTGCAGCGACTTGCGCCGGGACCAGCGCAGCCTGTCGCCCAAACATCTCCAGTTTCCGCGTCCACCCCAAGTCTCACAACTGCACCACCGGTGACTGCCGAGACGCCGGCAAACAATGTTGCGTCGGCTTCTGCGACCACGCCAGCGGGTTCGCCCGCGCCGACAATCGGCGAAATCCCGAAAGCGGTCGGGGTTTCGACTGCTCGTCCAGCGCCGGGCGAGCCGGAAGTGCGTCGAGCCAAGCCTGTGCTTCCCGGGGATCTCGCGAAGCCGCAAGAGGGAGCGAATTCACCGGCGACGGAATCAAGTTCCCCAAATCGCGTCGCTATTCGCCCGCTTAAACGAACCTACCTCAGGGTTATCGTGGACGATCAAAGCGAAAAGCCGACGTTCGAACGCTGGGTTTCTCCAGCCGACGGCACAGTGGAATTTCGCGGCAACCATGTCTCCATTCGCGTTCTCGAGCGTGATGCCGTTGAGATCATCAAGAATGGCAAACCGATCGAAGGAGACGACGAAGACGTAACGGTCGATTAGAATACAAAAACGCCCAACATCCAACGTCCAACTCCCAACGCCGAACTCGGATAAATCGTCAGCAGGCGTTCCACATTCGATGTTTGGTGTTTGATGTTGGATGTTTTTATACCTGCAGAATGAAGATAATCGCGAAGGCGGAGGATTTTGCTCGTAAACCGAAGATCGGCATGATCAGCCTCGGCTGTGCCAAAAATCTTGTCGATGCGGAGATCATGCTCGGCAGCGCTCTGCAACGCGGGATGGAAATTACAGCGCGCGCAGAAGATGCCGATGTCCTGGTAATTAACACGTGTGCCTTCATCGATTCAGCCAAGGAAGAATCGATTGACGCGATTCTGGAGGCGCATCAGCAGCGCGGTTTAAACAGGCGGCCGAATCAAAAACTGATCGTAAGCGGCTGCATGTCGCAAAGATTTGCCAAAGAACTGCGCGAGGAAATGCCGGAGGTGGACGCGTTTATTGGACTCGATCAGGTCAGTCAGCTTGGCGAGATCATCGAGAAGATTTTAAGAAAACATCCAACATCGAACATCGAACTTCCAACCTCGAAGGCAGAGACTTCGACGTTCAGTGTTGGGCGTTCGATGTTCGATGTTTCTTCTTCGGAAGATCACAATAGCGGTCCTGCATTCGTCACACCGCGCCCAACTTACATCCCAGATTACGACACTCCGCGCTTCAGGCTTACGCCGGCGCACTCCGCTTACGTAAAGATCGCCGAAGGCTGCAATCACCCGTGCAGTTTTTGCGTAATTCCGCAAATGCGAGGAAGACATCGCAGCCGGCCCATCCAATCAGTCATCGCAGAAATCCAGGCCCTCGTCAGTGAAGGCGTGCGCGAGATCAATTTGATCAGCCAGGACACAACTTATTATGGAATGGATCTGTGGCCAAAAAAGGCGGGGCCGCGTCAGCCGGTTGACTCAGCGCGAGGCCCGACCCTTGCTGGGTTACTTCGCGAGATTCAAAGGATCGAGGGCGAATTTTGGGTGCGCCTGCTCTATACCCACCCCGCGCATTGGAGCGATGAGTTGATTGAGACCATCGCGGAATGCGACAAGGTCGCGCGCTACATCGATATTCCGTTGCAGCACATCGACAACACGATGCTGGAGTGCATGCGGCGCGAAACGTCGCGTGCGCACATCGAGAATTTGATCGATAAACTGCGCTCCGGAATTCCTGGAGTTGCCTTGCGGACGACTTTCATCGTCGGATTCCCCGGGGAGACGGAAGGGGAATTCGAAACGCTGCTCAATTTCATTCAGAAGACTCGATTTGAACGCCTCGGCATCTTCAAATATTCGCAGGAGGACGGTTCGCGGGCAGCGAAGATGCCGAACCAAATCCCGCTGAAGCTCAAAAATGCGCGCTATCGGATGGCGATGTTGATACAGCAAGGGATCGCGCATGAAATTGCCGGCGAAAAAGTTGGAAGCGAACTCAAATTACTGGTCGATCAGCCGCATATTGCCCGGAGCGAAGGGGACGCCCCAGATGTCGATGCGCGCGTTGTCTTGTCCAAAGCAGCGCCCGTGGGTGAATTTGTCTGGCGCGAGATCACAGGAAACCGCGGATATGATCTCCTGGCGTAGCACAGACATCTTCTCTGTGTGGCCGGCGGGCCCAGGGGGAGATCCGAAGCTCCACAGGCGACCACAGCTGTAGCGCGGCAGCAGTCGAGTTTTTGATCCTGAAAATTCACTTAGCAGGTGACAGCAGCCGGTTTCTTGGGCAAATTTGGTGGTACTTATTTCACCCCGATGGCCGACTCAAACGAACCAAAAGAACAGACCGTTCGCATTGACCTGCCACCTCAGTCTGGATCGAAACCTCCCGGCCAGGTTACAAAATCGCGCGAGACCGTGCGAGTCCAGCTTGGCCCTCGCCAGCCGTCAGACTCGCCACAGCGATTCCGTCCGTTGGCGGACGAGTTGCCTCCTCGCACTCCAACAGAGCCGCCGCCGCTCGTTTCAAAACCCGCCGCGCAAGTTCTGACCTCGCCCGAGGGCGTCGCGGCACCGTCGGCGCCCCCGCCAGTCGCTATCCTGCCAGAAGCACTTTCATCGGGCCCGAAAAAAGAGACGGCGCGCGTCGCGCGCATGCCAGACTCGCCCTCCAAGCCTGTCTCTACCGTCCAGATGAAAAAGACCCAGCCCCTCATCGCCATGCCGCACGCTGCCCCCCGGAGCACTTCGATTGCGGTAGCCCCGGAAGAGAAAAGTGCAATGCCGCTGTGCTGGGCGCTTCTCGGTGTCTCCGCCGTCATTTTGATTATTCAGATTTGGACTTACTTTTCTTAAAACAATGGACAATTCAGCTACTATCAATCTCGATGAATCCAACTTTGACCGCGAAGTGACCCAAAGCGACAAGCCAGTGATTGTCGATTTTTGGGCGGAATGGTGCGGTCCCTGCAAAATGATCGCACCGCTGCTGGATGAGGTTGCCCGTGAGAAAGCGGGCGCGGTCAAGATTGGGAAAGTGAACGTGGACGACAATCAGAGCCTTTCATTCAAGTACAACATTCGTGCCATCCCAGCTTTGCTCTTTTTTAAGAACGGGCAGCTGCGCGATCAGGTCACCGGCGTCATGAGCAAAAAAGATTTGCTCACCCGGATCGATGCGCTGGGGTAGGGAAAATCTGCGCCCGGCGCGGCTCGAACGCGCAACCTTTGGCTCCGGAGGCCAACGCTCTATCCAGTTGAGCTACGGGCGCGAATGGATCCTTAAAATATCCCAATTTAATGATTTAGCGATTTAGTGATTTAACGATTTAACAACTTTGCCCAGTCACTAAATCTCTAAATCGTTGAATCGCTAAATGATGCCGTTGGCGTTTGCAATTTTCGCTTCCCTGCTGGAAAATGTGCCCCCTGCAAACGGTAGGGTAATTATGAGTCAGATCATTGATGCCATTGAGAAAGAACAGTACAAAGCCGACGCGGCGCAGTTTTCCGTGGGCGACAGCGTGCGCGTTCATACCCGGGTCGTCGAGGGGGACAAGGAAAGAATCCAGATATTCGCCGGCATAGTGATTGGCCGAAAAGGTCGCGGACTTAATGAAACATTTACGGTGCGCCGAATTTCCTATGGGGAAGGCGTCGAGCGAGTTTTCCCGTTGCATTCGCCGCGCATCGCAAAAGTTGAAGTAGAGCAGCAAGGCCGCGTTCGCCGCGCCAAATTGAATTATCTTCGAACGCGCAAAGGCAAAGAAGCCACCGCAGTGCGGGAGTGATAGCTCATTTAGCGATTTAGTGATTGTGTGATTTAGCGAATTCGTTAAATCGTTAATCACGAAAATGTATCGGCGCTGCGGATTTCGTTACGAGAAAAAGCTCCGCGCCATTGGCGTGGCTCGCATCGCGGGGATCGATGAAGCTGGCCGTGGCGCTCTGGCGGGTCCGGTTGTAGCCGCCGCCGTCATTCTTCCGGAAAAGTTCCGTCACGGGCGCCTGAACGATTCCAAACAGCTTGCACCGGACCTGCGCGAAGAAATTTACCACGACCTGATCTGTAATCCGGACCTCAGATGGGCGGTCGGTATTGTCGGTTCCATGGAAATCGACCGCATCAATATTCTGCGCGCGACGCACAGAGCGATGCGCGAGGCCTTTGCAGGGCTCTCCAGCGCGCCCGACCACGTGTTGATCGATGGCCTGCCCGTTATTCCCTTTCCAGTTCCCCAGACCGCGATTATCGACGGCGATTGCTTCAGTCTTAGCATCGCTGCTGCCAGTGTGATCGCGAAAGTTACCCGTGACAGAATGATGCGTGACTTCTGTGCCGATTTTCCGCACTATTGCTTCAGCCAGCATAAAGGTTACTGCACTGAAATCCATCTCTTGAAACTCCATGAATTCGGGCCTTGTCCGATCCATCGCCGATCTTTCGAACCGGTGGCGCAGCCGCTTCTTGCCCTCGAAGGTCTCACCCCAGCCGCAGCACCTCCGGCGCGGCGCTCACGGCGAGAAGCTGGCCTCTCGCTTCCTGCGGCGTGAGGGCTACAAAATTCTTTACCGCAACTTCAAAGGTCGCAGTGGCGGCGAGATCGACATCGTCTGTCGCGACCGCGACACGCTCGTCTTCGTCGAAGTGAAGACGCGGACGCGAGAAGATTTTGGCCGGCCATTCACAGCGGTCGATCGGCAAAAGCGGAAACGCATTTCCCGCGGAGCGCTCAATTGGCTGCGGATGCTGGATAATCCCGATCTTCTCTTCCGTTTCGATGTCGTGGAAGTCGTTGTTATCGGAGATGCCAGTCCGCGGATCGAATTAATTAAGAACGCGTTCCCGCTGTCCAAGCCTTATCTTTATTGATGAACCACAAAATCCATCATCTCGCTGTCGGGGTCCTTGTGGTCATACATTTCTTTATCGGATTGGGATGGTACGCGCTCTTCGGCGAGGCCTGGTTGAATTACAACGCCCGAACCATGACCGACATCGAACCGCCGCATAGCGCGGTGCCGTATTTGATCGCGATCGTCGCCGCAATCGTTGTCAATTACGGGCTGGCCTGGCTATTCGCAAAACTACATGTCGCGCACGCTTTCACTGGATTGAAGATCGCGCTCGTCTGCTGGTTCGTATTCTTGTTTGTCCAATACGCGGCCATCGCCGTGTTTTCAGCGTTCGAAACCAATCCCTGGCCGCTCATTCTCATCAACATGGGCCGCCCCTTTCTTGCCTTCGCGATCAGCGGCATCGTTCTTGGCGCTTGGCGACGCCGCGAGCCGTAAAAGGTCAGTGTTGATTAACTGCCAGACTCGACAATCGCCCCGAATCGGGCCGAGAATAAGAGGCTTCCTATGAACGAACCCATTCTCATTGCCCAGTCGAAAGAACAGATCTTTCTGTTGCCGAAGATGGCAAATCGACACGGTTTGATTGCCGGTGCGACCGGTACCGGAAAAACGGTGACGCTGCAAACGCTCGCCGAGAATTTCAGCGCCCGGGGGGTCCCGGTATTCATGGCCGACGTGAAAGGCGACCTCGCCGGATTGAGCCAGCCGGGTGCAAACAATCCTAAAATCGTCGAGCGCGCCAAGGAATTGAAGATCGCTGATTTTGCAGGCGAAGCATGCCCCGTCGTTTTCTGGGATGTATTCGGCGAAAGCGGTCATCCGGTCCGTGCCACCGTTTCGGAAATGGGACCGCTGCTCCTTGGACAATTGCTCGAGTTGAATGATACCCAGGAGGGCGTGCTCAACATGGTCTTTAAGATTGCCGACGAAAATGGCTTGCTCCTTCTCGATCTCAAAGATTTGCGCTCGATGTTGCAGCACGTAGCAGACAATGCCGATCAGTTTAGGACGCAATACGGGAATATCTCGGCCGCCAGCGCGGGCGCGATTCAGAGAAATTTGCTCGCGCTCGAATCACAAGGCGCGGATAAGTTTTTCGGCGAACCGGCTCTGAATCTTGACGATTTGATCCAAACACAGGGCGGCAAAGGAGTGATCAACATTCTGGCTGCGGATAGATTGATGCAAAAATCACCCAAGGTTTACGCGACATTCTTGCTGTGGATGCTCTCGGAGTTGTTCGAAAATCTTCCCGAGGTCGGCGATCCGGAAAAGCCGAAGCTGGTTTTCTTTTTCGATGAAGCGCATTTGCTCTTCACCGATATCGCCCCGGCAGTCGAACAAAAGATCGAGCAGATGGTGCGACTCATTCGGTCGAAGGGCGTTGGCGTTTACTTCGTCAGTCAAAATCCGCTGGATATTCCCGAAGTTGTCCTTGGTCAGCTCGGAAATCGCGTCCAACACGCCTTGCGGGCGTTCACTCCGCGCGATCAGAAAGTAGTGAAAGCTGCCGCGGAAACTTTTCGGCAAAATCCGAAACTAAAAGTCGCGACCGTGTTAACTGAGCTCGCAGTCGGCGAAGCGCTAGTATCGATGTTGGATGAGAATGGGAGCCCGCAAGTTGTCGAGCGCGCAAAAATTGTTCCTCCCCGCAGTCAGGTTGGACCGATCACGCCGGAACAGCGCAAGCAGATCATCAATTCGTCCCCCATCGCCGGTCATTATGAGAAGGCAGTGGATCGAGAATCCGCTTACGAGATATTGCAGGCGCGAGCGGGGCAAAAGATAGAGGCGGCGGGTGCACCTCCGACAATGCCTGGGGGCGAAGTTGCCGGCGGCGGTTCTCTGTTGGAGAAGGCGCTTGGGACGGCAGGCTCGCTCTTCCAACCGAGAATCGGCCCGCGGGGAGGGCGCTACGACTCCACGGCTACAATGGCGATGAAAAGTGTCGTGCGCGCGGCCAGCTCCTC
>OCZV010000444.1_pt1 | contig 15052 bp, 15 predicted proteins | sample 1539051 | NCBI WGS metagenome assembly OCZV01 (sample SAMEA3113581, study PRJEB22503) | soil metagenome
TTGCGCATGGCGTCGATCGTCTCGTCGACCGTCAGGAGGACGGTCGTTTCGAAAGAGCTCAGCGCGCCGCCTCCGGTGATGGCCATCGCGACCGCGGCCATGGACACGTCGTCGGGGGCCTCCCACAGGTTGTAGCCATCGTGGGAGCCGAAGGCGTACCAGAACCCATGGAGCTTCCCGCCGACCGACTCGATGTACGACTGGGCAGCCTTCCGCCGGTCTTCTGGGTTCCCGATCAGCCTGGCCCACGTCTCCGGGGTGTAGCTGAACCTGGTGAGATAGAGCGGCATCGTCCTTCCTCCCATCCGCGAGGGGCCTGTCTCGTTCGGCGTCGAAGTATGCCACGCCGATCGCGCACCGATCGTTCACCGTCTGCTGAATGCTTCGCTGACCGCGGGGTAGAAACGGGAAGCCCAACCGACCGGAGGTGGCCATGTGCTACACGTGCGGCTGCAAGCTCCCCTATGAGGACCACGGCGACCCGGCCAACATCGTCGAGGACCACCTGAAGCGCGCCGGCGACACCGACACGATCAAGCACGCCGGCGTCGAGCAGGCCAAGCAGAACCTCCTCGAGCTGCTGGAGATCCAGCGCGAGGCAGGCGACCTCGCTAACCCGAAGCAGAGCTACTGAGGGAGGCGCTCGCCGGAACGGCGGTGGACGAGGGGAAGGCCACGGGCGGTTGACCCGCCGGGTCGTTGATTGGGCCCTCGGGCGGCCAGATAATCGCGACAGCCGCCGCCGAGAGGAGACCGCATGGCTGTCCAGATGCCCACGCTCAAACGAGGGCTGTTCGGCTACCGCCCCAAGATCGTCCGGGCCCTCCTCACCGGCCGGGAGGTCATGTTCGCCCGTCTGTGGCAGCGTCTCCAGCAGACCCAAGCCGAGCGGGACGAGGCCCGAGCCGACCTCGAGGCCTGCCGTGCGGAGATCGACATCAAGACGGAGAAGGCTCGGCTGGCCCAGGAGGAGGGCTTCCGGCACGCCGAACAGGCGCGGGTGGCCCTGGCCGAGGCCGAGGAGCTCCGGGCGGTCAACGAGCGGCTCCGCGCTCGGATCTTCCACATGGACGCCGAAGCCGCGGATGCTGCCGCGGCGAGGGGCGGGGCTCCGGGCCCCGAGGACCTGTGGACCTCGCTCGATCGTGCGGAGCGCTCCATCACCGATGTGATCGAGCGGGCCCGGCGCGAGCACGAGGAGCGGCTGGAGGCCATCGAGGCCGCCCGCCGAGAGATCCGAGCCGAGACCGAACGACTGGTCGCGTGGCGAGCCGAGGCGAACAGCATCCTCGCGAACGTCCGGGCCGGGCTGGCCCAGTTCGCCGGCGTGGCAGCGCGGCTTCCAGGCGAGGGGGACGTCATCCCCACCGCCGCGATCCGGATCCCGGATGCGTCGGCGAACGGGCCCAACGGTTCGGCGGCCCTGGAAGAGCTGGCGGCGATCCAGGAGCTGTACGGCTCGAGCTGAGTCATGGAGCCTGACAAGATCGAGCTGCCCGCGTGGGTGACCGGCGCCGAGGCCCGGTTCGTCACCGGCGCCTCGCCGGACCAGCTCCGGGCCGACGTCGTCGCCGGACGCGTGGCGATGTACCGGCCGTTCGGCCCGGGAGATCGGATCGCGTTCTTCCGTACCGAAGACCTGCTGGCCCTCCACCCCGGCCGGCCGTAGGACGTGGGGCCAGGGCCCCGAGGCTCCCTCGCGGCGTTCGTTCGAGCGACGCATCCGATCCCAGCGGTGGCGGTCACGCTGCTCGTCGCCGCCCTGGCAGCGATCAAGGGGGTGCCGGCCACCACGCTGGTCTGGATCGCGCTGTCCACGGCCGCCGGGCAGGCCTCGGTCGGATGGTCGAACGATTACCTCGACCGCGATCGCGACGCCGCCGCGGGCCGCCGCGACAAGCCCCTGGTCGCCGGGGACCTGTCGCCGGGCGCGGTCCTCTCCGGCGCGCTCATCACGCTTCCGGTGTCCGCGGCGCTCTCGCTCCCGGTAGGCCCCGCCGAAGCGGGGATCATGCTCGCCGGCGTGGGCTCGGCCTGGACGTACAACCTCGGGTTGAAGGCCACGGTCCTCTCCTGGCTCCCGTACGCGGTCTCGTTCGGCCTCGTGCCCGTGTACGTGTGGTCCGCGGCAGAGGACGCCGCGGCGGGCTGGCTGGTGGCCGCCGCGGCCCTGCTGGGGGTGGCCGCGCACCTGGTGAACGTGCTTCCGGACCTCGACGCCGACCGTGCCACTTCGATCCAGGGGCTTCCACATCGGCTCGGCCCGCGGTGGACGGTCGCCCTGGCGTGCGTCCTCCTGGCCGGCGTGCTCGCGCTCCTGGTCGGGTTCGGCGGGGCGATCACGGCCGGCCGTGCCGCTGCCGCCGGCCTCGCCGCCGGCCTGATCGGCGGGGTGGCCTGGTCCGGGAGCCGGGGACGGTACCGCCTGGCGTTCCTGGTCGTCATCGCGGCCGCCGGGGCGCTCGTGGTGTTGCTGGCGCTCGGGGCCGAGGCGCTGCCGGCCTGATCACCGAGCCGGCCAGGCGTTCCCACACGCCCGGCAGGTCGCTTCGCCGAGCGTCACGGTCAGCCGAGTGCTTCCGCACGCCGGGCACGTATCGAGCTCGTCCTGCCAGCCGGGACGTTCGACCTGGCACCGTGGGCACACCAAGACCTGCCGGCCGTCCCGGACGCCCCGCGCCCAGGGCCGCTCGCGCTTGTCGGGATCGTAGGTGGGGCGGCCACACAGCATGCACGACGGCCGGTCCGCCATCGGCGGCAGGATACCTGTGGGAAGATGCCCGGCGTGACGGTGGACGTCCAACAGCTGAAGCGGGCCACGGTGTTCTCGGTGCTGAGCGACGAGCAGCTGGGGCGGATCGTGGCGGCTGCGACGGAAACCGAGCACGCGGAGGGCGAGGCCCTGACGGAGCAGGGCGTGATCGGCCATCGCTTCCACCTGATCCTCGACGGCAACGCCGAGGTCGAGCGCGACGGGGAGCGCGTGGCCGACCTCCGTCGGGGGGACTTCGTTGGCGAGCTCGGGCTCCTCGGCGGCGGGCCGTCCACGGCCACGGTTCGGGCCACCAGCCGGATCACGTGCATCACGCTCGAGCGCGAAGCGTTCTGGGCGGTCCTCGAAGACGAGCCGGCCATCGCCCTGCGGATCCTCGAGGTCGTCAGCCGTCGGATCGTGCAGCGTCCCGACGCTCACATGAACCTGGGCTGAGCCGGTTGACGGTCAGGAACGCCGGGCGTACCATCGAATATGTTACCGACGAGTAGGTAAGCCCACATCCTCACCGGAGGCGTCCCCATGCGCGAGGCGGTCATCGTCGAGGCGGTCAGGACGCCGGTCGGCAAGAGGGAAGGCGCCCTGTCCGGCTGGCATCCGGTGGACCTCCTCGCGGAGGTCCTGAGGGCCGCCGTCGAGCGGTCGGGTATCGACCCGGCCAGGGTCGGCGACCACATCACCGGCTGTGTGTCCCAGACGGGAGAGCAGGCCATCAACATCGCCCGCAACGCCTGGCTCGCAGCCGGCCTTCCCGAGGAGGTCCCGGCGGTGACGATCGACCGCCAGTGCGGCTCCAGTCAGCAGGCCGCCCACTTCGCCGCGCAGGGGGTCATGGCAGGCGTGTACGACCTGGTCGTCGCCAGCGGCATCGAGCACATGACCCGTGTGCCCATGGGAATCACCGCCCAGCAGGGGCCCGGCTTCCCGTTCCCGCCCTCGCTGATGGATCGGTACGAGGGCGGCCTGGTCCCGCAGGGCGTGTCGGCCGAGATCATCGCGGAGCGCTGGGGGCTGTTGCGCCAGGAGCTGGATGAGTTCGGGGCCCGGAGCCACGAGCTGGCCCACGCGGCCACGGAGGAGGGTCGGTTCCAGCGGGAGATCCTCCCGATCAAGGTCGAGGGCGAGACCGGCAGCGTGCTGTTCGAGCGAGACGAAGGCATCCGGTTCCCGGTCAACCGGGAGAAGATGGCCGCGCTCCCGACGCCGTTCAAGGATGGCGGCGTGGTCACCGCGGGCAACTCCAGCCAGATCTCCGACGGGGCCGCGGCCCTGGTGATCGCCGGCCGGGATACCGCCGAGGCGAGCGGCCTCCGGCCCCGCGCCCGGTTCCACGCGTTCGCGCTCTCGGGCGTCGACCCGATCACCATGCTGACCGGCCCGATCCCCGCGACCGAGAAGGTCCTCTCGAACGCCGGCCTCCGCCTCGAGGACATCGACGTCGTGGAGATCAACGAGGCCTTCGCCTCCGTGGTCCTGGCGTGGAAGAAGGAGCTCGGCGTCGGCGACCGCTGGTTCGAGGGGCACGTGAACCCGAACGGCGGAGCCATCGCCCTCGGCCACCCGCTCGGTGCCAGCGGGGCCAAGCTGATGACCACGCTGCTCCACGAGCTGGAGCGGCGCGACGCGCGGTGGGGCCTCCAGGTGATGTGCGAGGGCGGCGGCGAGGCCAACGCCACCGTCATCGAGCGCTTGCGCTAGGGCTCCGAGACCTCCTCGAGCTTCCGCTCGGCCTCCTGGACCTTCCGTGCGATCCGATCCCGCTTCGCGTCGGCATCCTCGGCCTCCCGTCGCGCCCTGGCCAGATCCCGCTCCAGGTCGGCGGCGCGCCTGGCGGCCTCGTCCGCTGCGCGCTCGGCGGCCCGCAGCTCCTCCCGCGCCGTGGCCAGCCGGGTCCGCCACTTCTCGGCCAGCCGGGCGGCCCGGGCCGCCGCGGGGTCTGGACCCTCCTCCTCGGCGGCCTCGTCGACGCCCTCACCCTCCAGGACCTCGAACCCGCCGAGGCCCTCGAACCCGGCCGGCGGGGTCAGCTCCTTCGAGAGCCGGCCTGCGGCCACGGCTTCGGCCGCGGCCTCGTCTGCGGCGGCGGCTTCGAACGTGTTGGCGATGGCCCTGGTCTGTGGCTCGGCGGGACGACCCGCTTCCTCCAGGATCGCCGTGGCCAGGTCGGTCAGCTCGATGACGAGACGGCGTCGCTCTGCGATCGCCTTGCCGAACGTCGGGGCCGAGAGGCCGGAGGCGGCTCGCCGTTGCGCCGACCGGACCTCGCGGCCGGCGGCCAGAAGCCGCTCCAGGGCGTCCGGATGGCGCCGGACGGTTTGGTTGACCGCCCACGCGGCGGTGGTCGGACGGCGGAGCGCCTTGACCTCCTTGGCCGCCTGCCGTTCCTCCAGCGACTTCGCCAACTCGTCGCGGGCGGCCGTGAACTCCTCGGGCGGCAGAGCGAACAGCGCGTCGACGTCGTCGGCCACGGTGCTAGCGTAGCGGGCGGTGGACGTGGGGCGCGTGCTCGTCGCCGTGTTGATCGCCGGGGCCATCCTGGCCGTGGGGGTCTGGATGCTCCGCGGCGTGGCGCGGCTCCGGACACGTGAGGAGCCCGAGCCGGCGGGGCCGGAGGACGTGGCCGCCCTCGACGTCATGTTCGTGTGCGGCGAGTGCGGGACCGAGTTCCGGGTGGAGAAGCTCGGTCAGCTCCAGGTCCCGCGGCACTGCGGCGAGGTCATGCGCGTGGAGCAGCGGCCTCGTGGGGCCCCCGCTGGTCGGTAGGCCCTAGTCGGAGTCGGCGATCTCCTCGGCCTTGTCCTTGAGGCGCCGGAAGTCCTTCCGAGGGCGATCCTGCGGGAGCAGCGAGTCGGTGGACGAGAACCCCCACCCGCGGAACCGGACCCCCACGCGCCCGTACCGACGGCGCAGCTCGCCCCCGCACCGGGGGCACGGGCCCGGCGGCCCCGAGCCCATGGGCTGGACCTCCTCGAGCTCGTGCCCGCAGGCCCGGCAGCGGTATTCGTAGACCGGCACGCTCACCACGTTTCCACAGTGTGGATAACCATGGGGAGAATTACACCCCTGTGATCAGCGCCACTGCGTGGCCAGGCCGAACCCCACGGCGATGGCCCCGAGCCCGCTCCACAGGTAGAGGTTCCGCGGTGCTCCCGGGAGGACTTCCTCGATCCCGAGGTAATTCAGGACGATCACGGCCAGGCCCAGGATCAGCACGGTCAGGATCGTTGCCCCCAGCCACGTCGGACTCGGCTTGGGCTTCTTCTTGGGGGGCGGCTGGTACCGCTGGCGCTTCGACTTCGACTTGGGCATCTCGGGGCCACCTATGATAGCCGCATGGAGGCCCCGTCCCCGCGGATCACCGTCGCGGTGGCGGGTGCCTTGCTCGGATTCCTGGCCGTGCTGGCGGCCCGCCAGCCTCCCCTCGCCACCCGGGAGATCCGCCGGCTGGAGCTGGCCGACCTGATCCGGGCCGAGGACGCTCGGGTGCGTCGGATCCGGGCCGAGATCCAGCGGATCCAGGCCGAGGTGGCCGCGGTCGGCACCGTCGGGGCCGAGGTTCAGGCGCTGCGCGACCGGGCCGCCGAGCTGGCCGGCGCGGCAGGCAGGGCTCCGCTCGAGGGCCCGGGCCTGGTGGTGACCCTCGACGACAGCCCGGAGCGGCGGTCCCCCACGGGCGATCCCAACGACCTCATCGTGCACGAGCGGGACATCCAGGCCGTGGTCAACGCTCTGTGGGCCGCGGGCGCCGAAGCGGTGGGGATCAACGGCGAGCGCCTGTCTTCCACGTCGGCGGTGCGCTGCGCGGGGAACACGCTCTTGCTTCACGGCGCCCTCCACAGCCCGCCGTACCGCATCGCCGCGATCGGCGACGCCGACGCGATGGCCGCCGACCTGCCAGGGCAGCCCGGCATCGGCCGGCTCGAGGAGGCGGCCGATGCCTTCGGCCTGGGCCTGGACGTGGAGGCGGAGAGCGTTCGGCTCGCGGACGTGCCGTCCGCCCGGTTGCTGGAGGCCGCGACGCCCCGGAGAGCTCGATGATCGGCTGGCTCCGGCGGTTCCAGCCTCGAAACCCGGTGCTGGCCGTGCTCTACTGGTTGGCGGCCACCCTGGTGGCGCTGGCGATCCTGTTCGTGCTGTTCTACTGGCTGGACAACTACCTGCCCGGCCAGGGCATGTTCTGAGCTATCCGGGCACCAGGACCACCGTCGACTCCGCCGCGGCCTCCACGGCCGGCCTGGTGAACGGCATCGGGTGGTGCTCGCCGGCGGCCCACAGCTCGAGGAGGTCGGCGAAGTGCGGGCTGGCCGGGTGGCCGGACTGGCCCACCGTGTGTGTCCCCACCGAGGCGTCCCAGTCCGAGGGATCGAGGATCCCCCGCCACGAGGGCACCACGACCGCCGCGTAGGACCAGCCCGGCTCGAACAGGCCCTGGCTGACGGTCTGCTCGTCGCCGCCGACCTCGACCTCGCCGGCCGTGAACAGGGGCGCCAGGTCCGGAACCCTGGCGAGTGGCCCGGCGAAGCGGGCTCGGTGGAGCGCGCCCCACCGCCACCCCCCCAGTTCTTCGCCGAGCGCCGAGGTCAGCTCGTCGAGGGCGTCGTCGAGCGCCGCCAGGAGCACCTCGTCCCTCGCCTCGGCTCCGTCCCTGCCGAACCACCGGGCCGAGGGGTAGGCCAGGAGCTGTGGGAGCACCAGGTGATGGAACGCGTTCGTCCATTGCCTCCGGGCGTAGAAGTGCGTGAACAGCACCTCGTCGTCGAACGCTGGGCGAAGCACCCGGGTGGCCAGGTGCTTGATCCACACCTCGTACAGGGCCGCCGCGGCCGAGTCGACGTCGAGCCGGTGGTCCCACTCGGCCAGCACTCCCAGGGCTTCCTTCTGCCGGTCGGTCCGCGGCTCCAGGCCGAGCAGCTCGGGAACGATCCGTCGGGCCGACAGCGAGACCGTGTCCCGCTGCATGCGGGCGAACGAGGCGCGATCGTGCAGGGGGCGCTCGGTCAGCATCTCGACGATGCGGCGGGCCCGGTACGGGGGGAGGAAGTCGCGCGAGATCGTGTACGGGTAGGTCTCGTCGTGGATCCGGTTGTTCGCCGTGCACGCGTACCCTCGCTCGGGGTTGAAGGACCGGGGGAGCTCCTCGAACGGGATCCACCCATCCCACTCGAACCGATCGGTCCACCCGGGGACGGGGATCGAGCCGTCGCCCTCGCGCCGGATCGGGTAGAGCCCGGTGGCCTGATAGCCGATGTTGCCCTCGACGTCCGCGTACACCATGTTCTGCCCCGGACACACCCAGCCGCGAACGGCCTCCCGGAACTCCTCCCAGGTGGACGCCACGTTCACGCGGTGCACCGTGGACGGGTCGATCAGATGCTCCGAGCCGACCCACCGCAGGGCGTACGTGTGCCGGAGATCGCCCGTCACCACGGTGGGCTCGCTCACCCCGATCAGGTACGAGTCGATCAGCGGCCCGTGCCGGGTCTGGCGGACCTCGATGATCTCGGCCCGGTCGCGCCCGCGAACGGCGATCTCCTCGCTGTGCACGGTCAGCGGTTCCCATGCGTCGCCGTACCGCGCGGCGGTGCCGTCCTCGGACAGCCGCTCGACGTACAGGTCCTGCACATCGCCCTCTGTGTTGGTGAAGCCCCAGGCGATCCGGTCGTTGTGCCCGATCACGATGCCGGGGCTGAAGGGGAGGGCCACCCCCGTCACGTCGATCCCCGGCGCCACCAGGTGGCACTCGAACCACAGCGACGGGAGCTGGGCCACGAGATGCGGGTCGTTCGCCAGGAGCGGCTTCCCGGTGGCGGTCCTCGCTCCGGCCACCACCCAGTTGTTGGAGCCCTGGCTCGAGGGCGGGAGCGCGGCCTCGCGCAGGAGTGCCAGCCGGTCGGGGCCGCCGTCGGTCCCGGCCACCACCGCGGCCGGCTCCGGGTCGGCGTCGGGGAACAGGGTCGCGGCAACCTCCGGCCCCAGCCGCTCGGCGATCTCGCCGCGGAGCAGTTCAGTGTCCCAGTTCCGGGACAGGCTCCAGCCCATGAAGGCGCTCCCGGCCGCGGCGAGGAACGCCACGTCGCCGTGGTGGAGCTGGAGCGGATCGAGCCCCAGGAAGAGGTACTCGACCGGCGGTGCAGGCATGGCCTCGATCCACGCCCGGACGCCCCCGCCGAAAGCGTCCACCATCTCCACCGAGAGCTCGTCCCACGCTGCCGCCGCTCGTCCGGCCGCCCGGTTCCACCCCACGGTCCTGGCGAAGCGGTCGATCGGAAGGGTCAGCTCGCCGAACAGCTCGGACAGACGACCGGAGCCGAGCCGGGTCAGCATGTCGATCTGGAAGAGACGCTCCGACGCCATCACGAAGCCCTGGGCGAACCACACATCGTGCGTGTCATGCGCGTAGATGTGGGGCACCCCCCACCGATCGCGGATCACCTCGACCGGGGCGTGCAGTCCGCCCGCTCCGACCTCGCCTTCGACGGGGGGAAGGGCTCGCCGGGACGCCTCCCGCAGCGCCACGAGGTCGTTCATGGCCGCCCACGGTACACGGCCGAGGCTGCCGGCTCACAGCCGGCCGGTTGTCCGTACGGCGTGCTCCGGCCGATAATCCACTCTCCGGAAAGGAGCGGTGATCGATGGCCGAGCGCGAGCGCCCCTGGCTGCAGTCCTATCCTCCCGACATCCCGCACTCGCTGACCCCGTATCCGGAGCGGCCGGTCTGGTCGCTGCTGGAGGAGAGCGCCGAACGGTACCCGGATAGTCCCGCGGTGGCCTTCCCGGTCGCCCCGATGGCCCGGCGCCTCACCTACCGCCAGCTGAAGGCGGAAGCCGAGCGCTTCGCCGGGGCCATGGCGGCCATGGGCATCGGGAAGGGCGACCCCGTCGGGCTGCTCCTGCCGAACTGTCCTCAGTTCGTGGTGGCGTGGTTCGGCCTCCAGCGTCTCGGCGCGGTCCCGGTGGGCAACAACCCCCTGTACACGCAGCGCGAGCTGGCCCACCAGCTCACCGATGCCGGCGTGGACATCCTGGTGACGCTCGACCTGCTGTACCCGCTGGCCGGGGCGGTCCGCGAAGCCGTCGGGCTGAAGACCGTGATCGTGGCGAAGGTGGGGGACTACCTGGGCTTCCCCATCAACAAGCTGGCCCCCCTGAAGCAGAAGCGGGAAGCCCGGCACGAGGATCGCCCGTGGCCCCCGGTCCCCGCCGACGCCGAGGTGACCTGGTGGTCCGACCTGATGAGCCGAACCTATCCGGAGCCCCCGCCGCTCCAGGTCGACGCCGTCAATGACGTGGCGGCGCTGGTGTACACGGGCGGGACCACGGGGCTGTCGAAGGGCGCCATGCTGACGCATCACAACCTCGTGTCGAACGCGCTCCAGACCGGGGCGTGGTTCTCGGACGTGAAGGACGGCGAGGAGGCCATCCTGTCGATCCTCCCGTTCTTCCACTCGTACGGTCTGTCGGCGGTCATGAACGTGGCCATCTCGCGAGCGATGAAGCTGATCCTCCTTCCGAGGTTCGAGCTGAAGATGGCGCTGAAGGCCATCGACAAGGAGAAGGCCACGCTCTTCCCGGGCGTCCCCCGGATCTACATCGCCATCAACGAGTCCGAGGAGACATCGAAGTACGACCTGTCCTCGATCAGGGCGTGCTTTTCCGGCGCGGCCCCGCTCCCGGTGGCGGTCGCCGAGAAGTTCGAGGCCATCACCGGGGGCCGCCTCGTCGAGGGCTACGGGCTCACCGAGACCTCGCCGGTGACCCACATCAACCCGATCTACGGGAAGCGGAAGTTCGGCTCGATCGGGCTCCCCATCCCCGACACCGACTGCAAGATCGTCGACCTCGACGATCCGGAGAAGGAACTGCCCCCAGGTCGCCAGGGCGAGCTGTGCATCGCCGGGCCCCAGGTCATGAAGGGCTACTGGAACCGGCCCGAGGACACCGCCGAGATGATCCGTGTGCACAAGGACGGGATCCGGTGGCTCCACACCGGCGATATCGCCACGGTCGACGACGAGGGATATTTCACCATCGTCGACCGAAAGAAGGACATGATCCTGGTGTCAGGCTTCAACGTGTATCCCACCGACGTCGAGCAGGTCCTGTACCGTCATCCGAAGATCCAGCAGGTCTGCGTGGTCGGTGTCCCCGACGCCAAGACCGGCGAGGCCGTGAAGGCGTTCGTGGTGCTCAAGGAGGGAGAGCCGGCCACGGAGGGGGAGATCCTCGGGTGGGCCCGCGACGAGAAGCACGGGCTGACCGGATACCGCGCGCCGAAGTCGGTCGAGTTCCGCCTCGAGCTGCCCACCACCATGGTGGGCAAGGTTCTCCGCCGCGTCCTCCTCGAGGAGGAGCGGCAGCGGGCCGGCGCCTGACCCGAGTTAGCCGGTCGGGGGCGGCGGCGGGGTCCCGGGTGGCGGTGAGGCCGGGGGCGGTTGCGCAGGCGGCGGTGAGGCAGGCGGTGGCTGCGCGGGCGGTGGCGACGCCGGGGGCGGGGCGGCCGGCGGTGGGGTCGCCGGGGGCGGCGCGGCAGGCGGCGGCGCTGCCGGAGGCGGGCCGAACCCGGTGGCCGTGGTCCCGGCCATGGCGGGCCGAGGCGGAGGAGCCCCCGCTCGATCGGGCAGGACCAGTCTGAGGAGGCCGGTCAGCGCGGCCACCACGAAGCCGCCCAGGGCCAGCCAGTACCCGATCTCCTGGTTGACCTCGATGAATCCCTGGGCCTGCGGCCCCACGCCCTCGGTGATGGCGTCCTCGAACTGCGTGAACAGCAGGAACATGACCACCGCACCGGCGGCGCCCAGGATCAGCGCCACGGCGCCGCCGGCCCTCCCGCCGAACAGCGCCAGGAGGATGCCGATCACGGCGATCGCCGCCGCGGCGATGGCGAAGATCTGCACGGTCCCCAGGTCGACCTGAGCGGGTGCCGTCGTCGGCAGCTCGGCCGGGGGCGTTTCCAGCCCTGGGATCTCCGGGATCGTCGGGGTCTGGCCGGTCGACTCGAACGTGTCCTCTGCCTCGCCGGTGACCAGCTCGAGGCCGGTCACCTCCTCCGACAGGTCGGCCTGTTCGGCCCCGGGGATGCCGAGATCGCCGAGGTCGCTGCCGCCGGCGCACTGCACCGAGAAGAACGGGAGCAGGAACGCCAACGCCGCCACCAGGAAGAAGGGTGACGACAGGATCCGCTTCATCGATGACCTCCTGGGTTTGGAGTCACCAGTTCAACCTAGCGGGGGTCCCGAGTCAAGTCACCGCCGTCCCGCCCGTGCGCGTCACGGCGCGACCGCCGGAGCAGGATCCACGAGCCGAACGAGACGAGGGCACCCGCCGACGCCACCGCGGCCAGCGCGAGGAGGAGCGCGGTCTGCCGGCTCACGCCGTCCCCATGGCCCGGCGACGGGCATCGGAGCGGCGCTCAGCGTCGAGCCGCTCCAGCTCCACCCGCGTGTGGTCCACGAACCGCATGGCCTCAGCGATGGCCCGGTGCCCGGCCTCCTCGGCGATCAGCCGGTGCATCTCCTGACCCACCCGCCGGTAGACGGGGTGCCCCTGCGGAGTGGTCCGAAGCTCGATCACGTGCATGGCCTCCCGGGCGTTCATGTCCATGACGAACCGGATCCGGTACGCCATGGCCACGGCGTACTGGGCCGCGTCGCCGACCTCGCGCAGCGCCGACCACAGCTCTTCCGACTCCCGCATGGTTCGCGTCCAGTCGGCGTACACCCCGGCCTCCTCGATCTCCGGCGGCATCTCGTACCCGTGCCGCGGCGACAGACGCTGCCACTCGATGGTCAGGGGGCGGTGGCGCTGGAGATCACGGAACGCCCCGTAGTCGCACAGGACGTCGAACCGGTAACCCGTCCGCTCGAACGCCCGTCCGGGGCGGTGCCGCCGGTTGGTCCGCTCGCCGAGGTATGCGCGCAGGACACGGAGCCGCTCGTCCACCGGCATCCGCGCCGCCACATGGAGGATCTGGTCGTCGGGAAGATCGCCGGCCTCGTACAACGCCGCCGCCACAATCTTGGTCTCGCCGTCGGGGTCGAAGTCGGTGAGCACGACCTCGGGCCGGGGCTCGGGCTCGATCCCGCTCAGCACGTCGCGAGCCACGGCCTCGGTGGCCTCGCGGCTGGCCCGCAGGTAGTTCGACCAGGCCACGCCCCGTTCGGGAACGTCCACGCGTCGGAGGAACGCCGGGATCACCTTCCGGAGCTCGACCAGCATCCTGTCGGCGAACGCGCGGACCTCGTCGAGTGGATGGGCCCGCATGCGGAGGAGGAGCTGCTCGTACGACTGCCCTGTGGCGTAGATACCGACGTTCGAGCGCGTCGCCGCCGGCAACAGGCCTCGCAGCGCGTCGCAGGCCTTCGCCCGGATCGTCATCCGGTACACGAAGTCCGAGTCGGCGGGATCCTTGGGGTACAGCCCTCGGTAGAAGGCCTGCATCGGCTCGAGCCAACGGGCGTAGGCCTCGAAGGCCCGGTCGAGCGTAGTCGTGTAGCGATCCCCGAGACCCACGTTCTCGACCTCGGGTGGAACCACGTAGCGCCACCGCCCGCCGGGCCGGTCGTCGTACGGCACGTACCGTGTGGACTGCTCGAGGTAGGCCGCCAGGCGTCCGCGCTCAAGGACCTTGGCCAGGAGCTGGCTGGATTGCTCGCAGGCCAGGTGCACGCCGCCCAGTTGGGCCACCGAGTCGTCCCCGTACTCGTAGAACACCCGGCCGTACAGCTCCTCGGCCCGTTCCGCTCCCACCTCGGTCCCTCCGGCGGCGGCCTCGGCGTGCTCGGCGAACTCGTCGAGGAAGAGCCGCCGCAGGGACTTCGGCGAGCGGGAGTAGCGAGCGAACAGCGCGCCCTTGGTCACCTCGGGCAGGTTGACCAGGGCGAAGACCGGTCCGTCGAGGCTGGTGAAGTAGGGGCGGAGGAGGTCCCGCTCCTCCTCGGTGAACTCATCGGGGGCGAACCACATCGGGGGGATGCTACCCCGCGACGTCTCAGCCGCCGTCGTTCCCCTCGCCGGGGACCTCGATCGTGACGGTCGGCTCGGGCGACGGCCCGGTGGACTCCTTCACCCGGACGTTCGACCCCGGGGGGACCTGCGTCTCCGGCGAGGGATTCTGCTCGGCCACGGTGCCCGGGGGACACTCGTCGGAGAACCGGGTCCCGGTGACGACCATGTCGAGTTCCGCCTCCTCGATCTCCTGCTGCGCGGAGCCGAGGTCCTGGCACAGCACGTCTGGGACCGCCACCGTGGCAGGCCCCGAGGACACCACGAGGTTGACCGCCGTGCCCGGCCGGGCCTCCTCGCCGGCCGGCGGGTCCTGCTCGAGAACGAGCCCCTCCTCTTCGTCACTCTCCTCCTCGGTGACCTGGCCGACCTCGAACCCGGCCTCCTCGAGTGTGGCCGCCGCCTCGTCCTCGGTCAGGCCCACCACGTTCGGGATGGCCTCTGGCGGCGGACCCCGGGAGATCACCAGCTGGACCTCGGTTCCCTCCTGGACGCGCTCGTCGGCCGCCGGAGTCTGGGAGATCACCAGGCCCCGGCGGACCTCAGGATCGAACTGCCGGTCGGGCTCCGGGACCTGGAACCCGGCGTTCTCCAACGTGACCACGGCCTCCTCCTCGGGCTGGCCGACCACGTCGGGAACCCGGACGAACTGGGGCGGTGCCGGCAGGAGCGAGCGGACCAGGAAGAACGCCGCCAGGCCGAGGGCCGCCAGCGCCAGAAGCACGCCCAGGGCCACCAGCCAGGGCCGCCGCCGACGCCCTTCTTCCTCCTCGCCGGGCGGCACCCCGGTCATCACCGCCGTCTCGCCGGGGCCCGCGGGGCTGGTGACGACCTCGGTGGCATCTCCCGGCATCAGCGGCGTGGCCAGCGTGGGCAGCCCCCGGCGGGCCCGCTCCAGATCGGCTCGGAGCTCTTCGGCCGTTTGGTACCTGTTGGCCGGGTTCTTGGCCATGGACTTCATCACCACGGCGTCGAGCGACTCCGGCACGTCGGGGTTGAGGCGGCTCGGCGGGACCGGGTCCTCCTTGACGTGCTTGTAGGCGATGGCAACGGGGGAGTCGCCGGAGAACGGGGCTCGCCCGGTCAGCATCTCGTACAGCACGCAGCCGAGCGAGTAGATGTCCGAACGGGCGTCGACGGTGAGACCCTGGGCCTGCTCGGGAGAGAGGTAGGAGGCCGTGCCCAGCACGGCTGCGGTCTGCGTGAGCGTGTCCCCGGTCGAGGTGCGGGCGATGCCGAAGTCCATCACCTTCACCTCGCCATCGCTGGTGAGCATGA
>OCZV010000445.1_pt1 | contig 15027 bp, 10 predicted proteins | sample 1539051 | NCBI WGS metagenome assembly OCZV01 (sample SAMEA3113581, study PRJEB22503) | soil metagenome
TGTTTGCGTCTTTGTTTTTACCGGAACGCGTGGGGCGAGCTCGAGAAATTCTTCGCCGTCACGGCGCGTCAGATTTGCCACCGAAGTGATTGCGCGTTCGCCCCAAAGATCCGCATACGGAAATGACGGGATGTCGCTCATGTGAATCCCGCCGCAAACGACAACACCGCCCTTGGCGAGCGCGCGTAGCGCGACGGGCACGAGCGGCCCGACAGACGCGAATACGATGGCGGCATCGAGTTTCTCCGGTGGGATTTCATCAGAGCCGCCAGCCCATTTCGCGCCCACCTCTCTCGCTGCTTGCTGCGTCGCCTTGTCTCCAGGGCGAGTGAACGCGAAAAGTTCGCGACCCTGATAGAGCGCGACCTGCGCGATCAAATGCGCCGCGTTACCGAATCCGTAAATGCCAAGACGGCGCGCATCGCCGGTCTTACGCAATGACCGATAACCGATCAACCCCGCGCAAAGCAAAGGTGCAACATCGACATCGTTGTAGTGGTTAGGCAGACGAAAACAGAACCGGGCATCGGCGACGGTGAATTCAGCGTATCCCCCGTCGATTGTGTAGCCGGTGAAACGCGCGCGATCACAAAGATTTTCCCGGTTCGATCGACAATAGCGGCATTCGCCATCAGTCCAGCCCAGCCATGGAATACCCACGCGGTCGCCGACGAAAAATCCTTCAACATCGCCGCCGATTTCCTCAACACGCCCGACGATTTGGTGCCCGGGAATCAGCGGTAGTTTGGGATCCGGTAATTCGCCGTCGATAACATGGAGATCGGTTCGGCAAACCGCGCATGTGGCAACGCGGACGAGCAATTGTCCACTCGCCGGTTTTGGTTTTGGAACATCGCGGAGTTGCAGCGGCTGCCGTGGTTTCTCCAGCACCATTGCGCGCATGCTATAAGCATTAAATGACGAATGACGAATATCGAATGTCGAAGGAAGACCGAATGCTCGGAATGACAAAAGAGTGATCGAACACTTCGTATCGCCGTTCGGATTTCGTCATTCCTTCGAGCTTCGTCATTCGTCATTCGTCATTTTTTCCATCGTCATGATCAGGGCACGCCTGCTGGTTCCAACTCGCCGTCGCCGGTTCCGGCGGGATGCGGGACGGGTTTACCCTCATGATGCATGTGCGCGCTGCGCAGAAATGGCACTTTGTCGAGCACGTGCTCCTGGAACCATTCGAGCCAGAGATAAATGACCGGGGTCACAAAAAGCGTGACCAATTGCGAGAAAATCAGGCCGCCAACAATTACCAGCCCAAGTGGACGCCGCGCCGAGGCGTCGTGTCCGAAGCCAAGCGCGAGTGGCACAGCGCCCATGAGAGCGGCGAAGGTGGTCATCATGATCGGGCGAAAGCGCTCCAGGCTAGCTTCATGAATCGCCTCTCGAAGCCCCAATCCCTCGTCGATTCGTTTCAGCGCGAAATCGACCACCAGGATTCCGTTCTTCTTGACGATCCCGAGCAAAAGAAACAAACCGATGACGCTGTAAAGGGACAAGCTCGATCCGAAAGCCCAGAGCGTAAACAAGCCTCCAACGACCGCCGGCACGATCGCGGGAAAAAGCACCGTGATGGGATGCACATAGCTTTCGTAGAGAATTCCCAGAATCACATACATGACAAAGATCGCAGCGATCAGCAGCAATGGCAGCGATTGGAACAGTTGGCGAAAGACGAGCGCTTCGCCTTGAAAGGTGGATTGCACAGTGGGAAATTGCTGCTGCACCTGGGCAAAGCTCTCTTCAATGAATTTGGTGGCATCGCCGATCGCGACGTTTGGCAGCAAGTTAAAGTTAATGCTTACGCTGGTGAATTGATTGAAGTGATTGACTGCCAGCGGGCCGACGACCTGCTTTGTCGAGGTTACCGCACGCAACGGCACGAGATTGGATGCAGCGCCGGTCGTAGTTGCGATCGTCCCGCCGCCTGCGCCGCCCGCGCTAAAGGTGCCGCCCGTATTCCTGCGAACGTAAAGATTGTTGAGATTAGACGGATGCTGGCGTTCGCTGTCTTTCACCTCAAGGATTACCTGATATTGGTCCTCGGGTTGCTTGATCAAATAGACATAGTTTTGGGAGTAGGCCGTGCGCAACAAGCTTTGCACCGCCGAAGTAGAAACGCCGTAAGTGGCAGCGCGCTGGCGGTCCATATCGACGGTAAGATTCGGCGTGTCGTGGTAGTAATCCGAGCGCAGGGAGGCAAAGCCTTTGAAATCTTTCAGCTTCGTCATTAACTGATCGGCGGCGGCGTAAACGTCATCGGGCACAATGCCGTTGAGCGTGTAGGCATATTGTCCCTGGGCCTGCTGGGTCGCGCCGACATTAATTTGCAACACCGGGTTGGGCCGTAGGACGGCCGCTATGCCTGGAACACTGCTGATTGATCTCTGCAACTGCAGAACGCATTGCTCGATTGGCAGGCGCTGGCTTCTTGGTTTGAGAAAACAAAAGAGCAGCCCCTGCGAGGACGAACTCCGGGAGGCGAGACCGGCGAGAGTGAAAAACTGCGCGACATTCGGGTCGTTCTTTAGCTTTTCGTTGACTTCCTGCTGGTAGGCGTGCATCTGGGCGGGCGAAGAACCTTCCTGCGCGATAAAAATGCCCCTGATGAACCCGCTGTCCCCCGGCGGCAGCAATGTGAACGGCAAATGGGTGAAGAAAAACCAAAGCGCAACAATACATCCGATCAGGATGGGGACAGTCAACCAGGCGCGGTCGAGAAATTTGTCCAGCACCCGGCCATAACCGGCAATCACCCGTTTGATAAAGTCGCCGCTCCATCGTTCCATGCGGGCGCGTTTGTGACCTGGTTTGTGTTCGCGAAGCATGCGCGCGCACATGAGCGGGGTGAGTGTCAGAGAAACCAGACCCGAGGCGAGAATGGCCACGATGATCGTAACGGAAAATTCACGGAAAATTCGGCCTAACAACCCGGGCAGGAACACAAGCGGAATAAAAACCGCGGCGAGCGAAAGAGTCATCGACAGGATGGTGAATGAAATTTCGCCGGCGGTGTTATAAGCCGCCTTCAAAATGGATTCGCCGTGCTCCGCGCGGCGCACGACATTTTCCAGGAAGACAATCGCGTCATCGACGAGGAATCCGATGGCCAGCGTCAATGCCATCAATGTCAAATTATTGATGGAATAGCCAAGCGAGGCAATCACCGCGAACGTGATCAGGAATGAGAGCGGTAATGCGACGACCGGAATCAGCGTATCGGTCGCGCGACCAAGAAACACATAGATCACCATCACCACCAGGATGAATGCAATCACCAGCGTGAGTTTCACATCCTGAACTGAATCAACGATGCTCTGAGACCGGTCGAAAACTGGGACGAGTGTGATCGAACCCGGCAAACTGGCGCGAATCTCGGGAAAGAGCGCCCCGACCGATTTTGCGACCTCAACGGCATTTGAGCCTGCCTGTCGCGAGACAGCCAGCACCACGACTGAACCCGGTGGGTTAAAACCGCGCATCCAAAATGTGCGCGAAATCCGCTCGTCCTCCACGCTATCGTGAACGTCAGCCACGTCGCGTAGATACACCGGCGAACCATCCTGATTGCGCGCCACAATCAGATTGCGATAGCCTTCGGCTTGATCGATCTGCCCGTTCGGCAGAAGAATAAACGTGCGGTGCGGCCCGTCGAATTGTCCGGCGCCAGAGTAAACCGTGCCCGACTTAATCGCGCTCGCCAGATCGTCCATCGTCAACCCGCGCGAAGCCAGGCCGGCTGGATCGGCTTTGATCCGGATCGCGCCCTGAACGCCGTAGATGTTTACTTCCGACACGCCCGGGAGGATGGCAATCCGCTGCGCCACGGCCGTGGAGGCATATTTATAGAGATCGCCATCCGTCAGCGTATCAGAGAGCAATCCGATTAAATAGATCGCCTGATCGTTCGGATTTGTTTTTGTGAAGGTTGGCGGGCTCGGCAGGTCGATGGGCAACTGGCCGGTCGCGCGCTGGATCGCCGCCTGCACATCGGTAGCGGCATCGATGATGCTTTTGCTGAGATTAAATTGGAGGGTGAGCTGCGTGTTCCCCTGCGTGCTCGAACTCGTGACGATGTCGAGCCCGGAAATTTCCAGAAATTGTTTCTCCAGCGGCGTGGCGATGTTGTTCGCCATCGTCGTCGGATTCGCGCCGGGATAGGAACACCTGACCTGAATAATCGGATAATCAACTGCGGGCAGATCGTTCACCGGCAGCTTATGGTAAGTGGCGACCCCGGCCACGATGACCGACAACGTCAAGAGAACAGTCATCACAGGCCGGCGAATAAACGGACCGGACAGCCCCGAGCCTTTCACTTGAACCAACGGGGCCTCTGGCGGTACCGTCGGCGGCGCGGCAGCCGTCACCGGTTTGGCCCGATGCTTTGCGGGATGGCGAAGATCCCCGTCATCATTTCCTGCTCCGTCGTGTCGCTCGTCTCCGTCCATATCGGGAATGTGATATTCTACATTGAAGCTTTGGCGGCAACCTCACCGCCGTTGGGCGCTTCGGGGGGGTTGTATGGTTTTGGTTCCACTTTTGTTCCTGGCGCCAGCGCAAGTTGGCCAGTCACAACGACGGTCTCTCCTGCATTAAGACCATTTTCAATCACTTGCATATCGCCATCCTGACGCTGACCTGGTTTAACCTGGCGCATATCCACGGTGTTATCCGGCTTCACCACAAAAATAAACGGGCCGTTCTGGCTGATTTGCACCGCCTGTGACGGCACAAGATTCGCATCTTTCAGCTTTTCCAGGATGAAGCGAACCCGCACAAATTCTGACGGCCAAAAAGCACGGTCTGGATTCGGTGTCACGGCACGTGCTTTGACCGTCCCCGCGCCTGGCTGAACGGCAGTATCGATGAAATAAAGATCACCCGTGCGCGGCGGCGTGCTGCCATCCGGAGAGCGGGTTTCCACTTTAACATTAGATCCACCCAGGTAACGGCGCACGAGCGGCAAGTCTGTTTCAGAAACGGTGAAATCCGTATAGATCGGATCGAGGCCCTGGATTGTGACGAGGGACGGCGTCGAGGGTCCAACCAGGTTACCAACGTCAACATTGCGCAGACCTACTCGTCCGTTGATGGGCGATTTGATGTAGCAATAATCGAGGTTCACCTGGGCAGCCTCGGCCGTTGCTTGAGACTTTTGTGCGTTCGCCACCGCAGTATCGTAGTCCTGCTGCGATATGACCTTTCTCGCGCGCAGGTCCTCTTGTCGCTTCAGCGTCGCCTGGTCTAAAGCGGCTTGAGCTTTTGCCTGGTCGAGAACGGCTTGATACGGGCGCGGGTCGATTGTGAAAAGCAAATCGCCTTTTTTTACGTCGGAGCCATCTTGGAAATCGCGCGTGATGATCTGCCCGCTCACCTGCGCCTGCACCTGAACAGTTTCGTAGGCCGCACACGTGCCAATTTCATCCAGGTAAAGCGGCACGTCCTTCGTGACCACTTTCGCGACAAGAACAGGTCGTGCGGATGGCTGCGACGCCTTCGCCTCACTCGCCCTGTGCTGAAAAATCCGATACAAAACAAAGGCGGCCAGCACAACGAAAAGCAGGTACGCCCAGCGAGGAATAGTTTGCCTGACGCGCGCCCGTTTCATTTGGCGTTTGTTGCGGCGCCGTGGAGCGCCTTTTTCCCTGGATTCGGATGCCGAGTCCTGTTCTGGCCGTTGTGGGTAGGATAAACGGACAATGCCTCGCTTCGCTGGGGCTTATCGTTCTTCTCCGCTTTCTCACGAATCCGAGCCAATACTTTGATGCACGTTTGCAGGTCGGCTTTCGCAATGCCCGTGAGCAATTCGTAACGAAGTTCGTCCGCTGTCGCGTTGATCTGAGCGATCACACGCTGGGCGCGTCGGCCGAGAAGCACCATGTTGCAACGACGATCATGCGGCGAATTCCTGCGCGTGACCCAGCCTTCCCTCTCCAGGCGGTGTAGCAAGGTGACAACGCTGGGCTCTTCCACGCCCAGACGCGCTGCAATCTCCGCCTGAGTGAGCGCGTCTTGCGCGAGAGAGAGGTGCAAAAGCGTGCGCCATTTCGCCTGGCTCAGACCCATCGGCTTGAGACGCTCGTCCAGTTTTTGCCGCCATACCCGAGCAGTCCCGTGGAGCAATGGGCCGAATGTTTCCCAGTCAGACTTCATAGTGAACTAAATTCGTTAGCATGCTAACCAATTCCCCTTCTCCGCACCTGTCAAACACGCGAATTGCCGCGCGCCTTTGTAGCCGGGGTCGGTGACCCCGGTTTCGGGTTGCGCGCAGCAGCGGGCCGGGATCATCGATCCCGGCTACAAGTGCCCAGAGTTGAAATCGGCTTCACCGTTTATCGATGGCGAAAACGGAAACCTTTCTGCCCCGATAATCCTGGATCGACAACACGCGACGCGGAGACGTCGGCAACCATTGTTGCGCTCTTTCCGCAGCGCCTTCATTATTCGGTTGCACCAAAAAATAGCGGGCATCGTCCGGCAGGTCGGCGACGCGGCTTACGTAAACGATCGGGCGACGAAGGTAAAAGAGGAATGGTTGATAATCCGGATCGACCGCATAAAGCCGCTCCGACACTGGAACAACGGCCTCGATTTGCGCCGCGATCGTTTTCACTTTTTGCCGCGCTTGCAAACGCGGGACAATTCCCACCGCGTAAATACAAACACACGCACAAGTGGCAATCCCGAGAAGAGCAATCGCGCGCTGTCGATCTTTCAGGGAGAAAGTTTTTCCACCAAGCCATTGCGGCCACGTCACAGTTTCGGCGGTTAGAATTGAAGCGAGTAACCAGGCAAATGGCGCCAGCAGCGGCATCGTGTAACGCGGCAGCGATCCGGGAATAAGGTCGGTAATCACAAGGGGAATTACGATTCCCCAACTCAAACCGTGAAGAATGTTGATCCTTCGACTCCGCTCAGAGTCGGACGAAAATCTCGCCCCGCGCAACAACGGCACAAAAAAAAGCCAGGGCAAACAGTAGCCCAGACTCCGCGGAATATTTAGTGCCCAACGGCCAAAATCGAAACCCTCCCCGGCCAGTCGCCCGGAAAATTGTCGCGACCAAACCTGAGCGACATGCGCTCCGTCCGTCATCTTCACCAACGGAATCGCCCATGCAGCGAAGATTGCGACCATAACGACGAGACCGATCAGATGTGGGATGTTCCAAATTGTCCGCAGTTCACGCGCGCGCCACAGCAGTGCGACCACGATCGCGTAGAAAAAAAAGAGGTGCATCGGCCCTTTAGCCAGCCAACCGAGTCCGAGAAAAATCCAGGGCACCAGCCAGGTAAGCCAGGGCGATCGCTTCTCTTCCCACCAGCTTAGCCAGCAGACCAAAGCAATCGCAAAGAGTGAAACGTAAAGCGCTTCGATCTCAATCAAGCGTCCTTTCTCGATCATGCCGAAGCTCGTCAGCCAGATCAGAGCGGCAACCGTCGATCCGGTCGGCCCGAGGCTCCGACGCGCAACCGTGATAAACACCAGCGCAACCGCCAGCGGGCAAAGCACTGACGGCAGGCGCGCAGTCCATTCGTTGCGTTGCCCGAAAATCTTGAATGACCCGGCGACGAGCCAGTTGATCAGCGGCGGTTTGCGCAAATACGACTCGCTGCCGACTTTCGGCACAACATAGTTGCCGGTGTCGATCATCTGCACGGCGGGCAAAATCCGGCGTCCCTCTTCTCCTTTGATCTCAAGCGAGCCAAGCGCAGGAAGATAAATCGCGGCCCAGACCAGAAGTACGATCAACAAGGCTTGAAAACGCAAAAACATTGAATGTTGAGACGTTGGAGATTGACCTATCAACGTCAAATCGAACCGAACTGCGGCTTGACGAGAAGTCTTTGCGAACGTAACATCGTTCTAGTCCGCGCGCTGATCGGAGTGGGAATTGGTTCCCACTCTTTTTAGTCTGCGGGCTGCATGTTTTTATGAACGCGGAATTTATTGCCATGCTCGATTACCTGGAGCGGGAGCGCGGGATCAAACGCGAAATCCTGCTTGAGGCGGTATCGAACGCCCTGCTCTCTGCCTCCAAAAAAAGCGTGGGCGCCTCGCGGGACTTGCGCATCGATATCAATCCGAAGACGGGCGAAATCCGCGCTCTCGCCAATCTGATGGTGGTGGATCACGTCGATAATCCACAGGATGAGATCGAGCTCTCGAAAGCGCGCAAGATCAAGCCGGATGCAAATGTCGGGGACACCGTTGAGGTAGAAGTGACGCCGCGAAATTTTGGACGCATCGCCGCACAAACCGCGAAACAGGCAATGATGCAGCGGATTCGCCAGGTCGAAAAGGAAATGATCTACGAAGAGTTTAAGGATCGCGCCGGTGAAATCGTGAGCGGAACCGTGCGCCGATTCGATCGCTCGGACGTGATCCTCGATCTCGGAAAGTTTGAGGCGATCATGCCGCAGCGCGAACGGGTGGTCGTGGAAGACTACAACGTGGGCGACCGGCTCCGCGCCTACGTGGTCGCAGTCGAAAACGGTATCCGCGGCCCCGAGATCATCGTCTCGCGCAGTCACCCAAATTTTGTGCGTCGTCTTTTTGAATTGGAAGTGAGTGAAATTGCCGATGGCACGGTTGAGATTCGCGGGATCGCACGCGAAGCAGGTTACCGCACCAAGATTGCCGTCTGGAGCGCGAACGAGAAGGTCGATCCCGTGGGCGCTTGCGTGGGGATGCGCGGTTCACGAGTCAAGAACATCGTGCGCGAACTCAACAACGAAAAGGTGGATATCATCCGCTGGAGTTCCGATCCGAAGGAATACATTCTGGAAGCGCTCAAGCCGGCGAAAGTGAAGAACCTGGTTTTCGATACGGAAAAAAAGACCGTCCAGATTTCTGTCGATGAAGATCAGCTTTCGCTCGCGATCGGGAAAAAAGGACAAAACGCGCGGTTAACTGCGCGACTGACCGGCTGGGAAATTAACATCGGCAAGGACATATCGGCGACCACCGCGGTCGAGCAAAAAGTGGCGCAAGCAGCGCAGGCGCTCGCGGGTGCGCTGCCTATCACCGAAGAGCAGGCTCTCACGCTGGTTAAATCCGGTTTCACCAATCTGGAGGGACTGCGCGATGCCGATGTGCAGGATTTGGTGGATATTCTCGCCGTTGACGAGGCAAAGGCGCGCGAGATTCACGAGGCGGTGCACCGGAAGGAACTCGTGCAGTAGTATGGGTCCGATTTAACACGCTCGGGCCATGAGCGAAATTTTAGACGAACAACAATGGCGACGAAAACGAGCAGCAAGACTGCAACGCGAAAACCAGCCGCGCGTAAGACCGCTGCTGCCCAGAAGCCAGCCGCCGCAGCCAAACCAAAGGTTTCGACTAAAAAGCTAGAGGCTGAGGTCGGCTCGGCACATACAAAGGCGGCGCCACCGACCAGGCCGCCCGCTCAGCAGCCGCCAGCCCCAAAAGTTGCGGCGCAACCTGCTCCGGCACCACACCATGAAGTCGAGCGCGTATCCCTCATCGACAAGAAAAAACCGCGCAAGAAGGAGGAAGATGGCGAAGCAAAAACCAGGCGCGACGTTTTGCCTCCCATTTCACGCATTCGAGCATCGCTCGAGGCGCCAGCTATTCTTCCAAAACCCGCCGCGCCAGCAAAGACCGAAGCTGCGCCACCGCCGCCAAAGGAAGCGCCGGGCGTTACTATCGATAGTACAGATGCGCTGGCACCCCCTGCTGAAGCTGAGGTAGCAGAGCCGCAGAAAGTCATCCTGATCAAACCGCCAATTATCGTTAAGCAATTGGCAAGCGAGCTCGGTTTGAAGCCGCATCAGCTCATCGCGGAGCTGATGAACTATAACATTTTCGCTAACATCAACCAGACAATCGAACCGGACATTGCGGCCAAGATCGCGGAAACCCATGGGTTTGTTCTCGAAAAAGAGCGCCGTGAAAAAGGCGCCGGCGTTCACAAAGTCGAACAAGTGGTGGTCGCGCCTCCGCCGCCGGTTATTGAAAAGGAAGAGGAACTCAAGCCTCGCGCGCCTATTATCACGTTCATGGGACATGTCGATCACGGTAAGACGACGCTCATGGACGCCATTCGAAAGACGCGTGTGGCAGCGGCGGAGGCCGGCGGGATTACGCAACACATCGGGGCCTATACCGTCGATCACAATGGAGCGAAAATTACGTTTATCGACACACCCGGCCACGCCGCTTTCACCGCGATGCGCGCGCGTGGAGCCAATGTGACCGATATTGTCGTGCTCGTCATCGCAGCCGACGACGGCCTTATGCCGCAGACAATTGAAGCCATCAATCACGCCAAAGCCGCGCCGCATGTGAAGATCATGGTTGCGCTCAACAAGATCGATCTTCCGGGCGCAAATATCGACAGGGTGAAAAAACAACTCCAAGAGCACGGGCTCACGCCAGAAGACTGGGGCGGCGAAACGATTGTTTGCCCGGTCTCAGCAACGAAAGGTACCGGGATCGATCAATTGCTCGAGATGATGACATTGCAAGCCGAAGTAATGGAACTCAAAGCATCGCCCACTGCCACGCCGCGCGGGACTGTAATCGAAGCGCAAGTCGAAGCAGGGCGGGGTCCTACTGCCACGGTGATCGTGCAAATGGGAACCTTAAAAACCGGCGATCCTTTCATCTGCGGCGATTACAGCGGCAAAGTGAAATCGCTCCTGGACGATCGCGGGCAGCCGGTCAAGAAAGCCGGGCCGTCCACGCCGGTAAGAGTGCTCGGCTTTATCGGATTGCCGAATGCTGGCGACGAACTTCTCGTCATGGAATCAGAACGCTCGGCGAAGACATTGAGCGACGAACGCCTGGAGGCAAAACGCGCGAACAAGCTGACCCTGCCGCAACGTGCGACGCTCGAAAGTTTGCTCGAAGCGGCCGATGGGAAAAAGGTTTTGCGCATTGTGCTGAAGTGCGACGCACAAGGTTCGCTCGAAGCGTTGGAGGGGGCGTTGAAACAGATCGAAAGCAAGAAAATCGATCTTGAGATCATTCACACCGCTGTCGGACCGATCTCGGAATCGGACATTTTGCTGGCAAGCGCATCGGATGCTGTCGTGGTCGGCTTCAACGTCAAGGTCGAGAGCATGGCCGTCCCCGCCGCGAAACGCGAAGGCGTGCAGGTCAAACTTTACAGCATCATTTACGAACTGCTCGATCAGATTAAGGAAGCAATGGCGGGTTTACTCGAGCCTGAACACCGAGAAACGGTCATTGGCCATGCCGAGGTCAAACAAGTATTCCAATTGAGTAGAGGCATTGTGGCCGGCTGTCTTGTTACTGATGGCCGGGTCGCCCGCGCAGCGCGTGCCCGCGTGCTTCGTAAACGCCAGCCGGTTTACGACGGCGGGATTTCGACGCTGCGCCGCTTCCAGGATGATGTAAAGGAAGTGCGTTCGGGTATGGAATGCGGAATTAAGCTCGGCGATTTCAGTGAATATCAAGTGGGCGATGTGATCGAGTGCTACCAACTTGAAGCGATCGCGCAGAAACTCTAAACAGCGGAGTAACGGAGTACAACACTCCAAATACTCCAACCCTCCATTGATTGTCCCATGAAACATCGAATGCTGCGAATCAACGAGGTTGTGAAACGAGAGCTGAGCGGAATTATTGCCCGAGAAATCCGGTTTGAAGGCGCGCTGGTCAGTATCAACCATGTCGACGTGACCCCCGACTTAAAAAATGCGCATGTGTTTGTGAGCGTCCTTGGATCGGATATCGGCGAGAGCGTTTTGAATAAACTGGCGTCTCATCGCGCAATATTGCAAGCCGAGCTGGCCCGCCACGTCACCATGAAATATACGCCGCATCTCACTTTTCATCTCGACGATTCCATCGAACGCGGGGCTCGCGTCATTGAGATTCTGCAGGAAATCGAAACACCTCACGGCGAGGATGGAAGATAGGCATCTTGCCTGTCTAGGCGCGCGGGCTTCCAGCCTGCGTCTTTCCGCCACGCTGAAAGCGTGCCGGCCAAGACAGCCTGGAAGGCTATCTTCCGATCTGGGGCGTAATCGTTACTAAGATTTTTCCATGACTACAGCCAAATTTTCGGAAATCGGCCGGATACTGCGTGAACATCAGCGCTTCGCGGTGATGAGTCATGTCCGTCCGGATGGGGACGCGCTCGGCAGCCAGCTTGCTCTCGCCCTCTCGCTTCAACAGCTCGGGAAAGAAGTCCGCGTCTGGAATGAAGATGGAATGCTGGAGAAGTATTCCTTTCTTCCCCGCGCGGAATTGGTAACCAAGCCGCCTTCGGCCCCGGAAGATTTTGATTGTGCCATTGCGCTCGACACCGCAATTCAAAACCGGCTCGGAACCGCGCTGGCCGCTGTTCACTCGAAACTTTGGATTAACATCGACCACCATCTAAGTAATCCTGGTTATGGCGATGTTGTTTATGTGGACCCTGACGCGCCTGCCACGGCGGAGATCATTTTCCGGCTGATAAAAAGTCAGAACCTGCCATTCAATCGCGACATCGCGGAGAATCTTTACGCTGCGATCTCCACCGACACCGGGTCGTTTCAATATCCAAAAACCAGCGCGCGAACGTTCGAGATTGCAGCGGAGCTCATTCGCGCCGGCCTCGATGTTGGTCGCCTGAACCAGCAGCTCTATGAGAATTATCCGCGCCGGCGGCTGGAGCTTTTACGTGAACTGTTGCGCACCATGCGTTTTGAACATGGAGGTCGCGTCGCAAGCGTTAGCCTTAGCTTGAAAACGGCCGCCGAGCTGGGAGTTCTTCCCGAAGACAACGAAGGATTAATCGATCATCTCCGCGCCATTCGCGGCGTGATTGTCGCCGTCTTTTTTGAGGAATTGGGCGACGGCAAGGTGCGGGTCAGCATGCGCTCGAAAAATGAGGCTGTGGATGTATGCGCCATCTGCCAGAAATTCGGCGGAGGCGGACATGCTCTCGCGGCGGGCGCGCGCGTGCGCGGCACCCTTGCTGAAGTCGAAGAGAAAGTCCTGGAGGAAATTGGTGACGTCCTTAAATCCCACTCCTGACGGCGTCCTGCTTGTCGATAAAGCAGAGGGGATGACCTCGCACGACGTCGTGGCATTGGTCCGGCGAAAGCTCGGGATCAAGAAAGTCGGCCATTGCGGGACCCTCGATCCTATCGCCACCGGCCTGCTGTTACTCACGCTTGGACGCGGGACAAAAATTCAGGATTTGCTCATGAGCGAAGACAAGGAATATGCCGGGACCATGCTGCTCGGCGTGACGACCAGCACGCAAGATCGGCAAGGCGAAGTCATCAATCAGCGTGACATACCGCCGCTCGACGAAAATCAAATTCGCGCCGCCTTTGAAAAATTTCGCGGCGATTTTTATCAGATGCCGCCCATGGTCTCAGCGAAAAAACATGGCGGTGTGCCGCTCTATAAACTGGCGCGCCAGGGAAAAGTGGTCGAGCGCGAGCCGCGCCTCGTTCACGTCTATCGTTACAGCATCGATCGAATCGCGCTGCCGGAAATCGATTTCAGCGTCCTTTGCAGCAAGGGTTTTTACGTTCGCACCTACGTGCATGACATCGGCGAGGAGCTCGGTTGCGGCGCGCACTTGAAATCGCTGCGGCGCACAAAGTCCGGTCGTTTCGATGTCGCTCAGGCGATCAGCGTTGATCAGATCAAAAACGCGCCGCGCGAAGAGATTCTCAGCCGCCTGCTGACACTGCCGGAAGTTTCGCGCCTGCGCGGGGCGTGAAAAAAATGACGAAGCTCAAATGACGAAGGACGAAGGAATGACGAAGCCCGAAGCACTAATTCTTCGTTATTCGTCGTTCCGATTTCATTCATCATTTGTCATTCGCCTGCCACGCCGAAGCCTGGCGGAGGTGGGTCATTCGGCATTCGACTGATGGAAACGCTCCATTCCATCTCCGAGTTAGCGCGGTTGTCCGGTCCGCTCTTTCTCGCGATCGGCGTTTTCGATGGCGTCCATCGCGGTCATCAAGCGGTTATTTCCACGTCAGCGCGCCACGCTCAGTCCGAAAACGGGACTCCTGTGGTCGTGACGTTCGATCCGCACCCAATGAAGGTGCTGCGGCCGCATGACGCACCGCATCTGCTCACTGCCACTCAGCACAAAATCGCGTTGATCCGCGATTTGGGTGTCCAGCACCTTCTCGTTATTAGCTTCAACAGAGAATTCGCCGCCACCTCTCCAGAGAATTTTGTCGAGCAACTGGTCGCCCATTCGAAGCCGCTGCGCGAAATTTGCGTAGGACACGAGTGGTCATTTGGAAAGGATCGGCGTGGCAATCTCGATCTTCTCAAGAAACTTGGTGCGCAATATTTTTTCGACGTCGTTGGCATTCCGCCGGTGAAAGTGAATGGCGCGGTTGTTAGCAGCACTGCCATTCGGCAGGCGGTGGAGAAAGGCGATCTGGCAAAGGCCGCGGCGATGCTTGGCCGTGAGTACACGATTCTGGGAACAGTCGTGTCGGGCGATAAGCTTGGAAAGAAACTCGGTTACCCTACGGCCAACCTGAGCGCGCACAGCGAGCAATTTCCGCCGAATGGAGTCTATTTCGCCGAAGCAACCCTCGATGGCGCGGTATATCCCGGTGTGGTGAATCTCGGTTACCGGCCAACCGTGAGCATTGGCAAATCGGAGCGCATTCTTGAGATTCATCTGCTCGATTTCGAGGGCGACATTTACGGCAAAGACATCGAAGTCCGCTTTGTGCGGTATCTCAGGCCGGAACAAAACTTCGACAGCCTGGAAGCACTCGTCCGGCAAATCGAGCTCGATGTTCGCCAGGCGCGCGAACTTTGCGCCAGTTAAAGCACGCCTCAACAAAGAACCGACTCCTCTGTCATTCCGAGCGGAGTCGAGGAATCTCTTACTGTTACTCTGGGTCGTCGCACGGGAAGAACATCGAGAGATGTCTCGACTGCGCTTAGACATGACAAATTTAACCAAACCGCGCCGCAACTGCGTGGACGCGCAATTGTGCGCGTGCGTGGGTTGACCAAGTAGATCCACGACCACCCGCGGC
>OCZV010000446.1_pt1 | contig 15025 bp, 14 predicted proteins | sample 1539051 | NCBI WGS metagenome assembly OCZV01 (sample SAMEA3113581, study PRJEB22503) | soil metagenome
CAAACGGGCGGGTGTCGCGGGTCCGGAGGTACCGCAACAGGAACGCGATCGACAGGAAGCCGATGACCGCCGCAACCGCCGCCGCGCCCAGGATCGTGGCCGTGTCCGCCCCGGGGGGAAGGTCGGGCACTTCAACAAGGCCCGCACCGAGGATGGCCGGGAGCCCCAGGAGGAAGGAGAACCTGGCGGCGGCGTCGCGCGAAAGCCCTCGAACGAGGCCGGCGCTGATCGTGGCCCCCGACCGTGAGATGCCCGGGGCGATGGCCACCGCCTGGAGCAGGCCCACAACGAGGGCGTCTCCGAGTCCGATTCCGCGCAGTCCTCGCCGCTCACCGGAAGGTCTGCGACCATACATCGCCTCCCCAACGAACAGCAGCGCTGCCGTCCCGAGAAGCAGCAGGGCCACAGTCTCGGGTTCCTTGAACAGCTCCTCGAAGAAGTCCCCGAGGAGGAGGCCTGCGAGGCCCGAGGGAACCGACGCCACCGCCAACAGCACGGCCAGGCGACCCATTTCCCGGTCGCGCTCGTCCCCTCGCCCGCTGGCCGCCCGGATCGCCCCCACGACGATGGCGCCAAGCTCCCGGCGGAAATACACGAGCACGGCCAGAGCGGTTCCCAGGTGGACGGCGACGTCGAAGGCCAGCCCAGGGATGGGCCACCCGAGCATGAAAGGGACCAAGACGAGGTGAGCCGATGAGGATACCGGCACGAACTCGGTGAGGCCCTGGACGGCGCCGAGGACGAGCGCCCGGAACATCCGGCCAAGTCTACGGCAGCATCACGGCGGCGGGGCCACGGCAACCGAGAGGTCTGCGTGGACCCCGGCGAAGGCGAGCCGCTCAGCCGTTTCCGGGGTCACCAGGACGAAGACGGTGGCGCCCGCCCCGCCCTGTAAGCCTGACCCCTCCAGGAGCCGGAGCACCTCGACCTCCCGGGCTACGGTTTCCGTGTGGGCGTTCGCGGAAACGAACGTTGCCAGGACGTCCACCCTGTCGCCCGGCGCCAGGGCGCCCGGGGGAAGCGAGACGCTCACCGGGACGGCGCGGAAGCCGTCGGGGACGAGCGATGCCACGGGTCCGCCCCCGGGGGCCAGGCGGAGGCTCGTGATCGGCTCTCCGGCGGCCACGTCCGCATCGAGGGTTCGCCCCGAGACCTCCTCGACCGCACGAAAGGTGTCCGGTGGGAGGGACCCGAGCGGGGTCTCGGCGATCCGGACCATCGCCGGGCCCAGGACTGTGCCTCGCTCGAGCGCGGAGACGGCCACGACGACCGGGACGCCCGGCCCCGCGGCTGCGGCTCGCGCTTCCAGCCTGGCCAGATGGCCGCGGAGAGCGAGGGTCGCGGCCGCAGCCAGAAGCAGGGAGAGGAATACCAAGACCCGGGATGCCCGAGGACGGCGCCGGCGCATGACGGCTCCTTTCCGGGGGAGGCCGATCTCGACGCGCCCCACCTAGGGTGAGGGCAGGCCGATCCTTGCACACGGCACCGACACGCCGGCGGCGGTCAGTGCACCTCGAACCGGGCTCCGGTGAGGGCGGTGGCGCACGGGCAGTCTCTCTCTCTCGGCAGCGCTGGGACGATGCGGAACAGCAGGTCCCGGAGCTTCGCGTTGTTCTCGTTGAACACGCGGATGACCATCTCGTTGCTGACCGGCTCGACGTCCTCCCCCTCGACGCCGACGTCATAGTCGGTGATCAGGGAGATGTTCGCGTAGCAGATCTCGAGCTCCCGGGCCAGGACCGCCTCGGGGGACTGGGTCATGTTGATGACCTCCCAGCCCTGGTCTCGATACCACTTCGCCTCGGAGCGAGTCGAGAACCGGGGGCCCTGAACCACCACCACGGTGCCGCGCTCGTGCACATCGAGGCCCTGGTCGCGGGCCTGCTTGATCGTGACCTCTCGCACCGTGGGGCAATAGGGGTCCGCGAACGCGATGTGGGTGGTGTCCGGGCCGTCGTAGAACGTATCCGCCCGCCCTGCGGTCCGGTCGACGAGCTGGTCGCAGATCACGAAGTGGCCCGGTTTCACCTCGAGCCGGAGCGACCCGGCGGCACAGGGACCGATGATCCGCTCGACGCCCAGCTCCTTCATCGCCCAGAGATTGGCCCGGTACGGAACGCGGTGGGGCGGGAACTGGTGCTTCTTCCCGTGCCGAGGAAGGAACGCCACGCGCCGGCCCCCGATCTCTCCCACGGTGGGCGGCGCCGAAGGTTCCCCGAACGGCGTGTCCACGTTGAATTCCTGGACGGCGTCGAGGAGGGAATAGAAGCCCGATCCCCCGAAGATGCCGATCTCCGCCGTGCTCACGCCGTCTTCTCCTGCTTCTCGCCCGAAGACGAGGATGGCTCTCCGGTCTTGGCGGGCTCCTTCTTGTCCGAGGTGGGTTCCTTCGCCTTGGACCGGGACTCGGTCCGGTAGAACCCCGATCCTTTCAGAACGATGCCGACGGGATGGAAGACCCTCCGCAGTCGTCCGCCGCAGACTTCGCACACGGACGGCGGCTCGTCGCCGATCCGCTGTGAGACCTCGAATCGGTTCCCGCAGTCGACACAAACGTACTCATACGTGGGCATCCGAGTCCGATTATAGGGGCGGACCGAGAAACTACGGCCGTGTGATCCCGTCGGGCCCGGTCCGGCAATCTACGACTTCGGCATCCGTCACGATCAGGTGCACTTTCTGGTCGGATGGCTCATCGGGTATGCGGTCGATGAGCTGGACCGAGAAAGCGAGTCCGATCCGGATCGTCTCCGGGCGAAGCCGGGAAAGATACCGATCGTAATGCCCACCCCCGTAGCCGAGGCGGAACCCCCGGCGGTCGAAGGCCAGACCGGGAGTGATGACCACGTCCACCTCCGCGGGGTCCAGGGGGACTCGGCGAGCGGGCTCCCTCGGCCCGTACCCAGTGGGGAGGAGAGGATCCCGAGGGAAGACTTCGGCGGCTTCCATCCCCTGAGGGGTGAGATACGGTAACAGCACTCGCTTTTCCTCGGCCAGGAGGTGCTTCCCGATCGCCCGGGTGGCCACCTCGGAACCGAACGAATAGAACAAAAGGACCGTCCGGGCGGCCCGGACCTCACCCGTGGAGAGGAGCTGATCCTCGATCCTTCGGGCCAGGAGGGCCCGCTCCTCGGAGGGGATGGACCTTCGAAGCAGCCGCATCCTGTCGCGAAGCGTGGCTTTCTCCGCCCTCGGCTCATCGGCCACCGCCCTGTCCTCCTTCAAGGATTTCCGGGAATCCGTCGATACTCGGGTATGAAAGGGGAATCTTGACCCTGAGGCCAGCGCTCGGAGGGGAGCCGACCGCCCAGTAGTGCGGGGGGACCGTTGAAGTGACGCTTCGCGCCCGTCTCACGATGTTCTTTGCCGGCATCGTCGTCGTGCCGCTCCTGGCGGCCGCGGTGGTGCTGCAGCAGCTGGTCAGCCGGGAGATCCAGAAGAGAAGCGAAACCCGACTCCAGGTTGGCTCACGGGCCACTGCCGAGCTCTGGCGCGGTCACCTGGACGTCGCTCGGCGCGAGGTGCGCCATGTGGCGCGGGGGATCGTCGAGTCCATCGACCGGGACGAAATCGACGAAGGGCTGGACCGGGCCCGGCAACGAGGCGAGCTCGATTTCCTGATCGTAACCGCCGACGGGGCTGTGCTCGCAGCGAGCACGGGGCCGGCATCGTTCCTCCAGGACTTGGACACCCCATCCGGCGAGGAGCTGGTCGCGGAGGAGGGCTCGGCGCAGCTTCTCCGGTCCCGCGTGGAGGTCCTGGCCGGCAAGAGAACCGTCACGGTCACGGGCGGGTTCTACGCGGATCAGTCGTTCGTTCGCGATCTGGCGGGGGCCACCGGCCTCGACGTCGCCGTTACGAGCGGCGGCCGGGTGATCGCCTCGACCCTTTCTCCCGCTCCCCGCATCCCGACTGGCGCGGTCGGGCTGGTCCAGATCGGGGATGGGATGGATGCGCTCGTCTCCGAGGTTCAGGGGGAGGACGGCGGGATCGCGGTCGTCGCTCAGCCCGAGGGCGCTGCGGGGTTCCGCACGTCGATCTGGGTCATCGTGGTGGCCATCGGTCTTCTCGTCGCCACCGCGCTGGGGTACGCACTGGCACGATTGCTCGCCCGCCCGCTTCAGCGTCTGGCCGAGGGGGCCATGGCCGTGGCCTCTGGCGACTTCGACACGCATGTCGATGCCGAGGGCCAGGGTGACGTGGCCCAGTTGGCCGAAGCGTTCAACTCGATGACCGAGAACCTGCGCGGATACGTGGGGGAGCTGCGAAAGTCCCGGGATGAGCTCCGGCGCGGGCTCGACCGTCTGGGGGAGACCCTCAGCTCCACGCACGACCTGGAGGGCATGTTCGCGGTGATTCTGGATACGGCGGCCGTCACCCTGGGTGCGAAGGCCGGGGCGGTGTACCTCCTCTCGCCTTCGGGGCGGAACGTGCGACTCGAAGTGGCCCGGGGTTACGAAGCTCCGGAGAGAGCGGCGCTTCGGATCGGGGAAGGGATCGCCGGCCGATCCGCGGCGGGGATCTCCGTCCTGCTTCCGTCCGAGCGGGATCCCGTATCCCCGAGTCGTCCAGTTGAGCCGGCAGCGCCGACGGCGATCGCCGTCCCGCTCATACGTGGGGATCGCACGATGGGGGTCCTCGCCCTGTACGGGCGGAGCATCCCCGAACCCTTCGTTCAGGACGATGTGGCCACGCTCGGCTCGTTCGCGGCGCAGGCGTCGGTCGCTGTGGAGAACGTGCTTCTGCACAAGGAGGCCGAGCGGCTCTCGATCACCGATGGGCTCACCGGCGTGTGGAACCGCCGCTACCTGCAGCTCACGCTGACCAAGGAAATCGAGCGGGCCCAGCGATTCGGCCGTCCCCTCTCCGTGCTGATGATGGACATCGATCACTTCAAGCTCGTCAACGACGCGCACGGGCATCATGTGGGCGACGAAGTCCTGGTCGAGCTGACCCGGCGAACCATGAGCACGATCCGGGGGCAGATCGATGCGCTCGCCCGATATGGCGGCGAGGAGTTCGTCGTGGTTCTTCCGGAGACCCCTACGGATGGCGCCAAGGTGGTGGCGGATAAGATCCTGGCCGTGATCCGCCACCGTCCCTTCGTCGAGGATGAGCAAGGCGGCGTGCCGCTTACGGTCAGCATCGGCGTGGCGGCATTCCCCGAGGACGCGGCCACGGCCGATGAGCTGGTCCGCGCGGCCGACCTGGCGATGTACCGCGCCAAGGAGGCCGGCCGGGACCGCGTCGAGACCGCTGAGTCCCACTAGGGGGCGCCTCCCTGCGGGTCGAGGCTTCCCGACCCCCATTCCGAGGAATACACTCAAGAACTCCCGTTCCCCGTGGAGGATGCGGTGAAGGTCAAGAAGGCGGTCATCCCTGCCGCCGGGCTCGGCACGCGGTTCCTCCCGGCGACGAAGGCCCAGCCCAAAGAGATGCTTCCTCTGGTGGATAAGCCCGCGGTCCAGTACGTGATCGAGGAGGCGGTCCGGGCAGAGATCCGAGACATCCTCATCGTCACCGGACGGGGCAAGCGAACGCTCGAGGACCATTTCGATCGCTCGTTCGAGCTGGAGTCGTACCTGGAGCGATCGGGGAAGCACGACCAGCTCAAGCAGATCCGTGAGATAAGCGAGATGGCAGTGGTCCACTACATCCGCCAGCGGGACCCCCTCGGCCTCGGCGCGGCCGTGGCCGTGGCCGAGCCGCACGTCGGCGGTGACCCATTCGCCGTGCTCCTCGGCGATGACATCGTGGCCACGTCGGATCCTCTGCTGCCCCGCATGATCGGCATCTACGAACGGTACGGACGAAGCGTGATCGCCGTTCAGGAGGTGGCACGCGAGGACATCAGTTTGTACGGAGCGGTCAAGCCCGAGTTCGTGGAGGATGATCTGGCTCGTGTGCTGGACATCGTGGAGAAGCCGTCGAAGGAGGAGGCGCCCTCCAACCTCGCCGTGATCGGACGGTACGTCTTCACGCCCGAGATCTTCGACGCGATCCGTCAAACGCCACCCGACTCCGGAGGCGACGTTCAGCTCACCGACGCGATCGCTCTGTTGGCCAGGCAGCAGGCGGTGTACGCCTTCGCCTTCGACGGAGTCCGCTACGACATCGGAAAGAAGCTCGACTACCTGCGGGCCACCGTCGAACTGGCCGTCGACCGCGAGGACCTGGGGCCGGCCTTCCGAGCGTTCCTCGCCGACTTCGTGCAACGCAAGAAGCTGATCTGACGTGGGCTTGGCGCCTCTTTCGGTGGACGAGATGCGGTCGCGCATCCTCGGAGATGTCGAACCGCTGCCGCCGATCGAGCTTCCGCTGCTCGAGGCGCACGGATGCGTTCTGGCTTCTGATGTGATTGCCGAGTACGACGTCCCGCCGATCTCGACGGGTGGATCCGACGGATATGCAGTTCGCGCCGCGGACATCCATGCGGCCGCCCCGGGAGCACCCGTCAGCCTTCGCCTGGTGGGATGGGCCAGAGCGGGACAGCGGCCCGACGCCACGGTTGGCTGGGGAGAGACGGTGCGACTCGAGGCGGGAGCTCCGATACCTGCCGGCGCCGACAGCGTGGTTCCCCTGGAGAGCTGCGACGCCGATGGGGAGAGTGTCCGTGTGTGGAAGTTCGTCGAGCTCGGGACGGGTGTCCGTCGGGCGGGAGAGGACGTTCGAGCCGGCGAGGTGCTCGTCCCGGGCGGACGGAGGCTCGCGGCACCGGAACTGGGGATTCTGGCAGCGGCCGGCAGGGCGTCGGCGCCCGTCCATGCCAGGGTTCGGGTGGCTGTGGTATCCGCAGGCTCTCTGGTGGAACCGGGACGCGCGGCGGCCTTCGGCGAGACCCGGGACGCAGTGTCGTATCTGCTGTACGGCGCGGTCCGAGATGCCGGGGCGGTTCCTCACCGTGTCGGGATCGTCTCGGAAGCGGAAGGCGATCTCCGCGAGGCCCTGACGTCGAACCTGTCTCGGGCGGACATCTTCGTGTGTGCCGGAGATGCCTGCGTGAGGGGCGGCCCAGAAGCGCCGGTCGGCGGACTGGAGAAGGTCGATGCGTTTCGGGTGGCAGCGTACCCGGGAGATGCCCTCGCGTTTGGAGAGATCGAAGGGGAGCCGTACTTCGGCCTGCCGGGAAGTCCGGTCGCGGCGCTCGTTTGCTTCGAGGCGTTCGTTCGCCCGGCCATCCTAAAGATGATGGGTCGTTCCGACCTCCGTCGGCCGGAGGTGACTGCCCTGCTCGATGAAAGGGTCAGTGGACCGAGCGGCGTCACGCTGTTCGTGCCCGCGAGGGTCGAGCATCGAGATGGAGCGTGGCACGCGCGCCCAACCGGTCCCCTCGGCGGTCGGATGCTGGGGACCGCGACGCGGGCCAACGCGCTGGCTGTCGTGGAACCCAGAGACGCTCCTCTCGAAGCGGGCGAGAAGGTGAGGGTCCAGGCCTTCCGTTCGCTCGCAGGCTGACCAGACCTCGGTCGGGTGTTTGAACCCCTATATCTTGAGTGCTACGCTCAATGTAAGCCCATTATGTTGCGGTCGGGCCGGGGATCGATCGTAGGGGGCGCCACCCGTGAATTGGCTTTTGCTGGCGGGGTTGTGCATCATCTGGGGTGCGTTTCTCCTTCCCTCTCGTAATGGATCACGGGCAAGCGCTTCCGACTTTGAGAGGAACATGAGGGTGTTATCAGAGATCCAGGGGCCAGTGGCCGGGCCCGGCCGGTGGGTCCTCATGCCCCGCCAGGACGAGCGGTTCGTGGGCAGGGGGTCCCGGTTCCGCGTGCGGGCCCGAGAACGCCGGCGCCGCGTGCTCACCGTGCTCGGTGAAGCGGTCGGGTTCACCGCTCTCATGGGTGCGTTCCCGCCCCTTCGTGCGATGTGGGTCCTGACCGGTATCTTCGGGGTTCTGCTGTGCGGATACCTGTTGCTGCTTCTGCGGGTGCGAGCGGTCCGCGTCACCCGGCGCCCGGACCGGGCGGTGGCATTGCCCGCTGCGGACGTCGCGGTCCTTCGGTCACCCGACGCGCAGGCGCCGTCGCGGCCCCGTCACGCCGCTGCTCGCTGAGACGTAGCCACTCCATCGCTGCTCTGGAAGAATCTCCCCCGTGGATCTGAAGCCCCTGGCGGAGGAGTTCCAGCGCCGATTCGATCGGAAGATGGTAGCGCGGGAAGCGGCACTCGTCGCTGCCCGGCAGGCGATCCGGGCATCGGCCAACGCCATCCGGGCCATCCACCGAGGTGAGCTCGATGAGGCCCATCGCCTCCAGGAGCAAGCCCGTGCCGCCTTGGACGAGGGAGAGCGGGCGGCCGCGGAACAGCCGGACGTTCTGTTTGCGGGATTCATCCAGGATGCTCAGAAGGAGTACGCGGAGGCCCGCCTGACCGAGGCTGTTGTCCAGGGGAAGGATCTCCCCAACCAAGATGAGCTGCGTGTTGGAATGGCTCCGTACCTGAACGGGATGGCGGAGGCCATCGGTGAGGCTCGCCGGACCATCCTGGACCTGCTGCGGCGCGGAGAGGTTCAGCGGAGTGAGGAGATCCTCTCGACCATGGAAGACATGTACTACGTGCTCGTGTCGATGGACTACCCGGACGCAATCACCGGGCATCTGCGACGCTCCACCGACGTGGCCCGAAGCATCATGGAGAAGACGCGGGGAGACCTGTCGGTGTCCATCGTCCAGCGGACCCTGAGCGAGGCGCTGGAGCGGCACGCCCGCGAACTCCACAGCGACCAGTAGCCGATCTCTGCCCCACACCCGAGGTGAGTATGCGTGCCTCAGTCGCGCAGCGCTTCCATGCTCAGAAGCGCATCGCTCAGGCGGTCGGCAAGGAGCCTTGCGAACAGCCTGTGGAGGGCGCTGGCGAGCTGCGGGTCGCGCCGCTCCATCTCCTCGAAGGCGCTCCGGGTGAGACGATAGAGCTTGCTGGGTGCCTCGCTCACCACGGAGGCCGTACGGACCGTCCGCAGGTACATGGTGATCTCACCGACCACGGTTCCTGGACCCATCGTTCGTAGGCGCACGGTCTGTCCGTCCCGCCTCGTGATCTGGGCCGTGAGGCGCCCGGACTCCAGGAAGTACAGGTCCTCGGAGGGCTGTCCTTGCCGGATCAGCTCGTGGGCGGCGGGAATCTCCACCGGGTCCAGGTAGTCCATGAGCCGCTCGGGGTCGACAGACTCCCCCAAGCCGTCCTGCAGCTGGATGGGGAGCGGCTGCGAAGCTTCAGCGGTCCGTGCCACGGAGTCGAGGACCACGTCCTCGCACCACTGACTACCGCGGTCGAGGTCGGGGAAGGTCCGCAATGAATTCCCGGCGGCTTCTTCGAGACCGGCTCGGGCCAGCTGACTCCGGATCGGGTCCCTAAGACCGGTCAACACGAGCGTGAATCCGTTCGACTCCGCAAGCTGCAGGGCTCTGGTGAAGCTCAACACGGCCGAGGAGTCGAGCCCGCTCACTCGACGGAAATCGAGCACGAGGAATCGAACGGGGGGCAGGCTGGGATCGCCGACGCGTTCCCGGACCCGGCCCAGGAGGGAGTTCGACGTTCCGAAGAACACGAAGCCCTGCAACTCCAGGATGTGAGTCTCATCGCCGAGCTGCCGCAAGATCTCCCGGTCCCGGGGGTCTCGCTCCACTCTGCTCTGGTAGGTTGCCCCGGTCAGGGCATGCCTCACCACGTCCGTGCGGCTGTAGTCGATGACGAACAGAACGATGGCCGCGACGAGACCCACGGCCACCCCCGGCAGCAAACCGACAGCGGCGACAGCGAGGACGATGAACACGATCACCAGATAGTCCCTTCGCGGCAGCTTGAACCACGCCTCGTACAGCCATTCGACGAGGAACGCCAGTCCGAGGAAAACGAGCAACCCGCCCAAGATCGCTCTGGGGAATAGAGACAGCGCCTCTGTTCCAACGATGAGGACCACGCCGCACACGCCGGCGCCAACGAGGCTCACCATTCGCCCCACGGCACCGGCGCGGTTGGCGAGCGCGGTGAAACTGAGGGCGTGGAAGCCGATGATCCCGCCTCCCAATCCCGCGGCGGCATTCGCCACTCCGGCGACCTGCAATTCCCTGTTGAGGTCCCCGTCTCGCTTCAGCATCTGCTCGATCCCGCTGGCGTTGAGGAGGAGCGCCAGCAACGCGACGACCAGGAGCGTGAGGACGTTTGCGACCTGAGCGAAGACGTGGGCCCAATCAGCCCGTTCCAGCGCCTCGAGGGTCCAGGGCTCCCACCCGGGGGAGCCGGAGGGGAAGGGCCCGAGGAGCCATCCCCGCGTCTCGGCCTCGAGCATGTTGCTTCCCCCGACGAAGAGGGCGGCGTAGAAGAGTGCCAGCCCGGCGAGAAGGGCGCCGGGGATGACGAGGAAGTGCCGATACCGACGGACCAGCGCCAGGAGGAGCACCGCGAATACCAGACCCGGCACCCACTTGATGAGCGAATCGGGCCGGCCAAAGCTGGCGAGAGACGCCATGGTTAGCGAGGTCCCGGTCAGGACCCCGGCGCCCCCTTTGAACAGGAGCCATCCCGTACCGGCAAGGAAGCCTCCAACCACTGGGTAGGGGATGAACCTGACGAGATTACCCAGACCGAACCGTCCAAGGACCAGGAAGATGACGCCTGCGAGAATCGATGAGGCGCCGATCGCGGCGACGATAGTGAGGAAAGTCTCAGGTCGAGCGCCGGGCAGCTCGGCGGTTATCGAAGCGGCGATGAGGGCGAGGATGGCTGCCGTGCTGTCCTGCACGCTTGCAACGGCCGGAGCAAGGCTGGTCAGGAGGCCGACAAGGGTCATGATCGTAGTTGCGCCGAAAAGCATCAGGGCGATTGCGGAAGGGACGTGGACGGCGGCGCTGCCGGAGAAGATGAGTGCGGCGAACGAGGTGGCCAGGACGACCTCGAGTACGCCGATCACCAGGCCAACGGTCAGGGTCGGGATGAGCTGCCGAGGCTGTAGCTGTTGGCGGAGACGAGAAGTCGTCGCGACCATTGCTCGTCAGCCTTCTCCCTCTGGAAGTCGGCCCGACTTGCGGCTCGGCAGGAACCTAGTTCTTCTGGTTGGGCCCGGCAACCGCGGGCTGCCACAATATGCCTCGTGAGTCTGGCCCAGAAGTTGCAGATCAAGGAACGTCAGTCGGTGTCCGTCCTGCACGCACCCCGGGGCCTCGAGATCGAGCTTCCCGAGGGGACCAGGAGAACCAGCAACGCCGCGGCGTCGGACGTGGTCGTCGTTTTCGCCACGAACCGAGCGGAGTTGGCAAAGAGAGCGGATCCATTCGTCAAGGCCGCGCGCCGGGACGCACTTGCGTGGATCGCCTATCCGAAAGCTGGCCAGCTCAACACGGATCTCAACCGAGACTCGCTCGGGGAGCTGCTCCAGGAACGCGGGATCCGGCCGGTCCGCCAGGTCGCCATCGACGACATCTGGTCAGCCCTGCGCTTCCGGCCCGCCTGAGCTTCAGGGATTTAGGTGGGGGATACGTCCCCCGAGGTTCCGCGACCCCAGACGTCGAAGCGATCACCGAAGGCGTGGACGCCTCGAAGGTGCAGTCGACCCATCTCCTCGGGAACACGCGGGTCGCATCCGAGTTTGCCATCCTCCGGTTCCATTCCGAGCATCGTCCTCAACCACTGGAACGGCGCCGCGGTGGCCCACGCCTGCGGGCTGCACGCCGTGGGGTACCGAACCGGGAAACGCCCGTGGCTTCGAGGAAACCCCGCAAACACCTCGGGGAGGCGGTAGTCGGTGAACCTCGAGGCTTCGAACATGGCCATCGCCACTCGATTGGCCTCGTCCCGGTATCCGTACCGAGCCAGCCCTGCAGAGATCAACGCGTTGTCGTGCGGCCACACCGTTCCTCGGTGATACCCGATCGGGTTGTACCCGGCGTTCTCCGTCGAGAGGGTCCGGATCCCCCAGCCCGTGAACATCGGCTCGGCGAAGAGTTGCTGCACGACCTTCTCGGCGCGTTCCTCGGGAATGATGCCCGACCACAGCAAGTGCCCCATGTTCGACGTCTTCGAATCCACCTTGTTCTTCTCACCGTCGAGACCGATGACGTAGAAGCCGCCGCGCTCGTCCGTCCAGAAGTCGCGGTTGAACCGCTCGCTGAGCCCTTCCGCCTCGCCGCGAAGCCGTTCGGCCAGATCCGGGTGGCCCCAAACCTGTCCGGCGATATCTGCCAGCCGGAGCTTCGCGTCGTACACGTATCCCTGGAGCTCGCAGAGCGCCAGCGGCCGCTGGGGCAGGGAGCCGTCGCGGAACACCACGCCGTCCCAGGAGTCTCGCCACCCCTGATTCTCCAGTCCCTCCGCGGACCGAGTGTCGTACTCAACGTATCCGTCCCCGTCTCGGTCTCCGTACCGGTCGATCCATTCGAGCGCCGCCAGGGCTGCTCGCTTCAGCTCGGTGCACGTGGCTCCGTCGCCGGTGAATCGCCAGTACTCCGATAGAAGGATCAACCACAGGGGAGTGGCGTCCGCGGTTCCGTAGTAAGGACTGTGGGGCCGCTTCGCCAGCACGGTGAGCTCGCCGTGACGGATCTCGTGAAGGATCTTGCCAGGCTCTTCGTCGCGGAAATCATCGACTTCCGTTCCCTGCAGGGCCGCCAGAGCGTAGAGCGCCCCTCTGGCGAGCTCCGGTCCCACCCACAGGGACATGTACGAGGTGATCAACGTGTCGCGCCCGAAGATGGCCATGAACCAGGGAAGACCGGCGGCGGGCAGGGAGGCCTCGTATCCACCGAAGGACTCCGTGAGCCGGAGGCCGGCCAGATCCACCACGGACGTGCGAAAGAGGTGCTCGACCAGGTCGATGTCGGCCGCGATGCTCGGCACCTTGGCCCGCCACTTCTCGAAGACGAGGTCGGCCATTCGAGAGGAGGCCACGAACTCACCGTGAGAGGGTTCCCGCCTCGCTTCCTCCTCCGACACCGAGACGCGGATGCCGGTCGTCCAGGAATCCCGAGCCTCGAGATGGCAATCCCAAACCAGGGCCTCGCCTTCGAGCCGAGCCGGCTCTGTGGAGCGGATCCACGTTCCCACTCTGAACGGGCCGTTCTCGTACAGGAAGGAGAGCGTGGAAGAGTCCGGGGAGCGATCGACGGTGTGGGACCCTTCCTTCTCAGCGATCCTGTCCTTGACCTCGAAGAGGTCCGCAAAATCCGCGCCGCAGGTCAGTCGAATCTGCACCTCGATCGGGCGGCTCAGGTTGTTCTCGACGGTGATGGACTCCCGCATCCCGCTCCCCACCAGCCGGAATCGCTGCACGGAAAGGCTCTGAGCTGCGAGATCCGGCAGCTCGGGGTTCGTGAGAGTGAACGAAGCCGAGTAGTAATCGACGGGCGCGGACGTGAGGACCACCGGCCGCTTTCCACCGATCGTCAGCTCCCACTTGCTGACGTGCCGGGTGTCCCGATGGAACAGCCCGGCCACCACGCCCTCGGGCATGTCGCCGATCGCGTCGGAGACGACGAACGTGGACCCTTCGAGGATCTGCACCGCATCGGGGCCGAGTTCGGGAGGCTTGTCCTCCAGCGGATCGCGAGCCTCGGCCATCGAGGCGCCGTTCGTGTCCATGATGTGTTCGGGCGATCTTCGCAGTTCCGGGACGCAAGGACATCCTCCGGCTGGCGAGATCAGGGCCTGCTACTCTGATTTCACTACTGGGGGTGTAGCTCAGTGGTAGAGCGCTGCCTTCGCACGGCAGAGGCCAGGGGTTCAACTCCCCTCACCTCCACCCCGGCTTCTTCGCCAGGAACGCCGATTCGCCGAACCGAACCGGAGCGATAGGATGCGAATGTCCATCGTGAAGGGAGAGAACCATGGCCGAGGCGACGTGGTACAGCCAAGGTGCGTTCTGCTGGTCGGAGCTCGCCACGAGCGACGTCGATCGCGCGAAGGTCTTCTACACCGAACTGTTCGGGTTGGAGACCGACGAGACGGCGCTTCCGGAGGGTGGGACGTACGTGCAGTTCCAGAAGGACGGCAAGAACGTAGCGGGCCTCACTCCGTTACAGGAGCAGGAGCGGGCGCAGGGCATCCCTCCGCACTGGAACACCTACATCTCGGTGGAGGACGCGGACCTGGTGGCGAAGGAGGCGGAAGCGCTCGGCGGGACGATCGTGGCACCCGCCTTCGACGTCCTGGAGAGTGGTCGCATGGCGGTGGTCATGGATCCGACGGGCGCAGCCATCGGCTTCTGGCAGGCGAAAGACCACATCGGGGCGCAGGTCTACGCGGAAGACGGCACCCTCACCTGGTGGGAGCTGATGACGGCCGACCCGAAGCGCGCGATCGAGTTCTACACGCAGCTCTTCGGCTACGGGACACAGGACTTCCCGATCGAACAGGGGTCCTACACCGTCCTCACGCACAAGGGTGAGCAGGCCGCGGGCATCATGAAGCCTCCGGCCGGGACGCCGCCGGCGTGGACACCGTACTTCCAGGTCGCCGACGCCGACGCCACCTCTGAGAAGGCCACCGGTCTCGCGGCGAGCCCGTTGATGCCGGTCACCGAGAGGCAGGATGTCGGCCGCTTCAGCTGGATCACGGATCCACAGGGGGCGGTTATCGCGTTCATCCAGCCCGCGCCGCGTCCCGAGCAATAGAAGGGTTCCCGCCAGGACCGCACGTGACGCTTCCTCCCGAGACCCGTTACGCGCCCGCTGCGGATGGGCTCAACATCGCGTACCAGGTCACGGGGGGAGGAGACGTCGACCTCGTGTTCATGCAAGGAGCGGTCGCCCATCTCGAGCTCGCGTGGGAGGACACGAGGCTCAGCCGGCTCTTTGAGCAAAAGGGCCGTGCGGACCGGTTCTCGTTCCCGCAGTTCGGGCAGAGCATGTCGCTTTTCTCCTGATTTCTCCTAGCTATGGCAAGCCTAACGTACGAGACTCCGGCTCACCTTTGTTGGTAGCCTTTAGCTGAGAGATCTTCGGGGGTCCGCGGTCGCGTGTCCCTCATGGCGGGACCACGAGTCCATGGACCGGAGGAAAACGATGGCGGAAGAAGACCGAGAGGTCCGCCGATA
>OCZV010000447.1_pt1 | contig 15023 bp, 16 predicted proteins | sample 1539051 | NCBI WGS metagenome assembly OCZV01 (sample SAMEA3113581, study PRJEB22503) | soil metagenome
GGTCGATCGCCGCAACATCCCCCGGCAGGAGGCGGACGAGGAGATTCTTCGTGCGGTGGTCCACCCTGGCCGTGCCGCGAATGACGCCCGGCTCCGGAGGCTCGGAGGGGCGCTTGCGGCGCGCCCACCGGATCATGCGGCACCCGCCCTGGCGAGCTCGAGCAGTTCCTGAGCGTGCTCACGCGCCCGTTCGCTTTTCGGCAACCCCGCCAGCATGCGCGACAGCTCGGCTACTCGTTCGTCTCCGAACACCTCTTCGACCGAAGCCGTGGATCGGCCGCCGTCGTCAAGCTTGTTCACGCGGAAGTGCCGGTCGGCGAAGGCCGCGACCTGAGGAAGATGCGTCACAACAAGAACCTGCCCACCGGTGCCTCGGGCGAGATCTGCGAGCGCGCGCCCGACGGACTGTGCCGCACGGCCGCCCACCCCCGCATCAACCTCGTCGAACACCGTGGTGTGCGCACTCTCCGAAGCCGTAAGGAGGTGGAGCGCGAGGGCGATTCGAGACAGCTCCCCTCCGGACGCCACTTTGGCCACGGGCCGGAGGGCCTCGCCGTCGCTGGTCGCCACGCGGAACTCGACGGCTTCCCTCCCTCCTTCGTACAGAGGGCGATCCTCCACGGCGACCTCGAAGGTCGCTCCGCCGAGCGCAAGGTCGCCGAGCAGCTCCTCGACCGCGCGAGCGAGCCTGGGTGCGGCGGAGCGGCGCTCGGCGCTCAGGCGCTCCGCCAAATCCTCCGCCACCCGCATTAACTCTTGCGCCGTCCCCTCCGTCTGCTCCAGGTCAGTTTCGAGGCCGGCCAGCTCGTCCGCTCGCCTGCGGACGCGATCGAGATAGGCAAGCACTTCGGCCTCGTCGTCACCGTACTTGCGACCCAAACGCGCCAGGACTGCGAGGCGTGTTCGCACCTCTTCGAGGGCATCGGGATCGGGCGGGGCGCTGCGGCGAATGAGGTCGTCGCTGATATCGGCCAGCTCGTAGCCGGTCGCGATCAGGCGGTCGGCCAGTGCCGTCAGCTCAGGGTCGAGGGCCTCTGCCGTCCGCAGGCTTGCAGCGGCTCCGGCCACGAGCTCCTCGGCGCCACCTTCACCGCGGAGCGCCTCTGCGGCGGAGTGAAGGGATGCCGCGATCGTCTCCGCGTGCTCGAGACGAGCCGCTTCCGCCGACAATTCGGCCGTCTCCCCGGGCCGTATGGCGGCGCTCTCGATCTCGTTGATCTCGTACCTGAGCACATCGAGCTCCCGGCTCCGCTCGCGCTCCGAAGCCCTGAGGTCCGCGGCCCTGGCTGCAGCCGCGGCTGCCTGCGCCACCGCGTCGGCGACCCGTTCGGCCAGCGCTACGGAGTCGGCGCCGGCGAACTGGTCGAGTAACGACCGTTGGTGGGACGATGACCCGAGCCGCTGGTGTTCGTGCTGTCCGGCGATCTCCACCAGCGTTACGCCCACGTCCGCAAGGAGCGTCACCGTTGCGAGCCGCCCGTTGATGCGGGCTTTGCCGGCCCGAGAGTCGGCCGGAATTGTCCGAGATATGACGAGTTCTACTGCATTGTCTCCGGCGATTTTGTCGAGGATTCCGTGCGCGACAAGGAGATCCGCGGCGGGGTGGTTCGCCGGGATCGAGAAATGTCCCTCGACCCGCGCCTCGGGCGCGCCGGTTCGCACCAGCGATCGGTCACCCCGAGCCCCGAGCAAGAGCGAGAGGGCGGCCACCACCAGTGTCTTCCCGGCGCCCGTCTCCCCGGTGAGGGCGCTACAACCTCGGTCGAGGATCAGCTCGGCCCGCTTGATGACGCCGAGCTCTTCGACCACGAGCTCGTTGAGCATTTGGATGATCCTAAGCGGGAGCGCCCCGCAACCTCCTGCTATCCGGCGCACACTTGTTGCCACCCTTTCGCCGGACATGGAGCGCCGGGCGCCGCCGGCCTCTATCCGGGAAGCCCCAGCTTGGTGCGGAGCCGCTCCAGGAATCCGGGCCCGGACAGGCGGACCATCATCAGCGGGCGGAAGTGGCGCCGCACGACGATCTTGTCTCCCGGAACGAGCCTCACCCCGGCGGCGGCGTCGCACGCGTAGACGGCCTCATCGCTCTCCTCATCAACCTGGACCTCGACGATGTCGTCCGGAGCCAGAACGAAGGGCCGGGAAAAGATCATATGTGCGCTGACCGGCACGAGGACGAGGACCTGCGCCCGGGGGGAGACGATCGGGCCCCCGGCACTCAGGGCGTAGGCGGTCGAGCCCGTCGGAGTTGCAACGATCACGCCATCCGCATTGAAAGCGGCAAGCCGCTCGCCGCCGATCGAAACGTTCAGCCGCACCAGGCGCTGTCGGGAGGAGCGCTCCACAAGCACCTCGTTGAGGCCGATGCACTGATTCGATCCGTCGGCCTCCTCGCACCTGAGCACCATGCGCTCTTCGATGTGGAAGTTCCCCGAGACGATCTGGTCGAGCGCCGGAAACAGCTCTCCGGCGTCCACCTCGGCGAGGTACCCCAGGCGGCCGAGGTTCACTCCGAGCAGCGGCGCGTCACATCCGTGCGCGACCTGGGCGGCCCGGAGCATTGTCCCGTCTCCCCCAAGTGACACGACCAGATCGGGGTTTTCCTCCGAGACCTCTATCGACCGTTCGTCGAGCCACGCGACGAGCTGATCTCTGGTCCGGGCGATCGCCGGCTTACCGGAATGGGTGACTACTGCCACACGCCCGACGTTCACGGCGCCACCTCGTCGACGACCTCGTCGAGCACCGAAACGTCTACGGAACCGCCCGATCGCAAGTGGACGAAGAATTCCCGGTTGCCCGCCGGGCCGGGAAGATGTGATGGAGCCGCTCCCGCCACGCCGAGGCCCAGCTCGCCGGCCGAGTCCACGACCCGCTGAACCGCGCGCCGCCACAGGGAGGGGTCGCGCACTACTCCGCCGGGGCCGACCGCGTCCCGTCCCACCTCGAACTGTGGCTTTACAAGCAACACGAAGTCACCATCTTCCACGACGACCGCTCTGAGCGCGGGCAGGACCAGAGTCAGGGAAATGAAGGAGAGATCCGCAACCGCGGCACCGGGGCGCCACGGCAGGTCGGCTGCGGAGAGGTTGCGCACGTTGGTTCGTTCGAGGACGATCACCCGAGGGTCGTTTCTCAGGGACCAGTCGAGCTGGCCGTAGCCGACATCGACCGTGATCACCGCCGTTGCTCCACCCTTGAGGAGCCGGTCGGTGAAACCCCCAGTCGAAGCACCCGCATCAAGCCACCGCCGGCCCGCAACTCGGACGTCCATGCGCTCGAGCGCGCCGTCGAGCTTCGACCCCCCGCGCGATACGAACGGGCTCGGTTCCGAAGTGAGTTCGACCCGGGCATCGTTTGCAACCAGGGTGGCAGCCCGGGTCGCGGGAACTCCGTTCACCACAACGGTCCCGGCTTGTATTGCCCGCTGGGCCTCTGTGCGTGACGCAACCAGACGGCGCCGGACGAGCTCAGCATCCAGGCGCGCCCGCTTCGCCATGGCTCAGGATTCCAGCGCGCCCTCGAGATCCTTGTAGAGCTGCTCGAGCACCTCGAGGCGCTCGCCGTCGGTGTTTTCCTCAGCTGCTTCGAGCTTCCGGCGAGCGTCGGACTCAATGTCCCCACTCGGGATCCCGCCCTCAGAGGGGTTCTCTCGCTCAATGTGATGGTTCATAACGTGATTAAACCCCGGCGGGCCACTCATTCCGTGGACCTCTCAGCGTCGGCCGGCAATCCGGCGCCGCCCTGAGAGCCCGAGGTGGTCCTCTTGGCCGCCGACTTTCGGGCGGTTGTCTTGCGGGCCGTCGATTTCCGCTCGGTGGTCTTCTTGCGTGAGCTTGTCTTGCGTGCCGTCGTCTTGCGAGGGGAACTCGCCTCGGCGAGGTTCACTTCCATCCGGGCCACCCTTCGCTCCAGGCGCTCAACGTCGCGTTTGGTGGCAAGTCCCATGGATTCGATCTGGTTTTGCATCTCGGCGCGCACGAATCGGACGAGTTCCTTGCGATTGGCGCGGCTCGTCTCCATGAGTTCCTTCACGACCGACGACGCCTGCTTGCGGCGGACCTCACCCTCCTTAACGAGATCCTTGACGATCTTTTCCGCGCGCCCCTTGGTCAGCTCGACCATCCCGGACCCGAAGATCGCCATCCTGCGCAGTTCGTCCATCATGTTTCCTCCTTAGGCCGCGATCCTCGGAAATCTACACGCTTCCTATACTCGACGGCGTGATCAACCTCATACCGATCTCGGACCACAATCCGACGAAGACGACGCCGGTCATCACCATCGGCCTGATCATCGTCAACGCGGTTCTATTCTTCTTTGTTGAGCCGGGCTTCGGGCAGAGTCGCGAGGCACAGGACTTCTTCTTCGAGAACGCTCCCCTTCCGTGTCAGTCCGCGCAGGCGTTTGGAGACGAAACCGTCGATTGCCCCGCCGGTGATTTCCGCAGCCCCTTCACCGGACAACGGATCACTATCCCCGATCGCAGCATCACGTCGTTGCTCGGAGCCATTCTGTTCTCGACGTTCCTGCACGCGGGATTCCTGCACATCATCGGCAACATGCTTTTTCTGTGGGTTTTCGGTAACAACATCGAGGACTACCTCGGACACACGAAGTTCCTGGTCTTCTATCTATTGGGCGGCTTCGCCGCGGCATTCGCTCACATCTTGCCGAACTTGAGCGAACAGTTGCCCACCGTCGGTGCATCGGGCGCTGTAGCCGCTGTTATGGGCGCGTACATCGTGTTGTATCCGCACGCGCGGGTGAACGTGTTGCTTCCCATATTCATCATCTGGACCGTCATCCAGATGTCGGCGCTCGCGGTGCTTGGCTTGTGGTTCGTGTACCAGTTCCTCATCGGGGTTCAGGAAGCGAGCGGGGGGGCAAGCGCGGTCGCGTGGCTCGCTCACGTCGGCGGATTTGTGTTCGGAGTGATCGGCATCTTCTTGCTCGGCGGCCGACCACAGAGGCGGCGTCCGCCGCCGTCCTGGGAGCCGCGCTGGTAGACGCTACGCCGTCAGGAGAATGGGGCCTCGCCGCGTCACGACCACCGTGTGTTCGAACTGCGCCGACAGGCTTCCATCCGCAGTGCTTATTGTCCAGCCGTCCGAGCCTGTGACGACATCTGCCGTCGACTCGGCGAGGATGGGCTCAATCGCCAGGACGAGACCTTCACGCAGCACGGCTTTGTTCCCCGGCACGAAGTAGTTGTGGACGGTCGGCTCCTCGTGGATTCGCCGGCCGGTCCCGTGGCCGCTCAACGACCGCAGGATCCGCACGCCGTGCCTGGAGACATCCTCCTCCACGGCGCGCCCGATGTGGTTGACCGGCGCACCCACCTTCACCGCGCCGATCGCCGCGTCGAGTGCGGACTGCGCCGCATGCACGAGTGCAGCGGCCCTCTTCGAGACGGGCGGGACACACACCGTCGTACACGCATCGGCTAGGTAGCCGTCGAGTTCGGCAGTCACATCGATCTTCACCACGTCGCCGGGGCGGATCACGCGCGCTCCGGGGATCCCGTGGACCGCCTCCTCGTTGACGCTGATGGTCGCGATTCCAGGGAAGTCGTAGAAGACATTCGGGGCGGAGCGCGCGCCGAATTCTGCAAGGACGTCCGCACCTATCTTGTCGAGCTCGCCCGTTGTCATCCCGGGACTCAACGACTCCGCCATCCGGTCGATCGCGGCACGCACGGCGCGCCCGACCCGGCGAAGGGCTGCGAGTTCCTGCTGACGGCGAACGGTCATTCGCCACACGCTACCCCGGATGTCCCCCTAAGCGAGGGCGGCGATGCTCGGCAGGACGTGGTCCGGCTTCGGAACCACTGATGCAGCGTCTTCCGGAGCCGTCACTCCGGACGTGACGAGGATGGTCATCCATCCGAGCGCCACGCCCCCGGCAAGGTCGGTGTCGGGCCGGTCCCCTAGCGCTGCGATGCGCTTACATCCTTCGAGGCGGCGCGCCGCCGCGGCCATCGTCGGTGGGTGTGGTTTCCCCATGACCTCCGCGCGCCCTCCGGATGCGGCCTCTATCGATGCCAGGATCGCACCCGCCCCAGGCCACAAGCCGTCGGGCGCCGGGAACGTGGCGTCGCCGTTCGTCGCGATGAGGGCAGCGCCGTTGCGCACGGCTCGAGCGCTCGACCGCATCGCGTTGTACGTGAAATCGACGTCGAGACCCACGACAACGTAGTCGACCCCTCCGTCGAAGGCGGGCTCCACCACATGCAGCCCCGCCTCGGCGAGGGGCTCGCTGATCCCGTCGCCGCCCACCACCAGTGCCGTCTTGCCGACAGCCCCCCGCTCCGCGAGGACCTCCGCTGTCACTCCGCCGGAAGTGAGGATCTCCTCCGCCGATACAGGGATCCCCAGCCGGCGGAACTTCTCGACGTACTGCCCGACGGTCGACCGAGAGTTGTTCGTGCAGAACACGATCCGTACGCCGCGAGCGCGCAGCGCCGCAAGAGCCTGGGGCGCGCCTTCGATGACACGATCGCCCCTGTAGACCACGCCGTCGAGGTCGCAGACCAGCCCGTCGAATTCGATCACTTGCCGTCCAGAAGGACACACAGATCGGCGCGCCCTGCCGCGAGGATCGTGTTTGCATGATCCAACGAAGTGATCGCGCCGGTGGCGACCGTCGCTATCGCGGCTTCGTTTCGGATGCGATCGCTGTACGAGACGAGGTAATAGGGATCGTAGAGCGGTCGGGTCCGCTCCACCGTTCCGCCTGCGGTCACCTCTACGGCATCACAGCCTGCGTCGCGCAGCGCACGCGCCACGACAATCGCATCCTCGACGGTGGCTCCCCCGCGCGCCCAATCCATCGCGCTGATAGTCGCTCCGATCGCACGGTCGTTCGGCCACGCCGCGCGCACCGCGGCGAAAACCTCGAGTGGAAACCGGAGCCTCCGTTGGAGATCGTCTCCGAAGTCGTCGGCGCGCCGGTTCGTGAGCGGAGACAGCCAGCTCCCGAGCAGGTAGCCGCGCGCCATATCCACGAACAACGCGTCGAAGCCCGCATCGCTCGCGGCGCGCGCCGCGGCGGCGAACTGCTCCACGATCTGCGGCATGTCGTCGGGCTCCAGGGCGACCGGCACGGGACTTCTCTTCGTGTATGGGAGGGCGAACGGCGCAGCCAACTCCCAGCCGTCAGGGAGCGGAATGTCGCAGCCGTTGGTCCGCGGCATGGTGGAACCGCGCCGCCCCGAGTGACCCACTCTGATGCCGATTCCGGCTCCCGCGAACTCCCGGCGCACCTCCGCAACCACATCGGTCCACGCGGCTGTGTGCGAGGGGTCGTAGATACCGGCACAGCCGCTCGTGATGCGCCCGCTCCCTGAGACGGCCACGATCTCCGTCAGCACAAGCCCCGCGCCGGTTGCAGCCGCTCGCCTCAGCTCCGTCCCCACCCCCGGTCCGATCCCGCCGTCCACCGCGGCGTACGTCGGGCGCGCCGAGACGACGATGCGGTTTCCCAGATGGGCAGGGCCAACCCGGACCGGGACGAACGCCGGGGGCGGGGCAACCCGGGTCGGCGCGCCGCCTCGGCGCGCGAACCAACGGTCGACCGCACCAACAAACGACTCGTCGCGCACTCGCAGCCCGTTGTAGTCGACGCGACCGCTCCGAGTGAGAAGGTGGAAAACGAACTGCAACGGTTCCAGATCCGCGTACCGTTCCGTGTTCTCGAAATACGTCTGGCTCTGACGCGCGGCCTCCTGCAAACGCTCCACGCGCGGCCTTCGCTCGAGTTCGTAATCGGCGAGCGCCGCGTCAAGGCCGTCGGTGCCCTCTATGGCGTTGGCTAATGCGATCGAATCTTCCATGGCAAGCTTCGTTCCGGACCCGATAGAGAAGTGAGCGGTGTGTGCGGCGTCGCCCAGAAGCACGACGTTCTCGTGGCGCCAGCGTGTGTTGCGCACCGTCACGAAGCTGATCCACTTCGAGGCGTTCGACAACAGCGGCGCGCCGGTCAGGTCGGGAGCAAACAACTTCTCACAGTAGGAGATGCTGTCGGTCTCGCCCGCGAGGTCGAGGCCGGCGCGCCGCCACGTCTCTTCGGTGCACTCGACGATAAACGTGCTCATCGCCCCTTCGAACGGATACGCGTGGACCTGAAACAACCCGTGATCGTTCGAGCGGAAGATGAACGTGAACGAGTCGAACGATCGCGGTGTACCGAACCAGATGTACCGAGAACCACCCTCCGTCAGCCGGGTGCCGAAAGCTGCCGAGTGGGCGTTGCGATACACGCTGTGGACGCCGTCGGCTGCGATCACCAGGTCGAATTCGCTCAGCGAAGCTACCTCGCCGACCTCCGTCTCGAACCGCATCTCGACGCCGAGTTCGGTGCAGCGATCCTGAAGCAGCGCCAGCAGTGACCTGCGCGCGATCCCGGAGAACCCCTGGCCTCCGCACCGCACGAGCTCGCCGCGGTAGCGGACGTCTATAGCATCCCAGAGCACGAAGCGATCGGTGATGTCCACGTAGGTGCGGTAGTCCGCCTCGCGAAACGAGGTGAGTGTGCGGTCGGAGAACACAACGCCCCATCCGTATGTTGCGCCGGCGGGATTGCGCTCGAAGAGTGTGACGGAGTCTGACGGTCGCGCCTTCCTAATGAGTAGCGCGGCGTAGAGTCCACCCGGCCCCCCTCCGACAACCGCGACCCTCACCTCGCCGCTCCCGCAAGGACTTCGGCAAGTCGGTCCAACTGTTTGGGATCGGAGACCCCTGGCATCAACACCAGCTCGTCGCACCCCGCCTCGGAGTAGCCGCGCACGAACGCAAGGACATCTTGGGGCGTTGTGAGTAATCCTTCGACTATTCGCTCGACGAACGGACCGACAAATGCGTAGTAGTCGCGCATGTACCTCTCGCCCGCCTCCTTCGCATCGTCGCCGAGTGCGAAATATCCCTGCCCCCAAAGGAGCGGCGCGCCGGGCCTCCCCGCTTCCACCCACGCGGCGCGAGCCGATCCCGCGGCGCGCTCGAATGCGCGCGGCGGCCCCCCGCCGTGGACGTATCCGTCGGAATGACGCGCCATCCGATAGAAGGAGAGGTCGCTGGTTCCGCCGACCAGCAACCGGGGTCCCCCGGCACGGGCAGGGCGGGTCGCAAGCGAGGACCCGTCCCAGCGCCCCCGCAACTCGACGAGTTGATCGGTCAGGCGATCTCCCCGGCCGCGGTGGTCGACCCCGGCGGCGTCGAAATCCTCCGTTCGTGCCCCGACCGACAACCCGAGCGTCAGGCGCCCTCCCGAAAAGGAATCCACCGTTGCCGCTTCATTGGCCAGGAGCGCGGTGTTTCGCAGCGGTCCGATCACGATCGTCGTTGCGAGTTCGATCCGTTCCGTCGACACGGCGGCCGCGGCGAGGGCGGTCAGCGGTTCGAAGCAGTCCCATGCGAGCCGGTCGACCACGCCGAGGCTCGAGAAGCCGAGCTCTTCGGCGCGCCGGGCCCATTCCAGGAGCGCGCGGCCACTCGTTCCGGGAACCGAATTCGGCAGCCCCACACCAACACGCATGCCCGAAACATAGTCGCTTAGGCTCGGGGCCGGTGGCAGTGGGCGCGGCAGGCACCCGAAGTGCCGGCCTCCGGTATCGTGGGGACTCCTTATGACTACAGAGACCAGCAAGTCACAACTGCCCGTCGCACTCGACTTCCTCGACATCGACGCTCTTTTGAACGACGAGGAAAGGATGCTGCGCGACACCGTGCGCCGGTTCGTCTCAGAGCGAGTCATGCCCGGTATCGAGAAGTGGTTCGAGGCCGCGGAGTTCCCGCGGGAGATGGCCACGGAGATCGGCGATCTTGGACTCCTCGGCATGCACCTCGATGGCTACGGATGCGCCGGGGTCAACTCCGTCTCGTACGGGCTCGCGTGTATGGAGCTCGAGGCCGGGGACAGCGGCTTTCGGAGCTTCGTCTCGGTGCAAGGGTCGCTCGCCATGTTCCCGATCTGGAAGTACGGATCGGAGGAGCAGAAGGAGCACTGGCTCCCCAAGATGGCGGCGGGCGAGGTGATCGGTTGTTTCGGGCTGTCCGAACCCGATTTCGGAAGCGACCCCGCGGGCATGCGGACGTCGGCGAAACGCGACGGCGACGATTGGATCCTCAACGGCACGAAGATGTGGATCACCAACGGCGGCATTGCGGACATCGCCATCGTGTGGGCCCAGACCGAGGAGGGTGTGCGTGGCTTCATCGTCCCGCGCGGGACTCCCGGGTTCACCACGAGAGATATCCACCGCAAGCTGTCCCTGCGTGCGTCGGTGACCTCGGAGCTGCTGATCGACGACGTCCGGCTGCCCGCCGACGCAGTGCTGCCCGGTGTGAAGGGGATGAAGGGTCCGCTGTCCTGCCTCAGCGAGGCTCGCTACGGCATCGTGTGGGGATCGATGGGGGCCGCGCGGTCGTGTTTCGAGTGCGCCCTCGAGTACTCCAAGACGCGCAACCAGTTCGGCAAGCCGATCGGCAGCTTCCAGATGACCCAGGAGAAGCTCGTCAACATGCTGCTGGAACTCAACAAGGGAACGCTTCTCGCTCTTCACCTCGGACGGATGAAGGACGAGGGGACGATCACTCCGCAACAGGTGAGCTTCGGCAAGTTGAACAACGTGCGTGAGGCGCTCGCCATTGCCCGCGAAGCGCGCACGATACTGGGCGCAAACGGCATCACGCTCGAGTATCCGGTGATCCGGCACGCCAACAATCTCGAGTCGGTGCTCACCTACGAGGGGACGAGCGAGATCCACACTCTCATCATCGGATCCGCTCTGACCGGGATCCCCGCGTTCGATTAGTGGCGCCATTCAGAGGCTCCTCCGCGTTTACCGAGGAGTGGAAGAACTTCGGGTTCCGCTTGTCCAGAGGCGTGGCGACCGTCACCTTCAATCGCCCCGACGTCCTAAACGCACTCACGTTCGAGGTCTACGCAGATCTTCGTGAGCTCTTTACCGAGCTGCCGCACCGCGAGGACGTACGCGCCGTGGTCCTCACCGGAGAGGGACGTGGGTTCTGCTCGGGCGGAGACGTGAACGAGATCATCGGCGAACTTCTGAAACTCGGCTCGCGCGAGCTGCTCGATTTCACACGCATGACGGGAACCGTCGTCCAGCGCATGAGGGAGTGCCCGCTCCCGATCATCGCGGCGGTGAACGGAGTCGCCGCCGGGGCAGGCGCCGTGCTGGCGCTTGCCTCGGACTTCCGGATCCTTGCCCAATCGGCGACGTTCCAGTTCCTGTTCACGAAGGTCGGCCTCGCCGGAGCGGACATGGGATCGGCGTATCTCCTTCCGCGCATTGTCGGACTTGGCCGGGCAACCGAACTTCTGATGCTCGGGGGCAAAGTCGGGTCCAAACGCGCCCTCGAGATCGGACTGGCCACACAGGTGGTCGACGACGACTCGCTCGAGGAAACCGCCCATGTGCTCGCAGAGCGGATCGCGTCCGGCCCCTCGTTTGCCTACGCAAGCACCAAGTTGCTGCTGTCCCGGGAGCTCGACACGGACCTCGCGGGGGGACTGGAGCTCGAGTCGTTCACCCAGGCCCTGCTCATGACGAGCCAGGACCACAAGGAGTTCTACGAAGCGTTCCTTACGAACCGGGAGCCCAGGTGGCGCGGCCGGTGACGAGCCCCCACCTATTTCTGAATCCCCAGTCGCTTGCGCCTCCGACGGGCTTCTCTCACGTAGCGGTTCCGGCCGACGGCACCACCGTTTACCTGGGAGGACAGACGGCCCACGACTCACTGGGAGGGATCGTCGGGAGGAACGTCGTGGAGCAGTTCGACCGTGCCGCGGCGAACGTCGTGGCGGCACTCGCGGCTGCCGGCGGCGCGCCGGAGCACCTCGTGTCGCTCCACATTTACGTAGCCGACCTTGCCGGCTATCGTGCGTCGCTGCCCGAACTCGGCGCCGTCTACAAAAAGCACTTCGGCCGGCATTACCCCGCGATCGCGCTGTTCGGAGTCCAGGGGCTCTTTGATCCTGCCGCGCTAGTGGAGTTGGTTGGGATTGCCGTTGTTCCAGAACGTCAGTGAGCGCAGCCGAACGGTGGACCGCGGAGCTCGACGCCTGGGCGATTCCTGAGGAGATCGCCAGGGCGGCGCCCGAGCCGCCGTGGGGCTTCCCCGTCGGCCTGTGGCGCGAGCGCGAAGCCGAAACCTCGGCAGATAATCCCTCGCGGCGTAGAGGGCTCGAGGCGCTGCCGAACGGCGGAACGGTGCTCGACGTCGGCAGCGGAGCCGGAGCGGCGGGATTCGCTCTAGTGCCGCCCGCAGGTCTAGTCGTCGGTTTCGACCAGAGTCCGAAGATGCTGGAGGCCTTCGGCGAGCGAGCCGAGGACCTGGGTGTAGCGCATCAAGAGGTAAACGGGACATGGCCCGCCGAGGCAGGTCGCGCCCCCGAGGCAGACGTTGTCGTTTGCCATCACGTCTTCTACAACGCCCCTCGGCTAGAGGAGTTCGCCCGTTCGCTTGGAGAACACGCACGGCGCCGGGTCGTCGTGGAGCTCACCGCATTGCATCCGATGACGGCGTTCAATCACGTATGGAAGCATCTCCATGGGCTCGACCGTCCAGAAGGCCCGACTGCAGGCGACGCACTCGCAGTTTTGCGCGAAGCCGGCATCGACGCCCACATGGAACCCTGGCTGCGCGATCCGCGCCCGATCCGCGATCGCTCCGAGTTCGTCGCGTTCGTGCGACGCCGGATGTGCGTCGGTGCAGAGCGAGACCCCGAGATCGACGAGCTGCTCGGAGAAGAGCGGTCGGCGGGCACGCGCGAGGTGGCGACGATCTGGTGGGACATCTGAGGATTCCTCAGAGGAGTGCGAGAGCGTCGAGGGCCAGGTAGCCCGATTCGACGTCTGTTAGCCGACCCGACCTCAGGTGCTCCCGGAATTCCTCCAGCGACATGAGCTCCACGTCGACGAACTCCCCCTCCCCCATCTGCGGATCCGCGACCCTCACGCAATCGAGAGCCGCAAACGTGTGGCGCGATCGCGTCGAATAGGCACAGTCGAAACTGGTCGCAACCGCGACGAGGTCGCCCTCGAACCCCGTCTCCTCCCGAAGCTCTCGCCGCGCGGCGCCGGCGGGCGTCTCGCCGGGGTCCACGACGCCGCCCGGCATGTCCAAAAGGACCTCCTCCGGCCCCGGCCTGAACTGCCGCGCCAGGACCACCTGTTTGTCGGGCGTAATGGCGAAAACCGTCACGATCTGCTCTTCGAGTTTGATCTCGAAGACACGGATCGACCCATCGGGCAAACGGTAGGTGCGGTCGACCCAGCTCCGGTAGCGCGCCTTGTGTACCTCTTCATCGAGTTTGGTCCAGTGGCCAGCCATGTTCCCACGATAGAAGACGGCGCTCGACGGCGTGGGGCGCGAGGATGGGCGCATGAGGACGATCGCACACTGGATCGGCGGGCGCCCCAACGAGGGCGGCGCTGCGCACCACGGCGACGTCACCGATCCCGCCACGGGCGAGGTAACCGGACGGGTGGCGTTCGCCACTTCGGCCGTCGTGGATGAGGCCGTGGCCGCGGCGGGCGCTGCGCTGGCGTCGTGGAGGAACGTTTCCCTCAGCGGGAGGACCCAGATCCTGTTCCGCTTCCGTGAACTCGTCGACGCGCGAACCGACGACCTCGTCCGAGTCATCACCTCCGAACACGGGAAGGTGGGCGAGGACGCTCGCGGCGAGATCTCCCGCGGCAAGGAAGTGGTTGAGTTCGCCTGCGGGATCCCCCATCTCCTGAAGGGCGCATATTCCGAGAACATCTCGACGAAGGTCGACTCGTACTCGATTCGTCAGCCGATCGGAGTTGCCGCGGGCATCACACCGTTCAACTTCCCGGTGATGGTCCCGATGTGGATGCATCCCATCGCCATCGCGTGCGGCAATACGTTCGTCCTCAAGCCGAGTGAAAAGGACCCATCAGCGTCCAACTTCGTGGCCGAGTTGTGGCAGGAGGCCGGGCTCCCCGACGGTGTCTTCAACGTCGTTCACGGCGACAAGGTCGCAGTGGATGCGATCCTTGCCCATCCCGATATCGCCGCCGTGTCGTTCGTCGGATCGACGCCGATCGCGCGCTACGTATACGAGAACGGCACCAGAGCGGGCAAACGTGTGCAGGCGCTCGGCGGAGCCAAGAACCACGCAATGGTGCTGCCCGACGCAGACATGGAGCTGGCGGCCGATGCACTGACATCCGCTGCTTACGGGTCGGCAGGTGAGCGGTGTATGGCGATCTCCGCGGTGGTCGCCGTAGGAGCGGCCGGCGATGTGCTGGTGGAGGAGCTGAAGCGGCGCGCCGAGGACATCGTGGTCGGCCCCGGTCACGATGCAAGCTGCCAGATGGGACCACTAGTCACCGAGCAGCATCGTGACAGGGTGGCCGGTTACGTCGATGCCGGAGTTGCCGCCGGCGCGAAGCTCGTCGTCGATGGGCGCGATCTCAAGGTCGAGGGTTACGAGAACGGCTTCTTCCTCGGTCCCTGTCTGTTCGACAATGTGACCACCGAAATGTCGATCTACACAGACGAGATCTTCGGTCCCGTGCTAATCGTTGTGAGGGCAGACACCTTCGACGAGGGGCTCGCCATCATCAACCGCAATCCGTACGGGAACGGGACTGCGATCTTCACCAACGATGGCGGCGCGGCGCGGATGTTCCAGAACGAAGTTAACGTCGGGATGGTTGGGGTGAACGTGCCGATCCCGGTTCCGATGGCCTATTACTCCTTCGGAGGATGGAAGAGCTCCCTGTTCGGCGATTTACACGTCCACGGTATGGAGGGCATGCACTTCTACACACGCGGAAAGGTGATGACGACGCGCTGGCCCGATCCGCACCACCGCGGCATAGACCTGGGCTTCCCGACGTCGTCTTAGCCGTCGCCGTTCTGTTCGCGTTTCGTTCTGTTCGCTGTTTGTCGCAATTTCCCCCCTGGCGCTGCGAACAGAATGAAGTCTGGCCCTAGGCATCGAGCGCTGCTAGAGCGATCGCCCGAAACTCG
>OCZV010000449.1_pt1 | contig 14999 bp, 12 predicted proteins | sample 1539051 | NCBI WGS metagenome assembly OCZV01 (sample SAMEA3113581, study PRJEB22503) | soil metagenome
TGGTCGTCGACGACGGCGAAGATGCGGGCGAGATCCTCAAATCAAACGGCTTCAAGCTCGAGAGTGTGCGCGCCGTGCTGGCCATTACACTTGAAGATCAACCTGGGGAGCTCGGGAACTACTGCAGGAAGCTCGCCAATGCCGGCGTCGGAATCTCCGCGGCGTATGTCGCTCGGCGCGGCGGCGGCGAAAGCGAAGTCATCTTCGTGGTGGATGAGCCTGAGGTCGCCGAAAGGATCTAGGTACTGACTCCCAAGTCACTTCCTGCAGTTCCAAAGTAGATCGCCAGCGCACCCGTCGCGAGGTGCAGGTAGTTGTCGGCGCTCCCGGCGTCCTTGATTGCCAGGAACTTGAGGACGCCGGTCAAACCCAGGATGGCCACCAGAATCAGGACAATTCCAAGGATGAGGTTCACCGATCTGGCCTGTCGGTGATCCCCAGCTGCCCAGAGCCACACCGCCCCGAGGAGAACGTGGACGACGTTGTGGAGCGGATTCACCGGGAAGATGAGGAGTTGTTCGTCGTAGGTCTGCGCGGCAAAGCCGTCGAACCCCGTCACGGCAAAGCCGATGATGCCCATGATCAAGTACACGACGCCGAAGACCAAGGCGAAGATCTGCGCCGGCGACATCGTTCCTATTCTGCTGGCCATTCTCGAGTCCCCCTTTTGAACCGATTCGGACTTCATTTGATACCAAGTCCAAAAAAACGGCTCGCCTAAGATACAGGCGTGGCGTTAAACGAGGCGAGCACGAGTTCACGCGACGAAAACGCGGGAATCGCAGGCCTCGTGGGAGCGGCCGCCGTCGTGACCGCACTGCTTGGTGTTTGGCTGTGGACGAGCATCCTCGTTAGCCCGGTTCGTCTGGCCACCGGCCTCCTCGACGCACGTGACCACTTGAATGCCGCCCAGAACAAGCTGTCGGCAGGGCGAATAGATCCGGCGCGCTACGACATCCTCGCGGGCGCTGCGGCCGCGAAACGGGCCAGGGCCGGCCACGACTCGGAGCCCTTCATGGCTCTTGCCGCGGCTCTCCCGAGCGTCGGTGGCATCGTCGACCAGTCGGATCACCTCGTGGCTGCAGCAGAGTTCTCGGCCGAGGCAGCGGAGGGCACGGTTGAACTATTCGACACTGCTCTGACCGGTCCGGACAGCCTCATCGTGAGGGATTCCGGTAAATCCGGCGGGCAGATCCGGCTCGACAGAGTCCGGGCGCTGGCCGTCACCGCGGACGAGATCCGCGGCGCAGTGCTGGAGGCCAAGAGCGAACTCGAGGCCATCGAACCGTCCGACCTCCCGCGCCGTATACGAACATCGGTCGTCTCGGGCATCAAGGACGCAGACCGCAGCCAGAAGGTCCTTGTGGATGCTCAGCAGGGTCTCGCCCTGCTCCCGACCATCCTCGGGGCGGACGGTCCTCGTACGTACATGGTCGGCATGCTGAACAATGCAGAGCTCAGAGGTTCAGGGGGATCTCTTCTCCAGTACGCGCTGCTGGAGATAGATCAGGGAGAGATGCGTCTCGACGGCCCCCAGACCGTTTACAAGATCGACCGAGGGCGCCAACAGCAGGACATTCCTCTCCCCGAAGATGCTTGGTACGTCGCGGGGATTCCCGACGCGCGGCGGTTCGGCAATGCCAACTGGTCGCCCGACTGGCCCGTCTCCGCGCAGCTCACCATCGCTTATGCACAGGAACGGGAGCCGGATCTCGAGGTCGATGGGTTCATCGCCATGACACCTTCCGTCCTCCAGAACCTGGTCCAGAGCACTGGACCCTTTCGAACGAAGTGGGGAATCCGCATCACGCGCGAGAGTGCGGTTCCGTTCCTATTGCACGACGCGTACGGGCAATTTCCCAAACCCCCTGTGAGACGAACCGCGCTCAAGCAGGTCGTCAAAGGTTTCTTCGATCGCGTGCTCCAACCAAAAAACCCCGTGCGACTCGTGCGAGGCCTATCCCGCGGTCTCGCAACGAAAGACGTGCAGATATGGATGGCCGCTGAGGAGGAGCAGAGTTTCATCTCAGACATGAACTGGGACGGCGCACTCGAACCGGCCAAGGACAAGGACTACCTCAGCGTCGTGCAACAAAACGTGGGCGGGAACAAGCTCGACTACTTCGCGGCACAGACGACGACTATGGAGGTTGCACTCGACGATTCCGATGCAGTGACATCAACGGAAGTTGAAATCCACAACGGCGTGTTTCCACCGCAAGCGACGTGGGCCATGGGCAACTCCGGCCCATTGCACCGGCCGATGATCAACGTCTACGTCCCGAGAGACGCGGTGCTCGAGGGTGCCTCGATCGCGCCGGAAACCTGTCCCGAGTGCGGAGGTTTCCTCGTCGGCAACAAGAAGACGGGGGAACTCGCGGCTCCTGCCGTCCGCCGCTTGGACTCGCCCGAACCTGCTCGATGGATCGCCGGTCTTCCCCCCGAGCACACCGAGGTCGGTAAGAAGGTGTGGCCGGCCACGCTCCAGATTCCGCCGCTGCAATCGGCCAGCTTCGAAGTCCGGTATCGGACACCCAACGTGGTCAGATCGGTGAAGGGCCGCAACGTGTACCGACTGGTGATACAGCATCAGCCCAAGGTTCGTCCCGACGAATTCCGGGTGCTCATCACCCTGCCGGCCGGCGCCGGGAGCGTGCGGACCAAGTCCGGCCTTCCGTTCAAACGCGAGGGCGACACCATGGTGTGGGACCATCCGGTTAACCGGGACATCCAATTAGAGGTCTCGTGGGTGGGGAGCTAGAGGTAGCCGAGATTGCGGAGGGTTTCCTCGATCCGCGCCTCCTCGTCCGCCGTGTACGGCGACGATTCGATGCCTTCGCCGGCGAGTGGAAGGTCCATGGCAACAACCCGCACAGGACGTGAATCCCGCATCTCGGCGGGCAGGTGTTCGACCAGCACACGTCCGTCCATCGCGGGCACCTCGAGGCCTGCAACGTAGAGAGTTGTCGGTGCGATGTCGTAGACACTCGCACGGTTGTCCGCAGACGCCCTAACGCCCGGGCCCGTTATCCCGAAGATTCCATCCATGTGGTGGAAGCCGCGCGGCAGATCTCGGAAATCCGTCAGCTTCGACTCGGCGTAAAGGCCGTCGGAGAGCTCATATGAGTAGTGGCGGCAGACGGGAAATAGGTCGGGAGCGCCCGGCGTCTCGGGACCATCCATCACGTCTTCGCGGCGGTGGATCTCGTCGAGCACCGGCCTGCCATCGTCGGGATCCGTCCACGACGAGAAGCGCTCGATCACCTCATCCCTCGCCGCTTCGTACTCCGATTCCGGAACGATGCCGTGGGGCTCACGGCCGCGGAGATTGATATAGATGCCCTGCTGTGGGTTGGGAGCCGAGAAGGCCTTCGTCTTCGACCAATCGATGGTTCGAGCCATCGACCGCGCCCTGCTGTAGGCCTGCTTGGGGAGAAGTCCTTTAACTCTTCGGGCAATTCGTCGGAGGCCGCCGCTCGCTGCGATCCGTCCGACCCCGGACACACTCAAGAGACCCCAGTCCATTAGCGCCAGGTTGGCGTTGACGGATTTGTCTTTGCCCTGGAATCCGTGATCGGACATCGTGATCACGAAGGCATCCGGTCCTCCCCAATCGAGGAGATCGCCGATGACTTCATCCATCTCGTCGAAGAACCTCCACACCCGCGCGCGGATCGCTTCGGCTTCCGGCCGAGAGTAGTGCTCGCATGCTGGATCTATGTACTTGTAGTGGACGTGCATGAGACGGTCGGGCGCTTCCAGGACGGCGAAGAGGAGGCCGACATCTCCCCTCTCCTCCATCAAGTAGGAGAGGGCTCTTTTCTTGCTGGCGAGGTTGCGCGAGAGCCGCTCGATGATCTCGGTTGAGCGCCAGTCCTTCTCGTAGTCGACCTCAACGTCGATCTCGTAGCCGTGTGATCTTTCGGCGATCTGACGGCCGAGGTCGTCCGGATACGTGAAGTTCACCGGCGCATCCCTTCTTTCCTCCGGAGTCAACATGCCCGATACGGCCCAGCCATCGACCGGCGGAGGCGGATATGTCATGGGGATGTTGAACAAACCGATTCCCACGCCCTGTTTATTGGCAACATTCCAGATCGCGGGGGCGGCCACACGATCAAGCCGCACAAGCCCGCCCCTCGTCTGCGCATTGCCCTGTGTGAAGCCGAAGATCCCGTGTTTCCCGGGATTGACGCCGGTGAAGATGGACGTCCATCCCGGAGGGGTGAACGGAGGGGTGGTTGACGTCAGGACTCCAGAGGCTCCGTCATTCAGCAGCTGCTTGAGCCGCGGCATGTGGCCCGCATCGAACGCCGGATTCAGAACGGAAAACGTCATCCCGTCGAGTCCGAGCATCAGGACTTTGTTCACTGCTTCATTCCCCCGGCTCGGCGCGTAGCCCGAATTGAATCATCCGACGGAACGTCGCACCTTCTTTGCAGCTTTCACGGCGGGATCGATGAGCCCTTTGCCGCGCAATTGCTCCCATCCGGCGACGAACATCCCAGACATCAGGCCCGACTCTCGTTTGAAGAGCGCCTGCCCCACGTTCAGGACAAACAATCCCAAGAACCCCCACCACAGCGCGGCCTTGTGTCTGAAGTCCTGCGGCATGTTCTTGCGATGGAGATACAGGTGATTGGAGAGCTTCATGCGTTGAACCTGGGACTCCGTCATACGCGAGGTCTGAGTCTTCAAGTGATCGCATTTCGCTCGGGGCGTGTGCACGAGAAAGAAGCGTCGGGAGACACGATACGTAAAGTCGATATCTTCCTTATCTGCATAACCGGCAAGCGCCTCGTCGAATCGTTCATGATCGAACACCCTGCGGCGAAACGACATGAAAAAACCGAGGAAGGAGTCAACCTTCCGCACTCCGGCGCACTCCGATATCCCCTCGACCCAGAACCCCGATCGCACCTTGCCGCTCGCCTCAGGCCACCACCCACCGATACCGAAGATCCTGCGCCACAGGACCGAATAGATTGGCGGCCTTGCGGGACGGGCCTGAATCGGTGCCACCCCGCCCAGCTCATCACCCCAGCGGTCGTACTCCTTCAGGATCTCTTCGTGGCAGTCGACGGCCAGGTCGACATCGTCGTCGATTAGAAAGACGGGGTCACCGCTCGTTCGATCGATGCCCACGTTCCGCTGCAAGGTAAGCCCCCGAGGAGCGGGATGGTGATAGTCGAGCGGCAGGCCCGCCTCGGCGCACATTCTTTCGATGTCGGCGCGCGCAGTTGCCTCCTCGCTCGAGTCGACTATGCATAGGTCACCCGGCAAGACGGTCTGCCGGAGGAGACTACCCACCGTGTTCAAGAGGTCTTTCGGTCTGTTCCTTGTGGCGATGATGAAGGTTGAACCTGCTCGCGCTCGCTCAATCATGTCGGGGCAGGGTAACAAAATGGTTGCACCAGCTTTACCGGAGGTTTCGGGACTTTCGCGCGAAACGTGACCGAAGAACGCGGGCGAGGAAAAGCGGATTGCCGACGAGATACCTCCGCCACATCCGCCGGGGCTCCAGAACGAGGCGGTGCACCCATTCCAGTCCGAGGCGGTTCATCCACTCAGGGGCTCGCGGAATCGTCCCGGTCTGGAAGTCGAAAAAGGCACCGACGCCCACACCGATCCGCACCCCTGTCTTGGCAAGATGCTCGTCCAGCCATCGCTCCTGGCGCGGATTCCCTAGCGCGACGAGGAGAACCCGAGCTCCGGAATCTCGGATGCCGGCGATCACACCGTCGACGTCGGCGGGTGAGAGATACCCGTCGTGAACACCGGATACCTGCAACTCAGGGATGCTGCCCACCAGCACGTCCGCTGCGGCTGCCGCAACGCCGGGGCGTGCGCCCAGAAGGTAGACGGGCCAGCCCCGATCGGCGGCGCGCCGGAGGAGCAGGGGCGTGAAGAAATTGCCGTTCAAGTCGGCGGGAAACCGATCTCCGAGCAGGCGGGCCGCCATCATCACGCCCTTGCCGTCGTTGAGCACAAAATCGGCGCGCCGAAGCACCTCTCCGTACGAGGGGTCCCCGGCGGCAGAGTTCAGCGTGTAGGCGTTGGCATGCGCCACGAAAACGGGCGGGCTCGACTCGGCCAGCCGCTCGATCTCGTCGAGCGCCTCATCGGCCGTCAGCCTGACCAAAGGGACGCCAAGGATCTCAATGGTGGGAATCCCGCGGCTCATGGGCCGGTGAGTGTATGCCACGGCCCACGTCGCCGAAGGCGACGCTGCTCTCCGGAGGCGAGCATCGGTACGACCGACCGATATGCCGAGCGAGGACGGCGGCGGGCCCGCAGGGCGACTCAGAAACGGTTTCGAGCCCGAGGAGTCCGTCGCCGCCCGCAGCGAGCCCTACCGGCAGCTAGGGTTGGGAGGCCCTCGGTGGTCAATTAACATCTCGGCGCGGCCGGGAGCCCGGCGGGAACGGTAGGACCCGCCTATCGAGGAGCCAATTCTTGGGAGATACACCTCACATAGCGATCATCGGCGCAGGCCCGTGCGGGCTGGCGTGCGGCCGCGAGCTCGACCGGCTCGGCCACGACGGATGGCGGATCTACGAGCGCGGCTCGCACGCAGGAGGGCTCGCCTCCTCGATCGTCGACCCGCAGGGCTTCACGTGGGACAACGGTGGGCACGTCGTTTTCAGCCACTTTGGAGAATTCGACCGCCTGCTTGAGGAGTTCATGGGCGACGAGGTCTACAGCCACGACCGCTCGTCCTACGTGCGCTTCGACGACCGCTGGGTCCCCTACCCGTTTCAGAACAACCTCCGCTACCTGCCATCCGAGGTCGCCTACGAGTGTCTGCTGGGTCTGGTCGAAGCGCCGGGTGGCAGTGCCGAGTTGGACTTCGCGACGTGGATGGAGGTGACGTTCGGCGGAGGCATCACGTACCACTTCATGCGCCCGTACAACTTCAAGGTGTGGGCGACACCTCCGGAACGGATGGCCTCGAATTGGATAGCGGAGCGGGTGAGCGTGGTCGACTACCGGCGCGCCCTCCGGAGCATCGTGTTCGAAGAGGACGATCTCGGGTGGGGGCCGAACAACACCTTCGTGTTCCCTGCCGAGGGCGGCACCGGCGAAATCTACCGCCGTCTGGCGCTGCGCCTGGACGGCCACATCGACTACGCCACCGAGATCGTTGAGATCGATGCTGAGGAAAAGCTGCTCCGATTCTCAGACGGGCACCAAGGGCCCTACGACATCCTCGTATCAACGATGCCGATCGATCAGCTGATAACGCGCCTGCTCCACTGCCCGGACAACGTCCGGGCGGCGGCCCAGGACCTCGAACACAACAGCGTGTACATGGTGGGCATCGGGTACGAGTCGCCCCTCAAGGACGACAAGTCCTGGATGTACTTCCCCCAATCGAACACGCCCTTCTACCGGGCGACGAACTTTGCCAAGTACTCCCCTTCAAACGTTCCAGACGGCGACACCGGGCGTTACTGCGCTTACATGACCGAGGTCGCTCACTCGCGCTACAAACACGAGGAGCGGGACGGACTCGCCGACCGCGTGGAGGCGGGGCTCAGGGCGGCCGGCGTCGTCGAGGGAACCCCGAGGGTCGCGAGTGCGACGGTTGTGGACATCGAGTACGCCTATCCGGTGCCGACGCTGAAGCGAGATACGGCGCTGCGAACGATCCAGCCGTGGCTGATGGAGCACGGAATCTACTCACGGGGTCGGTTCGGGGCGTGGCGCTACGAGATGGGGAACATGGATCACGCTGTGAAGATGGGTATAGATGTTGCCCGGCTTTTGGTCGGAGGGGGCGCCGAGGAACTCTGGTCGCTCTGATGCCGCAACAGGACCGCCGATGAGAGGGGCGGATCGTGAGCAGGGTGCGACAAACGCTCAAGCCTCTGCGCATCAAGCTGAGGAAGCGGAGGCACGCCTTCTTCCTTGCCCTCATCGATGAGCTTCCCAGACCACTGAGGATCCTGGACGTCGGTGGGAGCCAGCGCTTCTGGGAGTCGATGGAGTATGTCGCTCGCAACGACGTCGAAATCACACTGCTGAACAGAAGCCGCGTGAAAGTCAGGCATCCCGGCTTCGAATATGTCCGCGGGGACGCCCGCGACATGACGCGGTTTGCCGACGATCAGTTCGACGTCGTCTTCTCCAACTCCGTGATCGAACACGTGGGGGATTTCGCGGACCAACAGCGGATGGCCCAGGAGATCAGGCGGGTCGGCAGACGATATTTCCTGCAGACTCCGAATCGCTACTTCCCCATCGAACCCCATTTCTTCTTCCCACTTTTTCAGTTCCTCCCAGTGGCGGTCAGAGTTCTGCTGCTCATGACCCTTCCGCTGACGCCCCGCGGCAGGATTCGGGAACGAGACCGGGCCCTGAAGGCGGTGACCGAGATCAGGCTCATGACCCGCGCGGAACTTCAGGACCTCTTTCCCGGCGCGACCGTCAGACATGAGAAGTTCATGGGCCTTACGAAGTCATTCGTGGTGTTCGACGGCTTCAAGGTTGTGAGTTCACTTTAGGCGTGGGCGAGCGATCCGCTGCTTGACGCGCTCCCACACATAACGTTCTTCGGAATCCAATCCAAAAACCCGGAGCGCGCCGAGATAAGTAAGGGACGCGACTGCCAGGCCGATCGAGTCCAAGACGACCGAAGGCTCGACGAGCCCTTTCCACGTCAGCAGGACGGCCGCTCCGATTACCGTCGCCGTGGCCGGTTTCAGCAAGGAGCGGCCGAACGGCTGTATCCCCACCAGGCCGTAGGCAACGACTACCCGAACGGCGTTCACCACCACGGTCACGGCCGCGTCGACCACCGCCATACCGACGAGGCCGTGGTCGGGAACGACCGCCACGCCCAGTCCCAGGTACAGGATCACGGCGGCCAAGGAGATCACGAAGTTCACTCCGGGCCGGCCGGTCATGGACAAAACAAAGACCGCCGGACCTGTAACTGAGTGAACGGCGTTCCCGATGGCCAGGATGGCCACGACCGTGGCGGCGTCTGGATAGCCGGATCCGAAGAACTTCACGAAGAGATCCGGTTTGATCATCAATGCGGCGTACACGGGAAGCGAAAACGTCGCTATCCACCGGGTGATCGTCTTGTAGAGCGAGTCGAGGCGCCGGATGTCCCCTCGGGAGTGCAGGTCCGAGACGACGGGCGCCCAGATGTCGACCATCCCTGAGAGAGCCAGTTCACCCGGCCCCTGAAGAGCGAGAGCCACGGCGAACAGGGCCACATCACGATCCGTCCCGAGAACACCCAGCATGAGCACACCGAGTCCGAGCGAGCGGATGCCCAGCAGCGATGAACCGGCCTGGGGAAGAGCGAACCTCAACATCGCGCCCGGTTCGGCGCGCGGCTTGGCGGCTCGCTCGTCCGGCGTAAGTATCCGCAGGTAATACCAGACGCCAACCGCCGCACCAGCGCTCATGCTGAAGACGAGCGAGGTGACGGCTCCTGCGACTCCGAATCCGGCCGCCAGCACGGCCACGCCCACGACAGAGCGCACGAGTGGTTGAACCACGTCGCCGACGATTACCGAGGGGACCATGGTCTTGTAGGCCTGAGTGCAGTAGCGCAACACCTGCATCAGCGCCAGGGCCGGAATGTAGGGTGCTCCGATCCTGAGGAGACGCGCGAAATCGGCCGCCCCTTCGGACGTCTGCGAGAAGTGCACGGCCAGGAAGTCCGCTGCCACAAGCATGAGCAGAGCGACGGCGACGGACGCGATCGATGCACCCGCGAGAGCCGTCCGTGCCGCACCGCGGACGCCGCCGTGATCCTCAACGGCGCGGGCCCGGCTTATGAACCGGAGCGCCGCAAAGTTGAAGCCGGCAAGTCCGAGTTGTGCCGCGACTCCGAGCACCTGACTGACCTTGCGATAGCGACCGAAGCCGTTCGCGTTCAACAGATTTGCCGCGGCGATGGTGAAAAAGAACAGGACGCTTCGGGCAGATATCTGTCCGAGAACCTGCGTCGCCGCTCCCTTGGCGACCGTGCTTACGTCGTCCGCCGCCTGCCGTGAGAGGTCCGAATCGGAGTTCACGTGACCTGGCGGCGTTCTTTTCTCCTCCAACCGTCTACCAGACGCTCACAGAAGAAAAGAACCGTTAACTCATCTCTTGCGTCGGAGTCGACGTACCTGCGCCCCGGCTTTTCGAAGTGGGGCTGTGTATCGCCACGTCCGAGAGTTGCGCATCTCTTGCAGATTCACCGTGGTCTTCCTGAGGCGCTTCTGCAGCCGCTGATTGCGGCGATGCTCCTCACGTCGAAGCGCCTTTTCTCGTTTCCTGCTTCGCTCGGCCTCACGCGCCTTCTGTTCCCTTCCCTTTAGAAGCAGCTGCAGATCGGCAACCCGTTCATGGCGAAGGCGAAGCTCCTCGAGCGCCGGAGTGACCGTATCGGCGACCGCCATCCAAGATGCGGGAGGTGTTTCACCCAGCGAATCCCCCGGCGGCGGTTCGTAACCGAAGTCGTTCATGTCGTCGGCGTACATCTCGCTGAGAAATCGAACGTCCTCTTCGGTGAAAAGCTCATTCGCATAGGGCAGGGAGCTGACATTTGCGCGCGCCGGCTCGGTGAATTCCGCGGCCTTGAAGGATCGGAGGTGTTCCCGGACTGCATCCAGGGTGGCACCCATTTCCTCGACCTGACCGATGTGCGAGTAGTTGATGCTCGGATGCTCGATGACGGCGACTTGTGGAGCCCAGTGGACATCAGCGCGCACCAGCTCCGGATCAGCTCGGAGAGCGTCCATGAACTGACGGAATGCCTTGAGTACATCCGAAGCTGAGCGGGCCGGTCCGGGCCACCACGGCTCCTCCGAATACCGCGCGATGAACTGGGGCTCGGCGAGAAGAATCTTTGACTGCCAGGCAGACCACAAACGGCGAAATGGATGCCTCACAACGGTGAAGCGCAGCCACTCCTCGGACTTCAGGATCTCCTCACGCTCTTCGGGACTCCTCTCCCCAAACCTGAAAGGGTCGGGCCAGCGGCCGAGATCGTGAATGGCTAGCGCTCGAGTTACCTCCCGGCCGGCGGACTCCGCGAAGAGTTTCTCCTGGAGCCGGGCGAGTTCGGCAAGGGACCACAGCACAGACGTACATCCGGCTTTGGGCACAGGCGTGAACATGACTCGAACACGTTCAACCACTATCGCCCGTTGCAGCACGTGCGACGATGATTGGGCCTTCCCAATCATCGCCTTCTGCTGACCTGGAGCTGTGTCTATTTGCTTCTCCTGAGTCACCTTCTCATTCCTTGAGCACGTAGCGGGCTGCGGACGGCTCGCGAAGTAACTCGATGACGTGGGTCGACCCGGGAGACTCGATCCGGTGAACTCCGGGCGGTGTCTGTCCCTGCTGTACGTCGTGGAAAACTGCCCATTCGCGTGCCTTGCGGGTCGTACGTTTGCTATTCGTGAAGTCCTCGGTCGGAGTCCAATGCTGGAACTCGTCCGCGTCTAACCACTTCAGCTCGAAGCAGGTCCACTCCGGAAGCCGAATGAAGGGCAGCCCCGCGGGCCACACAGGGATCTCCCACTCCGGCCCTTTCCCGAAGTAGTACTCCGAACCATTCGGCCACAGCCACGCTTCTTTGTTCTTCATGTCGGCGTCCAGGTACGCAACGTCCTCGGACTCCACATAGACCGGATAGCGGGGGATCTGGATGATCGCCTCGAGACCTTCGAGCTGCCACTTCAGCTCGTTGAGGCTCCTTTCACCATCGACGGTGAGCACCATGTCGCCGTCCCACTTCCAGTTGTAACGCGTACGCACGTGGGCGAAAGACCAGTTGTAGAAATACGTCAGGCTATGGACCGAATCCGGGGGCGTGCCGAGATGTTCGGCGCCACACCGGGCGATCTGGAAGGGGTACTCGTAGACCTCGAACCGATCGGCGGCGCCCTCGCTTTTTGCCACCTCCTGTGCGATCAACGGCGTACCGTCGTCCGATCCGTTGTCCACAAGGATCACCGAATCGGCGATCCTGAACAGGCCGGGAAGTACCCAAGGTAGCGACTGCGCCTCGTTTTTCACGCGCAGGACGGAAGTGAACATCCCCTGTGCCTTCGCGGGCTCGTGCCAGCGAACGTCGAACTCCGTGATGCCCTCTCGGTTGCCGAAGTCTTGACGCCTCATGTGCCGCCCTTCGACACAGAAACCGTGGCAGCCTTGTCGCCGCCTGCGCGGTCGTCGGCCCCGGATCGGCGCCGATAGACGGACCGCCTCACCTTCCTCCTGGCGCGCCGCCACAGCCTCCTCCCGGACCGCATCGGCGAGGTACCCGATCGGCCGCCGGGCGCCGAATCCGGCCGACGTCGTACGGACCCTGCGGCGATGGACGACTCGGCTATTGATTCTGCGAACTCGTAGAGGTCGACGTATCGCTCGCGCAGCTGGTCGAGTTCCGACTGAACTGAACCGTCGCCAAGGTTTCCACCGGCAGCCGCCCGGTCGAATACGCCAATCGTCTCCTCGGCCAGTTCAACCAAGCGGTCATCGACTCCGAGAGAATCCCACGTGGCGCGGGCGCGGCGAAGGGATGGGTTCACCAGGCGTGCAGCGTCGCGCGCCTGCGCGGGAGTCGAACGCTCGATCAGCGCCAGATCGAGAGTGGTACTTACCTTCTCGAGCGCAAGCATGCAGTCGTTGAGCAAATCGTCGTACCGGACGAGCGCTCTCCGGCTGCCCCGCGTCGCCCTCTCGGTGAACAGCATCGTGTTCAGCCAGCCGGCAACTCGGTTGTTGGGATGGAACTTTTCGCCGTAGTACATCTGCTTGCTCATGATGATCTCAAGGGGGTGGCGGAGAGTGGTCACGAAACACGGGGCGGCAACTGTTTCTCCGGCCCTCTGCCACATGGGGATAAACCACAACAATCTTGGATCCTTGACCACCACGTGATCGCCGTGGCGGAACTCTTTGCGAAGCCAGTTCTCCAACTCGGACTGGACATCCCAGTCCCGCCCCACGGTTGCGGTGTTGGCCCACGCCGAAGGGCGAGCGTCCGAGGAGTGTACGCCGGCCGCGCGCAGCAGCCTGGTGTGGAGATCGACCACCCACCGAGGCTCACCGAATCCCTGAGGGTTCGTATCATCAGGTATCACCTCGGGTTGGGGAACGTGGCCCCCCATCGCCTTGAGGATTCCCGCAAAAAGGCTGGTTCCGCTTCGGCCGGACCCTGCGACGAGGATCAGGCGGTTGTCCATCCATACCTCCGTTTTTTGACCTGCGATCGTCTCACCGCCCGGCGCGAAGCGTAGCGCACCGGGGCTCATTTTCAGACCTGGACGGGGACGAAACGGCAGCAGGGGTTGGCGGAACCCCCGGTTATCCTCAGGGCTTTGACAGGAAGGATTGTGTTGGACGTAGGACCAAGCTGGATCGGCATCGGAGCGCAGCGCTGCGGCACGACGTGGTTCACGGATCTGCTCGTGCAGCACCCCGAGATGGACGTCCCACAGGGGAAGAAGGAGCATCACTGGCTCTACAGGTACGGGCTCACGCAACCATGGGACGAAGATGCACGCGAGGAGTACCGAGCCACCTTTACCAGTGATTCCATGAAACTCGGCGAGTACACGCCTTACTACTTGCGGGCCGCATGGATGTGCGAGCTCACCGCTGATGTCCTCCCGGAGGATGCGCCCATCCTGGTCCTGGTGCGAGATCCAATCGATCGCTTCGCGTCCGCCATTCGCCACCAGATGAAGCTTGCCGCGGGACGATACAGGAAACATATGAAGGCCGCCGGAAAAGAAGGGGAAGGGAAACAGAAGCGCACGGCACGCGAAATGCGCGTAGCGATCGGCAGCGGCGCCTCCCGCCTAAAGACCATGCTCGCGCGATCGAACGAAGATAGGAGCAGGTTGCTCACACAAGGGAAGCCGAAGCCGCCTCCCGACGCCTATCTCGATCAAACGTGGCTGCGGTTTGTCGGGTCGGACGCGTCGTGGGGAGGAATGTACGCCGCTCATCTCGATGCGTGGACCGCAGTCCTGCCCGAATCGCGGTTCATAGTCGTCCAGTACGAGAAGCTCCGCAAGGATCCGCAGCGATACACTGACCTGGTCTGGGAACGATTAGGTCTCGACCCCGTGCCGCTGGCGGAAATCGACCGGCGCAGCAGGTCGTCGACCGAGGGCGAGACGTGGGTACCCGATGACTACCCGCACGTCGTGCGTGCTCTCCGGCGTGTATACCGCCCGGATGCCGAGCGATTGGCTCAGCGATTCGACGTCGATCTGGGGCTGTGGACGCGTACGATGGGATCCGGAAACGCTTGAACTGAGAAGGACCAAGACGTAATGGCCACAACCACTAAGGAAGTACCACCGCTCGCAAGGCTCGGAGTTCGACCGCGCCTGCCGGATTATCTCCGCTCCCTGTGGGAACGGCGCCAGTTCGCGATGGCGATCCCGAGGGCACAGCTCCAGGCGCAGCATCGCGACACTGCACTCGGGGGCGTTTGGCACCTCGTCGATCCGCTGATCTCGGTCGGGATCTGGTGGCTGCTCTTCGGTCAGATACTGCAGGTCAACAGAGGCGTCGACAACTTGGTCGGTTTTCTGGCGGTCGGAGTCTTCGCCTTCCACTTCACTCAAGGCTCGCTGAAACAGGGGGCGCGATCCATCATCTCCAACGAAGCGCTCGTTCGAGCAATCTCGTTCCCGAGGGCAATCCTTCCGCTATCGGTCGTGTTCGCGGAGGTCATGTCTCTCGGCTACGCGTTCTCCGCGATGTTCATCGTCGTCCTCCTCACCGGGGAGGACCCATCGTGGACATGGCTCCTCCTCGCACCAATGGTGTTCCTCCAGCTGCTGTTCACTACTGGCCTTGCGCTGGTCATGGCGCGGCTTGGGGATCATTTCCGGGACATCGCCCAAATGGTGCCCTACGGAGTGCGTGTCTGGGGCATGCTGTCGGGGGTGTTCTTCCCAGTTGATATGCGTCTCTTGCCCGATCACCGGACACTCTTTGAGGTTATGCAGTACAACCCCGCC
>OCZV010000450.1_pt1 | contig 14997 bp, 13 predicted proteins | sample 1539051 | NCBI WGS metagenome assembly OCZV01 (sample SAMEA3113581, study PRJEB22503) | soil metagenome
ATTCAGAAGGAGGCGCGAGCATTCTATACCGCTGAACGGGAAAAAACGACTCTCCGTCCATTGACCGAAAGGTATCCGAAGGTAACACCGGAAGAGGCGTATCGGATTCAACTCGCGCTGATCGAGATGAAAATAGCGGATGGCGCGAAGATTGTAGGAAAGAAGATTGGTCTGACGAGCAAAGCCATGCAAAAAATGCTCAAGGTCGACCAACCCGATTACGGCCACATTCTGAATAACATGATCTTAGATGACTCCGCCGTCTTGCCCGTAAGCGAGTTAATTCAGCCGAAGATCGAACCGGAAATTGCTTTTATTCTGGATCGCGCTCTGAAAGGCCCGGGCGTGACTCCGATACAGGTTTTAGCGGCAACCCGTTTTGTTATCCCGGCATTAGAAATCATCGATAGCAGGATCGAAGGATGGAAGATTCGGCTTTGCGACACCATCGCCGATAACGCTTCATCGGCCCGTGTGGTTCTGGGGGGCTCGCCCAAACGAGTAGACCAGGTCGATCTCAAGCTGGTGGGAATGGTCTTGGAAAAGAATGGTGAGATCGTCCAGACCGGCGCGGGAGGCGCCGTGCTGGGCCATCCGGCCGCCGCAGTAGCGTGGCTGGCCAACGCCGTGGGAGAATTCGGAGTGACCCTCGAGGCGGGTGAAATCATCATGCCCGGAGCGCTCTGTGCGGCTGCCGATGTCAACGCGGGCGATCTGATTCAGGCAACGTTCGACGGTCTTGGTACGGTTTCAGTGCGTTTCGTATAGCGACCATCCTTGAAAAACGGGCGCAGCTGGTTTACTCCCCGGCAACCAGCAGAACGCTCATATCAAAATCAAACGCAGCGGCTCGTTCCAACGGTCATGGGGGATTATTTGCCATTCCGCGAGACTGGCGCCGCTCGGCTGCCAATTCCGCGGCGGGCTAAGTTGTCTGTTGGCTACTGCTGTGCGCTTGTAACTTCCCACCAGTTGCCATTGAGATCGCTAAAGAGAAAAGAAGCCTCTTCGGTTCCAGTGATCTCCTCGAGCGCAGTGAGCTGCCACCTTTGACGATTGGCCACGAACGACCGATAAGCCTCGTGAACGGCATCGGACGAAGCAAGGGCGAGAGTGAACCGCTGATAACGGGACAGGTGTTGGCGGTTTTGCTTCAACGCTTGGAGGCAGACGATATACCAGGGGGTGGCCGGATGTTTGACGTAACAAGAACTCGGCCACAGCTTCACGACATCGAGGCCGAGCACTTCGCGGTAAAAGCGCTCTGAAGCTATCAGATCTTCGTTTTCCAAAGTGCCGTGGGTAAGAGCTTGAGGAACGTAGCCTCTGCCGGAAAACTTTTCTGCCGGCAGAGCGCTGGTCCAGTGCGGATTGGTCGTCTCTCCCATGCCGATCTCCACGGCGTTCTCATAGGACTCGATCTCCCAATAGTTCCCGCCGGGTTCGTAGAAATGGACGGAATAGGCGTTATGGTTCTCTCTCGGTTTGATGACCTTGATGCCAAACTCCTCTTTCTTCCGTTCTAGGTATTCGGTGGCGCGGTCGACTTCGGCATTGGCCGTGACCCGCACGCCGTAATGGTTGCGCATCGGCTTGATCGGCGCGTCGGGACCGTTTTCGTGGCATATGAGGCGCCAGTCGGTGTTCGGATGTTTGAGAATTTTGTCTCCCGCATTCTCGCCAACCACCTCAAGGGCCAGGAGATCGTTGAGAATCGGCAGGGTCTGATCAAAAGAACGACACTCATAGTGGCCGCGAATTAGACCTGTGGTTTTCAACATAAGACGCCTCCGTTTTTGTAGTCTCGGGTTTCGAGCTCGGGGTCGACCCGGTTGTTGAAAACTCGCGCTTCACCTTCGACGGAGCTCAGGGTGAACGGCGCGGTATTTAAAAGCCCGATACTTTTCCGTTCATGCTGAGCTGGTCGAAGCATGCAAACTCATTCTTCATCAGTCTGTGAACACTTGAAACCCAAACTCTAGACCTTCTATCAAGGAAGCTTGCCGCCCCAGAGTTCTCTCATAAACCCGCTCTTATCGAGATTCTCGGCGAAGGCATTGTCGAACAGATCGGTTGCCTTCTTAGTTACCTTGGTGCCGGCTTCACGCGCAACCTCCACGGAGTCCGCTACCGCGTTCGCCGGCACGATGAGCCTTCGGTTAATGAGCTTTTTGGCGTACGCGTCGTATGAAGACTGCAGCACCGCCTCATCATTAACTTTGAGCGCTTTGGCGACCGCAGCCTTCCCTTTGTCGGGGTTTTCCTCGACAAACTTAACCGCCTCCGCGAGAGCGGCGACGAAACGCTGGACAGTCGCGCGGCGGTCCCGGATTGACTTGGAGTTCGTATGGAGAGAGCTGTAGATGGCCGGCAAGCCCAAATCGTTCAAATGATAGATCACGTTGAAACCATCCTTTTTACCGCGCGCATCCATCGGTGGCGTGAAGGGGGCTGCATCGATGATGCCTTGAAGCATTGCGGTATAGCGCTCCGGCTGGCTCCCACCCACCGGCCGGATCTGGGTATCCTCTAGTCCGAATTTTTTCACAAATACTTTGAGGAGTCGGAAAGGCAGCCCGCCGACGGACCCGACGCCGATCGATTTGCCCTTGAGATCCTGAACGGTCTTGATTTCCCTCCGCGCGATGATCACGTAGGGCAGACCCACCAAGGGGGAAGCCACGAGGGTGGCATCGGTAGCCGTAGCCATCCCGGGAATGGTCGAATCGGCGGCGCAATAGAGAAACTGAATCTCGTCCACATTTAAAGCCGCCAAGTTTATGTTTGTCCCGCCACGGATCACGACGTGTTTGACGCTTATTCCGTACTTGTCGAAGAGATTCTGATCGAGCGCCGTGTAAAGGTGAATGAAGCCGCCGGAGACGGCGCAGGTTGCCACGTAAACCGAGACGGGAGCTTCTCCCGGTTTTGTGAGATACGGGTTGGAGCGGCCCGAAGCCGGCGAGAAGAGGCAGCCGATCCCCACGAATAGACTTAGGCATCGCCGACGGAGCGCGCGATCAGACACATGGCTGAAAAAATTCATAAGAGTTGATTTCGCTCGATCAAACAACATCAGCGGAGGCGATGTCAAACGCGCGTGAGAGTCTGCTCCAACGCTGCTTGAAAATGCGGCTTGACGGCACTATGAATGGCTGCAACCGTCTTGGGTTGTGGTTCATGACGATCGACAGAGCGTGTGAACAACGCCTCTTCGCCCTCGACGATGCTCAGGATGGACGGGTAAACACCTGTTTTCTTAGGACCACGCCCGTTCGTGGTGAGCCCTCGACAAGCTCGGGACTAAAGGCGCAGTCGAGGGAGCCTGCTCTGAGCGTAGTCGAAGAGTCGAACCATGAACGGAACTCTGGCAGGAGAATTTCTATGCTTATTCTATCGAACGAAGATATCGAAAAGATCTTGCCGGTAGGCGCTTGCCTCGAGGTGCTGGAGGAAGCCTATCGTGATCTCGGCAACGGCATGGCGGCGACAGTTCCGCGCTACGACGTCTTCAGCCCCACCCGTCCCAACGAGTTCTATGAATACAAAACCATGAGCGGGGTCTTGCCTCGGCGAAAAATCGCCGCCCTGCGTCTTAATTCCAGCGTCGTCAAGTGGTACGAAAAAGCCGGCCGCGTGCGCAAGGACAAGCTCCCCGTCGCCGCGGGCGATCGATTCGTTGGCTTGGTCATGCTTTTCAGTACCGAAACGGGCGAACCTCTAGCGATTTTTCCCGATGGTTATGTACAGAAGCTGCGCGTTGCCGGCGCCAGCGCCATCGCCGCGCGCTATCTTGCGCGCAAAGAATCCAAAGTCATGGCGCTACTAGGCAGCGGCTGGCAAGCGAGCGCGCACCTGGTCACGCTCTGCAGCATCCGGGATTTGACGACCGTGAAAGTCTATAGCCCGACGCCGCAAACCAGGAGCCGTTTCGTACGTGAGATGGGAGACATCGTTTCGGCCGCAGTGAAAGAGGCGGCAAGCGTCGAAGAAGCGCTGCAGGACGCCGACATCATTACCTGCGCCACGAATTCCATCTCGCCTTTGTTCTCCGGGGATTTGTTGCAGCCGGGTGTTCACGTCTCTTGCGTCAAACCCTGCGAGCTGGACGCTACAACATACAAGCGATCGGACCCTTTGATCATCCACTGGACGGAGGCCAAACCCTTTCAGATCGCCATCGGCGTTGATCCCGAGTCCATTCCTGACATTAGAGAAGGTTGGCAGCATCCGATCACGCGCGAGGTAGCTCCGGTCTGGGACTTGCCGACACTTTCCCAGCTCGTTAACGGTCAACATCCTGGACGGGTCAATAAAGATGCGATCAGTTGTTTCTGCAACAACGTAGGACTTGGAGTGCAGTTTGCCGCGGTCGGCGCTGAGGTTTTGGCGCGCGCGAGAGAAGCGAGAGTGGGGCGGGAGATTCCGACGGACTGGTTCCTCGAGTCGGTGCATCCATGACCCGCCGATAAAAAAGGGCTCATCTACGTCAGCGAATTAAGGAGGGAGACGATTATGATCACGGCGCAGGATTTAAAGGGTGTAATGGCGATGATGCCGGCGTTTACCACGCCTAACGGCGCTTCACCCAGCACGAAGGACACGGTCAATACGACGGAGCTGGAGCGGGCCGTCGACCGGATTATTCGAGACGGCATCGATGTCGTCACGACCATGGGGAGCTTCGGCGAGTGCCATACCCTATTATGGCCTGAGAAGAAGACACTCATTGAAGCCACCATCGCCGCCGCGCGCAAGCGCGTGCCCGTTTTCATTGGGTGCACCAGTCTGAACACGAGGGAGACGATCGAGCAGGTGGAGTTCGCCGCCCACGCCGGCGCCGACGGCGTGCTCTGCGGGGTGCCGTTCTATTTTCCCTCAACCGTCGATAACGCCGTGCAATTTTATCTCGACCTTGCGGATGCTTTTCCGGCTCTCGGCATCGCGATCTACCATAATCCTCAGCTGCATCGGATCACGATTCCAGTTTCCGCTTTTAACAAGCTAGTGACCCGACGTAACATCGTGGCGATGAAAGACAGCCATCGCCAGCCCATTGCTTTTATGAATCTGATGAAGATTACCCAAGGCAAGATGAGTGTTTTTTGCAACCAGAGCCAGTGCTATCCGTACATGCAATTCGGCGCCGCGGGCTGCTGGTCCATCTCGGCCTGGCTGGGCCCCGGGCCGCTGCTGCGCCTGCGCGATGCTTGTTATGCCGGAGATTGGGAGACCGCGAAACAGATTTGCATAGATATGGATGCCGCGTACAAGGCGCCGGGAAGGCCGGGAGATCTCTTTTGGCGCGAGAACGCGCACAAACTCTCGATGAATGAGGCTGGCTATTGCACGCCGGGTCCTCTACGTCCGCCGTTCCGGATCGTTCCTCAGGAGATCTTCGAGCATGCAAAACAGATGGCGGCAAATTGGCAGACGCTATGCGAGAAATACCCGTATCGAAAAGCGGCGGCGGCATAGCTCGTAGCCGAACACTCCAAGCATATCTGTGTTACACAGTCTGCGAGGTACAGGATGATTCGTGAAGTCCAATTGTCTTTAACCGTAGCCGGGCTGGTCTGTCTATTTGCAGTTTCATCGGAGTGCCGTGCAGAGACGTTCCGGGTCGGGTTCCCGTCGCTGGCGACCGGTTTCGCCCCCTCGTGGGTCACCGCCGATAAGGGCATCTGGAAAAAGCATGGTCTGGATGTCGAGTTGATCTATCTGCGTGGCGGCTCAAGAACCGTTTCGGCCCTGATCGGTGGCAGCGTGGATTTTATTCTGGGATCGGACCTGGGAGTGACTACGGCAATTCTCCAGGGCGCAAGCTTGACTCGGGTGGGTGTCACCACCAACACGCTTGGCTATTCGATGGTGACCCAGCCGAACATCCAAAACGTCCGCGATCTGAAGGGCAAAGTGATCGGAATCACGCCTGGGCGCGACGCCGCTTACGCGCGAGTCGTCAAGCTGCTGCGCGATAATGGGATGGACGCCGGAAAGGACGTGACCTTTCTCTCAGTCGGCGACGGAGGGCCGGCCGCCCGGGTGGCCGCGCTGTCCAGCGGCGTTATTCACGCGACGATGTTTACTCCGCCCTCGGATCTCATCTCGGAGAAAGCCGGCATGAAGACGCTCGCCAAAATCGACGTGGCGAATGTCGGCGGTGGTTTGAATTCCACGCCGTCATTTTTGCAGAAGCGGAGACCGCTCGCTTTGAGATTTTTGCGCGGCTACATGGAAGGCATTCGCTATATGAAGTCTCACAAGGACGAAAGCCTAAGGATTTTTTCCAAGTATGTGCGCAATCCGGATCTCGGGATAATGGCCTACCTCTATGACGAAATCACAAATCGGGTAGAGAAAGATCTGCGGCCACAAACGGAAGCGGTGCGCGCGCTTTTGGACTTGGCTGCGTTGGATCTCCCCCAGGCGAAGAATTTAACCGAGAGGGATCATTGGGACCTAAGCTTACTGGATGACATTCGGAAGTCTGGCTTCCTGGATCAGCTCTATCGATAACTGAAAAGCTGCTAACGCTCAAATTCGAGAATAATTCGAAGTCATCCCGGCCAAGCTGGCGATAGCTAGCGCAAGGCGGAATCCTTGACCCCCTCTTTGTCTCCCCCTTTAGAGGCTGTGTCGCAATGCAAATCTCCCCTGGCCCCTCTTTTCCAAAGAGGGGCATCACGAACGTCTAAGAAACTCCCCCTTTTTCAAATTTTTTCAAAGGGGGATAAAGGGGGATTTTCACGGGCGCGTGCCAATGTTGCGGATCGCAAGCGTTCGTGGTCGGTTTGTCGAACCGATAAATTCGATTGCGACACAGCCTCTTAGCAAAGGGGGAGATTTAGTGGGGGTTCTCGATGCCGGCTTCACACACCCGAAAAAAATCAACGACAGACTGTAGACCGAGACCGAGAAGTGAGCCTCAGAGCGAGCGGGCAGAGGAGCATAGAGCTGCGCCGACTGGTATGGCCTTGGTCATAAGGTTGCACTTCTTCCTACCTGTACACCCACCGCTCAGCTCACGGGCGTCCTCAAGGCACAGACCTATTGCCGCGACCGGAGAGGCTCGCTCCTCGGCCATTTTTTATAAATAAGTCGGCTAGCGACCCTGATAAATTTTTCTAGCGGCCCGGAGATGGGCTATGGCTTTCGCCTTGTTGCCCATTGACTCGAAAAGCAGGCCCAAATTGCAATGGGCGTCGGCGAAGGAGGGATCACGCTGAATTGCTTGGCTATAGGCCTGAACGGCGTCTGAATACCGTTTAAGATCTTCCATCAAGACGCCTAGATTGAAGTGCGGTGTCGGGTCGCCTGAGGCATGCTCGGTCGCGGACCGGTAATGCGCTTCGGCCTTCTCCCATTCTCTGAGATCGTGATAGAGCTTGCCCAGATTGAGATGCGCATCGGCCATCTTCGGATCGAGTTCCAGAGCCTGCTGGTAAGCCCGCTCTGCCTCTTTAATCGAAGTGGTTTCTAACTCGAGCGCGACATTGAACCAATGCTCTGCCGTGAGCTTTTCCCTAGGAGGTCTCGGCGGGCGGGAGATCTTGACTTTTCGGGCGATGTAATCGGCATCGAAATTGAAGACAAACTGGCCGGAATCCGGCTGCCATCTCGCTCGTCCATCCCACGCGACGACGCGGCGCCCATCGGCATAGATCTTAATCGTCGTGAGGTGCCGGTCGTCGGGAAGCTGGCGCTTCAACGACGAAAGCATGCGGATGACATTCTTGAGCGGGACGCGCGAGTTTATTAGTCCCTTGGCCGTTTTGAGCAAAAGAAGATCTTGAAAAGTGAAACCAAGGTGCTTTCTTCGGCCTCGGCTCGGCGCGACAAAACCGGCGCGGACAAACGAGCGGACGCGATTACCCGGCAGGTCGAGGATTTTCGCCACCTCGCCGCTGGTGAAAAGTTTCATCTCTTTGTGGAATGGGCCTTCTTTTGGGACTTTTCGTCGCTCGCAGCCTTGGCTCGAACCGCGCCCTTCTTTTCCTTTGTGGTCTTCTTCCCCAGACTTTCCTTGAGAGCTGACATCAGGTCAATCACCTGGGCGCGCGGAGGCTGAGGCGCAGCCACCGTGATTTGCTTACCCTGAGCTTTTTGTTCCACGAGATCCAGCACGCGTTGGCGGTATTCATCTTCGAACTGTTCTGGGTGGAATTCCTCATTCGACAGCTCGTCGATCAGGCGAATCGCCAGATTGGTTTCGGCTTCGCTGATCTTGGCCGCTTCGCCTTTAGAAATCTCATTGAAATTGCGCACCTCGTCGGCGAAATACATAGTGTGCAACATCAACCCTCCCATGGAGGGACGGACGAGGACAAGATTTTCTTTACCGCGCATGACGAACTTCGCCAGGGCGACTTTCCCGGCTTTGTTCATGGCGTCGGTGAGCAAACGGTAAGGCTTCTCACCGCCCTTATCGGGGCCGAGATAATAGCTCTTCTCGTAATAAATCGGGTCCACAGTTGAAAGCGGCACGAATTCCGAGATTTCGATCGCCTGCGAGGCCTCTCCTTCGAGCGCTTCGAGTTCTTCATCCTTGAAGCGGACGTATTGGTCTTTAGCGAACTCATATCCCTTGACCAACTCCTCCCGTTCTACGACCTCGTTGCACACCGGACAGAAGCGCTGCTGTCTTATGCGGTTGCCGCACTTCGCATGGAGCAGATTAAAGCTGATCGACTGTGACGAAGCGGCCGTATACAGCTTCACAGGGATAGAGACAAGGCCGAAAGAGATGGTACCCGAACCGACAGGACGCGCTGGCATAGACAACCCTCCCGAAGCCCTAATAATATTCAATCAACCTTTGTTCTTCAATACAGCGAAAGTCTCAACGAAATAACCAACCATACTCAGGACGGCGTCACTCGATGCGAAGTCCTCTAATAATCGTTTCGGTGTGGGCCGCGGCCATTCGAGTGTTGAAATGTCAGGCCATCACATGGCGGTGTCGTAGCCATTGGCCTACGGTGTTCCTATTTTCCGAACAAGCTGTTCCACGTCGTTGCAGTGGTTCGCCCCTTCAGATTTGCATTTAATCGCCGATAAGCCAGCCATTTGAAGAACTTCTAAGATGCATGAACTATTAGCGGTGATGATGCAAGAGTTGGTCTCCGATTTGCTGCACGTGATAGAAGTGGAAAACATCGGATTTATCTTGTGGGAAGGAATCACGCTTTTAGTCGTGATTTTGGGCGGCATCGGACTGCTCGTGCTACGCCGCAAAGCTAGCGGCAGACCGGCGTTTACAAATGGGGATCGACAACTGTTCTTTGGCCAGTCAGGAGCTAAAAAAGCGCCCCACAGGTTGTTAGCCAACTTCAGTATGGCCGTGTTGCTATGTTTATCCACCGGCTTGTTGGAGTTCTTGATACTTGCCCCTTTGGGAGCCGGCTTGTTGACGGTTGTCTTGCTGCTTACTTCCCTGGGGATTGTCAACAAAACACTCTTTTAGTCTGAGCGACGCCGCCGGCCATAGCCGATCGTTCAGTTCCCTTTAGCGGCGCGGGGTCTCTCTGTCGCTTCCCGGCTGTGTCGTGTGTCTCAGGTTGGGATTGTCATCCCGAGCGAATGCGAGGGATCTTAGACAGATTTCTCCCTCGGGTCGAAACAAGGATTTCTCGCTGTGCTCGAAATGACAGAAGAAGGGCAATACGATTTTTCCGTATTTCGACACAGTCTTTTATCATGGAGCGCGACATGGTCAGCATCTAGCGCTAGTGACTTCTGTTTCAGCCTTTTGCGCTGACCCGCCAGATTTTTCCACCGCTGTCATCCGCAACCAGCAACGATCCATCCGCCGCAACGGTCACGCCTACCGGTCGGCCATAAACTTCGAAGGTTTTCTCATTCGCGATGAATCCGGTGAGGATATCCTCAAGCGGGCCTACCGGCTTGCCGTTTTGAAAGCGAACAAAGGCTACCTTGAAGCCTACCATGGCCGAGCGATTCCATGAACCATGCATGCCAATGAAGGCGCCGCCGTGATAGCGTTGGGGAAAAGCTTTGCCTCGATAAAAAGCGAGACCCAGCGCCGCCACGTGCGACCCGAGGGCATAGTCGGGTATGATCGCTTTCGCGACGAGATCCGGCCGCTGCCCCTTTTTACGTGGATCTTCGTTTCGCCCAAAGTATGAATAAGGCCAGCCGTAAAAAGCGCCCTCCTGCACGCTGGTCAAATAGTCCGGTACTAGATCGTCACCGAGCAGATCCCGCTCGTTGACAACCGTCCATAACGCATTCGTTTTCGGTTCCCAATCCATCCCGACCGCGTTACGCAGTCCTCTTGCAAAAATTCGCATGCCGCTCCCGTCGGGATTGATCTCCAGAATCCCCGCGCGCCGCTGGTCCTTTTCCCATTGGTTTTCTTCGTCAACATTCGAAGCCGAGCCAACAGCGACGTAAATTTTCCGGCCAGCGGGATCGGCGATGAGATTGCGCGTGTAATGTCCGCCGGCCGGCAGGTCGAGGATTTTCTCGCCTTTCGCCTCGATCCGCGTTTGCCCCGATCGGTAAGGATAACGGACAACGCCATCCGTGTTGCCAACGTAAAACCAATCGCGCAGAAGCAGCATGCCATGGGGCATATTCAGGCCGGTGAGAAAGGTCTCGCGGACATCGGGCTTGCCGTCTTTATTGACATCCCGCAACAACGCGATCCGATTCGCCGATTTTTCGGGCCGATCGGCACGGCCCGGCCACTCGCGAGTGGCCTCCACGACCAGTACATCACCATTCGGCAACACGTAGGCCGAACGGGGATTGTCGAGATTCTCCGCAAACAGGCTCACCTCAAAACCCGGCGCCGCCGTGGGCATCCGCCCCTTGGGCCAACCTATGACTTTGGAAGTGTTGCGAACGGATGGAGTGGCAAAAGGCGCCGGCAGCTTTAGGCTTTCAGAACGACCGATGCCTTCCATAGGTTGACTGCCGGGAGTATCGGTTTGAGTCGTAGCCGCGCAGGAGAGAACAAACGCAAGGACTATCATCAGGCTGATTTGGCCAAGGCAAGGACGTGCCATAGAATTCTCCTTTTTCGTAGCCAGGTAAATCGATTCCGGTACCCGATTGCTGCGAAACTGATGCTCACGAAAAGCCTTCCGGCCGCGGCCGATGGGCTCCGGTTCCAAGGCGGCCTTCGCCAGCCCAAGGCTGCCAATCACAACAGTCCGGGCTGGCAGCACCTGCACTGTCCACGTCTGCGGCCTCCAGGCTTGTCCCCCCTCGCGAGCTTTCATGGTTTAGGGTGAAACAGACTTTCATGAACATTCTTCAAAGCCCGCTACACCATATATAATAATCAATAGGGCGTAGAAAAGCGCAAGGGGAACGGTTGTACAGGCGCCGCTCCCGTTCTAAGATCGGCTCCAGTTTAGGAGGGACGAATGCACTATCGCGATTTGCGCGGGTGGCTTGAAGGAGTGGACCGGTTCGGCGAACTGAGAGTCGTCGAGGGCGCCGACTGGAATCAAGAAATCGGTGCGGTTGCCGAAGTAGCGTCGCGCGCCGAACGCCCTCCAGCGGTTCTCTTCGATAAAATCCAAGATTATGCCGCGGGCCGCCGCGTGCTAACGGGAATTCACAACCCGACCTTGAGACGGCAATGTCTGACCAATCATCTCCCGCTCGACTATACCCGCGATCAATTCATGGATGCGTGGAAAAAGCGCCTGAACGATCCGCAGCTCATTCCACCTCGAGTCGTTGATTCCGGTCCGGTCATGGAAAACGTATTTGAAGGAAAAGAGATCGACGTTCTCTCATTACCCGTACCGTTATGGCACGAGGGCGACGGAGGTCGCTACATCGGCACCCTCGACGTCACTATTAGCACTGATCCCGACGAAGGCTGGGTCAATCTTGGATGCTATCGGGTGATGGTGCACGACCGGGATATCCTGGCGCTTTATATATCGCCCGGACACCATGGCAATATTCATCGGCAGAAATATTTCGATAGAGGAAAGCCATTTCCGGTTGCGATTAGCTTCGGCCCGGACCCGCTGCTCTGGTTTTTCGGCCAGATGGAAGTCCCGCAGGGTCAGTCGGAATACGACTATGCCGGCGGAATTCGCGGCGAGCCATTTGAGGTCATCCTAGGCGAACACACGAAGTTACCGATTCCCGCGTATTCAGAAGTCGTGGTGGAAGGGGAAGTGATTCCTCAAACGGAAATTCCGGAAGGGCCGTTCGGCGAATTTACCGGCTACTACGCCGGCGGGCGGCGCAGCGAGCCGATTCTCAAGATCAAGCGGCTGATGCATCGCAACGATCCTATCATCACCGGCGCGCCGCCTTATCGTCCGGCGCCGGGAGCCGAGAACAACCTGATTCGCGCCGCTTATATATGGAACTATTTGGAAAAAGCAGGAGTGCCGGATGTGAAAGGCGTCGCTTACTATCAGACTCGCATGCTCGTCGTTGTTGCCATCAAGCAGCGCTACCCTGGTCATGCGAAGCAAGCGGCCGTGATCGCTTCTCAGTGCCGTGCGGCGGCGCTACTGACCCGGTACGTTGTCGTCGTCGACGATGATATCGACATTTGGGATAGCAACGAGCTGCTCTGGGCGCTCTGTACAAGAACCGATCCGATCAAAGACATTGATATCATGCGGCGCTGCTGGAGCAATCCCATCGATCCGATCATACCGCCCAGCGAGAGAGGCTTTCAGTCGCGCGGGCTGATTGATGCGTGCCGGCCCTATGAATGGATTAACGACTTTCCCAAAGTCTCCGGCGCCAGCCCCGAGCTTAGAGCGAAAGTGATGGAGAAGTTCGGCGCCAGCCTCGCGGGAAGGTGAACTGCTAGCCTGGATTATTGAGCTATGCTGGAGAAGCGCCGACACACTGTCGCAAGCCTTCGGGGCGAGCCCTTTCCGGCCGCGCTCAATGGTCCTCTACCTTGTAGGCCGCCGCCCGATCCGCTCCAAAGGTGCTTATTGCTCCCGTCCGGGCCTGAACGAAACCTTAACGTTTCCTCTGAGCGCGGCCTCCTTGGCTCGGAGGCGAGAAAGCCGGGGCGACACGAAAGCCGGCGCACCGGGAAGCTGCGGTGTCAAAGAGGAGGACATGGCAGGGTAGTGCTGTGTCCTGGCGCTTGAATATTCAGGGTACGCCTACCTCCCGGGTAGTAACGGTGCAAGAGATCTCAGGAGGCTTGGTGTGATTGGTGAGAGAGGCAGAGGCCTATTGCGCCGGTTTGAGGAGCGGCCCGGCTTTCTAAGCGACAATACAATGAATAATCCGGGCTAGAGACGCAAGCTGGGGAAGAGGAAACCGAGGCGAATGATACATCTAAAATTGACCCTCGCGGTACTGGTCATTCTGAATGGTGGATTCCCGTCATTCGTGGGCGCGCAACCGGAAGCAAAAAAAACGCCGCAAAAAATCAGGCTCCACGTCGCTGCCAGGTCTTTGACCTTTATCCCTTACTATTATGGCAAATCAAAAGGACTGTTTGACAGGGAAGGCATCGATCTGGAGATCATTGTCATGCGGCCGCCGATTGGAGTCACCGCCCTCCAGGCGAACGAAGTGGACTATTCCGCGTCCACCGGGCTATCGGTCCGTGCGGCGATGAAAGGACTGCCGCTGCGTACGGTCATGTTCAGCCAAACGCGGTTGAGCTTTAGCCTGATCGGCCAACCGGGAATGACGGCGGCGAAGATACGAAACGTCGCCGTCAGTGGCATCGGGTCGCTGGCGCATTATGCCGCGTTGACTCTGATGAAGCGGCTGAATAACGAGAAAGTCGCTTACATTGCGACGAATACCACGGCAAACAGCTATGCATCCCTCACTGGGAAGGCGGTGGACGCGGCCATTCTTAGTCCGCCATATACCTCCATGGCGACTCTGGCGGGTTACGTGGATTTGGGCAATACCTTCGACGTGCGTGATATGCAGGGAGGTCTAGTGGTCAGAACGGCACAGGTGCAGAGCCAGCGAGAGCAAGTGAAATCCGTGGTCCGTGCAAGCCTCCATAGTTTGGATTTGATCTTCAGAAGTCAGGAAGAAGTGACCGCGTACTTGCAGCAATATTTCGGCCTTGAGCCGAAAGTTGCCGCGGACAGCTATCGAATCCTGAAAGAGGTGCTGACTCCAGACGGCGATATCGAGGAGGCGGTTCTCAAGTCCATCGTGGATAAGATTAGGCAAGAATCCGGTATCACCACTGAAATCGCGCTCGATCGCTTGGTGGATCTGTCGATCTTACGTGAAGTGAGAGCTGAACTTCGAAAAAGATAAAGATGTGGCGAGAAGCGGCGACGCTTGCGCGATGGCTGGGTGGATGGGTAATATCTTGTCGAAATTTTAGCTTACAGATGGAGGTTTGTGTATGAAGTTAATATTCTCGCTTATGCTGGCGGTCAGTTTCTTTAGCATGCAGGGTGGCGCCTTCGCGGATCTGCCCGAAACGAAGAAGGCTGAGAGTTCGAACATCACCGCCGCGCGCCAGGCGGTCGAAGCGAAGGACTTCAAGTCTGCTGTCGGACATCTCACGAAGGCCGTCCAAGAGAATCCAAACGACGCCGACGCTCAAAACATGCTCGGATACAGTTATCGGAAGCTCGGGACCTTCGACAAGTCCATGGAACATTACCAAAAGGCCTTGAAAATCGATTCGAATCATCGGAGCGCGCACGAATATTTGGGCGAGCTCTATCTCGACATGAATCAACTCGGAAACGCAGAAAAGCAACTGGCGGCGCTGAAAAAGGCGTGCCCATTCTTTGGCAAATGCGAGGAGTACGACGACCTCAAGGAAGCCATCGAGAAATACAAAGCGAAGAAATAGATTTAGAGGGCCTTCCTGATGTGTGTCCCAGAAATTCGCCGTATGTTTCAGACGTCATTCCGGCCGAGCGGGCGGGTGCACGCGAGAGCGGAATCCAGGAAAATCAAACGCTTCTGGATGCCCTAAATTGACGGTGGGTAGGCCACCGACTTCTTTTGGCTGGTTAACTATTAATAACTAGAAGCCAA
>OCZV010000451.1_pt1 | contig 14996 bp, 9 predicted proteins | sample 1539051 | NCBI WGS metagenome assembly OCZV01 (sample SAMEA3113581, study PRJEB22503) | soil metagenome
GTGCTCGACGAAGCTCAGGACACCGACCCGCAGCAGTTTCTTGTGCTCGTCGAAGTCGCGCGTCCCGTCGAGGCGCGCGGTGAGTGGTTGCAGGATCGACAATCGCCTCCGCGATCCGGCCATTTCTCAATGGTCGGCGATTTCCAGCAATCGATTTACCGAGACCCGGCGGATCTCGCGCATTACCGGCAACTTCATCGCGCGCTTGTTGAAACCGATGCGGCCAAAGAGCTGAAGTTTTCGGTCACGTTTCGACTCGACCGAGCGCAGCTCGATTTTATCAACGACACATTTGGAAACATTCTCAACAACACCGAGGGCCAGGTTGAATTCGTCGAAATGAATCCGCGTCCCGAAATTTTAGCCGGGCAAGTGATCCGCTTCGACCTCGGCGAGGTTGTCGACCTTTCGTTGCCGGAAACCCAACGCGCGCGGATTGAAGCCGAACGACTGGCGGAATGGCTGCGCGACAGGGGCCTGCCGAAATTGCGCGCAAGATGCTGGCGCGAAGTTGCGATCCTCTGTCCGCGCAAGGCCTGGTTGCGCGCCCTGCGCGATGCGCTCATCGAGCAACAAATTCCCGTCGAGGTCCAATCGGAAAGCGATCGACAAGCCGAACATCCAGCCTATGCCTGGCTAACAGCGCTGCTCGCCATCATGGTCGATCCGAATTCAGGCTACGAAATCGTCGGTGTTCTGCGCGAGGTATTCGGAATCTCGGACGACGAACTGGCACGGTTTGCTCAAGGCGACGGATCCAAATTTCAGATCGAACGCAAGACTGCCGGTCGCGGCGTAGTCGTTGACGCATTGAATCTGCTCACTCGGCTTCGCGGAAAGCTGGCGCATCAGCCGCTCTTTAGCGCCGCGCGCGAGATTGTACGAATGACGCAATTGCGCGAGCGGCTGCGTAAATTGCCCCGCGAAGAATTTGGCGATTCGCTCAACGAACTCGATAAATTGCTCAGCAGCACCGCGGCGGCGGAGTCGCGGCAAGAATCGTTGGCTGATTTTGCGCTCGTGCTTCGACGCAACTTTGACAAGATCCGCGAAACCGAACCGGCGGAAAATGATGCAGTTCAACTGATCACCGCGCACAAGGCAAAAGGATCGGAGTGGGACGCCGTGATCGTTCCGTTTCTCGCGCGCGAAGCGCGACTCGGCGGGAACATACGTTATCCGATGGTGTTGCCCGGCGAACAGCCGTTCATTGCCTTCGATCGGAGCGATCGCGCTGACCTTGAAGAGGAGTTGAAACGGATTCAGCGCCAGGAAATGGAACGGTTGCTTTACGTTGCTCTCACCCGTGCGCGTCACACGCTCGTCTTCGCACTGGACGTCGATTTTTTTCGCGGCAAACGCGGCGTGCACAGCGACACACAATTAAGATGGCTCCAAGCCGACGCGAACGAGCCGAACGCGAAAGCTATTTCCGCAGTTCCAGAGGAACCGACATCTTGCGAGGAGACCGCCACGCGCCACAGCGAGCGCGAACCGGAAGTTGTCGCTGATACCCTAAGCGCGCTTCGATTAGAGACCGGTTGGATTGACATCGCACGGCAAAGAGCGGCTTCTATTATCGAGACATTCACCCCCAGCCAGTTCGCTCCCGAAGAAGAAACGACCGAAACGCCGAGCACCGAGGAATGGATTGAGATCGAGCCAGAGTTACGACCCCCGCGGATCGATAATCCGGCGACGCGGTATGGAGTGTGGTGGCACGATTTCGCCCAGCAGATCAGGTGGCGTTCGGAGCCGGCGGGGTGGCAATCGATCTTCGATCACAACGTCACCGCGTCGCCAGATGTCGCGCGGTCGAAACGGGAGTGGCAGCTCTTGCAAAAACAGATCGAATCGTCTGGTGAACTGGCCCGCCATTTACGCGGCGCCAGTTTGGTTCGGAAAGAGATGCCTTTCTTCTGGAAAATCAACGGTTCGAGCTGGAATGGCGAAAAATGTCTCGAAGGGATTGTCGACCTTGCGTTGTTCAACCAGAAAGCGAACGAAGTTTTTATTCTCGATTGGAAAACGAACCGGATCGCGGCCGACAAGATCGACATCCTCAAGGACATTTACCGGCCGCAGATGGCGGCATACTGGCAGGCGATGTCCGGCCTCACGAACGCGCTCGTCAGCGCTGCAATTTATTCCACCGCGACCGGGGAATTCCTTGTATACGAGCGTGATGAACTCATCCGCGAATGGGAGCGGCTGCGCGATCTAGCGCAAAACGGGCTAGCCTAGCGATCGCGCTCGCCGCGGATGAATTGCTCGACGCAGCGATACGCTTCGTCGTCGGTCATTTGCACGGGCGGATGCTTCGAGAAATAAGCGGAAGCGGAATGCAACACGCCGCCGATCCCACGATCGAGCGCCAGTTTACAGCAGCGGATCGCGTCGATAGCCACGCCGGCCGAGTTCGGCGAATCTTCGACTGAAAGTTTCACGTCCATCTCCATCGGCACATCGCCGAAGAGACGGCCTTCGGTGCGGATAAAGGCAATTTTGTTGTCGAGCTGCCACGGCACGTAATCGCTCGGGCCAATATGGATATTTTCGTCCGCCAGGCGCTCGCCGATCACCGATTGCACGGCTTCGGTCTTGGATGTTTTTTTGGAGGCAAGGCGGGTGCGATTCAGCATGTTGAGGAAATCGGTGTTGCCGCCGGTGTTCAGCTGGTATGTGCGATCGAGCTTTACTCCGCGTTTGCGGAAAAGATCGACAATCATTCGATGTAAAATCGTGGCCCCCATCTGCGCTTTGATGTCGTCGCCGATGAGGGGCAGATTTTTATCGGCAAACCGCTTCGCCCACGTCGGGTCGCTGGCGATGAAGACGGGGATGTTATTGACGAAACCAAGCCCCGCCTCCAGGGCGCAACCGGCGTAAAAGCGGGTGGCCTCTTCGGAGCCAACCGGGAGATAATTAACCATCAATTCTGCGGAGGAGTTCTTTAATTCGGCGATGATCTGTTCGCGGCTGGATTCCTTTTCCAGCGGCAGGAAGGTGCGGAGCGGGTCGAGATCGCGCATGTGAGGGGGATAGCCGTCGAAAACGCAACCCATCTTCACGATGGCACCGGTAAGGGCGATCTTTTCGCAGAAGACTTTTGTGCAATTAGGCTGCGAGAAAATGGCCTTGCTCACATCAAGACCGACTTTGCGCCGGTCAATGTCGAACGCGGCAACAACTTCGATATCGCTCGGCCGGTATGAGCCGACCTGCCGGTGCATCAGCCCGGCGCCGTCACCGGAGGAGCGGCCATAAAAATTTATTCCTTGAACAAGTGAGCTGGCGCAGTTTCCAACTCCGACGATGGCGATTCTTATTTTTCTCATTTCTAGACTGATAAGGCTAAAAGGCTATTCGCATTGCATCAATCGGAGCAAGATACAAATTAGGCCGCGTCAATTAAGGTGCGTCATGTCCGTCCGTAGCGGCTCCAACTATTGCAAGCGGCGAATTTGTCCGAGATCGCCCGGTCTTGCAAGGACTGATATAAGGATACAAGCCACAGCCATTCTTGTTGCAAGAAAGGCCCTGGCAAGGAGATAGACGAAATGCGTTTGGAGCCCGGTCCCGTTGTGTTGCTGGCCAGCCTGGTCCTGGCCGTTCCAATGCGCGCGACGCCTACGTATACCATCGAACAAACGGTCGCTCTTGCGCAGGCGCAGAACCCGGAAATCGCAATCGCGCGTAAGACAGTGCAGGCCGCCCGGGGCGGCTTGATTGAGGCCCGCTCCGGTTTTCTTCCGTGGGTCGCCTCGACCGGATTCTACGACAAGCGGCAGCAGCAGAAGGAGACGCGGCTTCGGGACGAAGACTACAATGCGACGCTCCGCGTAGAGCAAAACCTTTACACTGGAGGGGCAGTCCCCAGCCAGGTGGCAATCGCGCGTCTGAATATCGAGAAGCAGGGCTACGAGTTTCAGGAAGTGGCCGATCGCGTGACGATGCAGGTGCGGATCGCGTTTAACGAACTGCTCCTGAATCGGGCGAAGATTCGGGTGCGCGAAGCTTCCGTGCGGGTCCTGGAGGAGGAATTGAAGAGCCAGCGGGAAAGGTTGGGGGCCGGCATCGTTGGCGCGTTGAATGTTCAGCGGGCCGAGGTGGCTCTGGCCAATGAGCGACCGGAGCTGATTGACGCGCAGACGCAATTAAAAAATTCCTACCTGCGGCTGGCCGAGCTTTTGGGGAGCGATTTTCGACCCGGTGCTGAGCGGCCACCCTTTGAAATAGCAGGAGAATTGCAATATCGCTCCCCTCATCCGGATCTGAACGAATGTCTCGCACGAGCTGCGACGAACCGGCCGCTAATCAAGTCGCGCCAGATCGACGTGCAAATCCAAGACCACCAATACACCCTGGATCGCAGCGAATTGCGCCCGCGTGTCCGAGCTTTTTCCGGGTATGAAGTCTACAGCGAACGTGATCCGGCTGTCGGTCAGGAATTCAATAACGGATACGTGGTGGGCATAAACGCGACGTGGAATGTGTTCGATGGGTTCGCCACTAAAGGGCGGATGCAGGCTACGCGGGCCCGGCGTGAAGCGGCCGTGCAGGCGCTCGCAGCAGCCCGGCGTGCGGTTGCCTCAGAAGTTCGCAGCGCATTTTTTGACCTCGAACAGGCTGACCGCGTCTTGGAAACGGAAACAAAAAACGTGCAGACCGCAGATGAAGCTCTAGAAATGGCCAAAGGAAATCTCGCCGCCGGCTTGGGAACGCAGCTCGACATCTTGCAAGCTGCATCAGATGTAACGCGAACGCGCACGACACGCCTGGGCGCAATTTATTTGCACAACGTGGCTCTGGCGCGTCTGGCACGCGCATGCGCCAGTTCGGCAGAAGCGCTCGATTTCGGATCAAACATCAAAAAAGCCAGGACTGAAAACCCCAACGCGGCGCAAGCCACGGATGTAGCGCGCCCGCCTGCAAAACTAAGCCAGCGATGAAACAACGTATTCTCTTTCTGGGGAGCACAGGCCGCTGGCCGAATGCCCCGGGAGGTAAACTCGCGAAGTGGCGAAAGCTGTTCGCGGCAAGCTGCCGCGAACAACAGGCTGGCAGCCTGTGCTCCCCGGAACACTGCGTGCGGCGCCTCGGGCGGCTTGCAGCGCCAAAACTCTTAATCACGATTTTGATGGCTTGTTTAGCGCACACGACCGGGGCCGTCACCCTGGAAACTGTCCTTCAAACGACCCTCGAAAAAAATCCCACCATTCAAGCGGCAAAATCAGGCGTCGAACAAGCGGCTGGGCAGCGTCTTGTTCTCCGTTCCATGATATGGCCCGAAGTGAAAATGGCAGTGCCGGCCGGCGTCCAAGGCGGTCACCGGGCCGGTGAGGATGACACCAAAGTGTTTGCCTTCGCACGTGGTTTCTTCACCCAGACTTTGTTTAACGCCGCGGTGCCGCCTTCCCTTCGGCGTGGCGATGTGGACGTTTTGATCGCCCAACAGCAGCTTAATGTCGCCGTCGTAGACCAGCTTCATCGGGCCCGCCTGGCCTTTTATACGGCGCTCTACAATCGATCGCTCCAATCGATCCGGGAAGAACAACGTCGAACACTGGAGGAGAATTTCGCTACTCAAAAAAATCGGTATGAAGCGGGGCTGACCGATCGCACCGCGTTGACAAGCGCAACAGTGCAAACTCGCGAGCTTGTCTCAGAAATCGAGAGCGCGCATCGGGCGTATTTGGAAGCGCAACTGATATTGGCCGACGCGATGGCAAACGATCCCGAAAAGACGGCGCTGCCCGAGCCGGAGGGTGACCTGAAAATTGCGCCGGTGTTTCTTAATGTTGATTCGGAAGCCGCGGTTGCGCTCGAGCGTCGAGCTGATTTAAAACTGGCGCGGTTACTGGTTCGTGCCGCCAATGAAGATCAGCGCATCATCGAGGCCGGTTACTATCCCGCTGTAACCGGAGAAATAACAGGCGATTATATCCCGATTACAGGGATTCATCGCGAAGGTTCAACGAGCAGGACACAGGACTTTATTTCATCCGAAATTCGTGAGAAGGCTGGCTATACATGGCGCGTTGTCGACAATGGCAAAGTGCGCGGGGCGGCGCTGAGGGCGCGCGCAACCCGCGAGATAAACGAACTGACCTGCCGAAAGTTGGAAACGGATGTCCGGCGTGAGCTGGCGCACATTGCCAACAGTCTTAAGGGAATCGAGAGCCGCGAAAGATCGCTGGCCACCGCGTCAGCGGCCGCGCAGGAAAGCGCAACCGCGGTGCAGAAAAATCTGGCCAGCGGTCTCGGGTCGCCGCTCGAGTACCGAGTCACGCAAAACGCTTTTCTGGAAACCAAAAGTGGACTGCTGAACGCCGTGTATCAGTACAATCTGGCGGTCGCGGAATGGGATCGAGCAACCGGACGTTATTTTCAATTTTCTGACGACCCCGCGAGATCGCGGTAGATGCGGCGGCCCGGGCGGTCGCGCCCACCGTCTGGCGCTTAATTGCCCTTCGATGATCGAACGGGCGTTTCTGCTGCGGTGTCTTGGGAATAACGTTCTCGAGCATCTGCCAAACGGCAAAGATGAGGGTAAAAACGCTCGGGCACCAGTTTATTGCAAAGAGGTGTTACGGACACCACACTAGTTTTCCAAATTGAAATTGCCGGAATCAAAAAGGCTTTTGTGGGGCGGGGCAGCGCTGCTCGCGCTTGTTTTCGCCGGGGCATACTACTTCCTGATGCCGGTGGCGGAAGTGGCTACGGTCCGTCGCGGCACGGCCATCTCCGCAGTTTATGGGACGGCGCGAATCGAGCCGGCGTTTGTGGTGCATGTTCGGGCTCAAAATTCCGGATTTATCCAGTTAGCGGAACCGTTCTCGGCCGGGCGTGGCGCGATCGGGAAGAGCGTGGAGAAAGGGCAATTGCTGGCAACGATCGCCGACGAGACGACCGCGCGGCAGCTAAAGCAAGCGCGCGCGGATCTGGATGCTGCCGTAAAGCGCGCTGAGCTTTCTCTTCCCTCTTCGGATTTGCTCAAAGCGGCGGAAGACAATCTCCAGCGACTCGAAAAAGTGGTTTCGGCAGGGAGCGTGCCGGTGGTCGAATACGAGAAGGCGAAGAGCGAAGTAAATCGGCTGCGCAGCGCCGTGGAGACGGAGCGGATCGAGCGCGATCGAAATCTCAATGCTTTGGGAGAAGCCGCCAAAAAGCTTGAGGCACAGATGAAGAGCGCACAGGTCCAGTCGCCCATCGACGGACTGCTGACGAATGTTCAGACGATCGATGGCGAGCTGGTTTCAGCAGGCAATGAGCTTTTCACGGTCTCCTCGCGCAAGAATTATGTTCGCGGCGAAGTGAACGAGGAAGACGTAGGCGAGGTGAAACCCGGGATGAAGGCGAAACTGCAATTGTATGCCTATCGAAACCGCACTTTCACCGCGCGCGTTTCATCCGTCCAGCCCGCGGCCGACCCGACTACGCAGCGCTATACCATCGCGTTGGAGATGGAAAATCCTCCCGACAATCTGATGGCCGGAATGACTGGCGAAATGAACATTATCACCGGCACACATGAAAACGTTCTGCTCGTGCCGACCCGCGCCCTCATTGTCGATCAGGCATTGATCGTCAGGCGAGGCATTGTGCGTTCTCGCACCGTCCAGGTTGGATTTCGGACTCTCGATTTTGCAGAAGCGATAAGCGGTCTCTCCGAAGGCAATCGCGTGGTTGTTGCCAACCAGGACAAGCTGCGGCCTGGGCAACCGGTGCGGCAACGAATGGTGAGCATGCCGCCGCTGCCGAAGGAACCATGACGCCGCCCCTTTACATCGCCCTGCGCTTCTTGACGCACCGCAAACGCGCTTTGCTCCTCAGCCTGAGTGGCGTCGTTTTCGGCGTCGCCATCTTCATCTGCACCCAGGCACAAACACAGGGCTTCGCGCAGCATTTTATTGACTCAACTATCGGCAGCAACGGCGCTCTCGTTATCAAGTCGCGCTTCCGTCCGCGCTACGAGCCTCTCATGGTCTCCTCCAAAAGCTCAAACGGTAAAGCGCCACGACGGCTCTACTTTGAGGGGATCACCGATGCGAACGAGATCATGCGGGTCAGCCGGCGATTTTCCAATGTCGTTTCCTGTTCGCCGGTTCTGCGCGGTACAGTCAGCGCACGCGCAGGATTTGAGAACGCGACTGTCGATCTTTACGGGATCGAACCGGCGCTGCACGCGCAAACGACGGATCTTCTCCATCAGTTGGTTGAAGGCAGCTTCGATGACTTCCGAAATAATACGAGCGCGATCATCGTCGGTTCCAGGTTGGCCGAAATACTTCAAGCGGGGATAGGCGACACGGTGCAATTGCTTTCGCCCAATGGCGAGTACTGGCGTTTCACGGTAGCGGCGATCGCGCGCGCCGGAGTCGGATCAATCGATGCCACCCGGATTTACTCACATGCAAGGATCGCCCAAAGCCTCCTGCAAAGACCCTTTGGGGCGTCGATGATCATCTACAAGCTACGCGATCCAGACCGCGCGCCGGCGCTAGCCAGGCATTTCGAAACGCTGTTTCAGCACGGCGCATCGAGCTGGCAGGAACGCGAACAGAGCACGCTGCAACTTTTTCTGACCTTGAGAATGTCCGCTGCCATTACTGTGTCTCTTATCATCCTGCTGGCCGGTTTCGGCATTTTTAATGTGCTGACGATGTCTGTGCTGGCCAAAATAAAGGAAATCGCAATTTTGCGCTCGATGGGTTACCGGCGCATGGACATCAGCGCGATTTTCCTGTGGCAGGGTGCGCTAATCGCAGTGGCCGGGTCGATTGTCGGCTGTTTGCTCGGCGCGCTAATGACCTGGGGCGTGTCGTATATTCCTATTCGGATTCGCGGTTTGCTTTTCTCCGATTACTTCCTGGTGACCTGGGATTGGCGGCATTACGTTTTTGCGACATTGCTCGCGCTGCTCGCCGTTTTCATCGCGAGCTATGTTCCCGCGCGGCGCGCCGCCCAGCTGGCGCCAGTAGCTACGATTCGAGGCGCCAGATGAACGCGGAAATCTGCCTCAGTTGCCGCGATATCGAACGCTACCTCGGTGAAGAGGAGGAGCGTGTGCATGCGCTCCGCGGGGTTTCGCTTGATCTCGAGCCGGGCAGCATTCACGCCGTTGTCGGCGCTTCCGGCTGTGGCAAGAGCACATTGCTCTATATTCTCGGTCTGCTCGATCCGCCCGATGCCGGGCAGGTCGCCATCGAATCGGAGCAGGTGTCGCACCTGAGCGATGATGCGCTGGCAGAGAAACGAAGCAGGTTCATCGGTTTCATTTTTCAATTCCACTTCCTGATGGAAGACTTCACCGCGCAGGAGAACGTGATGATCCCGATGCGCAAGCTGGGACAGCTTTCCGATGGCGAGATGCGCGAGCGCGCTGCAGGATTGCTGGCAGCGGTGGGGTTAGGCGACAAATTGCGCAGACCCAGCCGTCATCTCTCGGGGGGCGAACAACAGCGTGTCGCTATCGCGCGTGCATTGGCCAACGATCCGCGAGTGATCCTGGCGGATGAGCCCACCGGCAATCTCGACACGGCAAATTCGGAGCGTGCCTTTGAACTGCTGCAAGGCATCGTCCAGCAAGGCGGGAAAGCTCTGTTCCTTGCCACGCACAATCCTGTCATCGCGGAAGCTTGCGATTGGATCCACGAAATGAAAGATGGTCGCATTATTGCCAGCCATCCCCGTGGCACGCAGATTTCGATTTTTAAGTAACGTTAGAATCGACAATTGCACACCCAGCTTGTGTTACGACATCGCTGCGGCAATTTTGTTGGGGAACGTGCAGCGAATCTGAAGAGCGCGAAAGATGTGGATCGCGAGCGGCGCAAAATCGAGGGTGCATCTGAGCCGGTAAGACCGGAGTTGGCCTGTGCCTGGAGGAGCGATGGAACCAGGCGCCCATCGCAGTAAAAACCGGCGAATACGAGCCGGACGTGCGTTGCCCGAACGCTTAGATATGCGTGACCAGAACACTTTGCGAAAAAATTTTGGTGGCCCGAGCACTCGATTGTAGCGTCGAGGCGATATGAGCGCGAATGTTAGTTTAGGCTGCTGCTACTTCGAACAAATTTCGGCCGAGGACGAGTCAAGGCGCTATTTCTCATGACATATAACCATAGAAATCGCGCAAGCCTGTAACTGGATTCGCGAGATGCAGGACAGACCGATTGGATCAACTCAATGGCGTCGCACCACTTCACCCGAGAATGGCAGCAGCCCAAGTCAGTGAGCATGCTTGAGAGCACGCTGCGCGCCGCGGCGCCGCCCGATGTAGCGCTACCCGTTGACGAGACGGGTTCAGAGCTAAAACGCGGCGCGTTCGTCAACACGATCGCGATGCTCGCATCGAACTTTCGCGGCATCTTTACTTTTCTCGTCGCGCGACTCCTTGGGCCGGCTGCTCTCGGCACGTATCTCGTTGCGTGGGCAACGATTGAGCTGCTGAGCAAGATCGGTTTGTTCGGGCTCGATAACACGATCGTCGCTTTTATCGCGCGATCCGAAGCCGCTGACGACCGCGCTCGCAGCCACGCCCTATTTCGCCTCGCGGTTTGGTTGGCACTCTTGCAAAGCATCATCATCGCGGTCGCTTCTATTATCGCCGTTCGGCTCTTCGGCGATCGGCTTGGTCTGGATCGGCAGTTGGCCAGTGCGATCTCGATAATGGTTTGTGCGCTGCCGGGACTCGCCTTGTATTACATTAACACGGCTGTTTCGCGCGGCATGAAAGTCATGCGGCACGACATCTTTTCGCGCGGCATTACTCAATCCACCGTAACAAGCGTCGCGTTTCTTTTGGCCCTCACGGTCGGTTTACAAACATCCGCACCGGCCTTTGCCGCAGTCGCTGGAACGGCCGCATCCGGGATCGTCGCGCTCGCCCTGGCATGGTCGCTTTTTCGCACTGCGTCGATGCGGCCTGCCGGATTTTCTTATCGCGCCGAAGCTGTCCGATTGCTTTCCTACGCAGCGAACATCAGCGCTTACGATGTGCTCAACGCGCTCATCGTTCGCATGGATGTCATCATGCTCGCCTGTTTTATCGGACGCGCGCCGGGCGTGACGTTGCCCGTCGTCGGCATCTACGGCGCCGTGGTGGAAGTGGCGAGCGGATTGCGCAAAGTGAATCAGGCGTTCAATCCCATCTTCGCGCCAGTCGTCGCCGGAATGACCGTGCACGGTGAACAGGAACGCGCCGCGGCCGCGTTCTCGCAGGTCGCGCAATGGATGCTCTGGATTTTGCTGCCACTTCTCGCGGTGATGACCTTCGCCGGCGGCACGATTCTCTCTATCTTTGGGCCCGCTTTTCGCCAGGGCAGCACCTGGCTAATCATCGTCGCAATCGCCTGCGGCACGAACGCAATCGTCGGCCTGGCCGAGACCGTGATCATGGTCCAAAAACCGCGCGTGAATGTCTTGAACTCATCCATCACCTGTGTCTTCGCGTTTATCGCAAACTTGTTCCTCATTAGCAGGTTCGGAGCAATGGGAGCGGCCTTCGGTATTTTGCTGCCCTACGTGTTGTTGGGAATTCTGCGCCATCGCGCCTTGCGTTTCGTCTTCGGGTGGCGCAATCCCTGGGCGAACGTCGGCGCGCCGTTTATCGGTGCGTTGGTTGCCCTCGTGCCCGCGGTCGTCTGCCGCGCGATCACTGGTGGAGTTGCCGGCGAAATCTCCAGCAGCGTTGTTTTCCTTGGCGTTTATTTCATCGTATGGCGTCGACACCGCGCGCGAACCCAATCGGGTGCCGGTGCGATCCAGATGTCGTCCATATAGAACTGAAGGTGGAATGTCTCATCATCGTCGACAATCGCGCCGCGTCCGTGGAACTGTGCGGCATTTCGATGATGGAACGCTCGCTCAGAACATTGCAGGCGTGCGGATTTACTCGAGCGCTCATTCTAACCGACAGCGAAGAGCTGATGTCGGAGGTCTCCCGCGCTTCCTCGTCCCAATTGACGAAGATTGTTTGGAATTTTGCTGCGCGACGAGCCGGTCCCGTCACGCTTGAGCAAATCGCCGCGGTCTGGCCAGATGACCATCGGGATCTTTTGGTTTTGCGCGGTGACAGCGTATTCGATGCACGTCTGTTGCGTTTGCTACACACGCAAGATTCGCCGGTCGCAGCGGTTGATTCGGCGGTGCCGGCAAACTTGCTGCCGCTCGTCTCAGCCGCGCCGATGACGAATCGTGGGCGATTCTGCGGCGCCGCTCTGCTTTCGCGCGATTGGGTTACCGGCCGCAAGGCTCCGTTCGAGGAGGCTCTCTGTGCAGGATTGGAGGACGGGAGTGTCGTCCCGTTCGACGTAGCGAGGCAGTCCTGGTATGCCTCTGAGCTGCATCGTGATCTGCGCGCTTACTGGTTCCCGGCTCCGTGTCCGGCGCACAACAAACTTGCTGAAAATGTGATTCTCGATGCCGCCCAGAAAGGAACCCTCGATATCCCCGCGCTTGTCCATGCTCCGATCGAAACTTTTATCGTCGGCAAACTCTGCAAAACCACCGTCACGCCCAATCAGTTGACGATTTTCTGCAACGTCGTCGCATGGGGAGCAACGATCCTTTTCGCCACGGGTAACCTCGGCTGGGGAATCGCCATCGCACTCGCGGTCGGCGTGCTCGACGGTCTCGACGGCAAACTTGCGCGCGTAAAACTCGAGACGTCGAAGGCCGGCAAGCTCGAACATTTTTTTGATGCCCTATTCGAGAATTCATGGTGGGTCGCGCTCGCCTTTCATCTCGGCGTTTCTGGAAAATTACCCCACGGCTTCTTTTATCTCGGTCTCCTTATTGGCGCGGAGCTGCTGAACGCACTGGCGCGCGCAAGTATCGTTCGCTACTATGGAAAATCGATCACCGAGCTGGGGCGTTTCGATCGTATTTTCCGTCTCGTGAGCGGACGGCGGAATATTTATGTCTGGATTCTCACGCTCGGGCTTATCCGGGGCACTCCGGCCGAAGCCTTCAAACTCATCGCCGTGTGGGAAGCCGTCACGGCTGCCGTTCACCTGGCGCGCGCGGCCTGGGCACTGTGGGCTCTCCGGAGAGAGAGTGCAGCCCGCTAGATTGGATACGTTTTTCCTTCTCCGCCCCGACCGCTTCCAGCAGGATTAGGACCTAGCCCCAGTTGCTTGACACCGCGTCCAGGACTGTGATAAGGCAACAAATGTTCGATCTCCACCAGGCATCTCGCGTTTTTGACACCAAACCGTGGGCTGCGCACCTGTACGTGACCGAACAGTGCAACCTGGATTGCCATTATTGCAACGAGTTCAACAACTCGATTCCGCATCCGGCCGTGGCCAATCTCAAGAAGTGGATGGACCATATTCGGAACCTCGGGGTCATGCGCCTCGGTCTGCAGGGGGGCGAACCGCTCAAGCATCCGGATATTGTGGACGTAGTGCGTTACGCAAAATCCCTCGGTTTTTGCAAAGTGAGCATGTCCACAAACGGTTTTCTCCTGAACCGCCAGCTTCTCGCGGAGCTTGAAGGAGCGGGCCTCGATGAACTGCAGATTTCCGTGGACCGAATGACGCCGATTGCGAGCACACGCAAATCGATGAAGTCGATCGTGCACAAGCTCGACTGGTTCAAAGATTCGAAGGTCAAGCTGAACGTCAGTGGCGTTCTTTTCAAAGAGACGCTCGATGAGATGGGACAGGTGATAGACACTTGCCTCGACTTGGGCATCCCGGTCCATGCGCGCGTGGTCCACGACGATCTCGTGCACAACCGCGCCTTGCGCGATGCAAGTGCGAGCGAGCCGCTGCTCCGCTTTCTCGAGCAGCAGGAGAAACTGAAGCGCAGCGGCGAAAAAATTCACTCGAGCTGGAATCTTTTCGCTTACCAAAAGAAGATGCTGCGGCAGGAACCGGTCGAATGGACCTGCATTGCGGGCTACAAATATTTTTTCGTCTCAGCGACTGGCAAGTTCTGGCTCTGCAGTCAGGTGCGAACCGAGAGGCACATTCTCGAGATCACGCGGGAGGATTTGCTGGGCTACAACCGGAAGAAGAATTGCCAGGCGGGATGCGGCGTTTATTGCACCGCAGAGGCCTCACTGGCCGTGAGCCATCCGCTGCAATTCGTCGGCCGGGAAGTAGCGGGGATGCTGGCAAGTCGCGTGTCAAGGATGCGGCGCGGCGGGCCCGAGCGCATTCGTGATCTGACGGCCGCCAAGTAAGGCAAAGCTCCGTTTTTACGGAGCCCTCGCGGCCAGCGCTTTATTTGGCAGTCGTTGTCAGCAGGGTAACTGTTTGCGGGCAATTCAATGCGTCTTGTATCTGGTCGCTCCGATCGCTTTGAGGAAACGGTTGATCATCTGATTATCTTCAGGCGTAAGACTGAGCTCGCCGGTGAATCCGCGGTTAATCGTCGCGTCTTCGATAATCCGCAAGACGAGCATTTCGGCAATGCCGGCGCGACGATCGCGCTTGTTCCTGCTCTCCTCTGCCGCACGTTACCGGACGGAGTTGTGGGACAAGTTACCAGCGCTGTGGCTTTTTGGCACTCTTCGGTGTTCAGCGGTGACGGCACCATGCCCATGCCAGGCACCAGTATTCTTAGCGCGAAGCGACGACGTCCCAAGTGTCACCGAAAAATGCGATGGTTTGATTGTTGTTGTGTTGACGCCCGTTAGGAACATCGTGGAGCGATAAAGTCCGGTGCTGCCGAAGCACGCTCCGCATCATCGCCGATGCAGGCACAACATATCTCTTCACATCACGACGATTGAGACAGCCGCTGATCCAAATATCGTCCATGTAAAATGCTCCCTGCGGCGCTTGGGAATAATCCCAAAGCGATTCGTCAAAAAATCTCGGCTGAATCAAATAACTTCCGCATCCTGTGATCACCGCTGTGCGTCGCGGTTCGCGAAGCTCATTCGCGTAAATCATTTTGGCATCACGCCAATCCAAACTCGATGGCATCGCGGCACCACGAAAACAAAGTGCCGCCTCCGGCAATCGCTCGCTGTAATA
>OCZV010000452.1_pt1 | contig 14996 bp, 15 predicted proteins | sample 1539051 | NCBI WGS metagenome assembly OCZV01 (sample SAMEA3113581, study PRJEB22503) | soil metagenome
CACTCGGCGATGGGCTACAGTTAGGGCGAGATGCTCTACCGCCAGACCATAATGTTTCACTAACGGATGATCTTCCAGCGGCGGCGGCGATGAGGCTGAATTTAACGGGTCGAAAACGGTTCTTTCGTCTTTCGTACCTTCGATAAAGATCGTGACTATGGCCGCTGCGATCTCCCACCCACTACGCTGGATAGCCTCGTTAAGAAACTCGCGATAACTTTTTGCGGCCGGCAGCAGTTCGATACTTTCAAATCGGCGGAGATCCATGCCCAGTCCACGAGGATACTCAAGAAACAGCTCTGGATGCGGCCTCCCAGCGACCAAGCCGCCCGTTTCTTCTTCATAGAGATTCTCAGCCAGACTGCGGCGGACTTCTGGGATCGGGCAGCGTACGTATGCCCAACCCACCATCACCGGAAAATCACGAACATAGGTCGCGTATTCCTGCTCGAAATGAAGATGGAGCCGCTCCTTGGCGACCTTTCCGGAAGTAAAAGAAGGCCAGGCCCAGTGATCCTTGCCCTCCATTACAGCCAGCAGCTGTTCGCGGAAAGTTGCCCGATCCATAAGATCCTCTCTTCGATATCGACGGTAAGTAGAGACAGCAACCATTATGCCAGCCTAAATTGCCTTGATTTTACCAGTCTCACAGCCGGTAGCCACCACTGCATACCGGTGACCTGGCATGCCAACGCGACAAAATCGGGCAAAATTGCTTTGGCTGATTGAATAGCCCAGAGAAAACTTAGGACGCGGCGGTAACCTTGATACGCATGGTAACAAACTCTTCGGCAGCAGTTGGGTGTATCCCGATAGTGGCATCGAACTGAGTCTTGGTTGCACCACAATTCATGGCGACCGCCAACCCTTGAATAATTTCGCCTGCCTCCGGGCCCACCATGTGACAGCCTACGACCTTGTCCGTTGCCGGATCGACGATGATCTTCATCATGATCTTCTCATCACGACCTGTTAGAGTGTGTTTTAGAGGTCGAAAGGTGGTCTTGTAAACGTCGATACTTTTATATTGCTCGCGTGCCTGGGTTTCCGTGAGCCCAACCGTACCAAGGTTGGGCGTGCTGAAAACGGTAGAAGGCACATTCGTGTAGCTGGGTTTCATCGGATTGTTGTTGAACAGGGTTTCAGCAACTGCGCGGCCCTCAGCGATGGCAACGGGCGTCAGCATGATGCGATCCGTACAATCGCCGACAGCGTAGATGCTGTCGATATTGCTTTTGGAAAAGTCATCCACCACGACGGCGCCATTCATTGCCATTTCTACCTCAGCCCTCTCAAGACCAAGCGACCTGGTGTTCGGTATGCGGCCAGCCGCATACAGGATTTGGTCCGCTTCTAGAATGGCTCCTGCCGTGAGGGTCGCGCGCAAGCCCCTGCCGACTTTCTCTATCTTCTCGATATCCGTGTTAAACCTAAGGTCGACTCCTCTCTTGCGCATCTCTTCAGCCAAAGTCAGCCTACAATCGTCGTCAAATCCGCGGAGAAACAACGGGCCGTGGTAGAGTTGTGTCACCTCCACCCCCAGGCCCTGGAAAATCCCGGCGAACTCGACACCGATATAACCGCCTCCGACAATGATGACTTTGCCGGGCAACTTCGGGAGAAAAAAAAATTCGTTAGATGTGATTGCGTGCTCACAGCCGGGAATCCTCGGCACCACCGGCCAGCTGCCTACAGCCACGAGAATGTATTTAGCGGTGATTTTCTTTCCCTCGATGATGACGGTATGAGGATCGACGACCGCGGCGCGGCTGTCGATCATGGTCACTCCGGACTCCTGTAGCAACTTACGATAGACACTATTGAGTCGCGCGATTTCCTTATTCTTGTTCTGGATTAACTTGACCCAATCCACATGCCGTTCACCGACGGCCCAACCGAACCCGGCCGCGTTTTCGAAATCTTCACTGAAGTGGGAGGCATAGACGAGCAATTTTTTTGGGATACAACCGACGTTGACGCAGGTGCCACCCAGATAGCGCTCTTCCGCTATCGCCACTTTTGCGCCATAATCCGCAGCCACCCGGCTGGCGCGCACGCCGCCTGAGCCTGCGCCGATGGTGAAAAGGTCGTAATCGTAATTGGCCATGCTAAACTGCCTTTCCTCTTAGATATCGAATCATGATAAGAGGTAGCATCCGTTTACTCAAACGCCGATCCGCAACGGGTTCTTTTGACAGCGTGGCGGAATCAATCAAAAACGGCGCCGGCCCGTTCAGATTTTGCGCGCTTAATACAAAATGTCACACGCAACCGCTCAGACCGCTCCTGGAAGCCGACGATTCGTTCAAATTCTGAGCGCCCTACGGCACCGCAACTATCGCCTTTACTGGTTTGGGCAGCTCTCCTCTGTGCTCGCCCAGAATATGGAGGGCGTGGCGCAAAGCTGGCTGGTCTTGGAACTGACCAACTCGCCGCTCCTGCTCGGTCTCACAGGCCTGGCCTTTGCCGCTCCGACCATCACGCTGACTCTCCTCGGCGGCGTCGTTGCCGACCGCGCGGACCGAAGACGAATCATGATTCTTTCCCAAGTTGGTTCGGCTTCGATCCTTCTCATTCTTGCCACGCTCGTCGTCGCCCAGTGGATCGCATTGTGGCACGTCATGACGCTCGCGTTTCTATCGGGCTGCATCAGAGCTTTCGACCGGCCGAGCCGGATGGCTCTGTTGCCGCAGATGGTGCCCAGGGAAGATATCCCCAACGCGGTCGCCGTCGGGGGAACAATTTGGCAATTAAACCGGCTCGTGGGTCCCGCTGTGGCCGGCATGCTCATATATCTCGTCGGCATCGGCCCCACCTACTATTTTTGTTTCTTTGCATCGCTTAGCGCTGTCTGCTTATGGCTTGGCATTCGTTTTCAGCATGAACCGAGCGCGATCGCTGGCGGCGGCCTCTTGCAACACATGATGGACGGCCTAAACTTCATTCGGAAGAACGAGATTTACTATACTTTTATCAGCATGACTTTTTTTAATAGCGTTTTCGGCATGTCCTATCTGATTCTCATGCCGGTTTTTGCCCGCGACGTGCTTGATGTCGGGTCGCAAGGGTTCGGCTTTTTGCAAAGCGCCGGCGGCTTGGGAGCGCTCTGCGGAGTTCTCGCGGTCGCCTATTTTTCCCATTCCCATAGGAAAGGGTCGCAAGCCATCGCCGGCGCCATTACTTTCGGCATCCTACTCATTATATTTGCGCTTTCGAACTCGTATTCCCTCTCGCTGATACTGGCCTGTGGGCTCGGGATCGCAAGCCAGTTTTACATCACAACGATCAACGCGATCCTGCAGGTCAACCTGCCGGATCGATTGCGCGGACGAGTGATGGGCATCTACGGCCTTACCTGGGAGCTCATGCCGGTTGGCGGATTGATGGCCGGAGCTATCGCCGAATACGCCGGGGCGCCGATGGCCGTGGTGGTTGGCGGCGCATTCGTTGCGGCCACGGCTTTGGGCATTGCTGTATTCTTGCCGAACATGCGCCGCTTGGAACAGTAAGCGCTGCTGTGTTAAGGAGAAGCCGCCACAGGTAGCTTGCATGGCCGAGAAGCAGGCGAAAAAAAAGTCCGGAGCACCGCGGAAACGGCGCAAGCTAGCCGGGAAGTCCGCTGGTCTCGCGCCGAAAGACCTATCAACCGGCTCTCCACCGAGTCCTGTTGATGAGCTTCAAACAGCCATAGAGCACGACGGCGGCAAAGTTCTTGCTTCTTTCCGAGAGCCCTACGGCGGTCGGTGGTTAGTTATGGCGGTGCTTCCGATCGAGCACGTCGAACCTACACCGTACCAACGAAATCTCTCCGACACTCATGTCCGCAAACTCGAATCCGTCATTGCCAAGCTCGGGCGATTTCTCGACCCGATCATCGTCGTCCGGAAAGAAACCCAAGACAGCGAGACGCGCTATTGGACTCCGAACGGCAATCACCGCTTGTCCGCCATGCGCACGTTGGGCGCCAAGAGCATCATTGGAATTGTCGTACCGGAGACTTCCGCGGCCTATCAGATCCTCGCGCTGAACACGGAAAAGGCTCACAATCTTCGCGAGCGCGCGCTGGAAGTCATCAAAATGTACCAAGAGCTGGCGACGCTGGACGATGGAACGGAAGAAAGCTATGCTCTCGAATTCGAAGAAGCCGCACTTATTACGCTCGGCCTCTGCTATCTCGAGCGCCCACGCTTCAGCGGCGGAGCTTACCATCCGATTCTCCGACGGGCCGACGAATTTTTGAAAAAGCCGCTGCGGGCGGCTTTAGAAATCCGCCAAGAACGAGCAAAGGCCGTCATGGAACTCGATGACCTCGTCGTCGAGAAAGTCGAAGCGCTCAAATCCAAAGGTCTCACCAGCCCTTATCTGAAAAGCTTCGTCGTTGCGCGCATCAATCCGATCCGCTTCCGGCCCAAAGACGCCGCGCCTTTGAGTTTCGACGAAGTCTTGGATCGGATGACGAAAGCCGCCGCAAAGCTGAACGTGGAAAAGGTCAAGATCGAAGATTTGGCTCGCTCTGGTGGAGCACCGGAAGAGTGACAAAGCTTCCATAGGGCCGGGTTCGTCTTTTCCAATTGAGAGCGGTATTTCCGTTTCCTTGTCTACATATTGACAGCGACCAGTGATTCTCTTTATGCCTGAACAAGGCAAACAAACTCATTGAGGTGACGCTAAGGCTAACCGATACGTCGATTGCGATGGTCACGTAATGGAGCGGATTGACGAAATAAATGAATATGTCGGGGACCCGTTCAGAACCGCCGGACATATCCATCCGAGACGGTCGCTGTCGAGTCTGGACCGATTTCACACTCCACGACTTGAAGAGCGAAAGCCCGGAACATTCGACCCCACCGTCGGGCCAGAAAAATGGGTTCAATTTCTCGAAAAGACCGGGCTTGAATATTCGGTGCTCTACCCTACCGAAGGATTGGCTTACGGACAGGTCGTGTTTCCGGCCTGGGCGACTGCCTATGCCAAGGCCTACAATGAATGACCGTCTGGAGAGAGAGTTGGAGTATGGCGGCCTTCGCATCAAAAGGAGGCCCGCGGAATATTTCAGAAGCGACAATGTTTTCGTCGGCTGCGAGGGAAATGAAAAAGCCCTCGCTTATGCCATCGAGAGAGTCGGGCCGCAGCCCTTCATGTTCGCTTCCGACTTTCCCCACGAGATCACGCTAGACAACTGCAGGGAAGAAATCGATGAAATTCTAGAGCGGTCGGATTTGAAGGACGAACATAAAGCGGTGATCTTAGGTGACAATGCGCGGCGGTTTTACAAGATCTAGCGAGTTAATCACGATTCAGTGGGGGTCGGTTCTCGATTGCGAATCCTTTTTTCATAAGACCTTCTCTCCTTGGAGATAGTGTCGGAGACCACCAGGTTTGTCATCCGGAGCGAACGCGAGGGATCTTAGATTTCTCGCTCTGCGCTCGAAATGACACGGAAAGGCAACAGATAAGTTAAATCCAACTGTGCTTGTTCGAATTAGCTATTGCGACAGCATCTCGGAGCAGTTAGTTAATCTTGCGAGGATCACGTAATGTCCGGTTGGAAAGCACGCATCGGCTATCTTTCACCATCGGTTTTCGAAACGCCGTCAGATTGGGATTTGATCTTGCCGGAAGGCTTCACCATTGTAGCTTCCGGACTGAATGTACAGGCTCACACGACGGAAGAGTTCAACAAAGCCATCGATGCATTGGAAGCGGGACTTGGCATCTTCAAGGCCGAGGAATGCGACACCATCCTTCTCGGCGGCATTACACTCGGCACTCTAAGAGGCTATCAGGCGGAACAGGAAGTCGTCGCAAAACTATCCCAGCGACTTGGCCTGCCGATCAGTACCGGCATGAGTGCCAGCGTCGAGGCGCTTAAGCACCTCCGCGCCAAAACCGTCGTCATCGCCACAGCCTACAAGGCGACCATCAATGAGGCGGTGAAACGCTACTACGAGTCGGCCGGGCTTCAGGTTCTCGGTATTCAAGGACTGGAGGTCTCCAGGCCTGTCGACCAAGCGAAGCTGCCGGACTATGCATCGTACCGAGTTGCCCGGCACGTATACCGGCAGCATCCAAAAGTCGATTCTATCCTTATCCAGGGGCGCTGGCGCTCTGTTGCATGTGTGGAAGAGCTGGAACGTGACGCCGACCGCGCCGTCGTCTCGAGCACCGCAGCGTCGCTTTGGTGGGTGTTGCAACAACTAGGAATGAAAATCCCTATTGAGGGTTACGGACAACTTCTCCGTTAGCCTGACCCAGAGAATCCGTTTGAAGCAAAAAAAGCGGGCATCCCCACCTAGGAAGGATGCCCGCTTCTGACGCTATCGCGTCATTCGAAGTTTCTTTAGAATTTTTGCGTCTAACGCCCGCCTCCCGCACTACGCTCAATTGAATCGAATCAGTTTCTCATCCGCTAATTCCGAGTCTGTTCTGAGGAAACCCTGCCTTATGATTTACCCGTCTGACGGGTTCGCACCTTCTGGCGCTCCAAGTAGAGGGTTTGATTCACCCAGCTCGATGCTGAACGAAAAATCTGATCGAACTGCTGGCGCCCGCGGTGAGCGGGCTTTTTGAGCCCGGTGGACTAAACTCCTCTGTCATGTCTCACCTCCATCTTTTTCCAAGGAGCAATCGACGGGCGCGCTCCGTCCTTGCTCCGCCTGTCCCAAACCGAAGGTTTAGGACACAATTATTTCCTAACGCTTTATGAGGCTCATGTCAAGATTGTGCGCGGTTAATTTGTTGTTCAAATTCAACCCGGCGATCATTGGTGGCCGGCCAATTCCGCCGCCGTGAATGGGCCCACGCCCATGATCTGATGAACTTCCCATTCGAAGAGATCAAAGGCGCAGAATCCTGCCGCCGTGTACGGGTCGCTTGATGCGATTTTTTCGGCCTCGTCTCTCGAACCGGCCCGGATGATGTAGACGCCAAACTTTCGATCGTGGGTAGGTCCAGAGAAGAGGATGTTTCCCGATTCGTGCCGCTGCTTCATCCAACTGAGATGCTGATCCAGACCGACCGTCCATTCTTCACGCGGCTTTACGGGTCGCCGAAGAACCAAGTACCACATCGTTACCTCCTGTGCTTTCGTTGTTTTTGATTCCCGATTTTAAGTTTTAAGTTGAATCCTAAAACGCGAGACCTGAAAATGAAAATTTCCGTTATCCCCACGGATATGCTCGATGCTTTCAGCTGTCAACAGCGTGTTAAAATGGTCTTTTGCATGCTTTCGCCTCTCCGGCTTCCAGGAAATCATCACTACGCCGCCCACAACCACACCGTTCGTAGCACGATTATCGGGCCAGCCTTCTCGTGCAGAATAACGACGGCGATCAATGCGCTCCAAAGCGGATAGGTGTTCCTCAGCGGCTGGCTACGCGAAGCGCCGATCCTGTGCAATCCTATGAAGGTCAATAGGCTCGTCGCGCTCTGAAGTATTCCCAAAATAACGAACACAACCATAGCGAGGCTCGCGAATTCTGGGATGCCCCCAGTGAGGAATACCGCTGTCCATAGAGTGACCGTGCGGGCCAACAGCGACACGATCGTCGCTGCGAGCGCGCGTTGAATATTGGAGGCCAAGCCAGCCGTAAAACGGTAAACAGAGCTTATGAGATGGCGGCGAGGAGGGCTATCGCTTCAGACGTCATGGAAAGTTGCTTCAAGATCATTTACAGGAGCCGGGTAAATCAGTCAAAGCGGCCGAGCCGAACCCTCTTAACTCCAAGCGGCATTTTCGTATATAATAGCCGGCATTTGTGCCTAGGATCTGAAGAAGGAGAAACCATGCGTCGAATCTTTGTCGAGTTGTTGTTCATCTGTTTAGTTTCTTTTCAGTCAACGTTGCTCTATGCCCAGGATGGAATCCGAGATCTGGTCGTAAAAATCCATGCGGTTCATCACACGCCCGATGTACTCCGCCCCTGGACAAAAAACAGTCCCCAGCAGGTCAAGGGTTCCGGGGTCGTGATCGAGGGCAAGCGTATTTTAACCAACGCGCATGTCGTGAGGTACGCAAGCCAACTCTACGTGCAACCCAACCAATCCGCGCGTCGAATCCCCGCGCGCGTAGAAGCAATAACTCCATCGATGGATCTTGCCGTCTTGAAACTCGACGATGAATCTTTTTTTGATAAGCGGGCAACGCTTCCCTTGGCTAATGAGCTGCCGCGCGTTAAGGACATCGTAAACGTCTACGGATACCCTACTGGCGGCACGGAGCTCTCGGTAACGCAAGGAATCGTTTCACGGATCGAATTCACCGACTATTACTATCAAACCAGCGGCTTGCGGATTCAGGTCGACGCCGCTCTCAATTTCGGCAACAGCGGCGGTCCGGCGGTTACCGAGGGGAAGCTTATCGGTCTCGTCTTTAGTCTCATTCAGAATGCGCAAAACATCGGATATCTCATTCCGGTTGAAGAGATCCGGCTGTTCTTGGCCGATATTGGAGACGGCGCTTATGACGGAAAGCCCCAGATGCTCGATTTGATCCAAACAGTTGAGAACGAGGCGCTTCGAACGAAGCTCGGACTGCCGAGAGACTTGAATGGCGTAATGGTCTCTGAGCCGTATCGTGATAACCTGGAATACCCTTTAAAAGAGTGGGATGTCATCACTCAGATCGGAGATACTCCGATCGATAGCGATGGAAAAGTCGCGGTCCGTTACGATCTTCGCCTTTCGGCTTCATACCTCGTGCAGAAGTTTGCTAAAAATGGCAGCTTGCCACTCACCGTGTTCCGGGACGGGCGCCTGATGCATGTTGACTTGCCGGTCGCCCCGCAACGGGAAATGGTCATTCCCTATCTAATGAATGCCAGTCCGAGGTACTTTATTCTGGGCCCCGTGGTCTTTTCGCAGGCTACCCAGGACTATCTCGAACGACTGGGCAACCAACGGCCGAAATCGCTCGGGGGACGGTCGAGCCCACTGATTAACCGTCGTTACGACAGGCCCTCATTCGCAGGGGAAGAACTCGTGGTAGTGACATCGCCTCTCTTCCCGCACAAGATTACCAATGGCTATGACGATGCTAATCGGGCCGTGTTAAGTGATGTGAACGGCATACAAGTAAAGAACCTCCGCCAGCTGGTCGAAATCGTACGTGACATCCAAGACCGCCAGATCACGTTTAAATTCGCCAACTCGGGCGTATTGACGCATGAGACGATGACCTTCAATCGGGATGAGCTGTTGGAAGCGACTGCAAAAATTCTCGAAGAGAACGGCATTCGCTATCCTTACTCGCCAGACCTAGGGTCGGTGTGGGATAAGTCGGTCGTTTCGGTGAGCAAACCAGGCCAGGCTACCACTCAGTAGGTCAGAGAAAGAACAAGCAATCTGAACTTCGCATCTCGTCTTACCGCGCGCATAGTCGGTCAAGCGAAGCGGATGAAAACTTTCCGCTGTTTATTGGTTCTGGTTGCAATCGCTTGTGGACCAACTGCAAATCAGCTCGCTAGCAGTGTTCCGGACGATCTCAAAATCGACGTCGTCGCCCGTCACTTAAACACACCGTGGGCCATCGACTTCGCGCCAGATGGGCGCATTTTCATCACCGAGCGACCCGGTCGCATCCGGATTATCGAACGAGGACAACTGCAAGCGGAAACTTGGGCAGGAGTGGACGTCGCCGCGGTCGGCGAGGCGGGTCTCATGGGGCTGGCCCTGCATCCGCAGTTTGATAAGAATCGTTACGTTTACCTCGCTTATACCTACCGAGCTGCTGACGGCAAACTGCAAAATCGCCTCGTCCGGTTTCGCGAAGATCCGAAAAGCCGCAAAGGCCTGGTCGATCAAGTCCTTATTGATGGCGTTGCCGGCGCCAACAACCACGATGGCGGACGGCTAAAGTTCGGACCAGACGGGAAGCTATATTGGACGACGGGGGATGCCCAGACCACGAAGCTAGCGCAGAATCTCTCGTCATTGAATGGCAAGATACTCCGAATCAATGCAGATGGCTCGATTCCAACTGACAATCCTTTTCCCAATTCGTATGTCTACTCTTACGGCCATCGCAATCCTCAAGGCCTCGCCTGGCAGGCGGGAACCAAGGGACTCTATTCAACCGAGCACGGCCCAAGCGGATTCCAGGGCTGCTGCCGTGACGAAATCAACTATATCGAGGCCGGCAAGAACTACGGCTGGCCGGCAATTCGTGGCGACGACGCGCGAGAAGGAATGGTGTCCCCGGTGGTTCACGCCGGCACCAGCGAAACCTGGGCGCCAGCGGGGGCAACATTTGTCACCCGTGGACCGTGGTCCGGTTCGCTACTTTTTACTGGATTACGCGGCCAGACTCTTTATCGCGCGACACTCGACCCGAACAATCCACGCAAAGTGACGCAGTTCGAGCGTTTACTTTACCGGCAGTTCGGCCGCCTGCGGGACATCGTTGAAGGCCCGGACGGGAGCCTGTATCTGCTCACGAGCAATCGTGACGGCCGCGGTAGTCCCAAGGATGATGATGATCGGCTGATACGGCTGAGTTTTAAGTAGCCGTGAGATCATAAGGACATGACACGTTGGCTCCCAACTGAGGACCCGGATTTTAGGAACCTGATAACGAGGTATTGGGCCCGTTGCACACCGTTTGTCGTCGGTCTTCTGGGAACGGCCATTGGAATTCTAGTCGCCTTTGAAAATCCTAGTATGTTAAGGGCCGTCTTGTGGGGATTCGGACTAGGTCTTCTGCTTTGGGTCGCAATATTCGTTCAGGGTCGCAATATTCGTTCAGTACTGGTTCTCAAAGAGACGGTAGACCTCGCCTAGCACATTGATACCGAACAATCGCTGATATAAGATTGCCGAGTCCTAGGAAATCTTTCATTCATCGAGACAGCCATGCGCAAAAGAATTTTTCAATGGCTCGGGAGAGAGTTTATTTCGTTATCTGCTGAAGGCAGACCTGCAAAATCAGCCGCAGACGAAGCGCGTGATATCTTCAAACGCTTCGACGACGAGCTTAAAGCGATGGGACTTTCCCTCGATCACACCGTCCGAACGCGCCTGTGGGGGCGAGACAGAGAAAGCCGCGATCAGGGCAGTGCCGAGCGAGTGAAGATTCTTTCCGGCAAGGCTAGATCCGCAAGCTCTAGTTTCATCTCACCCGTTCGTTTCGACTCCGACGCGAGCGTTGCTGTCGATTTGTGGGCCATGCGGCCAACCATCCAGGAACGTCAGAAGATTCTAAAGGAATACGATCCCCCGATCACGCCATTGCGTTATCTTACTTATGACTCCGTGGTGTTTCTTTCCGGAGTCACTGCCGTATTGCCCACGCTCGAAGACCAGATGGCTGATATCTTGCCGCGCATCGAAGGTTCTCTGAAAGACGCTGGGGGTTCGTGGAGTCACGCAGTCAAAGTTTCTTTTCTTCTTCATCGCAGCCAATCGTTCGAGAAGCTAAAAGAATCATTCCAAAGGCACGTCAAGGCGAAGGTTTCAGACATGGACTACTTTCACGTTGACGGCTACTCTTCCGAAGGCAAACTCATCGAAATCGAGGTCACGGCCACCTTATGAGCGATACTATCAGCGAAAAATTCAAAGTCGTCGTCTTAGACGATTTCGAGAACTTAGCCACCAGCGTGCCGGCATGCGAAAAACTCAAAGCGCGCGCTCAGGTCACGATATTACAAGAACGGCTCGATACGCCGGAGAAGCTTCGACGAAGGCTCGGCGATGCCGATTGCATTTTGCTGATGCGCGAGCGCACTTACCTCCAAGAGAAAGAGATTAGCGTCCTACCGAATCTGAAGTTTATCTCTCAGACGGGTCGGACCAGTAGGCACCTCGATCTCGCTTCCGCAACGCGCCGCGGCATCGCTGTGGCAGGTACGCCAACGGACACCGGCACATCGACTAAGGAACTGACCGTCGGGCTGATTTTGTCCCTCATGAGAAAAATCCCGCAGGTCAACCAGCGCATGCGCGAGGAGGCTTGGCCACCGATTACAGGCCAACTGCTCGAAGGAAAAACCGTCGGTGTGCTCGGTTTCGGCAGAATCGGCAAAGAGGTTGCGCGCATCATGACAGCATTCAATACCCGAGTTCTCGCCTATTCCCGCACTCTGACCACCGAAGACGCCGCACAAGCCGGCGCCGAGTGCGTCACCATCGAAACTTTATTGAGGGAATCAGACGTTGTAACCATCCACATTCCGCTCAATTCAAACACCCGCGGAATGATCGGCGAAAAAGAACTGGGGATGATGAAACGGGGCGCAATGTTGGTAAATACGGCGCGTGGCGCAATCGTATCCGAAACAGCGATGATCAAGGCCCTTGAAAGCGGCCAATTCGGTGGAGTCGGGTTGGATGTTTTCGACACCGAGCCACTACCAATGGAGCACCCCCTGCGCCGCTATGACAATGTGATTTTGCTCTCCCATAGAGGCTACGCTACTGTCGAAGTGCTTCGAGAGCGCTATGAACAAGCGATGGAAAATATCCTGGCTTTCATGGATGGCAAACCGCTCAAACTATTGAACCCGGAAGTACAAGGCGGAAACAAGACTTAAGACAATCGCGAACCCAGGATCCGAAGGAGAAGCGTCATGAGCTACCAGAATATCGTTAGCGAGCGAATCGATAAAACCGCTCTAATCACTTTGAATCGCCCTGAAAAGCTCAATGCGATGAGTTACGAGCTGGCGTGTGATCTCGACCAAGAACTGACGGAGATTGAGAACGATGATGGCGTGCGTGTGGTCATTCTAACGGGTGCAGGACCGCGCGCGTTCTCCAGCGGCGGAGACATAATTCAAATGGTCGGCATGACCACCGAGGATCTAGCAGCACGTTCGGAGTCTCGCAGTCGGATCAACTGGCATATTGCGACGTTTGCCAAACCGATTCTCGGCGCGATTAATGGCTTGGCCTATGGCGCTGGAGCCATGCTAAGCTCGATGCTCGACATTCGCATCGGTTGTGAACTTACAGAATTCCGCTTCTTAGCGGCCAGATACGGTCGCGTGAACTCCACCTGGTCCTTGCCCCTTGTCGTTGGCATGGCGAAGGCGAAAGAACTGTTGTACACGGGACGCACGGTGGAAGCGGATGAGGCGGAACGAATCGGTCTTCTGAATCAAGTGGTACCGTCGGCTCGATTGCGCGATACGGCGATTGAGATGGCCCAACTGATTTGCGAAAACGACCCGCGCATGGTGCAGGGCATTAAACGGCTACTCCATGAAGACATCGGTCGGCCTTGGCGCGAACGCTACGACAGCGAACAGAACGCCCGGAAGACTTCGCTGAAGTCCAATCACCCGCGCGAAGGGTTCAAAGAGTTTCTCGATCGAAAGGGAATCAAAGCGTAAGCAAGTTTTCAGAGGTGTTGAGAATCCGGTTCCAGAGTCCCACGGCTTCAGGCCACCACAGGCAGTTCCTGCCGCCCTCTCACGTGCGCGTGTAGTTGGACACTTCGATCAGATTCATATCGGGGTCACGAAAATAGACGGACATCATCGGGCCTCTCGCTCCATTTCTTTCCACTGGGCCACCGATCAGCTTCACACCGCAACTATTCAGGTGAGCGATCACAGCGGTAAGGGACATAGAAGTAATAAAACAAACATCGGCTGAACCGGATGTCGGCTTTTCGGCCCTCAAAGTGCTCTCGCGTCCAAGTTGTTGCAAATTGATCTTCTGTGAGCCAAAGGACAGAGCTTTCCTACCCTCGCCAAACATAACGATCTCCATCCCCAGCACCTGCGAATAGAACCCACAGGTCGCGTCAATGTCTCTAACCGTCAAAACGACGTGGTCAATGGCGTCGATCTTCATTAGTTCCCTCCGGAAAAGTGACCCGTTCAACATACTATCATCCCAATCCATTAACCACTCCGCGTATGATAGGCTGAGCCGTTTGACGAATCATCTTGGGCGAACGGGCTCGGCACCGGCCGTTCGATACGCATCGATTGGCAGATTCAGACACATGGAGAGAAAGGCAGCCCGCTGACACATGCGATTAGAAATGCGGCGGACTGGTTGCTAGGCTAACCTGCTCTATGGTCCTTGTGTTGATTGTGATTGAATCTACGGCAGCGGCTTGCCATTATTACATTCTGTTCGCCAACTGGCCGATTATTGCTGCAGCATGCGAAAGCGTCAATCACCACTGCTCGCCCCTGAAGATCTCGCTACGACTTCATCAGTCACGCTTAAACATTATAACCAATATGCCGACCGTTTTTGGGAAGGCACGAAAGATCACGACGTCAGTCAAAATCGCAACGCGCTGCTTGAGCATATGTGCGGCAAAGGCTCCTATCGCATTTTGGACTTTGGCTGTGGTCCCGGACGCGACTTGAAAGCCTTCACAGACTTAGGGCATGAAGGGGTTGGACTCGAAGGAGCGGAACGCTTTGTTGAATTCGCACGAAATTACAGCGGCTGTGAAGTTTGGCATCAGGACTTCCTTCGTCTTAGACTGCCTGCAGAATACTTCGACGGCGTTTTTGCCAACGCGGCGCTTTTTCACATACCGAGCCAGGAAGTTCGCCGCGTGTTGAAGGAGCTTTATGCGACACTGAAGCCGAATGGCGTGCTCTTTAGCTCCAATCCGCGGGGCGAGAACGAGGAAGGTTGGAGCGGCGAGCGCTATGGTGTCTACTACAATTGGGAACGCTGGCGTGAATTAGTGACGGCGGTCGGGTTTGTAGAAATCACTCATTACTACCGCCCGCCCGGTTTGCCGCGAGATCAGCAGCCGTGGTTGGCGTCGTTGTGGCGCAAGGCGCCCGGCTGAGATCAGGCGATCATCAAATGGTCAGCCGCAATTGACAGGCCTGCGGACGATCGAATAAGGTGAAGATATCATAAACAGAATGCGAGAAATTCGTTAATCCCAAAGGAGGAACCGAATATGGCTGCAGGTAACGGCGCCGGTATCGACGGTCTGATTATTTCATCGGATTCCCACGTTATGGAGCCGGTGGATCTTTGGAAAAAGGGAGTGCCGGAGCAATACCGCGAGGCTG
>OCZV010000453.1_pt1 | contig 14973 bp, 16 predicted proteins | sample 1539051 | NCBI WGS metagenome assembly OCZV01 (sample SAMEA3113581, study PRJEB22503) | soil metagenome
TGGACGCGAACACGCTGGCCGAGATCGACCAGTTCTACATCGCTGAGGCCAGCGACCCCGCCCACGCCGTGGGTTCCGGGGACGTCGACGTCCACGAGGTGGCCACCGGCCGAGGGTCGGATGCCGACCTGGCGTACTTCGCCCACTACTCGGGCGGGATCCGGGTGGCTCGGTTCGACGCCACCGGCATCACCGAGGTCGGCCGGCTCATCGACCAGGGCGGCAACGACTTCTGGGGCGTCCAGCTGACCGACAAGTTCGTGGACGGTAACCGGGTCGTGGCCTACAGCGACCGCGACTACGGGATCTACCTGGCCACATACACGGGTCCGTAGCCCGGCCGCCGTTTCGGTGGGGGGCCCCGGTCGGTCGGGGCCCCCCACTCTCTTCGGCTACTCGGTCAGGCCGCCACGATCTGGATTGTCCGGAGGTCGAACGAGGAGATGATGTCGCCCCCTTCCTCGATCGAGGCCACGGCCGAGGCTTCGGCGCTTCCGACCTGGAAGGATCCATCGGGCGAGGCCACCCTGACCGAAACCGTGTGTGGCAGGGCGTCGCACGGCGTCGGCCCGAACGTCCCGGTGCCGACGATCCGGCCGTCGTAGATCCTGACGTTGCCGCCCCGTCCGACCGCGCTCATCGGGCAGGTCACGGTGACATCGATCAGCAGCGAACCGTCGCCCTGGAGCGATGCGGTGTCGTCGAGGATCGCAGACACGCTCGGCCGGACCCGGAGGGAGGCGGAATCCTGAGCGCGCTTGTTGGGACCCTGTCCAACCACGAGCACCACGCTGGCCTCGGCCGGACCGGTCTGGAACGCGGCGCCGCTGGCGGGCACCGTCACCCCAACCCCGTAGGGGATCCGGCCGCAGGTGGGGGTAAAGGAGCCAGTGCTCGTGACGCCTCCCTGCGTGACGGTGGCGGAGGCCTCGACGATGGTCCACTGGCGGTCGCACGTCGTCTCGATGTGGAAGGACATGGACCGCCCGTCCGGAGTGATCGAGGCCTGATCCGAGAGGATCACCACCCTCAGGGGGGTCCGGTGCGCCTGGGCCACCGGCTGGCCCCCGGCAAGAAGAAGGCCGATGAGGGCGGCCAGGACGAGCCAGCGGATGCGAACGGTGTTCCTTCCCACGGCGACCACCTCCTGTGGCGAGCCCGCCTTCGGATCGACCGGATCCACGCCCTGTACTACCGGCCGACGGCGCCGAGGGATTGCGCTGACGGGCATCCGGCTACCCGGAGGGCAGTCGGGCCTCCAGGGGGTCGCCACCGTCGCGGGGGATGAGCACGATGGCGGTGACCCGTCCGAGGCCCGACGGGAGGACCAGGCCGCCCCCTCCGCCTGCATCGATGGTCAGCACGCCGGCAGGGTGCCGAGCCCCGGTCGCGTCGACGACCTCGACGTCAAACGTCCCGACCGAGGTTTCGTCGTCGATGATCGCGAAGATCCACGATGGACGGCCCAGGTACACCGCCATGTGGCCGACCCGAGTCCCGTCGGGCCGCCGGAGCACCTCGACCCCCAGGTACTTCCCGTCGGCTCGCTGGAGCGCGGTTGTGAGTAGGTCGGCGGCCTGCCGGTCGGAGCGGGTCGCCACCCAGACCGTTCCTACGCCGGCGGCGGCCGCGATCGACGCCGCCACGGAGAGCGACAGGATCCGACGCCACCGCGGAGCCCTCACGACCGGGCGAGCCACGCGAGCCAGGCGAGCCAGGGTCCGGGACTCGAACCCGGCGGACGGCTCCCGCTCCGGAGCGAGCAACAGGATCTCGTCCTTCGCGTCGGCCAGACCACCCACCAGCGCCCGGCACTCCCGGCATGTCTCCAAGTGGCCCAAGGCCCGGCCTCGTTCCTCGCCGGCGGCCACGTCCAGGGCGAGCTCGGCGACCAGCTCTCGCGTCTCGCCGTGGTTATCGGTCATTGCTCACCTCGAAGGCCTCCCGCAGCTTCAGAAGCCCCGTCCTGATCCGGGTCTTGGCCGTCCCGAGAGGGATCCGCTCGATCTCGCCGATCTCCCGAGCGGTCCTCCCGAAGAACGCCGACATGAGGACAGCCCGTCGCTGCTCCTCGGGGAGCCGTACCAACGCCTGTCGGACACGCTCCGAATCGTCGGCCAGGACTCCCTGTGTCTCGGGCTCGGTGCGGCTGTCGGCCCGGAGGTCGATCAGCACGCTCGGATCCACTGGTTCCTGCCGGCGAAGCCGCAGGGCGTCCAGGGCGACGTTCCGGGTGATGGCCAGGAGCCAGGTGATCACCCGGCCTCGGGCGGCGTCGAACGTGGCCGCATGCCGCCAGGCCCGCAAGAAGGTCTCCTGCGCCACTTCTTCCGCCAGGTTCGGATCTCCCAGGATCGTCACGGCGAGGCCGAACACCCGGCCCTGGAACCGGCGCACGAACGCGGCCGAGCTGTCCGGATCGCTCGAGGCCAGGCCCGCGAGCAGGGACTCATCGGAGAGTGACCTCACCGCAACACATACGGCTCAGGTCCTCGGATGGATTGCCCTCATGGATCTCTCATGGTCCGTCCGGCATCGTGGGCGCATCGAAGAGAGGAGGCCAGACATGGACGGACGTCTTCGCGGAGCGACCCGCTTCGGACTTGTGGGGCTGGCGATCATGCTCGCCACGGTGGGGTCGGCTGAGGGAGCGTCGCGATCCGCGGCCAGGCCGATCCGCCTGAGCGACGCCACGATGATCGTCGAGATCAACGCGACGGACGGCGACGCCGGGCTGCAGGTGTTCCTCGACGGTGAGCCGTGGCGACGGATGACGCTCACGGCCCCGAACGGCCGTCAGATCCTGGCGGTCAACACGAAGACCCGGCTCCGGAACCACGGCCTGACCGAGCTCTTCTCGGAGAGCAGCGAGCCGTCGTTCAAGGAGCTGCCGCTGGGCAGGTTCAAGCGGCTCTTCCCTGAGGGGCGGTACACGTTCCGTGGCGTCACCATCGAGGGCGATGCGCTGGTGGGCGGGGCCAGGCTGAGCCACGACTTCCCCGACGGCCCCCGGATCGTGGCGCCTGCGGACGGCTCGACGGTGCCTGCCGGCGCCGTGCTTGCCGACTGGGACCCCGCTCCCGAGCCGACCGGGATCAACGTGGTGGGGTACCGGGCCATCGTGGAGCGTGAGGTACCGCTTCGGGTGTTCAGCGTGGACCTCCCGGCCTCGGTGACGAGCGTGACGGTCCCCGCCGAGTTCATCGAGCCCGGGACCGAGTACAAGCTCGAGGTCCAGGCCATCGAGGCCAGCGGGAACCAGACGCTGACCGAAGTCTCGTTCCGGGTGGCCTGAGGGTCGTCCCCGGCCCTCAGGGCGCGCAGGGGGGCGAACCGTCCCCGAGCGGGTCGGCCGAGACGTGCCAGTGGTCGTGATGTTGGTTCGCGCTCGGCGACAGCGCCCTGAACCCCTGGGAGGCCTTCGTCCAGATCCTCCCCCGGCCGATCACCTCGGCGATGGGGAGCCTCGACGTGTTCTCGTTGAACCACCGTTGGGCCTCGGCGGCGGCCACGCCGCCGTCCGAGAAGTCCTCGGCGTTGCCCCAGGCGTGCTGGGACCAAGACGACGAGCCGGCGATCGGCCGGCAGTTGAAGATCCCCCACGACTCGTGGTCGGGAAACCGCTCGAAGTAGGCCAGGTGGATCTCCTTGAGCGGATCCGTCCCGGCGGAGGGCGAGGCCACCGGCGGGGCCACCTCGACCTTGCGGACCACGAACACGGCCCCGGGCGTACCGACGGGGCGGAGCTGCCACGCGCCGCCGACGTCACCTCGGACGGTCAGGTCTGCCAGCCGAGCCAGCGAGGTCTCGCGGTCGCGAGCCCCGGACCAGTCGCTGTCCCCGCGCCGCCGGATCTGCCAGGCGCCGGTGTAGCCCGACAGGATCTCTTCGATCCGCCGAAGCATCACGTCCACCTCGAGCGGCCGCTTCTTGGCCACGCGTCCGCCGGGGCTGCCCACTCGATACTGCTCGGCGCTCATGTGGTGACCCACGGTACTGAAGCGTCGCCGGTCGGACCATCGGGCGAACGACCGAGCCGGCACACCGTCAGCGCCAGGCGACGGAGACCACGGCCACCGGCCGGGCGAACCCCTTCAGCGTGACCTCGCGAGGCCCGGAGGCCGCGACGCCGTCGGCGGCGTCCACGGTCTCGCGGCTGGCCAGGATCTCGCCGCCCTCGGCCAGCGCGGCGATGCGGGCCGCCTTGTGCACTTCGCCGCCACCGTAGTCCACGCCCCGGCGGGTGGCCTCGCCGTGGTGGACGCCGATCCGGACCTGGAGGGCGAAGCCGTGCTCGCGGCGGTGCTCGACCAGAGCCCGCTGGACGGCGATGGCGGCCCCGATGGCCGAGCCCGGGTCGGGGAACGCCACGAAGAAGCCGTCCCCCGTAGGGTGGCCCACCTCGCCTCCGTGCGACGCGAACAGTGACCGCAGCGTGGCGTCGTGCCACCTGAGGAGATCCTCCCAGGCCTCGTCGCCGATCACCTCGACCAGGTCTGTCGACCGGACGATGTCGGTGAACATGAACGTCCGGCCGACTCGCTCGGTCGGCCCGGCCGCAGTGGTCAACTCCCCGAGGAGCGAGGCGGCGCGCTGCGCGGCGGGGCGCGCCCCGAGCCGTTCGAACGAGTCGCGTGCGGCCTTGGCCTCCATCCGGGCCGCGTCCTCGTCGCCGAGCGTGCGGTGGGCCCGAGCGAGCTGGAGCCCGAGCTCGGCTACCTCGTAGGGCGCCTCGATCTGCCGCCACGCCCGTTGGGCCCGCCGCAGGTCGGCAAGCGCCCCCTCCGGATCGCCCTGGGCCAACCGGACCGTCCCTCGGGCGCCGGCGGCGATGGCATCCAGGGCGGGCGAGTTGTACCCGGCCACGAGTTCGTCGAGCTCGTCCGTCGCCACGTTGGCGGTGTCGAGATCGTCGGCGGCCACGGCGATCTCGACCTGCGCCGCTCGGAGGCGGACCTGGAGGCAGCGGTTCCCGGCAGCGTCGGCCAACGCCTGACGGATGCCCGCGGCGGCGGACGCTCCGTTCCCCTGGGCCAGCAGCAGGAGCGACAGTCCCGGCTGTGGGGCGAAGCCGAACTCATGGGCTCGCCGGTAGGCCTCTTCGGCCTCCTCCAGGTCCCCCATCCGGCGCCGGACCTCTGCGATCTCGTAGTTGGCCGGGCCCAGGCCGGAGAAGAAGTTGAAGCGGGGGAGCTCCTCGCACGCCAGCCTGGCCTCCGCCTCGGCGCGCTCGAACGAGCCGCGGAGCCGCATCAGCTCGGCCTGATGGATCCGGCACACGCCCGGGAAGGCGGGAACCGACTGCCGTTCGCACCACCGCAGCGTGGCGTTGGTCCACTCCGCGGCCCGGCCGTAGTCTCCGAGCTTCGAGCAGACGCCGATCATGCCGCAGTACACGTAGCCGGCGGTGTGGGGCTCCAGCTCCCCGCTGACCACCGAGGTCATGGCCTCGTCGAGCATGGGCATCCCCTCGGCGACCCGGCCGAGGAGGATCAGCGCGTGGCCCTTGTCGTGGAGGCTCATGGCGTGGAGGTCTCGGTCGTCCGTCCGCTCGGCGAACTCGAGGGCCCGGTCGTAGTTCGAGATCGCGCCCTCGAAATCGGCGCCGAACCACGCCATCAGCCCACCCATCCACGCCAGCCACCCGTGGACCGGCCATGTGGCGTCCTCCGACGCCAGGCGGATCGCCTTGGCCGCCCACCCCTGGGCCTGGGGCATGGCCATCCGCATACCGTGCTGCTCGGCCACCCGAAGGGCGGCCATGGCCGCTTCGGGCCGGTTCCCCTCATCGAGGTACGCGGCGTACGCGCGCTCCAGGTACTCGACCGTCTCGTCCGGGTGTGCGCTCCAGTACGCCGCCTCCCCCAGCAGCTCTAGGCCCTCGCCGGTGAGCGCGCCGGCCCGGTCGGCCTCGGTCAGGATCCGGTACGCCTCGTCCCAGGCGTGCCGCTTGAGTGCGTCACGCCCCGCTTCGATCGGATCGGCGGCGGTCCGGGCCATGAGGGCGATGCTACCCCCGTGACGTGGGAACGCGAGGAGGGCCGGCCGACTGAGAAGGTCAGGGCGGGGGCTCGGAGAAGCGGTACCGAACCCGGAAGAAGGAGAGGATCGGCCGGCCGGGGAGCGTGGAGCGAACGGGGGCGGGCCCGGCGGGATCGGTGATCGGCAGCGACAGCGTGACGTCGTCGTCCCCGGGGCGGTTCGGGTCGTACACGCGGAGCGTCAGCTGCCCGTCCTCCAGACGGTAGCCGTGCGCCAGGACCTGATGGTTGAGCTTGAGGTCGAGTGGGTTCCACGACTTCACCCGAACCAGGCCGAGCGGCGAAGGACGCCCGGCGTCGATGTCGCCCCGGATCCTCGGCCATTCCTGCGCGATCATTCGACGGGCGCGGCCGGGGAGGCCGATCCCGAATCGTGCCAGGGCACCGTCTCCGTCCGGAAGCGTCGGGTTCATCAGCTCCAGGTAGCGGGCCGGCCCACCGGGGAGGTCGAAGCTGTCGAAGAGGCGGTCCACGATGTAGCGGAACAGCGCCGTGTCCTCCCGGGGAGGCTCGGTGTCCTCGGGCCGCGGCCGCGACGCCTCGAAGTAGTCGCGCGCTGCGAAGGCCATCCCCCCGCACAGGCCGTTGGAGGCGTTGCCGATCGGCACGCTGACGAGACCGGGGATCCCGATGCGCCGGACCGGCACGCGCGGGAATCGGTTGGGGAACCGGAATCCGTTCGCGCTCGGAAGGAAGTCCGTCATGACCGTCGGCATGGCTCGAAGCCTACGCCGGGGTGGGAGGGCGGCGGAATCCCCCAACCGGCCCATTGACCGTGCGAGGCGGTCGGCGATAGCGTCCCGGGGTGGAGATGGACGCGTACATCGGTATCGGGCATGGCCTCAAGCCGGACGGCGTCTTCGATCCCGGAGCGACCTCCAACGGCCTGGAGGAGCACGATCTGGCGGTCTCTGTCGTGGATGCCTATGCGGACGCGATGCGGGCCGCCGGCGTCAGGGTTGAGGACGAGAGTCACTCCGGCTCCGGCCATGACCCGAACTTCATCGGCTCGGCTCGGCGGGCCAACGAGCTTCGGGTGAAGTACGCGGACGAGGTGCACTTCAACGCCGGCGGCGGCACCGGTGTGGAGGTGCTGGTGCACCCTCGGTCCTCGGCCGCCAACAAGAAGGCGTGCCGGGGGATCGCCGCAGGGATCGCCGAGGTCCTGGGACTGCCCCTTCGCCGCGACCGAGGACTGTTCCTGGCCACGGGGTTCGGGTTCCTCACCGGGACGAACATGCCGTCGGCGATCATCGAGGTGGCGTTCGTCGACACGGCGGCCGACCGCCGCGCCATCCGCCGCAAGGACGCCCTCGAGGACGTCGGGGTGGCCATCGCCCGGGCTCGCCTCGAGTTCCTCGGTGTGAAGGCCGATGTGGCCCCCGCGACTTCGTCCGACGGACCCGCCAGCTTCAGGAGCGTGCCGATCGCGGCGGGAGGGCCCACCGCCGACCGCCGCCGGGTCCATCGCTGGGCCGATTCGAAGCGGTGCGCCGACGTCTTCCACGACATCATCGACGCCGGTTGGGAGCAGGCCGGGGACATCGGGATCGACGCTGCGGTGTTCGTGGCCCAGGCGGCGAAGGAGACCGGGTTCGGCAGGTTCGGCGGCGTGATCGACGCGACGTTCCACAACTCGTGCGGGCTGAAGACCGCCGCGGGAGGGGAGAACGACGACCCGGACGCGCACATGCGATTCCCCGACTGGGAGCGAGGGACCCGCGCCCACTGCGCCCACCTGGCGCTGTACGCCGGAGCGATCTCGACGGCGGAGGCCCGGCGGCTGGGCGACCCTCGGGCGTTCGCCTCGATCCAGGGCGTCGCTCCGACCGTCCCGGAGCTCGGAGGGAAATGGGCGCCGGACCCGTCGTACGGACGCAGCATCGCCCGCGATCTCCTGCGCCCCCTGCGGCGGTTCTGACGCGGCTACCGACGGTCCGGCGGGGTCAGGGCAGGGATCCGCTCCCCCCGTCCCGTGGTCTCGATCAGGGTGGCCAGCCGGCGCTCCCGGGTCTCCTCGCGCTTGGCGCTGATGACCCACCAGGTCGCGGCCTTGCGGTAGCTCGGGGGCATGGCCCGCCAGAGCTTCCACGCGGCCGCGTTGGACCGGAACGACCGAGCGTACTTCGGAGGGAGCTCCTGGGGACGCTGCTCGTACGAGTACATCCCCGTCCGGTTCTCCTGCCGGGCCTCGAACGCCCCCAGCCCCGCCGGCGTCATCAGGCCCTCCTCGGTTAGCTCCCGGACCCGCCGCACGTTGACCTCGCTCCACGTGCTGGTGGGCCGACGGGGAGTGAAGCGGTTCATGTAGCTGGTCTCGTCGATGCGTTTGCGGATGCCGTCGATCCAGCCGAAGCACAGGGCCTGGTCGACGGCCTCGGGCCAGGTGATGCTGGGCTTGCCGGTGGCCTTCCGGTGGAACCCGACCCACAGCTCGGCGGACCGGTCGTGGTTCCGCTCGAGCCACGCCCGGAACTCCTCGGCCGTCCGGAAGAACCGCGGCTTCACCGCGCTCGCGTCCACCTGGCCTCCGCTGCGAGAGCCGCCACGACGATGACCACCAGACCGACGAGCTGCGCCAGGCCCGCCACGGCGATGCCCAGCGCGACGGTGGCCGCGGCGGCCACCGCGGCGAGGGCTCGAGCACCGACGGGCCGGATCCCCATCACCCGTCGGAACGAGACGTCGCCGAGCAGGAACATCGCCACCCCGACGGCGAGGAAGACGGCGGAGCCGAGGTCAAGCCGGTCGGTGGCCCCGCCGATCGAGCGTTCCACCCCGGCGGCCGCGGCGATCACGCCGAGCAGGATGGGGATGTAGGCGAAGAAGTAGCCGTTGATGGCCAGCGAGAAGCGCTCCTCCTCGGAGGCCGCGACCATCGCACGCTCTGCTCCCTCCTCGTCGGCGACGAAGTACGTCCACCAGAGCGCGGCGGCCAGGGTCAGGCCCAGGACGGCAGCGCCGAACACGCCGGCGTCGAGGGAGACCCCGCTGATCCCGATACCGATCGCCACCACGGATTCTCCCAGCGCCACGATCAGCAGGAGGCCGTGGCGCTCCACGAAGTGGGCCGGCCGGATGGGGAACCGAGGCGCGGCTCGGCCGGCGATGCGGGGCGTCACGAACTGGATGGCGATCGCGGCCACCCACAGAGCGTAGGCAGCCGGCGGATCGAGGAGGCCGGCCGCGATCACGCACAGCGCCGAGGCCACGTTGAAGGTGCCGAACCGCATCGTCACCCCGGCCCCGTAGACCTGGAGCCACAGTCCCGAGTGCACCAGGATGACCAGGAGGTACCCGAGCCCGAAGGCCACGCCGCCCTCGCCGAACGCCTCGGGGACGGCCAGCGCGCACACGAAGAACGCACCCATCCCCAGCATGACCAACAGGCGGCGGGCCGGCCGGTCGGGAGGCACCTGGTTGGTCAGCCAGACATAGCCCCCGTACATCCAGAACAGCACCACGAAGATCAGCACGACGCGCAGAGCACCCTCCGCGGTCGGTTCGTGGACCAGGAGGCCGGTGAGCTGGGTCAGCGTGAACACGAAGACCAGGTCGAAGAAGAGCTCCAGGGTCGAGACACGTAGCTCGTCGTCCACCCGGTCGGGAGCCATCGCCGGGGTGCCCATCCGACCCGAGGATAGACTCCGCGCGTGGTCGAGCGTGTGCTCACCACCCGGGAGCTGAACCGGGCGCTCCTGGCCCGGCAGCTGCTGCTGGAGCGATCCGACCTCCCGCTGGTCCGGGCCGTGGAGCGGATCGGGGGGATCCAGGCGCAGTACGCGCCGTCGGCGTACATCGGCCTGTGGTCGCGGCTCCGCCACTTCGACCGGCGGGGCCTCACCACGGCCCTGGAGCGGCGGCGGGTGATCCAGGCGTCGCTGATGCGGGCCACGATCCACATCGTCTCGGCGGCCGATTACGCACCGTTCCTCGAGGGGATCCGAACGGTCCGGCGCGAGTGGTGGGCTCGGGTCGGCCGGCGCCAGGCCGGGAGCATCGACATGGAGGGAGCCGCGAGGCTGGTTCGGAGCTTCCTGCGCGACGGCCCCCGGCGGCAGCGCGAGCTCGTCGAGGTGCTTCAGGCCGAGGGCTTCCCCCGGATGGCCTGGTCCGGCGCGGGCATGTGGGTGGACATGGTCCGTGTGCCGCCGTCCGGCACGTGGGAGCAGCGGCGAGCCGATCTGTACGGGCTCGCCGATGACTGGGTTCCGAATCGGTCGGTGACCGAAGCGGACGGAAGGGTCCACCTGCTCCGCCGGTACCTCGGTGCGTTCGGCCCTGCGTCGCTGGCCGACGCTTCGAACTGGGCGGGCCTGCCGGTCACGGCGCTCCGACCGGCGGTCGACGCACTCCGACTGCGCCGGTTCCGGGACGAGGCCGGTGGGGAGCTCCTCGACCTGCCCCGGGCGCCGCTGCCCGACCCGGACACGCCGGCGCCCGTCCGGTTCATCCCCACGTGGGACGCCATCCTCCTCGCCCACGCCCGGCGGACCCAAATCCTCCCCGAGCAGTTCCGCCCCCGCGTGTTCGACACCAAGACGCCCCATTCGGTCCCCACGTTCCTGGTCGACGGCGCCGTGGCGGGGACGTGGCGGTACGAGAAGGGCCGGATCCGCCTGGAGCCGTTCGTCCGGCTCTCCAGGGAGATCCGTCGCGCGCTCGACGAGGAGGCGGTGCGGCTGGCCGCCTTCCATGCCGACTGATTCCTCATCCCTCTCTCATCGTCCCTGCCGTAGGCTGGCTCCGCGAAAGGGGCGCTCGGTGCGGCTGCTCGTGGTCGAGGACGAGGTCAAGCTGGCGAACCTGCTCCGACGGGGGCTGGAGGAGGAGGGCTACGCGATCGATACCGCCGCCGACGGCGGCGAGGCGCTGTGGCTCGCCCAGGAGAACCCGTACGACGCGGTCGTCCTCGACGTCATGCTGCCCGATGTCGACGGGTTCGAGGTCTGCCGTCGGTTGCGGGCGTCGGGCCGGTGGGCGCCGGTGCTGATGCTGACGGCGAGGGACTCGGTGCCGGACCGGGTTGAAGGGCTCGACGCCGGCGCCGACGACTACCTCACGAAGCCGTTCTCATTCGCGGAGCTGCTGGCCAGGCTGCGGGCGCTGATGCGGCGCGGCGCACCGGAGCGCCCCGCCACGCTTGGCGTCGGCGACCTGACGGTGGATCCGGCCGGGCGACGGGTTGCTCGGGGCGACGTGACGATCGAGCTCACCCCGAAGGAGTTCGCGCTGCTCGAGTACTTCGCCCGCCATCCAGGCGAGGTCCTGAGCCGAAGCCGGCTGATCGAGCACGTGTGGGACTTCGCCTACGACGGCGACTCCAACGTTGTGGACGTGTATGTGCGGTACCTGCGGGAGAAGGTCGACCGGCCCTTCGGCAGGGAGTCGATCGAGACCGTACGGGGCGCCGGGTACCGGCTGCGCGAGGACGATGGCTCTCCGAACTAGGCTCACCATCGTCACCGCGGCCCTGATGGCGGTGATCCTCGCCGGGGTCGGGGCGTTCGTGTACGTGCGGCTTCGGGCCGACCTCACCGAGGCGGTGGATGCGGGACTCCGGTCGCGCGCGGACGCGATCCTGCCGACGCTGGAGGACGCTCCCGACCTGGCGGGGGGCGCGGGTCTGGCCGAGCCGGACGACGCGTTCGCGCAGATCCTCGGGTCGGACGGGACGGTGCTGGCGTCGTCGGCGGGGCTCGCCGGGGCCCCGCTTCTTCGCGCCGAGGCCGTCCGTTCGCTCGACCGCGCCGAGTTCGTCGAGCGAACCGTCCGCACGGTGGAGGAGCCGGTCTCGGCCAGGCTCCTGGCGCTGCCGGCGACCGGTGATCGGGTCCTGGTCGTGGGTTCCTCGCTCGACGATCGAGAGGAGGCGCTGGCTGGGCTGATCGTGCTCTTCGCCGTCGGTGGGCCGGTGGCCCTGGTCCTGGCCACGGCGGTCGGGTGGATCGTGGCCGGCGCGGCTCTCCGTCCGGTGGAGCGGATGCGAGCAGAGGCCGCGGCGATCTCCGCACTCGAGCCCGGTCGGCGGCTGGCCGTGCCCGAGACCGGAGACGAGCTGGCCAGGCTCGCGGCGACGCTCAACGAGATGCTCGACCGGATGGAGCAGGCGCTCCTGCGCGAACGCCGGTTCGTGGACGAGGCCAGCCACGAGCTCCGCACCCCCCTGAGCAACCTTCGGGTCGAGCTCGACCTGGCGCTCCGCCGTTCCCGGTCGGCCGACGAGCTCGAGGCGGCCCTGCGGAGCGCCGCCGAGGAGAGCGACCGGCTGGCCCGGCTGGCCGAGGACCTCCTGGTCCTGGCCCGGGCCGACCGGGGCCGCCTCCCGGTGCGTCGGGAACGGGTGGAGCTGGCCCGGGTCGTGTCGGCCGCGATCGAGGAGCACGCCAGGCGCGCCGAGGCCGCCGGCGTGGGGATCGACGCCCGCATCCCCGAGGGGCTCGAGGCCGACGTCGATCCGCTCCGCCTCCGGCAGATGCTGGGGAACCTGATCGACAACGCGATCCGTCACAGCGGTCGGGGCGGCAGGGTGACGGTCCGGCTGGCGGCGGAGAACGGCACGCTCCTGCTGCAGGTGCGGGACACCGGCGAGGGCTTCCCCGAGGCGTTCCTGGGTCGCGCGTTCGAGCCGTTCGCGAGGCCCGACCCCTCGCGGTCGAGGCGGAACGGCGCCGCGGGGCTGGGGCTGGCCATCGTGCGGGCCGTGGCCGAGGCGCACGGCGGCTCGGCGAGGGCGGAGAACCATCCCGACGGGGGCGCCTCGGTCATCGTGCGGATCCCCCAGTGAGCCCTCTCATGCGTGGCTCACGGTCCTCTCATCCGCCGGCTGCCATCCTTTTCCCTACGGAGCGAAGGAGGAGCGATGAACCGAACGAGATGGGTCGTGGGCGGCGCGCTCGCCGTCGTCCTGGTCGGAGGCGGCACGGCGCTGGCGGTGGCCACCGCGGGCGATGACGACCGGCCCCTGACCGGCACGGACCTCGACCGGGCCACCCGGGCCGCGCTCGAGCACACCGGCGGCGGGAGGGTGATCGAGACCGAGGTCGGGGACGACGGCGCCGCGTACGGCGTCGAGATCCGGCTGCCCGACGGATCGGTGGTCGAGGTGTCGCTCGACGAACGGTTCGACGTCATCGGCGAGGAGGCCGACGACGACGGCGGCTCGGAGCGGGAGGACGGCCCGGCCGACGACTGACCGGATCCCGAGCAGGCCCCCAGCCGGCGCCCGGGCCGGGGGCGGCTGAAGGTTGCCCGGGCCCGACCGCGGGGGTACCCTCGCCGTTCCGAGGGAGCCGGATGGCGGCGAGGGGCGACGTGCTCACGATCGAAGACACGCCCACGGGCTGCCGGCTGGTCGGCGAGGTGGACGCGACGAACGCCGACCGGCTCAGGGATCACATCGCGGCGCGGGTGGAGCCCGACCGCGACTTCATCGTCGACTGTTCCGAGCTGCGGTTCATGGACAGCTCCGGCGTGCACGCGGTCCTGACCCTGGCCGGACGGATGGGCGGGGGGGCGCTGGTGTTCCGAGGATGCGGTCCAACCCTCCGCCGGCTCTTCGAGGTCGTCGGCCTCGAGCGGATCGCACCCGTGGTCATCGAGTAGCCGGTCGAACGATCCGCAGCTCCACGCCTGGATCCCCTCGGAACCGGCCCACGTCCTCGGCCTCCGCCGCCAGGGATCGATGGAACGCGCCGAGGCCGACGAGCGGATGAACCGTCACGACGAGCTTCTCCGGCGCCACATCCACGGACCAGGTGCCCCGAACGGTGCCGTCGGCGACCACCGATTGGTGGATCACCCCACCGCCCGGCACCACCGCCCGCCTGTGCCGCTCGGCCAGCACGAGGTCGCGGGACCGCCAGCCCAGCAGGTACTCGTCGAACATCGGCAGGAGCCGGATCAGGCCCGGGCCGGCCCGCGACTGCCGGCCCTTCAGTCGCCACAGCGTCGGCCCCGCCGTCTCGACGGGCCTCAGCCGATCGGCGATCAGGGTCCAGGCACGCCGCACGTCGGTCGCGCGGAGCCCAGACCAGTACGCGAGGTCCTCTGGGGCCGAGGGGCCGTGGGCGGCGAGGTAGCGCGAGGCCAACTCGGCCAGGGCTCGCTCCCGACCCAGCGCCGGGGACCGGCCGATCCAGTCCCGGGCCAGGACCAACGTGCGCCGGCCCGACCGGGTCGGCCCGAAGCACACGGTTCCGTCCGACGCGGCGAGCCACGTCAGGTGATGGATGGCCTGCCCCTCCGCGGGCACGCGGCGCCGGCGGAGGCGTTCGGCGATCTCCGGCCGGGTCAGCGGCCCCTCGGCGGCCAGCATGTCCCGGATCAGCCCGAGTGCCCGCCCCACCGTGGCGGCCGGGACGCCCTCCTCGCCCAGCCGGCGGTGCGATCTGGGGCGCGATGGCTCCGCGGTCAGCGGGACCAGCCAGCCCAGGTCCTCGGCCGCGACAAGGTGGAGCGTCCCGCGCATCGCCCAGGCCCTGACGATCGAGCGCTCCTCCAGCCGGGCCCGGTCGACGTCCTCGAGGGTGATCCTGCGGGACCGGGCCCGGATCCCCAGCTCGGCGGCCATCGAAGCCTGGGCCTGGATCCCGACCAAGTGACGGACCACGTCGGCCGCCGATCGCCCGGCCGGACGATGGAGGAGCTGAGCCGCGATCCGCATCCGCCGGAGGGTGGCGACATCGACCCGGGGCATGGCGGCCATCGTAGGCGGGGCCGCCCGTGCGGGAGAATGGCGACGTGACCGCATTCCCCGAGGACGGGATGGAGCTGACCCACATCCTCGTGGTGCGTGACGTCGAACGCTCCAGGTCGTTCTACCGCGACGTCCTCGGAGCGACGGTCCATCGGGAGTACGGCGGGACGTCGGTCGTTCTGCGGTTCCTCGACACGTGGCTGCTCCTGGTGACCGGCGGCGGTCCGACCGAGG
>OCZV010000454.1_pt1 | contig 14968 bp, 8 predicted proteins | sample 1539051 | NCBI WGS metagenome assembly OCZV01 (sample SAMEA3113581, study PRJEB22503) | soil metagenome
TCCGGCCGCGGCTGGGGCCGGACGAAGCGGGCCTCGTCTCGCTGGCGGCGGCGGTGGCCCTGATCGAGGCGGCGGGCCTGCCGGAGCTCGGCGCCAAGTGGCCGAACGACCTCGTAGTCGGCCAGCGGAAGTGCGGGGGGATCTTGGCCGAGGCCGAGGTCCGGGGCGATACCATGCGGCACGTCGTGTTGGGTGCGGGCGTGAACGTGTCCGCCGGTCGGGAGGCGCTTCCGGCCGAGGTCAGGGAGACGGCCACAAGTCTCCGGGCCGAGGGAGCCTCGATCGACCTCGACAGCCTGCTGTCGGGATTCCTTTCGTTGTTCCGAAGTCAGATCGAGTCGGCTGGGTTCCCATCGGGGGTCGTCGACGCCTACCGTCCCCGGTGCCACACCTTGGGACGCCGGGTGCGGGCCACCACGACCTCGGGAGAGAGTGTCGAGGGCCGGGCGGTGGACGTTGACGAGCGTGGGAACCTCCTGGTCGAACAGGGAGGCCGGATCGAACGGGTGTCGTTCGGCGAAGCAGAGCACGTGGCGTGACCGGGGGCTCGCGCGCGGCGGGCACACGGACTGGGGAATGGCCGACCAGCCTACCCGGTCGTCTCGACGAACCCGAAGACGGTGCCGACATCGAGGGCCCGGTCTACTGGGTGCGGGGATATGCACCGCCGGTGGCAAGCGGACTCGCCCGAGTTTCGATTCGTCTGAACGGCCGACGCATCGGGCTGGCCAGGATCGGCTGCGTCCGTCTGGATATAGCCGGGATAACGGACCATCCACATGCCGCCGTGTGCGGGTTCGAGTTCTTGGCCCTCGCCGACGATCTCCCTCGAGACGGCGGCACCGTCGAGATTACCGCGGAGGCGACGGGATTGGATGGGAGCGTTCACACCATCGGTCGAGCTCACGTGAGTTGCTCGTGGGAGCCACGTCCGTATCCACCGAGGCAACGACGGCGGGCCGTGCCACAGGGCGCTCGAAGGGTGCTTGTAGTGACGCACGGCCTCGGGATCGGGGGAGGGAGTTCCTTCGTCATCGATCTGGTCCAGCGGCTCGTTCGGTGGCACGGATTCGAGGTCTCTGTTCTCAGTCTGGGAGCCGCCCCCCGGCGTGGTGAGCTCGAGTCGCTTGACGTTGAGGTTGTTGAAAGGCTCGGGCTGCCTCTCGATGACCCGGGCGCCTTCGGTTCGGCGATCGACGAGCTCGCTTCGTGGGTAGCGGCCCGCGGCATGGGTGTGGTGCTGGCGAACACGCTCGCGGCATTCCCGGGTGTGGATCTTGCCGAGAAGGCGGGCCTCCCCAGCATCTGGGCCATCCACGAGAGCCAGGGACCGGATGGGTTCTGGGAGGTCGCGTACGCGCCGGGGCAGATCCATCCTGCGGTTCGATCCCTGGCACGGCGGTACGTCGCTGAGGCACACGCGCTGGTCTTCGCGGCCGAGGCGACGCGCCGCCTGTTCGAGCGCGAAGCGCGGGGCCGGACGCATGTCATCCCCTACGGGGTGGATTCCGATGCCCTCCGAGCAGCGGCACCCGGCCGTGCCGAGGCTCGCCGCCGACTGGGGGTGGACTCCGACGCGCTCGGCCTATGTCTCGGCCTGCTCGAGCCCCGCAAGGGACAGACGATCCTGGCCCAGGCTTTCACTCACGTCGTCCCGTCTGATCCTGGCCTGGGTTTGGCTCTGGTCGGGGAGTGGGGTCCCGACCCCTATCGGGAGGGCCTCGGGCTGTACCTTCGCCGGTCCGGTCTCGATCGCCACGTCGCGATTATCCCCATCACTTCGCAGCCCATCGATTGGCTGGTCGCCAGCGATCTCTTGGTTTCGGCGTCGGACGTCGAATCGATGCCATTCGTCCTGCTGGAAGCCATGGCCGTCGGGACACCAGTGCTCGCGACTCGCGTATTTGGCGTTCCCGAACTGATCGAGGAGGGCGTTACGGGCTACCTCTCCGATCCGTGCGACGTTGCTTCACTCCGTGATGCGATCGTGCGCGCACGAGCCGCTAGCGAACACGAGCGCAGGAAGATGACTGATGCAGCGGAGGCCTGGATTCGTACTCGACATGATCCTCGCACCAGCACCGCAGCATATGCCTCTCTGCTGCATGCGATGCTTGCCGAGAGTGGATGATCCATGCTGTTTGTGAGACCTGATGATGGATCGCTCAGCGGAGCCAATCCAGGTCATACCTCATGCGACCCTCGGCGGGCCACCCGAGCTTCTGCAGGCGACAGCGCCTCTCATCCGGTAGAGGGACTACACTCCCTGCCATGTCTCGGCCGCAACTCCTTACGGTCGTCATGCCGGTCTATAACGAGAGAGCCACTGTCCGAGATGCTGTGGAGCGGATGCGTAAGACGCAGCTTCCAATCCAGGCGGAACTCATCGTTGTGGACGACGGGTCCACCGACGGGAGCCTGGATGTCCTGGCTGACCTTGCCGAACCTGGTTCTGTTCGGCTAATCCGCCGGCGTCGAAATGCGGGCAAGGGGGCCGCGGTTCGAACCGGGATCGAGGCTGCCCGCGGTGACCTCCTCACGGTGCTGGACGCCGACCTGGAGTACGACCCGGCCGACCTGGGGCGCCTCCTGGAGCCGATCCTCGCCGGTGAGGCGGCGGTGACCTACGGGACCCGGGCGTTCGGCTCCCACACCGCGTTCTCGTTCTGGTATGTCGTGGGGAACCGGGTCGTGAACCTGTGGGCCAGCATGCTCTTTGACGCGTGGCTGTCTGATGTGTACACCTGCCTGAAGATGGCCCCGACCGAGGTGTGGCGGGCGCTCGACCTCCACTCGGACGACTTCCGCATCGAGGCGGAGGTCACCGGGAAGCTCCTGACTCGGGGCGAGCGCATCTACGAGGTCCCGATCGGGTACCGTGCCCGGAGCCGCGAGGAGGGCAAGAAGATCAGAGGCGTTGACGGCATGCGGGCCCTGTGGGTGTTCCTCCGCCTGCGGCTGACGGGCCGATGATTCCCGCGGGCCCGGCTTCCGGCTGAGCCCCCGTCGGGAGGGCGGCGTGTCCTCGGCCGCGCCGTCCGAGCGGGTTGCGGGGCGGTGGGTGTGGGCCGTGGCCATCGCGGTGTTCATCTTGGGCATCGGGACGCCGCTCCTCGGCCTCAGGACGTTCCACGGCGCCGACCTCCTCCTCGACCGGTACCCCTGGAGGACCGCGCCGCCCGGTGTCACCGTGGCTTCAAATCCGCTCGTCCAGGACACCGTCAGCACGTTCATGCCGCTCCACGCGGAGCTGCGACGGCGGGTCGCCGGAGGCGACCTTCCGCTGTGGACGCCGTACCCGGGCGGCGGCCTGCCGCTCCTGACGGTCCCCGATGCGGGCGCGCTGGGCCCGTTGAACATGCCCTATCGGCTCCTTCCCCTCTGGTACGCGCCGGCCGTCTCGAAGCTTGCCGAGCTCCTGGTGGCCATGGGTTTCACGAGTCTCTTCCTCCGGCGGGTTGGGATGGGGCGCCCCGCCGCACTGGCCGGAGGGCTGATTTACGCGATGTCCGGGTTCCAGGTCGTGTGGACGAACTGGCCCCAAACGCATGTTGGCGCGCTGATCCCGGTGCTGTTCTGGGCGGTCGAGCGGGGAATCCGGGTCGGCGGCATCCGGGGCGCGCTGCCGATCGCGCCAGTTGTGGCGGCGATGGTGTTCGAAGGGTTCCCGTCCGTGGCGGGGTACGCGACGGTGGCGGCCGGCACCTACGCCGTGTGCCGCGTCGCGCTCGATCGGTCGGTAGGGCGTCGCGCCTCCGCCCTCGGCCCGCTCGTCGCGGCAGCGGTCGTCGGGTTCGGACTCACCGCGCTCCAGGCCCTCCCCTTGGCTGACCGGGCCGCGGAGCTCGACCTCGGCTACCGGGTCCAGGGGCCCGATTCCCACCTCCCACCGATGACCGCGGCCACGCTGGCGATCCCGGACGCCTTCGGGACCTCCGTGGACGGCTCGTTCTTCGGCCCCCTGAACTACGCGGAGATCCAGTCGTTCATCGGAGCGTCGTCGCTCGTCCTCATCGCGGCCGCGGCCGCCTGGCGGACCCGCCGGCCCATCTCCTTCGGCGCGCGGGGGTTCCTGTGGAGTGCGTCCGCATCTTGCGCGGTCTTCCTCTACGTCGGCGGGCCGCTGCTGGCCCTCTTCCAGATCACGCCGCTCTTCGAGCTGAACTTCGTGACGCGGCTGCGGTCTGTGTTCGGGTTCCTGCTGGCGTGTCTGGCCGCGCTCGGGCTCCAGGTGGTCCTCGACCGGCCCCGGGTCACACCCCGGGCCATCGTCGTCTGGGCCGGTGCGGCGATCGTGGGCGCCTTGGGGCTCTGGCGCCTGTGGGTCGTCGCCGAGGGCGCCGGGCAGACCGGATACGTGACCCGGCAGGCCCTGGTCCCGCTCGGCGCTGGGGCCCTCGCCGTCGCGGCCGTCGCGCTCTCGTCGCGAGTGCGCCTTCGGGGTCACGCCCTGGTCCTGTGGGTGGTCCCGGTCCTATTCGCGGTGGAGGCCTTGGCGTTCGCCATCCCGTGGTGGCCGCGGATCCCGAGGGACCGGTTCTACCCGACGACGCCGGCACACCGGGCCGTCGCAGAGCACCTCGGGCGCGACCGGATCCTCGGGGCCGGCGGGGCGTTGGCACCCGGGACGCTCACCTACTACGGGATCCGCTCGCTGACGACGAACAACACGCTCCCGCAGCTACCCACATGGGAGGACCTGATCCGAGCCGTCGACCCCGAGGCCTACGCCGCCAGCCCGGTCTACCCGTCGGTGCGGCCGACTGAGGAGTTGGCCCGCTCGCCGATCCTCGACCGGATGGGTGTCCGCTACGTGGTCGTGCCGCCGACGGTGCCGGTCTTCGGCCGGCGCGAGGTCGTGACGGCGCCGGCGGCCGGGACCGTCACGCTCCGTGCCGGCGAGGCCCTCACGGCGAACCTTCCCGGCGGGCCGACGCGGGCCGTGGTGGTTCGGCTGGCTCGGACGCTCGACGTGGCGCCGGTCGCCAGACTCACCGCACGATTCCTCGATCCCTCTGGGACCGTCCTGGGCGAGGGCTTTCGACTCCTCCACCGAGGGCAGGGGCCCGGCCCCGTCGAGGTCCCCGTGGTCGAACCCTGCGCCGCGGCGATCCCTTGCCCGCCGCGGCTGGTCCTCGAGCTCCGTCTGGCGGCCGCTCGGGGAACGGCCGTCCTGCAGCGGGGGGAGGGGGACGGGCTGGCCCTGACGGCGGTGATCGGAGCGGACGACGGCCTCCGCGTTGAGATCGTCGAGAACGTCGTCGGGTACCGGCGTCTTGGTTCGCTGCCCCGGATCCGCTGGGCGTCCTCGGCGGTGGTCATCGAGGATCCCGCTGAGCGCATCCGGCTCCTGGCGGCCGGCCTCGATCCCTCCGGTGTGGTGCTCAGCGCGCCCGGGCCGGCGGGCTCCGGGGAGCCGGCGACGATTCGCGTCGTGGAGGACTCCGGCGATCGGCTCGTCACTGAAGTCGAGGCCGACGGCGTCGGCTATTTGGTGGCGGCCGACCCCCTGGGGCACGGATGGGAGGCTTCCGTGGACGGCCGGCCGGCCGACATCCGTCCGGCGGACCACGCCGGCGTCGCGGTGCTCGTCCCGGCGGGGCCTCATCGGGTGGAGCTCCGGTTCGCCCCGCCCGGATGGCGCCTCGGCCTTGGGATCTCGTTCGTCTCGTTGATCCTGGTCGGGGTGGGCCTCCGGTACGCGCGCTCGCGTCGTCCTCTCTTGCCGCCGGAGATCGGCGACGGTAGCGTGCCGAGACCATGAACGTCCTGCTCACGCACCTTCATCTGGACTGGCCCGCCGGGTCGGAGACGTGCACCTACACGCTCGCGGCGGGGCTTCGGTCGGCGGGGCACGACGTGACGGTCGTGACGCCGATCGCGGGCGAGGTCGCGCGCCGGATCCGGGAGCTCGGCGTGCTGGTCTTGGAGGACCTCGCCGACGCCGCCGGTCGACCTTTCGACGTTGTGCACGCCCAGCACAACGTCATGGCCCTGGCCGCCCGGGCGCACGTCCCCACGGTCCCGCTGCTGTTCCACTCCCACGGCACCGTACCGGACCCTGAGCAGCCGCCGTCCCTCGACGCGAACGTCCAGCTGTACGTGGCCGTCAGCGAGGCTTTCTCTGGCAAGCGCTACGGCCGTCGCCCGTCCGTAGACGAGCTCGGGTCGGAGCTCGCCGCGTACGGTGCCTGGATGGGCCCCGCGAACCGAGCGCTGGCCGAGGAGCGGTATGGCCTCGAGCGGCACGTCGAGGACCTCGTCCGCCTGTACGACCGGGCGATCTCTCAGTTCCGCCCCGGCGACCTGGCCCTGCCCACGAGGGAGCTGGACGCCGTGCTGCGAACCCTCCGGGCGAGGATCGGCGAGCGGGAGGCGCGCCTCGAGCAGCACCAGACCCGGATCCATCTCCTCCAGCTGAAGCTCAGGGATCGCGCTCGCGACCTCGAGAGGACCGCCGAGGAACGACGGTAGGATGCCAGCGGCCGCCATGATCCGTCCGGACCCTCCGGGATCCCCCCGCCCACCGCACGTCCTCGACGAAGCGCACCGCCTCCGCCGGTGGCTCGGTCCCGTACTGGACCGCGTGGCGCCCTGGGGGACGCGCCGGAGGAGTCTCCTCCTGGCGCCGGCGCGGGCCATCCGGATCGGGCGCCGCGAGGGGTGGCCCGCCCTTCTCGGCAGGGTCCTCCGCGTGTGGCGATGGATCCCCCGACTGTGGGCGCCGGCGATCCCGTCCGCCGAGCGTCTGACGCCCGAGGAGCGCTACGACCTGTGGCTCCGGCTGACCGTGCTGTCGGGGGCGCCCCGACGCCGTATGCGACGCGAGGCCCGGCGGCTCCGGTACCGGCCGTTGATCAGCGTGGTCGTCCCCGTCCACGACCCCGAGCCCGGGTGGCTCCGAGCGGCCATCGACTCGGTCCGTGGACAGACGTACGAGAACTGGGAGCTGTGCCTCGCCGACGACGGGTCGACAAGAGAGGACGTCCGTCGGCTACTGGCCGCCGCTGATCGGAGCGACTCTCGGATCCGGCTCCGGTCGGACGACCGCAACCGAGGGATCGCCGAGGCCTCGAACGCCGCCCTCGGCTTGGCGACCGGCGAGTTCGTCGGCTTCCTCGACCACGACGACGAGCTCCTGCCGCACGCGCTCCTCGAGGTGGCGAAGCTGCTGAACGACCGCCCGGACGTCGACTACATCTACAGCGACGAGGACAAGGTCGACCTCGACGGGTGGCGGACGGACCCGTTCTTCAAGCCCGACTGGTCGCCGGACCTTCTGATGTCCGTCAACTACGTCACGCACTTCAGCGTGTACCGGACGGAGGTCCTCAGATCCGTCGGGGGGCTCCGCCCCGGTTTCGAGGGGAGCCAGGACTACGACCTGGTGCTTAGGGTAACCGAGCGCACGAAGCGGATCGCCCACATCTCGAGCCCGCTGTACTCTTGGCGTAAAGTGCCAGGGTCTGCGGCCGCGTCGCTGGACTTCAAGCCGTACGCGTTCGAGGCGGGGGTGCGAGCGCTCCAGGAGGCTCTGGTCCGCCGGGGCACGCCGGGGGTCGTGGAGCCCGGCCTGGTGGGCGGCCGCTACCGGGTCCGGTACGAGATCCGCAACCACCCTCGGGTCGTCATCGTCATCCCCACGCGGGACCGCCTCGACCTCCTGGAGCGGTGTGTGGACAGCATCCGGGCCCGCTCGACATACGACCCGTACGAGCTGCTCGTGGTCGACAACGGGAGCCGGGAGCCCCGGACCCTCGAGTACCTGGCGTCATTCCCCGGCCGGGTGATGGCGTACCCGCACGAGTTCAACTTCTCGAAGATGATGAACGCCGCCCTCGACGAGGTCGGCGACGCTGACCTCGTCCTGCTCCTCAACAACGACACCGAGGTGGTCGCGCCGGCGTGGCTCGAGGCCATGATCGAGCACGGGCAGCGCGAAGAGGTGGGCGTCGTGGGGGCCCGGCTCATGCTCCGCACCGGCGCGCCGCAGCACGAAGGGATCGTCGTGGGCTTGGGTGGGTCACCGGCCCGCAACGTTGACTACGGGTATTTCGGGCTCGGCCGGACCATCCGGAACTGCTCGGCCGTGTCCGCGGCGTGCATGCTGATACGTCCGGAGGTGTACAGGGGCCTCGGGGGCTTCGAGGACCGGCTCGCGGTGGCGTGGGGGGACGTCGACTTCTGCCTGCGGGCCCGAGAGAAGGGATACGTAGTCGTCTACACGCCGTACGCCGTGCTCTACCATGATGAGGGAAGCACCCGTGGCGTCGGCGGCATGCACGGGCCGGAGGACGACGAGGTCTTCCTGGCCCGGTGGAGGGGGTACCGCGATCCGTACTACAGCCCCTGCTTCGATCCGGCGAGGCCGTTCGAGCTGCCTCTAGGCTGATGACGTGAGCCAGGCTGCCCTCGGCGCGCCGTTCGATGCCTACGAGCGGCATCGGCTGACAGCCCGCATCGTCGACCATCTCTTCGGGCCGGAGCGGCGGCCGGTCCATGTCCTCGACGTGGGGGGCCACTCCTCGCTGCTGAAACAGCTCATGCCGGAGGATCGCATCGTGGTTGCCGACGTGGAGCCGCCACCACCGTTCGCGTACCGGCCGGGGATCGAGTTCCGGCCGGATGCATACGTCCGGGCGTCCGGCGGCGCGCTCCCGTTCGCCGATGGGTCCTTCGACCTGGTTGCCGCCCACGACACGCTGGAGCACGTCCCAGAGGAGGCCCGGCGGGACTTCCTCCAGGAGCTGACGCGAGCCAGCCGGGGCTACGTCGTGCTCAACGGGCCGATCCACCGTCCCGAGACCGCTCGGGCCGAGCGCCGGCTCGAGGCCTTCTGGCGCCTGGGTCTCGGGGTGGAGAATCCGGCGCTGATCGAGCACCTCGACAATCAGCTCCCCCGTCGCGAGCTGATCGAGAGCGTCCTCGACGGAGTGGGGCTTCCGTTCGTGTCGATCCCGAACGGCAACCTCCTCGTCTGGCTGTCCATGATGGCCCTGAAGTTCTACTTCGAGATCCTCCCGGAAGGGTCGGCGGTGCACGAGGCCCTTGACCGCTCGTTCAACTCGATGTGGGCGGACGCGGATCTGGCGGGCGTCTGCTATCGGGAAGCCTTCGTCGTGGCCGTGAAACCGTCAGGGGAGGCCCGCTTCGCGGGCCTTCGCGATTCCGTCACGTCGACCGAGTCCGGTCTCGGGGCGGATCGCACCTCCCCGCTGTTCCCCCTGATGGACGCGCTCCAAAGTCACTCGAGCCGACTACGGACCGAGCGCGAGTCGGTGGAGGAGCGGCTCGCGGCCGCCCTGCGGGAACGTGAACGGGCCGTCGCTGGGTCGGTGGACCGGGACGCCATGGTGCTCGGCCTTCGCCAGCGCGAGCGCGAGCTCGAGGAGCAGGTGCGGGCGCTCGACAAGGAGCTCGTCAGGGTTACCGGAGGCGGGATGAGTCGGCTGATCCACCGATCAGTGCGGTTCCTCAACCGGGTGGCACCGTGGGGGACCCGGCGGCGGAGCCTGCTGCTGGCGCCGGCCCGCGCGGTGCGGATGGCAATGGAGCGAGGGGTCGGCGCGACGGCGTTCCATCTCCTCAAGGTCTGGGTCTGGATCCCTAGGCTCTGGAAGCGCGCCTGGCCGCAGGACTCGGCTCTGGGCGGCGGCGAGAGGTACGAGCTGTGGCTCCGATGGAACGTCCTCAGCCGTCGATCGCTGAACGAGATGCGGCGGGAGCTCCGCGACCTTCGATACCGGCCGCTGATCAGCGTGATCATGCCGGCCTACAACACCGATCCGGCGTGGCTCCGCGCCGCCATCCGGTCCCTCCGGGACCAGGTTTACGATCGGTGGGAGCTGTGCATCGCCGACGACGCCTCGGCGAAGGAGTCAACACTGCGAGCCCTCCGCCGTCTCGCTGGGCGGGACGCCCGTATCAAGGTGCGATTCCTCGAGCGGAACGTGGGAATCTCGGGCGCCTCCAACGCGGCCCTCGAGCTGGCCGACGGGGAGTTCGTGGCGCTCCTCGATCACGACGACGAGCTGAAGCCGAACGCCCTATTCGAGGTGGTCCGGAGGCTGAACCAGGATCGAGATTTGGACTTTATCTACAGCGACGAGGACAAGCGCGCTCCGGACGGACGCTTTATTGACCCGTTCTTCAAGCCCGACTGGTCTCCCGACTTCCTGATGTCGGCGAACTACGTCACGCACCTGAGCGTGTTCCGGCGCTCGGTCCTCGACGAGGTCGGCGGCTTCCGCCTCGGCTACGAGGGGAGCCAGGACTACGATCTGGTGCTCCGTGTCACCGAGGTGACCGACCGCATCGGGCACATCAGCGCGCCCCTTTACACCTGGCGGCAGGTCCCTGGATCGGCGGCGGCGTCGACCTCGGCGAAGCCCTTCGCCTACTCGGCCGCCAAACGGGCCCTCCAGGAAGCGCTCGATCGACGGGGTCTCCAGGGGACGGTCGAGGACGGCCACGACTGGGGCTACTATCGAGTCCGGTACTCGCCTACGGGGGTGCCGAGGGTGGGTATCGTGATCCCGGCTCGAGACCGAGTCGACGTTCTGCGGCGATGCGTGGAGAGCATCTGGGACCGCTCTACATACCCCAACCACGAGCTGATCGTGGTCGACAACCGGAGCACGGCCCCCGAGATGACACGATTCCTCGAGGATCTCCCCGCTCGAGTCGTCAGGGACTCCGGTGAGTTCAACCTCGCCCGGATGCTGAACGCAGGGGCTCGCGAGGCGGGCACCGAGATCCTCCTGTTCGTGCACGACGACGTCGAGGTGATCGATCCCGGCTGGATCGAGGCGCTGCTCGAGCACGTCACGCGCCCGGAAATCGCTGCGGCCGGCGGGCGGCTCCTGCACCTGGACGGGCGGCCACAGCACGAGGGGATGGTGATCGGGCCGCGCGGAGGCCTCGCCGAGAACGTGGCCGGGGTCGGCTACTTTGGCATCGATCGGTGCGTTCGGAACGTTGCGGCGGTGAACGCGGCGTGCCTCATGACCCGCACCGACGTGCTCGGAGACCTGGGGGGGTTCGAGGAGCGGTTCCGGGTGACGCTCGCCGACGCGGACTACTGCCTGCGCGCCCTGGAGAAGGGGTACCGCGTCGTGTACACCCCGCACGCCTCTGCCTATCACGAGCAGGCCGGACGGCACTGGCGCATCCCCGACGTCCCACGGGAGGAGGATCGTCAGCTCTTCCGCCGCAGATGGTCGGGTTTCCGGGACCCCTGTTACAACCCGAACCTGGATCCCGATGAGGCGTATGCGCTGCGGCTCGATCTGGTAGACGGAGCCACCGTAGGCCTTCGTGAGCCCCGCTAGCGACCGCAGGCCGTTACCTCGGGAGGGGCTTCTCTGAGTTGACGGGCACAAACGAGCCGATTGAGCGACATTCCACACCGGCGCGGAGCGGGCCGAAGCACCGGGACCGAGCTCTTCGCGGTGAGGGACCTAGGCTCGCATTAGCGGTGGTGTTTCTCATTGGCTTTGCGCTGGCATTGGTCAGCCTCCACATAAACGACTACCGGGTCCTCTCTCCGTTCGACGAAGCGGCGCACCTTGACTACCTCAGTCGCGTGCTCGATGGTGAAATCGTCCGACGAGGGGAGACCATGAGTCAGAGTGCGCTTCGAGTTGCCGCCTGCCGTGGCTCAGAGTTGGAAGACTTGAGGCTGCCCCCTTGTCACCGCGGCAACTACGATCCCGAGGATTTTCCGGACCGCGGCTTCAACTACCTGCACGAGCACCCCCCGACCTTCTACTTCGTGACCGCGCTTCCGGTGCGGCTGTTGACTGCTCTCGGCATGGAGGACGTGGTTGAAGCAGGGAGATGGACTGCGGGGTTGTGGTTGGCGCTAGGATTGGTGGCATTCTGGATCGCCGGTCGCCGTCTCAACATACCGCCAGGACCCGTTCTTATCGCAGTGGTGCTGCTCGGCACTACCCCCAACATCGTCCATGCATCGTCATCCGTGAACGACGATGCCACCGCATTGCTCGCAGGGAGCGGAATTGTCCTGGCGATACTGTGGTGGGAGCGGCGAGGCCGTGGTCTCCTGCTGTTGGCGCTCCTCAGTGGTGCCGTGGTCTCTCTCAAGCCAACCCACGCCTTGGCGGTGGCTGCTGGCGTTCTCTTCCTGCTCGGTCGGGGGATTACGGCTCGCCGAAAGGCCGCGGTCCCCGAGGGCAGTCCCCCAGATTCGGACCCAATCCTCGCTCCCAATGACTACTTAAAGGCGGTCTTGGCCCTGGCCGGCGGCGCCGTGGTTCTCATGGCGATCTGGTTGCCGATTCACGAGGCTATTGCGGTCTCAGATGTGGATCCTCAGGCGGAGCGGTTCCGAACCGACAGCATCGGTCTCGCCGACGTTGTGGCTCAGGTGGGTGCTCTACTCACGCCGGTCCTGGGGCCACCGCTGGGCCCGTTCGCGAATGCGGTTGGGATCGGCCAGGCTATGGGCCTCCTACACCTCTTGGTTGTGGCGGCGACCTTTGGGGCCGCGTTCCAGGCGACAGCGATCGACCGTCCTCGCTCGGTCGGGCTAGCGGGAGCGGTGACGTTGCTGGTAGGAGGGGTGGGGCTCACCCTCATCAACTTCTATCTCCGGGGCCACCTCTTCGTGCCAGTGCTTCCCAGTCGGTACGCGTTCAGCGTGCTGCCGTTCCTGTTCCTGGGGGTTGCCGCGGCCTTGTCACGACGCTCGGTTCGTTGGTTCGCTTTGGCGTTCGCGTGTGTATCCCTGATTGTGACGCTAAACGCGCTGCTCTCCGCGGGTTGACCCGCTCAGATCACGGCTCGGTCGATGGTGGCGGAACCGCGTTCTTCGCCGGCCGGGCGGCCACGAACACGATGTCTCCGAGCCACCCCATCGGCAGGCGTGCGTCGAAGATCCTTGAGACCCCAGCCGCCATCTGGCCGAGGAACTCGTGAGACGTTCCGGCCCGGCGGGCGATGTAGGAAAGGTGGAACGATCGTGGAACCTGAGACCACTCTACCATCTGGAACCCCGCCGCCCACAACATGGCGTGCAGCGTCTCCGGCAAGAAGTAGTGCAGATGCGAGCGGAGGAACCACGGCCACTGGCCGTCTCGCAGTCGGGCGTGGAGGCTGGCGAGGTTGACGGTCGCCAGAACCAGGAGTCCTTCGTTCCGGATGACCGTCCGTAACCTGCGGAGGGCGTCGAGTGGGTCTATGAGATGCTCCAAGACGTCGAGCATCACGATGATGTCGGCGCTGGCGGTGTCTTCGCTCAGGGCCTCCACGGTGCCCTCGTGGAGATTCACCCCATAGTGTTCTCGCCCCGTTCGGACAGCCCACCTCGAAGGCTCTATTCCCCTTGCCTCCCAGCCGGCTCGAGAAGCCTCAGCCAGAAAGAGCCCCACATTGGAGCCTACTTCCAGTAGGCGACGTCCCTGCACGTGGTAGTCACCGAGGGAGCGAAGGATCGATCGGAATAGCTCTCGGCGGGGTCCCTCTTCGGCCAAGTACGTCTCGTCCGTGACGTCCGCGTAGCCTTGAAGGATCGCATCTGCATCGATCGTGGGACGGGATGAGACGTGCCCACAGCGGGCGCACTGGACGATGTCATCGTGCTTTCCGAGCGCGACTGTAGTACACGCGAACTCCTCCGTTGGAACAGTCCCCCTCGCGTTCGCCGAGTAGATCAGCATATGTTCCTGTCCGCCACAGAGCGCGCAGGGATGCTCCACCCGATCGATTTCTCGGAGAGGCTGCCCTCGGTGCAGCCGCCGGAACGCCACAGGGTAGCGAGATCCTCTCCGGCCTCGCGTCAGGGTAGAGAGAGCACAATACTGTAGGCTCTGGGCCACATACTTGAACGACCCCCCGATCGAGATGGAGGATGATTCCTGCGTGTATCGAGTCGGGATCGGCACCTCGACAACTCGCTGCCCCCCCGTGACGGCATCGACGAGGAGTTGGGAATCGAACACGAAGTCGTCCGAGTAGCGCCGGAACGGGAGCGAAAGTAGACACCGCCTAGTGTAGGCGCGGAGGCCACTGTGCAGATCGGTGAACCTAGCCTTGAGCATAAGGTTCTCCAGCGTCGTGGTCGCTCGATTGCCCACGTATCGATACGCTGGCATGCCCCCTGCGATTGGGTCGCCCAACCCGGCGAACCGAGATCCGAAGGTCATGTCAGCGTCACCGGAGAGGATGGGCGCTATCAAGAGGGGCACGGCTTTCGGATCGTACTGATAGTCGGGGTGTAGGAGTACGACGATTTCAGCACCGTCAGCAAGCGCTTGCTCGTAGCAGGCCTTCTGGTTTCCCCCATACCCACGGTTGCTTTCGTTGACGAACACCCGCAGACCCAGTTCTTTCGCCAGCTCGACAGTGTTGTCGGGGCTCGCGTCGTCCACAAGGATCAGCTCGGCGTTCACATCCCTGGGGATGTCGGCTACCGTCTTCGCAAGCGTGCTCTCCGCTCGGTATGCTGGCATCGTAATGACCACTTTGCGCATTTGGATTCCTAACCCCTCTCGCGCTGGATTCCCGGGCGCATGATACGAAGGAACTGCCCTTGCGCGAAAGGCGAATCCGGTCGGAATACAGAGTGTCTCACCCCTGTCCCCGGCGGGCCAGCGTGGGGGGAGCAGGGTGTGACATGGGATCCCAAGACATCTTGGCCGATCACGAGAACCAGTCCTCGACCTCCGGCCGTGGACCGCGTTGGTCGCCCCAAGGAGGGATTATATTTCTCTCTCATACATCGGCTCGACTCGGTGTTGGCGGAGGACGTGTGACGGTCGGGGCCGTGGCGGTGCTCGCGGCCCCTCGATCGAGTGGCCGTCACACCCATGATCTAACTGCTGCCTGGTCCGTGCAGTCGAGGGCCGACGGATGCCTCCGGGCGTCGGCTAGCCGATGCCACGAGTATCGTCAGGGCAACGATGGCGAAGATCAACCAGAGAAGCATCAGAAGCACGAAGATGCTGCC
>OCZV010000455.1_pt1 | contig 14962 bp, 12 predicted proteins | sample 1539051 | NCBI WGS metagenome assembly OCZV01 (sample SAMEA3113581, study PRJEB22503) | soil metagenome
TGTAGTTGCCGTGCATGCCCGGCATGCCGAGGCACAGCGGGTGGTCGTCGGGGAACGCGCCCCGGGCCATGAGCGTGGTGACCACGTGGATCTGGCACAGCTCCGCCAGCTCGCGCAGCGCCTCGGCGGCGCGGGCCTTGAGGATGCCGCCGCCGGCGTAGATGACCGGCCGCCGGGCCTGGAGGATCAGCTCGGCGGCCTGGCGGATCATCTTCGGGTGCCCCTTGGTGGTGGGCCGGTAGCCGGGCAGGCTGGCCGCCACCTCATCGTCGCTGGGCCAGTACCACTCCATGGCCGACCGGGGGTTCTGGGGATCGACGATGTCCTTGGGCACGTCGAGCAGCACCGGGCCGGGCCGGCCGGTGGTGGCGAGGTGGAACGCCTGGCGGACCATCAGCGGGATGTCCTCGGCCCGGGTGACGAGCTCGTTGTGCTTGGTGACCGAGCGGGTGATGCCCACCGTGTCGCACTCCTGGAAGGCGTCGGTGCCGATGGCGGCGAACGGCACCTGGCCGGTGATGCACACCATGGGGACCGAGTCCATGTAGGCGTCGCACAGCGGCGTGACGACGTTGGTGGCGGCGGGGCCCGAGGTCACCATGCAGACGCCGGGACGCCCGGTGGCGTGGGCGAAGCCCTCGGCCATGTGCCCGGCCCCCTGCTCGTGCCGCACGAGGATGTGGCGGATCGGGCTGTCGATGATCGGGTCGTACACCGGGAGGATGGCACCACCCGGGAGGCCGAACATGACCTCGACGCCCTCCATCTCGAGGGCCTTGATCAACGCTTGTCCGCCGTTGAGCTGCATGGCGGTGTGCTCCTGTCGGGTGGGCGAAAACTGAAACGACCTCCCGTTGGGAGGTCGTGGGAGCGCACGCGGTAAGGCCGGCGTGCGCTAGGTGAGGATTACGAGCAGGCGGTAGGCGTGCATCAGCGGGTCAGCTTTCCACGGCGCGCCGACACAGGGCAAGACGGATGTCCGGCGATGTGTTCGGTCAGACGTCAGACCTCATATCGCGCGTGAGAGCTGACAGAACGGGGGGACACGGGGCAAAGCTGCTACGCCGGGTCGGCGATGCCGTCGTCGGCGCCCACCAGCCGGGTGGCCGGCGTCCCCGACAGCTCGCCGGTCGTCGCCAGCTCGCGGACGGCCGGGACGGGTTCGGGGTCGCCGAAGAGCATCTCGTCGCCGTAGTCCGGCTCGCGGCCGGTGGCGTCGACCACCCACCACGACGCCTCGAGGGCGATCCCGTTGGGGTCGGTGAAGTAGATCGAGCGCATGATCTGATGATCGACCACCTCGGTGACCTCGCAGCCGTGCTCCTTCAAGCGCTGCTGCAGCGCCTCGAGCGCGTGCTCGTCGGGCAGGTTGAACGAGAGGTGGTCGAACTGGACGGCACGCCGGTCGGGCACGCCGGCCGGCTTGGCGAACGGCTCGATCTCGGCGTCGCGGTACTCGAAGAACGCCACCGTCTGCTCGGGACCGAACTCGAAGAAGTAGTGCCGGAAGGCGGGCGTCCCGATGGTGGCGACCAGCCGGGCGCCGAGCACGCCCTGGTAGAAGCGCACCGTCCGATCCATGTCGGTGGTGACGAGGGCGAGGTGGTTGATCCCCCGCCAGCGGGGCTGCTCGGAAGCGCTCATGTGCTCAGGCTACGGCCGCCCCGCACGGTGGTCACGCCTCCGTGATGGCACCCCGCTCGGCGCCCGACGCCAGACGGGCGTACTTGGCGAGCACGCCGGACGTGTAGCGCGGCTCGGGCAGCTTCCACTCGGCCCGGCGCCGGGCCAGCTCGGCACCGTCGACCATCAGGTCGATGGCCTTGGAGGTCACGTCGATGGCGATGCGGTCGCCGTCCCGCACGAATGCGATGGGCCCGCCGTCCACCGCCTCGGGCGCCACGTGACCAACGCAGAACCCGTGCGTGCCGCCCGAGAACCGGCCGTCGGTCACCAGCGCGCAGTCCGCGCCCCGGCCGGCACCCTTCATGGCGCCGGTGACGGCCAGCATCTCCCGCATCCCGGGCCCGCCCTTGGGCCCCTCGTAGCGGATCACCACGACGGTGCCCGGTTCGATTGAACCGGCGAGGATGGCGTCCATCGCCCCGTCCTCGCCGTCGAACACCCGGGCGGGCCCCTCGAACCGGTCGGACGTGATGCCGGCCACCTTGACCACCGCACCCTTGGGGGCCAGCGATCCGGTGAGCACGGCGATGCCGCCGATGGCGTGGATGGGGTCGCCGAGCGGGTGGATCACGGCCCCGTCGGGGGCGGGCGGATCGATCGACGCGAGGTTCTCGGCCATCGTGCGGCAGGTGACGGTGAGGCAATCGCCGTGCAGCAGCCCGGCCTCCAGCAGGTGCCGCAGCACCACCGGCACGCCGCCCACCCGGTCGACGTCGCTCATGTGGTACGTGCCGCCGGGCTTGGTGTCGGCGATGTGTGGCACCCGGGCGGCCACCCGGTTGAAGTCGTCGAGCGCCAGGTCGACCCGCGCCTCGGCAGCGATGGCCAGCAGGTGGAGCACGGCGTTGGTCGAGCCCCCCAGCGCCATCACCACGGCGATGGCGTTCTGGAACGCCGGCTTGGTGAGGATCTGCCGGGGCCGGATACCGGCCTGCAGCAGCCGCATCACCGCCTGGCCCGCGGCGTAGGCGTCGTCGTCGCGACGGCGGTCGACCGCGGGCGCCGACGCCGAGCCCGGCAGCGACATCCCCAGCGCCTCGGCCACCGACGCCATGGTGTTGGCGGTGAACATGCCGGCGCACGATCCCTCGGTGGGGCAGGCGTTGCGCTCGATGGCGTCGAGGCCGGCGTCGTCGAGGGTGCCGGCGGCGTGGGCGCCCACCGCCTCGAACACGCTCACGACGTCGAGCGCCCGCCCGTTGTGGTGCCCCGGCAGGATCGAGCCGCCGTAGACGAACACCGACGGCACGTTGAGCCGGGCCGCGGCCATGAGCATGCCGGGCAGCGACTTGTCGCAGCCCGCGAGCGTCACCATCGCGTCGAGTCGCTCGGCGTGCATCACGGTCTCGACCGAGTCGGCGATGACCTCCCGCGACACCAGCGACGCCCGCATCCCCTCGTGACCCATGGAGATGCCGTCGGACACGGCGATGGTGGTGAACTCGATGGGGAAGCCGCCGGCCGCCCGCACGCCGTCCTTGGACCGCTCGGCCAGGCGGGCGAGCGGCATGTTGCAGGGTGTGACCTCGTTCCACGACGAGCACACGCCCACCTGGGCCTTGCCCCAGTCGTCGTCGGTCATGCCGATGGCCCGCAACATGGCCCGGGCCGGTGCCCGCTCGTACCCGTCGGTCACCTCGCGGCTGCGGGGCTTGATGTCGACGGGGGACTCCTGGCTGGGCGGCGGCTCCGGCATGCCGGAAGCGTAGAGCCCCGTTCTGCCCGCGCTCACGGTCGATGAACGACGGTGAGCGCGGGCAGAAGGGTCAGGTCACCACGCCGGCTCGCATCTCGGCGGCGCCCACGCCCCGGGTGGACTCGACGATGCGGATGGTGGCGCGGGTGAGCGACACCAGGTTCTCGCGGTCGATCTTGTCCAGGGTGTCCATGGCGTCGAACAGGTAGAAGGGCGCCGTGAGGAAGTTCATCACCGGCACCCCCTCGGAGTGGTAGAAGGCGCCGTCGGTGGGCGGCTGCTCCCCGAAGGCGTCGGGTGCCAGGATCATCGACCGGCCCAGCTCCTCGGTCTCGAGCGCCTCGGCCACCGCCGCCTCGAGCGACGGGTTACGACTGGTGAAGAACCACCGGGGCACCGGCTGGCCGGTGGGTTCGAGCTCGGCGCCGTCGCCGGTCTCGGCGAGCTCGAGGGCGGCGTGCTCCAGGTGGACCTCGAGCACGACGTCGGCCAGCTCGGCCCGGTGGGCCTCGATGTAGCCGAGCAACCCGGCGCCGCCCGACATGTGCCCACCCTGCAGCAGGAACACCAGCCGGTGGGGCCGTCGCTCGACCGGCTGAGCCGCCCAGTAGGTCGCCTGCGCCAGCACCAGGGAGATGCCGCTGCCGTCCTCGACCGCCGACGCCCAGGGGCCGTCGTGGTGCGAGCCGATGATCACCGTTTCGTCGTCGAAGCCCTCCAGCTCGCCCACCACGTTGTGCGACTCGACCTGCTCCTGCTCGGATGCGACCGTGAGGCGCACGCGTACCGGTCCCCGGGCCAGCTGGTCCCGCAGCCACGCGCCGTCGGTGCCGTTGACCCACACGCCGGGGATGGGCCGGGCGATGCCGTCGTAGGGCACGAAGTAGTTGAACGAGTCACCCGGGTAGTCGGTCAGCGTGCCGATGAACGCCGCCGCCCCGGCCTCCATCGACGGCTCCATCACCTCCTGGAACTGGGCGCCGAAGGGGACGATGTGCTCGGCCCCGGCCAGGCTGCCGTCGGGGTCGATGATCCGCCCGATGGGATCGGCCGGGGCGCTGCCCGCCGTGGCGAACAGGTCGGCCGGGATGCGGAGGAGCGGCACGTCGAACAGCGACGCCTGTCCCGACACGGCGTCGGGGCGGGCCTGGTCGAAGGCCGCCAGCTCGACATCGAGGCCGTCCGCCGGCGCCGAGAACGGCACGGGGAAGCAGTCGAGAGTGGTGGTCCGGCCGTCGGCACCGACCACCTCGAGGGACCAGTCGGTGGGTTCCCAGCGGGTGACCGCGATGGGCTCGAGCCGGACGTCGGCGAGCCCGATGGCGCGGAACCGGTCGGCGATCCAATCCTCGGCCCACTCGTCGGCGGGATAGCCGGGCCGGCGGATCCCCTGCTCGACGACCTCGCTGATCCAGCCGAAGATCGTCGCCTGGCTCGGCACGTCGCTCAGGTTCACCACACCGTCGGCTGACATCTCGTCCTGGGTCTCGTCGGCACCGCCGTCGGCTGCGTCATCGTCATCGTCCGACGACGAACAGGCGACGGCGCCCAGCGTCAGGGCCCCGGCCGTTATGCCGGAACGGGTCAGAAAGGCGCGGCGTGTCCAGCGTCGGCTCATCCGTCCCATGGGCGCCGGCAGACTAGTTCGCCGAACCCATGGCCACGCCCCCGAACACCCGGCGCCCGCGCCTCCGCAGCCCGCACGACCGGGAGATCGCCCGGCTGGCGGTGCCGGCGTTCGGTGCGCTCATCGCCGAGCCCCTCTACATCCTCAGCGACACCGCCATCGTGGGGCACCTGGGGACGCCCCAGCTCGGCGGGCTGGCGGTGGCGTCGAGCCTGCTGCTGACGCTCTACGCCGTGTTCATCTTCCTCGCGTACGGCACCACCGCCGCCGTCAGCCGGCTGCTCGGCGCCGGGGACCAGCGGGAGGCCGCGCACCAGGCGGTCCAGTCGATGTGGTTGGCGCTGCTGATCGGGCTGGGTGTGGCGGTGATCGGGCTGGCGCTCAGCGGGCCGCTGGTCGGCTGGATGGGGGCCGACGGGGCGGTCCGCACCAACGCCCTCGTCTACCTGAGGATCAGCCTGCTGGGCGTGCCGGCGATGCTGCTGGTGCTCGCCGGCACCGGCTACCTGCGGGGCCTGCAGGACACGCGCACGCCGCTGCTGGTGGCGCTCGGCACCGCGGTGGCCAACCTGGTGATCGAGGTCGTGCTCATCTACGGCTTCGACCAGGGCATCGGGGCGTCGGCGCTGTCCACCGTGCTGGCGCAGGCAGGCGGGGCGGTGGTCTACGTGCGCAGCGTCCGGCGGGCGGCGCGCCGCCAGGGAGCCGACCTCACGCCCCATCCCGCCAGCCTGGCGGCGCTGGCCCGGGTGGGGCGCGACCTGCTGGTGCGGACCGTGGCCCTGCGGGCGGCCCTGGTCGTGGCCACCGCGGTGGCCGCGCGTCTGGGCACTGTCGACGTCGCCGCCCACCAGATCGCGTTCGAGATCTGGAGCGTCCTGGCCTTGGCCCTCGACGCCATCGCCATCGCCGGTCAGGCCATGGTGGGACGGGCTCTGGGCGCGGGCGACGGGGCCGGCGCCCGGGACGCCGGCCGCCGGATGATCGAGTGGGGCGTCGCCCTGGGTGCCGCCGTCGGGCTGCTGGTGGCGGCGCTGCGCACCGTGCTTCCCCACCTGTTCACCGACGACGCCGAGGTGCTGGCGCTGGCCAGCTTCCTGCTGCTGTGGGTGGCGGCGCTGCAGCCGCTCAACGCCGTGGCGTTCGTCCTCGATGGCGTGCTGATCGGCGCCGGGGACATGCGGTTCCTGGCCGGGGCGATGGTCGGCGCCGCGGTGGTGTTCATCCCCTCGGCGCTGGCCGTGCTCGGCTTCGACGCCGGCATCGGCTGGCTGTGGGCCTCCCTAGGGCTGCTCATGGCGACCCGGGCCGCCACCCTGCTGGCGCGCTTCGCCTCCGGCCGCTGGATCGTGCTCGGCGCCCGGCGCTGACGAGCCACGGTCTACATTCCGAGGGGGACGCACCATGGACTCGACTCGGGGGGCGCCATGACCACGCTGCTGATGATCGGCACCCGCAAGGGCCTCTTCCTGGCCCGCAGCGACGACCGCGCCACCTGGTCGGTGGACGGACCGCACTTCGCAATGAACGCCGTGTACGCCGCCACCATCGACGCACGGCCGGCCGCGAGCGGCGGATCGGTCCGGCTGCTGGCGGGCGCGGACAGCGAGCACTGGGGCCCATCCGTGTTCCGGTCCGACGACCTCGGTGCCTCCTGGCAGGAGACCGAGGGCGGCGCCATTCGCTTCCCGGCCGAGACGGGAGCCGCACTGGTGCGCACCTGGCAGCTCGTCCCCGCCGGCGCCGACCAACCCGGCGTGGTGTGGGCGGGCGTCGAGCCGGGTGCGCTCTTCCGCTCCGATGACGGGGGCGAGTCGTTCTCGCTGGTGGAGGGCCTGTGGGAGCACCCCCACCGCGAGCGGTGGATGCCGGGCGGGGGCGGGCTGTGCCTCCACACGGTCGTGCCGCACGCCACCGATCCCGACCGCATGCTGGTCGGGGTCTCGGCCGCCGGCGTGTACCGCAGCGACGACGGCGGGAAGTCGTGGGAGGCCTCGAACACCGGCATCGACGCCTGGCGCATGCCGGACCAGCGCCCCGAGTTCGGCCAGTGCGTCCACAAGTTCGCCGGGCACCCCGACCGCCCGGACCAGCTGTTCCTGCAGAACCACGGTGGCGTGTACCGCAGCGACGACTTCGGCGCCACGTGGAGCGCGATCGGCGGCGGGCTGCCCGCGGACTTCGGCTTCCCATTGGCCGTCCATCCCCACCGGGCCGGGACGGCGTACGTCTATCCGCTGGTGAAGGACGAGCATCGGATGCCGCCCGACGACCGCTGCCGCATCTACTGCACCACCGACGCCGGCGAGAGCTGGGAGCCGCTGGCCGACGGGCTGCCCCAGGAGCACGCCTACGTGAGCGTGCTGCGGGACGCCCTGTGCACCGACGACGCCGATCCCGCCGGCGTGTACTTCGGCACGCGGTCGGGCGAGGTGTTCGCCAGCGCCAACGAGGGCGCGTCTTGGACGTCGATCGTGCGCCACCTGCCCGACGTGCTGGTGGTGCGAGCGGCCGAGCTCCCGTGACCGCCGGGGCCCCCGCGGCGGTCCGCGTCCGGGTGCCGGCCAGCCTGCGGGCCTACACGGGCGGCGAGCCGGGCGTCGAGGTCGACCTCGGGTCGCTTGGTGAGAAGCCGACGATCGGTGCACTGCTCGACCATCTGGCCACGACCCATCCCGACCTCGAACGGCGGCTGCGCGACGAGCAACGGCAGCTGCGCCGCCACGTCAACCTGTTCCTCGGCAGCGACAACGTCCGTGACCTGGCCGACCAGGAGACGCCGCTGTCGGCCGGAACGGAAGTAGCGGTGATGCCGGCCGTGTCCGGCGGCTGAGGGGCGGCGCGGCCCGGTTCGGATCAGAAGTCGGTCGAGCAGTAGGGAGCGCGTTCGGGCCGGAACATGCCGTCGGCCCGCGCCGCCGCGCCCGGGGTGCGCTCCTCGACCAGGCCGGCGCGCCGCAGCGTCACCCACGACACGCCGCCGAGCAGCAGCGCACCCAGGTCCGCCAAGCCGACCACAAGGTCGGGCTCAGCCTCGCTGCGGCTGCACGCCGCACCGTCGGGCCCGCCCTCGAGCCGGAACCGGCCGTCGTCGACCACTTCCAGCACGCACCCGCCGTCGACGGCGTAGCGCCGGGCCGACAGGCAGGCCGCCACGTCGAACGGCCGCAGCCAGAGGTGGTCCTGTTCCGAGGTCGTCCGCAGCGCCCGGGGGTTGGCCAGGCGCCAGCGCAACGGCAAGTCGGTCGGCGCCGATTCCCATTCGACCGTGGCGACGAGGTCGACGCCCAGCAGGAACCGCAACAGGGTGGCCTCGACGGCGTCATCGGCTGCGACCACCGACTCGATGCGCAGCGCGTGCGGCGGGATCTGTCCGCTCCCCCAGCCCTGCTTGACCCGGTAGATAGCGAACCCGTCGGGGACGCCGGCGGCGTCGTCGTGCACGGCGATGTAGCGGGCGCTCGCGCCGTCGCGGTCCTCCTCGACGTCGAGCGCCAGCGCGTCCCACCAGCCGGCCGGCCGCCGCACCTCGCCCGGCACGCGGCGCCAGTACCGGTCCCAGACCGCCGGCAGCACCGCCTCGGCCTCGGCCTCGGACACCAGGCGGATCGTCCCGGCGGCGTCGGCCGACTCGACCAGTGGCTCTAGCTCCGCGACGTTGGCCCGGTCGATCGCCAGCGAGTGGAACCGGGCGGCCACGCCGTACCCGAACCGCCGGTAGATCCCGCCCTCGCTGGCGGTGAGCCCGGCGATGGGCTCGCCCCGTTCCACCGCCTGGTCGTGCACGGCGTCCATGAGCGTGCGCAGGATCCCCCGCCGCCGGTAGGCCGGCGACACGCCCACCTCGGTGACGCCGGCCAGCGGCAGGGTCCCACCGCCCGGCAGCGCCAACGCTATGGAGAAGGCGCCGGCCGTGCCCGCGAGCTCGTCGCCGTCCTCGACCACGAAGACCCGGTCGGGCTCGGTCACCATCGACGCCTGCTTGCGGTAGCTCTCGGTCGCCCGCGGCCCGACGCCGAACGCCACGGCCGTCAGGTCGATGGTCGCCTGCAGCTCCTCGGGCTCGATGAGCCGCGCCTTCCAGGCCACTACTGATCGGCGCGCTCGCGCAGCAGGGCGGTGACCGCCTTGCCGTCGGCTTGGCCCTTGGTGGCCCTCATGACCTGTCCGACGAAGAAGCCGGTCAGCTTGCCCCGCAGCTTGTCGTCGCCCTCGACGAAGCGGGTCCACTGCTCGGCGTTGGCGGCGATCACCTCGTCGACTGCGGCGGCCAGGGCGTCGGCTTCCATGGCCTCGTAGCCCTTGGCCTTGGCGATGGCGGCAGGGTCGTCGCCTCCGGCCACCATCTCGGCCAGCACGTCCTTGGCCTGGGTGGGAGTCAGCTCGCCGGCCGTCTCCATGGACACCAGCGCCGCCAGCTTGCCCGGATCCAGTGCCTCGGCCCCTTCCACCGCCAGGTTGTGCTCGACGTGGGTGAGCACCCGCGAGGGCTCGCCGCCCGCGGCGATGGCCGCGAGGGCCAGCGAGTCGAGCCCCCGCTCCACGGCGATGACGACGCCGCCGGTGGTCGGCGCCACCCCGGCGGCCTGGGCCAGCTGGGCCCGGCGTTGGGCCGGCAGCACGGGGAGCTCGGCATCCACCCGGGCGATCCACTCGTCGCCGGGGTCGAGCGGCACCAGGTCGGGCTCGGGGAAGTAGCGGTAGTCCTCGGCCTCCTCCTTGGTCCGCAGCGTGCCCGTCCGGCCCTCGGCCTCGTTCCAGTGGCGGGTCTCCTGGCGCACGGACTCGCCGGCCTCGATCAGCTCGATCTGGCGACGCGCCTCGTACTCGATGGCCCGGCCCAGCGACCGCAGCGAGTTGAGGTTCTTGATCTCGCAGCGGGTGCCGAAGGGCTCGCCGGGGCGGTGGACCGAGACGTTGGCGTCGACCCGCAGCGAGCCCTCCTCCATCTTGGCGTCGGACGCACCCGTGGCGAGCAGGATCGCCCGCAGTTCGGACACGTAGGCCCGGGCGTCGTCGGCCGAGCGCAGGTCGGGCTTGGACACGATCTCCAGCAGCGGGACGCCGGAGCGGTTGTAGTCGACCAGGCTGTAGCCGGCGTCGTGGATCCGGCCGCCGCCGCCCACGTGGGTCGACTTGCCGGTGTCCTCCTCGATGTGGGCGCGCTCGATGCCCACGCGATGGCCCGACGGCAGCTCCAGCCAACCCTCGACGTTGATCGGCAGGTCGTACTGGCTGATCTGGTAGTCCTTGGGCATGTCCGGATAGAAGTAGTTCTTCCGGGCGAAGATCGAGCGGCGCACCTCGCAGCGCAGGGCGCGGCCCAGCCGCATGGCCAGCGCGACGGCCTGCTCGTTGAGGACCGGCAGCGAGCCCGGCAGCCCCAGGCACACCGGGCAGACGTTGGTGTTGGGCTCGTCGCCGAAGCGGTTGGGGCAGCCGCAGAACAGCTTGGTCCGGGTCGCCAGCTCGGCGTGGACCTCGAGCCCGATGACGGTCTCCCAGTCGGTCATGGTCGTCGTCGTGGCGCTCACGCTTCGTCCTTTCCGCCGGTCGCCTCGGGCGACGCGGCCTCCACCGCCGCTGCGGCCCGGAACAGCGTCGCCTCGCCCAGCGCTGGCGCCATCAGCTGCACGCCCACCGGCAGGCCGTCATCGCCGGGGCCGAACGGCACCGAGATGGCGGGATGCCCGGACAGGTTGGACGGGATCGTGCACACGTCGTTGAGGTACATGGTCAGCGGGTCGGCGGTCTTGGCCCCCAGCGGGAACGCGGTCGACGGCGCCGTGGGGCTGATGAGGACGTCGAAGCGCTCGTAGGCGGCGTCGAGGTCACGGATGATCAGCGTGCGCACCCGTTGGGCCTTGCCGTAGAAGGCGTCGTAGTAACCAGCGGAGAGGGCGTAGGTGCCGAGCATGATGCGGCGCTCGACCTCGGCGCCGAAGCCGGCCGTGCGGGTGCGGTCGTACATCTCGCCGGTGGTGGGCGCGTTGACCCGCAGGCCGAAGCGCACCCCGTCGTAGCGGGCCAGGTTGCTCGACGCCTCGGCGGGGGCGATGAGGTAATAGGCCGACAGCCCGTAGACCGCGGCCGGCACCGACACGTCGTCGACCTTGGCGCCCGCACGCTCGAGGGCGTCGACCGCTTCGCGCACTCGGGCGGTCACGTCGGGTTCGATGCCCTCGGCCTCGCACAGCTCGGTGACGACGCCGATCCGCAACCCGGCGACACCCTCGCCGAGCCCGGCGCTCACGTCGGGCACCGCCTCGGGGATCGAGGTGGCGTCGCGCGGATCATGCCCGGCGATCGCCTGGTAGAGCGCGGCCGCGTCAGCCACCGTGCGAGCGAACGGACCGATCTGGTCGAGCGAGCTGGCGAACGCCACCAGCCCGTACCGGGAGACGGCGCCGTACGTGGGCTTCATGCCCACCACCCCGCACAGGGCGGCGGGCTGGCGGATCGAGCCGCCGGTGTCGGACCCCAGCGCCAGCGGGGCGAAGCCGGCCGCCACGGCCGCCGCCGATCCCCCCGACGACCCGCCCGGCACCTTGGCGGTGTCGTGGGGGTTGCGGGTGGGACCGAACGCCGAGTTCTCCGTGGAGCTGCCCATGGCGAACTCGTCGAGGTTGGTCTTGCCGATGGGGATCGCCCCCGCTTGCGCCAGCCGTTCGACCACGGTGGCGTCGTAGGGCGGCCGCCAGCCCTCGAGGATGAGCGACGAGCACGTGGTGGGGATGCCGGCGGTGCAGAGGTTGTCCTTGAGGGCGACCGGCACGCCGGCGAGGGCGCCCGGGTCCTCGCCCGCTGCCACCCGGCGGTCGATGGCGAGGGCGGCCTGGCGGGCCTGGTCGGCCAGCACCAGGTTGAAGGCGTGGATCTCGCCGTCGCGGGCCTCGATGGCGGCGAGATGCTCGTCGACGACGTCGACCGCCGGGCGCTCCCCGGACCGGACGGCGGCGGCGACGTCGAGCGCGCTCACGGCGCCTCCCCCAGCACCGGCGGGACCCGGAACTGGCCGTCCTCGACGGCCGGCGCGGCGGCCAGCACGGCGTCACGGTCGAGACAGGGCCGATCCTCGTCGGGGCGCAGCACGTTGACGAGCGGATAGGGATGGGCCGTGGGGGGCACGTCGGCCACGTCGAGCGCCTCGACGTCGCGGGCGTGGTCGAGCACCTTGGCGAGCTGCTCGGTGAACGTGTCGAGCTCGTCGTCGGTGAGCTGGAGCCGGGCCAGCCGGGCCACGTGCGCGACCTCGTCGCGGGTGATCTGCGCCATGCCCGGCATCGTACGCGGGACGGCTCGGAACCCGGTCAGGGTTCCCGGCTCACCCCTCGAGGGCCTCGTGGACCTTCTCGTCGGCCCGCTCGGCGAGGCTGCGGACCAGGTCGCGGTCGACCGGCTCGCCCTCGAGCGTGTCGGGGTCGATGGCGCCGAAACCGCCGACCGTCGACACCACGCCCTCACGCATGGAGTACACGACGTAACCGTCGAGCACCACCGTGACCCCCTGGGAGCTGCCCTCGATCTCCATCTCCATCTCGAAGGCCTGGTCGCCGGGCCCATCGATGTCGTCGGCCGAGAGCCGTATCTCGCCCTCGGTCTCGCCGTCGTCCCACCCGATGGTGCGGCACTCACCCAGGGCGTCGAGGGCCTCGTCCATGGTGGGCTCGTCCTCGTCGATGAGCGCCAACGTGTGGGACAGCGTCGCCCCGTCCGTGTCCTCGAAGTCGACCTCCAGGTCCTCGCCTTCGTCGTCGGATTGCTCGAACGACCGGAGGACCTGGCGACACTCGGGCGAGGTGTCCATGTCGTCGGTTCTCAGCTCGCCGTCGCCGCCGGGGGTGCTCTCGGCGAACCCGGCGCCGACGTCGTCCTCTGTCAGGAGGGCCGGCTCGACGTCGTCGAGGCTGAGACCTGCGGGTGCCCGCGTTGCCTCGTCGTCGTCGTTGTTGGCGAGCCCGAAGGCCACAACCCCCGCCACGACGGCGGCCGCCCCGCCGATCGCGGCCGGCCATCGTTGTCCGACACACCCACCAGCTTTCCCGACGCACGCCGCGGCAGACGTGGGAACGTAAGGCCCCGCCGGAGCGTCCTCCTTCCGATGGTTGCCGTACCCCTCGACGCACCGCCAGCGGTCTCGCACTGGGACGACGACCTGGTACGCCTCTACGAGCAGCACTACGACCAGCTCGTCCGCCTCGCCTACCTGGTGTCCGGCCAGGCGACCGTCGCCGAGGAGGTCGTGCAGGACGCCTTCCTCAAGGCCCACTGCTCGTGGGACCGGGTGCGCGACCCGCTGCCCTACGTCCGGACCGCGGTGGTCAACGGCTGCCGGTCCTGGGGTCGGCGCCAGAAGCTGGAACGGGAGCGCCAGCCCCGTCCCCCCGAGCCGAGCCGGCAGGAGCCCGACGAGCTCTGGGACGCCCTCGCCACGCTGAGGGATCGGCCCCGCGCCGCCATCGTCCTGCGCTACTACGCCGACCTGCCGGATGCCGCGATCGCAGAGATCCTCGGCTGCCGCCTCCCCACCGTCCGCACCACCATCCACCGGGCGCTCGTCGCGCTCCGCCGGGAGATCGACCGATGACCACCAGCGACCTCCACCACGACGCCGAGCTCGAGGCCGAGCTCCGCGCCATGCTCCAGCGCCGGGCCGCGGACGTGCGGCCGTCCGGAGCCCGGGTGGACCAGGTCATCCGGCTCGACGGGGGCGGCGCCCCAGGCCCGCCCAGCGGCCGGCGCGTCGCCGCCATCGCAGCTGCCATCGCGCTGGTGGCGGCGGTGGTGGGACTTGCCACGCTGGCTGCCGGGGACGAGCCAACAGAGCCCCGGTACGACACCGCCACCGTAGGAGCGCCCGTGCCCATCTGGCCGCTCAGCGACGCGATCCCGACCGACCAGCTCGCCACGCCGGAGTCAGCGACCCGCGCCTATCTCGCGGAGGTGGCAGGCCTCGGCCCCGACCTGGCCCTGGATCGCACCGAAGTCCAAGGGACGGAGGCGACGGTTCACTACACGCTCGGGGGCATCGCTGCCCGTGTGACGCTGACACAGCGAAACGGCCTCTGGCACGTGACGGGCGCATCGAACGAGCTGATCGCCATCGACCATGTGACGCCGCCCGAGGGCACAGAGATCGACGTGGACGTGAGGCCTGGCAGCGCCGCCGCCCCAGTCGAGCGGCTCCGGGCGTCGCTCGTTCCCCGAGGCGGACAGGTCTACGACACCGCAGACGTCGAGTTCGAGGACGGCGAGCGGGTCGAGAGCTCCGACCCCCCGCTGGCCGACGGCTTATGGCAGACCTACCTGTACGTCGGTGCCACCACGGAACCGGTGGCGGTCCGGGTCGATGTCGTCGACCCCGGCACAGGGGACCAGGTGCTCGCCCACGCCAGCGTGCCTGTCCCCGGCGCCCCGGACGTGACCGCGCTCGGAGCAGTGCCACCGACCATCGTGGAGCAGCCACGCACGACCGTCGATCCCGATCCCGAGCCGCTGCCGCCGGGTCCGGACCGGCTCGCCGCTCTCGTCGCCGAGGGTGCCGCGGGCGACGAACTCGACCTCGGCGGTTGGCAAGACGCCGCGACGGCGCTGATCAACACGGTCGTGGACGACACCAGCCCGCCCGGTCCACCGGTGTTCACCGACGTGTCGCAGGCCGTCCACGCCCTGACCGTGCGAGGTCGCTACTCCATGCCCGACGGCGACGCGGGCACATTCGAGCTCGTCCGGCTGGACGACGGCCGGTGGGGAATGACGTCCCTACGGAGCGACGCACTAGACGTTGTCGAGGTGGGTCGCACCGGGTCACGCATCCAGGTCACCCTCGTGTCGACCAAGGACGTCGAACTAGGTGTCGGTGGCAACCGCGTCGGTTGGCAACCCGGCGAGCCCTACGTGAGTGCCGGGCGCGAGGCGGTGTTCAGCGTGCCCTGCGGCGGCTCGGTGGCGAA
>OCZV010000456.1_pt1 | contig 14943 bp, 14 predicted proteins | sample 1539051 | NCBI WGS metagenome assembly OCZV01 (sample SAMEA3113581, study PRJEB22503) | soil metagenome
GGTCGCGCCGGAAAATGGGCTGCGATCCGGTTCCCATTCCTGCACGCCGCCTTTTCCGTCGTTCGCGCGCACGACAAAGGTGTAATCGCCTGGCGCATCGGGCATCCATCCATCGCGCGCCTTCCAGAGCGACCACGCCAGATCGCCACCGGTATAATAAATCTCCGCGTCGTTCCACGTCTTGCCGTCATTGAAACTAAGCTCGACGCGCGAGATGCCGCGATCGCCGCCGTAAGCGATGCCTTTCACTTCGATCGGGCTATTCAACTGGCTTAACGAAAGCCACGATTCGTGATCGGGCACGTCGATCCGCGATCGAGTCGGCGCGATGAAGTCCGGGCCCCAGCCTTGCGTTTCGTAAAATCCTTTCGCGTTCGCGTCTGTCACTTCGATGCGGGTGAGCCATTTCACATGTTTTTCGCCGAAGTAACCCGGGACGATGACGCGCAACGGATAACCATGCCGGTCCGGCAACGGGACGCCGTTCATTTCGTAGCCAAGCAGCGTCGTGGGCGCCATCGCTTTCTCCAGCGGGATGGTGTCGGTGTAATTATCGACGCCGTGCAAACGGAATCGCGCGGCATCGGAAATGACACCCGCCTGGTCAAGCAGATCGCGCAGCGGAAAACCTTTCCAGACAGCGTTGCTGATCAGACCCGCATCCAATCCGTTACTGATGCACATCAGCGTCGTCTGCTGCTCGACTGCTGAGAATCTCTTCAAATCTTGAAACCGCCACGTCGCCGGATTCCGGACCAGACCGTTCACTTCGAGATGCCAAAGACGAACATCCACTCGCGGGTCGATCACGTTTTTGGTCACGCAGTAGAACAACTCGTTCGGCGTGATCGGCTGAACGATCCGGCCTTTATATTGCGTGCCATCGTAACTAAAGGTGGCGGCGCGATAGAGTTTGCGCGCCAATCCGACACCGCCGCCGGCCACCGCGGCTCCAACTGCGCTCAGCACAAACGCGCGTCGCCCCATCGCCGGAGTGAACTCTTTGGTAGGGACATCGCGCTGCGATGTCCGGACGGCCCAGCGGGCCGTCTCTACCATTAAAAATCGAAACCCGATAACAAGCGTCCGCTCGAAAACAAAAACGCAGAGCGCGAAACCGACCAGCGTGACCACGCGCGCCGCAGCGATGGGTAATCCAACGTAGCTCGTTCCAAGCACCGGCCAAAGCACGATTGTGACTGCGATCAGCGGCGTTATGACAAAGACGGTGATTGTTGCCAACGTGCCGCGCTTTGCGGGGTGCCGGCACATGAAAAACCCAAAGATTGCTCCGCCAATCGCGCCAACAATAAGCTGACCGGCGATGGTCGATCCAACGCCGAGCTGTTTCAGATGATTGTATCCGCCGACCTTTCCCATGAGCGAAAGAAATGGTCCCGGCGGAATGAAAACCGAGAGTCGATCACCGATGATCACGAGCGGTGTCGCCACACCGAAACACGCGAGCAACAACATCATGACGGTCATGGCGATTGCCGCCACGAGGCCGGCAAGCAAACCGGTGGCGATTGCCTTCCCGCGCGAAAGTTCGTCAGGCAATGTCATGAATTATTATTCGGCCACAGATTAACACAGATGAAACACGGATCAGAAGAAGAGTCTCTCGCGTGTCATCTCTTCAAACATCCGTGCTAATCAGTGTTCATCCGTGGCTTCCTTTCTGTCGCGATGCGCAAGAGCGTCGCGATAATGCGCGCGCCGGCGATAAATGTCCCGCGCAATGTGCCCGAAACTTTCGATTCCCCACCAGCGCGTCGACGATGGTTTACAGGAATTTCGAGGATTCGCAGCCCAACGCGCGCGGATTTCATCTGCATCTCGAGATTCCAGCCATAGGTTTGCTCGCGCATACCGAGCTTTTCAAGCGCATCGTGCCGGATCGCGCGAAACGGGCACATGTCGGTAAAACGAACTCCATAGAGCAATCGCAGAATCAGGCCAGCCATTCGTCCGGCAACGATCTGCTGGAAATTCATGCTCCCCGGTTCGCGCTCCCCGCGCGTGCGCGAGCCGATCACGAAATCGTGCGTGCCGCTCGCGATGGGATCAACAAGTTGATTCATGAACTCGGGGCAATCACTTCCATCGCCGTCGAGAAAAACGACAATGTCGCATTGTGGCGCCAGGGCGCGTATTCCGGCCATGCACGCGCGACCGTAACCGGGGATCGGTTCGCTCACCACGCGCGCGCCCGCGTCTCGCGCGCGTTCGGCCGTTCGATCGGTGCTGCCGTTGTCCACCACGATGATCTCGGCAGGAATGTTTGTTGCCGTGACTTCGCGAACGACATCAGCAATCGGTTCCTCCTCGTTGAGCGCCGGAATGATGACCGAAACGGCACTCATCGCAGAACCAACCAGGCGCTGGTGAAATAAATGAGGAGCGCAAAAATATCGGCAAGCGCGAGAGTCAGGGGACCGGCGGCGATTTTCAGGTCAAGCTTAAAGCGGTGCAGGAGCGACGACACACCGAGACCGAAGAGGCACGCCGTCACGAGCGACAGCGCGATGCTTCCACCGATGACGAACGCAGCGTGCGGGTCCGATCGCCACAACCAAACAATCACGCCCACCACCGTGCCGCAGGCGAGCCCGAGCAATCCGGCAGTCTGTATCTCGCGACGGAATGCGGTGGCAAACCACTGCCACGTAACCGTGGCGGAACGGAGCGCCTGGATCGTCACGCTCATCGATTGCGCGCTGACGCTTTCGTTGAGACCCAGCACCATCGTAAGGAAAAACGCGAGAACGAGACTTCGCGCGAGGGTGGCTTCAAACGCACCGGTCAGAAGCGCGCAGGCGGTGCCGGCCGTTACCGTGACGAGCAACCACGGAAAACGAAATCGGAATACGCGCCAGGGCGACGCGCCGCGGATTTGCGCCAAATGCAAACCGAGCGCTTCGAAAATGTCGTCGTGCACCGGCGCGGCGGGACGATGTCGATCTTCGCTTTCGCCAGCTTGGAGCATCTCCTCAGCGAAAAGGCTCACGTCAATGACGCCGACGACGCCGCGTTGTTCGTCAATCACCGGAAAGGCGAGGAATTTGTAGAGCACGAAAAATTCGCAGGCATCGAGGACGGTGGCCTTCGCGGGAATGGCAATCACGCGCCGGACCATGATATCTCGGAGTGAATTCTCAAGCGGCGCAGTCAGCAGCCGTCGGGTGGGAAGAACTCCCACCAGTCGCTTCTCAGCATCGACCGCGTAGAAGTAAATTACGCGCTCACCCACACCTTCGCGCCGTATCCGCTCGAGCGCTTCGCCCACCGTCATGTCTGCATCGAGGAGCGGAAAATCCTTGCGGGCGTGCTCAATAACCGGCGAATCGAAATCGGGAATGCCGACCGCCTCAGTCATTCACCATTTCTACTCGATGAACAATGCCTTTGCCGCGCAAAATGTGCGCGGCTTCGCTGAAATAATCGCGCACGTCGCTTTGCGCCTTGATCCAATCGATGTAGCGGCCTATGCCGTCGGCGAGATCGACTTGCGCCTCGTAGCCGAGGGCCCGAATGCGCGTCGTGTCGCTGGTGAGATGACGCATTTCGCCCGGTCGAAATTCGCCGTTTACTTCCGGCGCAATATTGACTTCAAGCGCATTCGAAATTGTTTCGGCGATCTCCCGAATCGACACGCCGCGGCCGCTGCCAACATTCACTGGCAATCCATCGAGTCTATCCGTTTCCGCCGCCAGCAGGTTCGCGCGTGCGATGTCTTCGACGAACGAAAAGTCGCGTGTTTGCTCGCCATCTTCATAAAGCACCGGCGGTAAATTATTCAGCAAACGCGTGCAGAAAATCGCGATGACGCCCGTATATGGATTGAAGATCGATTGTCGCGGGCCGTAGGTGCAGGAGTAACGCAGCGCCACGGTCGGAATACCAATCTGCTTTCCCCAAAGCAGGACGAGTCTCTCTTGATCGACTTTGGTCAGACCGTAAACGGTTTCGCCGCCGACCGGCGCGTTTTCTGGGGTGGGAACGCTTTTGGTAATCGCGCTGCAGATCGGACAATGCACTTGCCAATCGCCCCTGCGCAGTTGTTCCACCGGCCGGACAGGGGGGAAAACCAGCCCGTGCTCCGGACATTCGCCAGCGCCTTCGCTGTAAACGGCCTGCGAGCTCGCCACGACGATTTTCCTTATTGGTAGCTTGTTTTCGCGAATAACCTCCAGCATTTGCGCCGTCCCGAGCGAATTCACGTGCACGTATTTTGCGATCTCGGGCATGTAACCGCCATAGGCAGCCTGGTGAAAGACGGTGTCAATCTTGTCGAGCGCGGCCGTAATAGTGTCGCGATCACGCAAATCGCCTTCGATGAACTCGGCGGCCGGATTGATCCATGCCGGTTTGCCTCGCTTGTGCGTGTTCGGCTCGAGATTATCGAGCACGCGAACTTTCCAGCCCTCGGCCAGAAGCAGATCGGTGACATGCGAGCCGATCAGGCCCGCGCCACCGGTAACAAGCGCGCGTTTCATTTTGTTGCCTGACCCTAGCATCGGCATCCGTGCCGATGAAGCCCGAACATCGGCTGGAAGCCGACGCCACGGCCAAATTCGCGTGCCCTCGCGCGCAAGCGAACGTACCCAAGGAAAGGGACGGCGGACTAGGGACCGCCGCTCCTTGGTGCCGCTCCCGGCCAGATCCCGGCGCGGCCTTCGCGCTCGATGATTTCGCGGAGGACTTTTCGTGTATTCGGAGCGACGCCATCGCGAGAGTTTTCACCGAGCAATTCGCTGCACAACCGCTGCAACGTTGCGTGGTCATCAACATCGTAGCCGGTTGGCAGTAATTTCACTTCGACACCGAGCTCAGTCGCGCGCGCCAGTGTCTGGTCGAACACTCGCTCGGTGCTCCAGTCGATTCTTTCGAACATTTCGGGATGCGGCTCCTTCAGCCCAATCAAGTAATAGCCGCCGTCATCGGAAGGACCGAGAACAATGCGATCTCTCCGCAAACCCAGCAGTTCCACGGCTTGTGCGAAAACCTCAGCCGGAACCGTCGGACTATCGGAGTTAATCAGACAAACAGAATCGAACCCGACTTTGAACAGGTCCTCTGCTGAAAAATTTAAACGATCGCCGAAATGGTCGCCGCGCTGTGGGATGAGAAAAAAGTCGTCAGATAAAACGTTTTCGTAAGCGGATTCGGTGCCCAACGGAGTGTAAACGCCAACACCTCGAGCGACTCTAATACGATCCCGAGTGCTTTCGGGTCCCCTCCAGCAGGCTGCGGAAATGACGGCGCAGATGTCGCGCAGGAACGCTCTGTTAAGTTGCGCGGCTTCATCGTGTGAGAGCGGCGGAACAAGCCGCGTTTTCACTTCTCCGGCGCGTGGCGCTTTGGTCATTACCGCCAGCGCACAGAGGTTGCCGGGGATCGATGCCGGCTTATTCGGATCGAGAACGCGATGGACCGTCTTCATCCCGCCGTGCTGCCTGTAACTTCAACCCTTTTCACAGAGCGCGTATTGATAACGCCCTTCCTGCCAAATCCTAATATTTTTCCATGGTTGTGTCGGGAACAGGTCCTGAAACGCGTGGGCCGAAAACACGGTCGCTTTGTATGGCTCGCGATAACCATTTCGTGATCGGTTTAACCCGGCCAGCAGCCACATGGCAAAAAGCGGAATCGATGCCCGAAACGCATACCGCGGTTCGGCGATGAAACAACGACCTCCCGGTTTCAAGACGCGGTACATTTCAGCGATCCCCCGATTTTGTTCTGGCAAGATAGTGAACAGGCGAGAAGCGAGAACGACATCGAATTCCGCGTCGGCGTACGAAAGCTCGAGCGCGTTGATTCGTCTAAAGCGACAATTACTGAACCCCAGCGCTCCGGCTCGCTCTCGAGCCCAGTGCAGCTGGCTTTCGGAACGATCTACCCCAGTAACTGACATATCGGGAAACCGTTCCGCGAGCCGACAAGAGTAAAATCCTGGTCCACAGCCAAGCTCGATAAGGTGCGTGCCTGGCCGAGGCCGGCCCTCTGGCCAGAGCGCCGCGATAATCCGCTCAGTATCATCCCGGAAGAGATGCTCCCGGCAGAACACGTATACCCACGCGACATGTTCAAAGAGACTATCGTGGTCGTGCTCTCTAATTTGTAGGGCCGGAATGTTAGGTGCTGGTGCGGTTTTATTTTCGGCAGAGGCGGAAGCTATCGCATCAGGCGGCATTGTTTTAACTCCGATGAAGCGTGCGAGTGATCTGGCAATTGAAAAAGTTTTTCACAACACGGAATGATGATTTGGAAATTATTCCAATCTTATCTTCTCCTCCTTCGTGCGAATAACGTCCCCCGGCCGCTTCAAACACCAGCATAATGGTTCCAAAGCGATCTGTGGGTAACATCTACAGCCCGCCTCGATAAATCCTGGTTCCATGAAAAAGACGAAACTTATTCAAAGTTATTCGAACTTGTTGGCTTCTTGCTCTCCCTTGATTTAACAAATCGGAATGCACGACCTTAAACGCATCACCGCGGCAACGATCACGCTCCTAACAGCAATTGTCGCTCCGCAGGTGAATGCCGGGGATGACACAACACTGTGGAAAATTCAGAAAACTCTGGCTGCGAAGAAATACGTTGATCTTACTCACGCTTTTGAGCCGGGTATCCCGCGCTGGCCAGGATTTCCAGACGAGACGCGGAAGACGATTTACTGGTACGATAAACGCCCCGACACAATGGGATCCGGATTTTTCTCTGAGGTGTTTACTCACGTTGGCCAGTGGGGCACGCATGTCGACCCACCGGCCCATTTCGTTAAAGGTCTGCGCACCGTTGATCAGATCGATCCCAGGGAAATGATTCTGCCACTGGTGGTAATCGATGTGCACGAGGATGCCGCGAAGAATCCGGACTACACCTTGTCAATCGAGCGGATAAAAAAATGGGAAAAGGACCATGGCGAAATCCCGGCGGGCGCATTCGTTGCGATGAGAACCGATTGGTCAAAGCGCTGGCCTGACGCAGCGAGAATGGAAAACAAAGACGCAAATGGCGTCGCTCATTATCCGGGCTGGAGTTTGCCTGCGCTAAAATATCTTTATGAAGAACGCAAGATCACTGCGTCAGGGCATGAAACGACGGACACAGATCCCGGAGTGGCTACCACGAAGGAGGATTATTCGCTGGAAACCTACATTCTCAGCACGAATCATTATCAGATCGAACTGCTGACCAATCTCGATCAAGTCCCCGAAGCCGGTGCAATCGTTGTCGTCAGTTTTCCAAAACCGAAAGGTGGCTCGGGATTTCCCGCGCGGGTGTTTGCGATTGTGCCGTAGCTGGCATTTCTCGCTTACCTCGGCGTCGAACATCGAATGACAAAATCTGTCGGGTCAGTTGACCGAAAGTCTCGGCACGAACGAAGATAAGGGCTGAATCATGCACATCAGGGACATCATGCGCGGGGATTCTCCCACGTTTTCGTTCGAGTTCTTTCCTCCGAAAACGCCGGAGGCGGCGGAGACTCTTTACCAAACCATTCGCGAGCTTGAATCGTACATGCCTCACTTTGTCAGCGTCACGTACGGGGCCGGTGGTTCAACGCGAGATTTAACTCACGACCTGGTCGAGCGCATTCAACATACAACAAAACTGGACCCGATCCCTCACCTGACGTGCGTCTGCCACAACGAGGAAGAGGTCGACGCGATTCTGCTTCGATACGCCAGGTCGGCGATTGGAAATATTCTTGCCTTAGGAGGCGATCGGCCGCGCGACATTCCCTACGATAAAGCGCGCGATTCGTTCCAGCATGCGGTCGATCTCGTTAAGTTCATTCGCCGATTCAACGAATCCGGCGCGCACCCCGATCGCCGCGGTTTCGGGATTGGAGTAGCCGGGTTCCCCGAAGGGCATCCCGCGACGCCGAATCGCTTAGTCGAAATGGATCACCTCAAAGCAAAGGTCGATGCCGGCGCCGACTATATGGTGACACAACTATTTTTCGATAATCGCGACTTCTACGATTTCCGCGAACGTTGCGCGCTCGCCGATATCCATATCCCTATTATCGCCGGCATCATGCCGATTACATCCATGGGTGGATTCAAACGCATCGCCGAACTCGCCGGCGGGACCCGCTTCCCGGCCCGGCTTCTGCGCGCCTTACAGCGATGCGAAAACGATCCCGAAGGAGTCCGGCGCGTCGGCGTTCACTTCGCATTGGAACAGTGTCACGATCTCCTGGATACCAGCGTTGCCGGTATTCACTTTTACACGCTTAATCGCTCCGATGCGACGCGGGTAATTTTTGACAGTCTCGGTATTCCGCGTCGGAGAAGCGCAGAGGCGGCCGCCATTTCATCGAGTGACGAGATTGGCAAGCCGCTTGTGAAGTGATCGACGCAGCGCGCAGACACAGGACACAGCGAAGCCACCATTGAGCTGTTGAAATTTGCGCTAAGCCTGTGACGCGCGCAGAATCTCGGGATGTCCCAGGTCCGCCGTGCGATTTATTGGCAGCTCGGCGCGCTGTTGATAGCAATCGCACTCATTGCTGTACTTTCGCGTTTTTTTCCGGTTGTCGATTTTGTTGAAGCGCTGCAAGGGCGCGTGATGAGCTGGGGCGCGTCGGGAGCGGTTTGCTATCCGCTGCTCTTTGCTGTTTGTAATATCCTTCTGCTCCCGGGCGGGGTACTGGCTGTTGGCGGCGGTTTCTTTTTTGGACTCTGGTGGGGATTGCTTATTGTGTTCGCCGGCAATTTGATCGGCGCGGCAATTTCGTTTGCTTCGAGCCGGTGGGTGGCTCGACGATGGTTCCAGCGCAAGCTTTCGCAAAACCCAACCCTCCGCGCCTTGGAACCGGCACTGGAGCGCGAGAGCTGGAAGATCATTTTCTTGAGCCAATTGCATCCACTCTTCCCCACGAGCCTACTCAATTACCTTTACGGCCTGACCCGAATCCAGTTTGCCACCTATATGCTTTGGGCCTCGATTGGCCGAGCTCCGGGGCTCTTTTTGTATGTCTATCTAGGGACCCTGGGTCAGCTAGGGCTCAAGTTGATGCGTGGGAGGAGTCAACCGCGAGTGATCGAATACTGGACTTGGGGCGGAGCCTTCGTTACAACAGCATTACTGATGCTCGTTTTGGGACGCATTGCATATCGGGCGATACAAACATCGCACACGTTAGCGATGCCGGACAGCCAGACAGGGGATCCGCAAGCTCGGGTGGAACAGAGAATTCCATCACGCATAAGTGATTTGTGATTAAGCTGTTAGAACATATCAAGAATGTTTAAACTGCCGACAGAATACGACGTAATAGTGATCGGAAGCGGCCACGCCGGGATTGAGGCGGCATTGGCGGCCGCCCGCATAAGATGCCGGACCCTGATGCTGACCCAGAATTTGGATACGATTGGTCAAATGTCGTGCAACCCGGCCATTGGGGGTTTAGCGAAGGGGCATATTGTCCGCGAGATCGACGCCATGGGCGGAGCAATGGGATTAAACGCGGATGCTACCGGAATTCAGTTTCGTATGCTTAACAGCGCAAAAGGTCCCTCCGTTCGGGCTCCGCGGGTTCAATGCGACAAGAAATCCTATCAATTCCGCATGAAGGCGGTGTTGGAGCGCACCGAAAATTTGGATCTGAAGCAAGCGACGGTGACGAACGTCCCCACAAGGGATGGAAGGGTGATTGGGGTGGAGACCGACCTCGGTTTAACAATTGTCGCCAAGAGTGTCGTGATTACGGCTGGGACATTTTTGCGCGGTCTATTGCATGTGGGCGAGAAAAGCAAGCAAGGGGGGCGCATGGCAGACGGTAGCTCTGAGTTGAGCGAGAGCCTTCGCCAGCTCGGCTTCGCCGTAGGAAGGTTCAAGACGGGCACGCCCTGTCGGATCAACGGTCGCTCTATTGATTTTTCGCGGTGCGAAGTTCAGCCAGGGGATGAACCGCCTCCGCGCTTTGCCTTTTGGGCGGGGACTGAAGGATTAAAGAATGAGATATTTAGTTTGAATTTTAATGAGCGCGGAGAGTTCCACGTGGAACAAGTTCCCTGCTGGATTACCCACACCACGCCTCAAACGCATGACATCATTCGGGCGAACCTCGCCCGGTCGCCGCTCTATTCAGGAAGGATACAGGGCACCGGACCGCGATACTGTCCATCGATCGAGGACAAAGTCGTAAAGTTTTCGGATAAAACTTCTCACCAACTTTTTTTAGAGCCTGAAGGCCGGCACACCGAAGAATATTACGTAAACGGAATCTCAACGAGCCTGCCTTACGACGCCCAACTGGAGTTCGTGCATTCAATTCCGGCTTTGGAACAAGCTGAGATCATGCGCCCGGGATATGCTGTTGAGTATGATTTTTTCCCGCCGACCCAACTTCTTCCCACCTTGGAGACAAGGTTGATCAGCGGGCTTTACTTTGCCGGCCAAGTGAATGGCACTTCGGGCTACGAAGAGGCTGCCGCGCAAGGCCTCATCGCTGGGGCCAATGCCGCGTTGAAGGTGTTGGATCGCTCTCCACTTATCTTGGACAGGAACCAGGCATACATCGGAGTGCTAATCGACGATCTCGTCACGAAGGGCACTGAGGAGCCGTATCGAATGTTTACGAGCCGGGCCGAAGGCCGGTTGTTTCTTCGGCAGGACAATGCCGATCAACGATTGACCAAACTAGCTTTCGATGCAGGGTTGATTTCTAACGGGCACTGGAAGCAGTTTCAGCGTAAATTACACGTCCTGTGTGAGCTGCGTCAAGTCGCGGCCGAGACGAAACTTCGAGGCACGACCATCCGCCAATTGCTGAAGAATCCGGATTTCACGGTGCAGAATTTACCGGAAGAACTACGGAGCCTGGCACCTGCCGAGATTTGGGAGCTGGTTGAGACAGATTGGAAGTACGAGGGATACGCTGTGCGACAAGCCAGCCAAAATCGAGCAATTGCCCGCCAAAATTCTCAGCACATTCCGGATGGACTGGACTACGGGAAGATCGCCGGTTTGCGGTCCGAGACGCGTCAGAAGTTAACCACAATTCGTCCCACATCGTTAGGCCAGGCGGCTCGGATCAGCGGGATAACCCCTGCTGATATTGCAATAATATCTATCTGGTTAAGCAAGAATACATTACAGCAAGATAAGACGCAGGCCGATGGCCACACATCCCTGACAGCAACCAAAGCCCTGAGCCGATTGCGATGTTAAAACTCGCCACGGTCGCTCTGCTAAGTTACCTACTCGGCTCGATTCCCGCCGGCTACCTTGCTGGCCGCGTGGCTGGGATCGACATCCGGAAAACAGGAAGTGGGAATGTTGGGGCGACCAATGTCACCCGAACGCTGGGGCGGCGTTACGGCTATTCTGTTTTCGTCGTGGACTTTGCAAAAGGCACTCTAGCCGTTTACCTTTCGATCCTGTTGGGTCGATACATTGAGGGCAAACCGACCTCTACCGAAATATGTGGGATAGTCGGAGCCACTTGTTGTGTATTGGGACACATATTTCCGGTTTGGCTGGGATTTAATGGAGGAAAAGGGGTGGCCACTTCGGCGGGGGCACTCTTCGGCCTGATGCCTTTGGCTGCGGCAATCGGCGTCGCCGTCTGGATAATTACATTTGAGGTGACGCGCTATGTCTCCGTCGCGTCTATTGCGACTGCCATGCTGTTGCCCTTGACCGTACTCGGTCTGACATATGCAAAACATACCGACGGAATGGCGCTGTTCTATTTCAGTCTTTGCCTGGCCGCAGTTGTGATTTTCCGTCACCGCTCGAACCTGTCCCGTCTCATGCGGGGCACCGAACCACGATTCAAGCGAAAGTGAAGATCGACAAAACCGCCATCGTTGGAGCGGGTAGCTGGGGAACGGCTCTGGCGTGGTTATGGGGAAAAGACGGTCGACGAATAGTGCTTTGGGGCAACAATGCAGATCGGGTCGAGCGTATGCTCCAGACGCGTGAAAACACCGATTATATCCCGGGATTGAAGCTACCCGATTCGGTGAAGATCACACACGAACTCCGCGATTGCGCGGATGCCGATCTGATCGTTTTCGTCACGCCATCGACCGCCTTGCGTTCCATCGCAACGCGTCTGCGGGCAGCGCTCAGCAACCAGCGAGCTGTCTTGCTCAGTTGCGTAAAGGGAATTGAGCATGGCACCGGGATGCGCATGAGCGAGGTAATCGTTGATATTTTCGCGGAGCATAGAGTGGCGGTTTTATCTGGACCTAATCTCGCGGCGGAGGTCGTGCGTACATTGCCAACTGCGACGGTGATCGCTTGCCAGGATTCCGAATGTGCGTCAGATCTCCAGGGGTTTCTCGGCAGTGCGCGTTTCCGAATCTATACGAATGACGACGTCTCCAGTGTTGAGTTGGGGGGCGCGTTGAAAAATGTTTTTGCCATCGCCGCGGGCGCGAGTGACGGGCTTGGCTTGGGAGATAACACGAAAGCGGCATTGGTCACTCGCTCGCTGGCCGAGCTGATTCGGCTCGGAACCGCGATGGGCGGAAATTTCAAGACATTCTACGGCTTAAGCGGCGTTGGCGATCTGATTGCGACCTGTTTTAGCAAGCACAGCCGTAATCGACGGGTTGGCGAATATCTCGGGCGTGGGCAAACGATCGGGCAAGTTACTTCTGCGATGCAAATGGTGGCGGAAGGGATTCCCACGACAAAAAGCGCTTACGAATGCGCACGAAAGCTGAACATCGATACGCCGATCGTTAACGAAGTTTACGCCTTGGTTTACGAGGGAAAAACGCCAGTCCAGGCGATGCACGATCTTCTCGAGCGCGACCAAAAAGCGGAACAAATTGAATGACGCTTGTCGTGGCGAGCGCTTCTCAGAAAGCGGCAACGTGCGAATTCGCTACAGGACGAATCGGCCGTGGCGGACTTGCGCTGCAAATCACAGCATATTCAAGGAGCGCATACTTGCCGGCAGATCTGCCCGATCACCGCGGGATACAATTCATGCTCTGCGATTTGAATCCGAGCATGAAGCCTTTCAGGGGTGTCGCCGGCCAAAATCGGCACCTCGCGCTGCGCGATGACATCGCCATGGTCGATCTCCTCATCCACGTAGTGGACGGTGCATCCGGTCAGCTTTTCTCCGGCCTCCAGCGCCTGTTTCCACGCTTCGAGTCCCGGAAACTTTGGCAGAAGAGATGGATGAATATTTACGATGCGCCGCGGAAATGCATTCAGCATCGGCGCTTTGAGAACGCGCATGAAACCGGCGAGAGCTACGAGCTCAACTCCCGCATCCTTGAGCATTCGCACAAGGTGGACCTCGGCTTGCGGCTCCAGACGCGTGCGAAACCCGCCTGGCGGCAAGTAACCATTGGGAATCGAAAATTCCCGCGCGATATCGAGTATCGGCGCGTCGAACACATCCGAGATCACGACACGGACCTCCGCCGCCAGGGCGCCGTTTGCAATGCTCTCGAGAATCGCGCGGCAATTGCTTCCCTTTCCAGATCCAAGAATGCCAAGTGGAACGAGTTTCATTTTCCGGGTTTTCGCAGTTGTTCGAGCAGGAAGGATGTGGAGTAGCCTTTTTCAAACGGGATGATGCGAATTTCCGCGCCAACCTCTTGCAACGCCGCGCGCTCCTCCTCGTTGAGAGTTTCGGATGTGTAATCGCCTCCCTTTGCGTAGATCGCCGGTTGGGCGGCGAAAATGAACTGGGTGGCGCGCATTTCCGGGAAAATCGTGACGAAATCGACACACTCCAGCGCTGCCAGCATCTCCGCGCGGTCTCCCTCGTTATTAATCGGACGTCCACTTCCCTTAAGCTCGCGCACTGAACGGTCCCCGTTTAACCCGACAGCTAACACGTCCCCGAGCCGGCGCGCAGCTTGCAGATAACGCACGTGACCCACGTGCAGCAGATCAAAACAACCATTGGTGGCGACGAGTTTTTTCCCGGCAGCACGCAGCTCCCTGGCGCGCTGACTCAGTTGATTTATGTCGGCGATTTTTGTTTGCATCACTTGCTAACCACAAAATCTAACGCGTGAGGAATAATTTGGAAGGCAGCAGGCTCATTTCCGACCAGCTCGCCATCCGCATTGAAATACATTCTCGGCCGCGACTGGACTGAGATTTTTTTTGCACGCCGAAAAACAACCGAATCGCTGGAGATGTGCTTGCCCAAAAGCATCTCTGCGGCCAGTAGCGCCATTTCCGCGGCCGGACGTTTCGCTACGAGCACAATATCGAGCAATCCATCGCTGAGATTCGCCTCAGGCGCGATCGGCAACCCGCCGCCGGCGAATTGTCCATTCGCGACCACGACATTGTAAAGATCGATTACCAGCTGCTCTGCGTCATCGAAAGTCAGGGTAGTGCGGTAGGCTTGCAATTCCGGCAAGGCCGCCGCGGCAGAGCGCACATAGGCAAGCGGACCCCAGGCTGATTTGATTTCAGAAGTCAATTTCTCATCCACAACCCCGCTGAAGCCGCCGGCTGAAACATTCACGAAATAACGTCTGCGTCCGCAGGTTAAGCGAACAAGATCGACCGCCGCTGTTGTTTTGGCGCGCAAGATATCGATGCTCGCGTCGACGTTCCCCATTAGCCCAAGCGATCGCGCAAAGTCATTTGCCGTGCCGAGTGGCACAACTCCCACGCGAACCTGGCGCGCCCGACGAGGGTTTGCGATTCCGTTGATGACTTCGTTCAATGTGCCGTCGCCGCCGACCGCAATGATGTAATCAGATCCAGCGCGAACGGCCTCCCGTGCCAAAGTTTCTGCTTCCCCCGCCTGTTGAGTCACGCGCACTTCCTTTGCATTGAGCCGGCGCAGCTGTTTTAGCCGAAGGTTCAAGTCGCCAATCGATCCCGCGATTGGATTTACGATGACGTGCGGTTTCACAGCGCTCTTTACTTCAGCTAAATCCTCAACCTTTGGCGTTCTTTTGCGTATTTGGCGGAGGAATCCTC
>OCZV010000457.1_pt1 | contig 14942 bp, 13 predicted proteins | sample 1539051 | NCBI WGS metagenome assembly OCZV01 (sample SAMEA3113581, study PRJEB22503) | soil metagenome
ATTGGAGAACAGAAGGCCAACATAGCCAGAGCAGAAGGAATCAAACAGTCTAATGTATTGCAAGCAGAAGGAGAAGCACAAGCAATAACAATAATAGACCAACAGCTGAGAAATAATCCAACTTATTTAGAATGGCTTAAAGCTACTAAATGGGACGGGGTATTACCTTTGGTTACAGGAGGAGGAGGAGCCGGAGGTCAAGGAGTCACACCATTTATAGAAATTCCAACTTCAAGAGCGGAAAGTACACAGGAAAGACAGTCAGCATCGTCAGGAAATACTACAGGACAAGGATAATCCAGCCTGAGACATTTGCAATTCAACTCAGCCTTGCCACTAAACTCCAACTTCATGTAGACAGCCGAAGTGAGTTATCCTATTTTTCCGTCGACGCTTCAAATACCATCCTGCAGATACGAAGTTTAGGAACTTTGAATTGAAAGGTAAATGGAATTCCCCGTACAGCCCAAGTCATAATATCTTTCTCCAGCCCTAATCTTTCCGAGGTCTGTTTCTATTTTTTTGCCAGGCCTAACAAGGAATTTATGTCACAACTCATGGATAAACTAAAACATCCGATGATGATTTCGAAAAAGCAGCCGATACAAGTTAGAGGTGATGAGGAGATGGTGGTCTCTTGCAAGATAGAATTTGAATTCCCTCGGAATGGGCTATGGAATTTTGTTCTTGATACTACCCAGAGCAGGATCAGATATTCCAAGATATCTAAATGCTTTTATTCTGCTCAAGCACGCATAGCATTGTCTACAATGCTCTTCGCCTCTTCGGTGGCAACTCCAAGTTAATGCAAGAGGTACTTTCAGTTTGAGCGCTAGATTAATTATTTCTATTCTATCCAAGTTAGCCAATGGCGCTAATAGGTTGTATGGCTTATTACCACAATATAAGCAACCTTTGTTAAAGAGCGAATTCATCTGCTTGAGATATGACGCTGTCGCATCTTTAAAGAACAACCCGTCATCCCTGTTATGTCCGCCTATAATCCATTTAATATCAAGAAATTCTGCAAAGTGTGCGGCGATGGAATAGAAGATAATGTTTCGTGCGGGAATATACGAGGACCATCTACCATCTCTCTTTCGGGGCCCGTGTCGTCCTCCGTAAAAGTCTGATGATTCTTTAATGAAGGGAATGCTAACCTTGAGAAGCTTCGATGCATTTGCTTTCCGAGATAGAGCAATGGTTGCCTTTCTTTCATTCTCAACCCTGTCATAGTAGTCAAATGTAATTGCATAAACTCGGGAAAACTTTTCTTTTGCCCAATACAAACATGTGGCAGAGTCAAGACCCCCGGAGAGCATAACTAAAGCCTTTGACTTTTTCATAACTTGCCAGGCTTTGTTTTTGCTATAATGTGTGCTCCCTTGCTTACTCCCTCGTAAACGTATACTCCTAGGGCTTCAACATTGGCAGGCATTTTCGGTGCTAGAAGCTTAATGATTTGCGATGAAATGTTCTCAACTGTGGCTTCACCAGGTAAGAGAAATGTCGTGGTCTTTGGCAACTGTAAGTTAAAGTATCCTTTTGGACCCTCAAAGGCTATTTGAAAGTGCTCGTCATCCTCGCTTTTTAGATATTGCTGGCTAATGAAGAATTTGTGATCAAGCGTGCTCAAAGCATCTTTGATAGTCCTTTTGGCCTCGCCAAAGTCCATCACTAAGTTGTCCTTCATGGTTCCAATTATCTCAACCATAACAGTTGAGGTGTGGCCATGTAAAATTGAACATTTCTCGACTAGTGGCAGTATATGCGCATAATCAAATGCCAAAGACGGATCCTCTATAAATATAGACCCAACCTGGCTTGAATTAGAACTAAATGTAAAAAATGATTCTAGCTCGTCCTGCTTAGCAGCGTGACTGGATTGTCCGATGCTCAGGACTTCAAGGTTTGGAACTTTTCTCTTTACAAGTTTGAATTTTTCCAGGTCCGCTTCGGAGTCTATAACCTCAACGAACCTGTCACCTATCTTGAAATCCAAATCAACAAAATTTAACCCGTCCGTGATTACCCTTGCGTTATACTCATAATCATGTCCTAAAAATGACAAAATATTGGCCATGGAATATTCTGCCCTACTTCGCAGAAGGTTGCCTCTACGGTCAAGGTATCTAAGATCGCTATCTGTTACAACCCTCTTCATGCCTTTTTCCTAAAGGAAGGTAACTACACATATAAACTCTTATAGAGGTATCTTGTGGTTCTTGATATTTACTCGCATTACATTCAATCCACTTGCATTGACATGAGGTGAGTAAAAGTCAATTAGGTCTTCGTATCACCTCTGGCTGAATGATGGGCATCAAAGTTTGCAGTACTTGTATTCTGTTCAAAGAATTTTATAGGCTTGGATGAGTACCAATGTAGTATTTCGTGGTGTTAACGAGGATCAGAAACGCTCTTTTTGCAGCAGTATTGCAGACTATCGGTAATGAAACTCGCTTAGGGATCGCTTTCTCTGGAGGGGTTGATAGTACATTGCTTGCAAAGATTTGTAAAGATATAGGAAAAGATGCAACACTACTAACTGTAGGCTTTTCGCAGTCAAGAGATGTTGCCTTTTCGGGAGAGATCGCCCGTATAATGGATATGCCTCATAAGATACTCAAGTTGGATAATGAACCCTTTCACGAAGACGCAAAGCTTGTTTCTAATAAAATTAGATGTAATATTACTTCACATATCGAAAATTGTATCGCTTTTTTCTACATCGGAAGACTTGCTCTTGATAACAACATCCATTGCGTCTTAACAGCAAACGGATGTGATGAACTTTTCTGCGGCTATGACAGGTTTAGAACAGTTTACCCTCAGGGCCTAACTGCTCTTATGGATCTTCTGGACGCAAAGCTTGAAAACGAGTTAATGCTCATGCAAAAAGTAAACAGAATCACAGAAGAATTTGGTGTAACTGTGAAACAGCCATTTCTGTTACCTGATTTTATATCCTTCGCAAAAAGCATACCTTTCAACTGCAAGATCAGTGGCCCTTCAGACATGGTTAGAAAACATATTCTGAGAAAAACAGCATCAGTAATAGGAGTTCCCGCCCCGTCCGTAATGCAAAGGAAGATGGCTCTCCAATATAGTTCATTGATTCACAAAGAATTTTGCAAGTGCATTAAGGAAGCTCTGTAATCTTTACGCTATAGCAAAAAAATTTTACTTTCAGAGGCTAGGTCCTAGAAAGATGCTTGCCTGTTGTGCAACTCGTAGGTAAAGCCTTTTGGATCGTTGTGCTAGAGTATAGTTGTGCTAGAGTATACTAGTCTAGAGAGTATTTTTGGTTGGTTTCTATTACCAGATTCTTGACTTTTTCGATGATCTTAGACGAAGCTGATAGGTGATTCTTGGGATTAAAAAGTGAATCCAAGTCCACACCTCTTAGTTCCTTTAATAGAAAGGGATCTCTGACTATTGCATCTCGGAAGTGTTCTCTCTGCCTAAGTGCTACAAATGCTACTCTTTGAACCTCCCTGTAAGCCTCAAACCTTGGAACCCCCTTCTTTATTAGCGCCTGCAGAATGAATTCAGCATAAATTTGCCCCCTGGTGATGTCAATGTTTGAAATTATCTTTTGCTTGTTTATCTGGAGCTCAGCGACAACCCCTATAATCAAATTAAGCATTTCATCTATGAGAATGCCGCTCATTGGGATTGTAAACCGCTCATTTGCCGAGTTAGATAGATCTCTTTCATGCCATAATGCAATATTTTCCAGACTAACATTTACTAGGGAATGTAGTATTCTTGCTAGGGATGAAACTCTTTCACTCTTAATAGGATTCCTCTTAATTGGCACAGCGCTGCTGCCGATTTGCCCTTTCCTAAATGGTTCTTCAACCTCTGCAAGTTCAGTCCTTTGCAGATTCCTTATCTCAATTGCTATTTTGTCAAGACTTGAACCCAACAGAGCAAACAGAAACTGCATCTCTGCGTACCCCTCCCTAGAAATAACTTGTGTGGCTGCCTCAACTGGGAATAGGCCGAGCCTCTCTGCTACAAGATCCTGAACAGCTGGAGCAATTTCTCCCATTAACGAACCTGTTCCTACAACACCAAGTGTCTTGCATCTTAGAATTCGTTTCTTGCTCTCCTCTATTCTTTTGGTATGCATTGCCATTTCAGCAGCCCAGACCGCAAATTTAAGCCCGAATGCGATTATGCTTGCGTGTTGGCCATGCGTTCTTCCGGCAGCCGGCTGGTTTTGATATTCGACTGCTTTATTGATTAGGATTTTTGCCAGGCGCGAGACTTTTGGTTCAATAATAGAAAATACATCCTTTATTTGCATCGATGTACTGGTATCTACAACATCACTACTTGTTAACCCATAATGTATCCACGGCCTTGTTCTCGATGAGCACTGTTCACTGAGGGCTTCTACCATCGCTGCTGTATCGTGGTCACTCACGGCCTCAAATTCTTTTATTCTTTCTAAGTTCACTAAATTTGAACTGGCAACCTTCACAATTTCTTCTGAAGCGTATGATGGAATTACGCCCAGTTGTCCCTGTGCGAGAGCAACTGTTGCTTCAAATTGTATTTGGTAGCGCATTCTTTGATCTTCTTCAAATATTTGTTTAATTTCCTTGCTCCCGTAGCGTCCTGTATCTATTGGAAGTATAGGCATATTATTTGACAGACATAACTGAAGAAAAATAAACCTTGCCAATGAATCTTATTGCTGTAAGAGCTACAAACAATTTTGCTCTTGTTAAATGGCATTGCATCCACATAGGATCCCAAGATGCATGCCCACAGCAAAAGTAGAAGGTGTTTTAACCGCAAATATTCTCCTTTATCTGCGTAACCTTGGGATATATCCCATATCCGCTATCATAGAAGCGAAACTATCGATGTCCTAACCGCTTTGGATCGTAAGATTGCAATGTACAAAATAGTTGAATAAGCTCATTGTATTCAGTATTTTGAGGTAAGGCAATTATAATCCATCTGACTGATCTGGTGAAGTTTCCTGGCCCTCGGATTGGATTCGTATTTATAAGCTCAGATATGATAGATACATGGTAATCTAAAAGATAATAATATGAGTGAGTTATTGAGCAAAAGCGGTAGTTATCGCATCAGAAAAATTAGCGATTTGATATTTCAGATCGAGAAAGATGAATCTAAAGGCATGAAGGTACCCGTGACGATTTATGCTAGTGATAGTCTTATTTCAAAAATGATCAACGATAGAACACTCGACCAGGCCGGCAACGTAGCGACCTTGCCTGGAGTAGTAAAACATGTTGTGGTTCTCCCTGACGGACATGAGGGTTACGGATTTCCCGTCGGTGGGGTTGCAGCAACAGATATGGATGAAGGTGTAGTTAGCCCCGGCGGAGTTGGTTATGATATTAACTGTGGCGTAAGACTAATAAAAACTGGTCTGAGCACGTCTGATTTGGGACCACATCTAAAAGATCTCGTCAATGAATTATTCAGATCTATTCCCACAGGAGTAGGGAGCGAAGGAGCATTTAGATTAACTACCTCTGAACTGGATGAATTACTAATAGAAGGAACTAATTGGGCAGTCGAACACGGATACGGATGGCAGCAGGATAAGGAAACTTGTGAGGAAGGTGGTATGATGTCGGGAGCCGACCCAACAAGAGTATCCGAGGTTGCAAAAAAACGTGGCGCCATCCAACTTGGTAGTTTAGGCTCAGGTAATCATTTCTTGGAAGTGCAGAAGGTGGACAAAATATATGATCCACTAGCCGCGAGTTCAATGGGCCTGGATCATGAAGGACAAATTACGATTCTAGTACATTGTGGTTCAAGAGGGTTTGGACATCAAGTTTGCAGCGATTACTTACGTGTCTCAGAAATTGCCTCAAAAAAGTATGGGTTCAAGTTAGCTGATAGGGAACTTGCTTGTGTACCAAATGACTCATCCGAGGGTAACGACTATCGCAGTGCAATGTTCTCTTCTTTGAACTTTGCATGGTGTAACAGACAAATGATTACACATTGGACAAGAAAGGCATTTGAGAGGATATTTAGAGCAAGCGATCAGGCCCTCGAGATGGAGCTTGTTTACGATGTGTCTCACAATATTGCCAAAATAGAGCGTCATAGTGTTAATGGCGAAGGCACGCGAGATTTGGTGATCCATAGGAAGGGCGCGACCAGAGCGTTCCCCGCGCAGATGCCGGAGTTGCCAGCCAGGTATTACAAGATAGGCCAGCCAGTAATAATTCCTGGCTCTATGGGGACTGCCAGCTGGGTTCTGAAAGGTAATAGGAAGTCATTAAATTTGAGTTTTGGATCTACAGCTCATGGTGCTGGCAGGATGATGTCGAGATCTGCCGCTAAGCGAATGCATTCTGTAGATGAAGTAAAAAAGACTCTGGAGATGAGAGGTGTATACATCAGGTCCTCGACAAAAGATGGCATAGTTGAAGAAGCCCCAGATGCCTATAAAGATGTGGATGCGGTAGTCGATGTCTCCGATTCATTAGGTATAGCCACGAAGGTTGCAAGACTTGTTCCTTTAGGGGTGATAAAAGGTTAGTGACATACCCGGATCGAGATGGTCCAGAGGATCCAGACATTGCAATTATTAAGGCTCGAAAGTTAAAAGAATTATGGAAACATGCAGCCATGGAAAAGTCAAAAGCTGCACGGAGGGAACACGAAAAGAAGCCTATTACTAAAACTGATAAGGAAATTGTGTTAGATTACCTCTATGACAGAGGAGGGGAGGTTCTCAGCCTTGCGATGACCCAATTTCCAACTCAAACTAGGATAATAATAAAGAGGATAGCTGATTTGATAAGATTGGGGGAAATTCAGCAAAGAATATCTGGTGGTGAACTACTAGCGCTATTCCGGTCTATCGGGATGAATGTGCGGATCAACACAACTATCAAAATCGAAGATCACGGCAAGCTGGTATCATTTTCAGAAAAACTCAAGGAGCAGACTAAAGATACTTTGGGCAAGGAAGACCGCCCTGAGAAGTGATTACTTTTTGCTTTCTTAACCTTGAAAGGAACTGGAAAAAAGTCTTATTAAATGGTCTATTGTCTAACAGAGTCATGTGCCTTCCAGAGTTTTGACTATGGGTCTTAATTATCATGTCTATACCCTTCGGCCTCTTCTCCCGCCAGGCTTCCTAGTAGTATCGTGCGGAACAGGTGTAACGTCATCAATCCTTCCTATCCTAAAACCCGCTCTAGCAAGCGCCCTAATTGCCGCTTGTGCCCCTGGGCCCGGGATCCTTGGGCCTACTCCACCGACCGCCCTCACTCGAATATGAAGCGCGGTAATTCCTTTTGATTTCGCAACGTCTGCGGCCGCTACTGCGGACTTCATTGCCGCATAAGGGGAGGACTCGTATCTGTCAGCCGTGACGTGTCGTCCGCCTGAGCTAAATGAGATTGTTTCGGCCCCACTAATATCGGTAACATGAACTAAAGTGTTATTATAGCTACTTAGTATGTGTGCAACTCCCCATTTATATTGCGTGACATCTTCTATGTTTGACATTAACCCGTGGTAAAATTCGGTTATTATGGGTTACATATTAATCTTGAGAGTCACTGGTCAGACTTTTGATTTATTTTGGAAATGAAGATAGCCCCTATTGTCTAGAAGCGAGAGTTCTTTTTTTAATTTATGCTTGCTTGTGATGAATACCTTTCCTGTTCCACTGGTTGCTTTGCCTATTACAATTAATTTTAGCTTTTGCTTTCTCGCCATATTCTCCGCCCTTTTCAAATTCTGTCTCGACACCGTTGCCACTATATGAAATTCTTCTCCACCATGAAAAATCAATTCATGGAAATCCAGAAGCTTATTTTCAGTTACAAACTGCATGATACCTCTTGCCATAGGGGTTATGCTTACAAAAAAATCGACTTTGCTCCGCGAAGCTAGTTCATAGAGTGAAATTGCAAGACCGTCGCTAGAATCGATAGAAGAAGACAAATACCTAGCCAGTAATGTTCCGAACTTTTGTTGAGGCTTTGGACTCGTAACAGAGGAAATAGCCCTATTCCTAAACATCTCTCTGGCGATAGCGCCTCGTGTCAGGATTTCCAAGCCTGCAGACGGGTATCCAAAGGTTCCCGACACAATTATATAATCTCCCGGCTTAGCACCATTTCTGGTAGGAATGTTACCGCTTTTAGAAAATCCGATCAGAGCGCACCCTATGATTAGCTCGCTAGCTTCATTTGTGTCGCCGCCCATAAATTCGATTCCAAACTCTCTTGATGACTTCTTGAATCCTTTTACCAGTTCCAAAAGATCATCCTTTGAGTAGCCAGCCGGAATACCTAGAGAAATCATCGACATATATGGCGGTTTGATCCCTTTTGCCGCTAGATCACTTACACAAGAGACAATGCTCTTTCGCGCTATTTGCCAAGCTTTCATCCCCGGAGGGACATCGGTGCTTTCTACCAGCGTGTCACACTTGAATATTAGTTTCACTCCCCTACTCAGGCTCCTTGCCGGCGAGATTATTGAGACATCATCTTCTCCAATCGGCTTCGCTGTATAATACCGTCTGCTACGAAAACCCCCGGTAATCATGCGGTTAGATCTTCTAAAGTTATTGACAAATATGTCTACAATTTGTTTTTCATTTAAACTCGTCATGAATGGATCGAACCTTGTCGACTATTTTTTGATGCAGCACTTGTGTTTCAGATGCTCTTGATTCTACTGAGACCCGGATAGCATGTTCTGTATTTGACGGTCTCACCAATGCCCACGAGTCATCATCTATGATAGCCTTAATCCCATCTATGGTTAGGATTTCTGAGGAATCTCTCTTAAGGATATCAATTAATTTCTCAATGACATTTCTGTGCTGGTCAGAAGGTAGGGCTATTTTCGTCCTTATCTGTCCATAATGACGCCCAAATTCTACGCAGTCGTTTATCAATGTGGGGTCTAGTGAGGAGATTATTGCACTTGCCAGAAACCCATCTCTACACATATTAAATTTTGGCATAATAAATCCAGCACTACTTCCCTCCCCACCAGCGTCTGCTTCGACTTCGAGCATCTTACTAACAACATTGGACTCGCCTACTTTAGAAAAGTCGAACCTGACTGATGCTGGACCATGGCTCTTCGCAAATTTCTCTATTGATATGCTGGTGTCTATGCTAGTGACAAACTTTTTCATTCCTAGGTTCAGTGCACTTGCCACGCAAAGTAATAGGGTGGTGTCTGGAGTTAACTTCCCACCGGTCTTGTCTACCGCCACAAGCCTGTCCCCATCTAGGTCAAATGCAAATCCAAAGTCTAGTCCATTAGTCACGACCAAGGCTGCTAGGTCATTTAGGCCATCTACAGTGGGGTCAGTTCCTCTTGAAGACATCCCATAAGTGTCATTGATACTGTAAAACCTGTGTCCAAGATTTTTGAATAATATGTTAACAAATCCGCACGTAGCCCCTCCTCCAGGATCAAGACCTACTTTGATATGCTTGGTTGGGTCTCTAGAGGTTTTTGTTATTTCGACTACCTCATCTACGTAATTTGAAACAGTTTGGTGAGATTCACCGAAGTCAGAAGTTTTCTTCTTATCTTTGGTCGTAGTGTAATTAAGCATATTTTGCAATTCATTCTCAAAGATTCCTCTTCCCTCTAAAACAAACTTTAATCCGTTCCATTCAAGTGGATTATGGGAAGCAGTTACTATACATCCTCCATAATACCTCCTTGACTCCCGAAATACCATCGGCGTAGGAGCTATGTTCAGGTCATGCACCTCCACTCCTTCTAGCATGAGTGCTGCAGTGACTGTCTCAGCAATGATTGCGCTGGAGGGTCGGGTATCTCTTCCAATTATACAACTCTTTCCCCGACCAACCAGCGACTGTGCAAATAATCTGCCATACTTGATAATCTCATACAGGCTCAGGTCGCTACAACCGTAGACACCTCTGATACCAGAGATTGATATCTTCACAATCGAAGTTACAAAAGCCCAATTATTAATTATGTGCTATCTACAAGGTTTACGTTTCGACGCAACTTAACAAATAATCGGTTTGTTACTTAGTCCTACATGAAGGATTAAATAAAGAACCATAAATTTTCATTCAATACTCCAATGAGGAAAGTTGCCCTAGTAGCTCAGCCTGGCAGAGCGAAGGTTTCGTAAACCTTAGGTCCCGGTTTCAAATACCGGCTAGGGCTTCCACTAAGAGCCATCAATTTTTGGGGTCGTTAAATTGGTGAGCCTGTGGATGCCTTTAGCCTTGTATCATCTATCAGGAGAGAGACGTGTGTCTTCTGAGAGATTTACAGATATTTCTTATGGTAACTTCTGTAACTCCAGCAGCTTCGGCAAGTCCTTTCTGTCTTATGCGATCATCATCTTTCGTAGCAATGCTCGCCAAGTATAGAACCGAAGCAGCAAACCCCATTGGGTTCTTCCCAGCTGATAGTACAATCTCATCCTTGGTAATGGCACTCATAAATTTGATTGCCTGACGTTTTGTTTTATCGCTGAGGTTCACTCTGTTGGCAATTCTGATAATACAACTGGTAGGATCTACAATAGGAATCTTGATATCAAGTTCGAATACCAGCATTCTGTAATTCCTGGCTATATCCTTACGCTTTATGTTACTAATTGTTGCTATCTCTTTTAGAGTACGAGGCGCTCCCATATCTCTACACGCGATATACATGGCTGCTGTCAAGACTCCTGCGATTGTCTTGCCTCTGGGCAGATGCTTTTCGTATGCCTTCCTATAGATGTATGCAGTTTTCTCGACTATCGCATATGATAGACCCAGCTTGTCCTTCAGTGTATCAAGATGTTGGAAAGCTTGCCGGAGATTTCTGTCCTCAGAACTATGAACCTGTATCCGAGAATCCCATGTTCGGAGTCTTTCTATGGTAGATCTCATAGATACATCCAAATTCTGTCCACCTGCATCCCTGTTAGCCTTACCTATAACCGTGGAAAGTCCCATGTCGTGAACTGCTAGGGAAGTTGGAGATCCTGTTCTTGCTTTCTCATTTTTTTCTTCGATAGTAAATGCCCTCCACTCGGGACTTGCTGTATCTTGAGCCTTGTCAGTGATGACCATTCCACAATTACCGCATATTATCTCTCCAGATTCAGGATCAGTAATGACATCTTGGTCTTTGAAACACAAATGGCATGTCAAGGGAGGCGCGCTAGGTTGCATTGATACAGAAGACTTCCTATTTTATAGGTGTAGAAGTCCTTATAAAAGGTACGGGTCGACAAGTCTGGGAAACATTTAATGGAACAAAATGAAAACAACTAGTTCTCATGTAGGGTTTCGCATAGACTCGCGATAAGCTCACGTGAAGTCAAAACACTGAAAATCTTATCTTTCGTCCTATTCTCATCTCCTCATCTACTAAATAGATTCTCAGTATGAACTTTATCTTCTCTTCATAGTACAACGCATTTCAGAGAGGTGCTATGTTCTTCATCGAATCCGTCATGCTAGGTAGCCACATAATTTAAATCAAACCTATTAACGGCAAGACGACTGAGTGGATGCATTCAATTTTAGGCATATCTGAAGCGCAATAAATTAGTCAGTACTTTATATTTTTAAAACGTGACTAATGCCGAAAATTTCATGTTGTTATTAGCAACTGGGAGAATTATAGGTCGTCTATAGGATACTTTGATAGACAGGAGGTGCACTCATAAATCTCTTTTCCCACAGGACCTGACACATTAAATCTGACAATTGTAGTACACTTAGGACACTTTCCTTGCGTTGATCGAGTCTTTCTTTGTGGCTTCATGGTTTTTCTTCTTCGACCGCCCATTACTGTTCATATGGGATTTGCCGCACAGTTTTATAAATCTCCCCGACGATTGGCTTCTGAAGGACCCTTTCGCGAGAGGTGGCTTGAATGGCTTATTGTCATCAGTATAACCAGCGAGTATATTTTTCAACAATCTCTCATCTTGGGCGATATATCGTATAGCTTGCTCAGGCGTGATGGCTTAACGATAGCTTGCTTGGGCATAGGAGAATTTCCCACGCTTTAAGGTTAGCATCGACACTGGGGAGAAGACAAGATATGCCTTAATTGATAATTTTCTACAGAATATGTAAATTCAGAGCCTAGTTTTTAACTTAACTTAACTTTGGATAAATGTAGCCAAGTACTAAGTATTAGTGCACGGGTAACGTTGTCCGTTAATAGAAATGACCTGTCGGAAACGGAGTCGTAATCATGGCTGAGGTTGGCACAGATCGGACTGGGAATCATAGCAATAGTTCTCTCAGTTCTCCCAATTTACGAATTAGTATAGGGCGCAGCGAAAGCACCATTAATTGATTTTTGAATTTTTCCTGTAAACATTAGTCCTAACTTATCTGCTTATTCTTAACGTTAGTCAGACATCGTCAAGGATTTACTGGGTTAAATAGTATTTGAAATTCTTAAAACATTTATTGACAGGAAAACTAGCTCGGGAATATGCAATATTTAGCGTTGCGGCAACGTATTTTAACCGATAAACACATTTGAAATTATGGCATCCGTGAGAAAAAGAGACTCAAACTGGTTTAGAAGAAGATGGCTTGACTTCCGTAATGGTCATAGTATATATCTAATTTTTATCATGACATTTGCTAACTTTGTAACTATTCAGTATTCACTATTGATCGATAAAATACCTGCTGTCAATTCAGTATTTAATAATATATGGACGTTTGCTATAATCTTCATAGCAGCTTACGTTCCTCTCGGGATGGTTATAGGATACTGGCACAGAAAGAGTCAATGGAAAGTCGAGCAGGAAGCGATGTTCAGAGAAAATGTCGTCGGAGCCAGGATATGGTTGTTTACGATTAAACTCATAGAAGGAAAGGTGTCGGAGGAAGAGAAAAAAAATATGATAGACTTCTTATCTACGATCATAAGCAAGAAATATGTTGCATCACCTAACCCCTGATATCTTTGCTGGCAGACCAAGTCCGTATGCTGTATTGGATACTTGCTGATTCTAATTGGCTCCTTTAGCAAGAATTCAACAGCATTATGAGATGTGCTCAATTTCCATGGTCTCTAACCACCCGTAAACTAACTACCTGGGAGGCAGGTATGGCCAGACAAGCGATCAGATTATCAGGAGTGTCCAATGTAGCCGATCCACCATATGTCTCCCTTCTTGTGTAAGAAAGCCACTCGGCAATGACCCATTGGTCATCCTGAGTGACTCTAAAAAAATCTGGATCAAGATGGCGTGCTTTTCTTTCCGAATTGTGTTGCCCTAGTGTCAGATCGTATACCCAACTATCATGGTCCCCGAAAGGAGTCCCATAATGGTACTGAAAATCCAGCCTCAGATGTTGGTATAGCGACCTATTGGTTTGATTGTGCTCAGGGGGTTCACTTTTACCATTAATGTTAATTGATAAAATTGTGTTTCTCCTGTCCTCCGCTTTTCCTATTTTGGGGTCGATATTATACCCTAGAGTACAGAGCACGATCGTGATGCAGTCAGCCGCATAAGTTTGGTTGGCTGCTTTAGAGACATATTCAAGTTTGGTGACTTCCTGTTCTGTCGACATATGTTATCTGAATGGAAATGTGCCTATTTCAGGATATATAAGATAACACCAAGCGCGCAGCAAGATGTTAGGGATTGGTCTTTGCAGAACACTTTGGATGGTATTATATGTTCATGTAACGTTACGAGTAAGCATCAATTACTATACTGGTCCATCACATACGAGACAATTTCTTTGCAAAACACCCTTCTATCCTCGGACGGATAAAACTGCCTTATAGATAGCAGTCAGATCTGTTGTTTGAGGTAGGCTAGTCCTAGTATCACTCATTCCATCGGAGTCTTGATATCCTAGCGACAATATCAACACATAGTCCCCTGGTTTGGGAACCTTAACATAAAAATAATTATCATGCGCAGGAAGCGCTCCAGCTGCCCCGCCGTATTGTAGAATGTTATCAGATTGTTTCTTGTCTATAATTATGCTACCTAGACTAAAAGATGTATTATTCAAAGAGGCGTCTGTTAGGTTTACTATTTCTGTCTTAATGAGCCTGGGTATTGATCCTCCCGATACCTCAATGGTAAACAGTTGGTTGTTGGCAGCTCTAATGGTGTTTAAGTCTGTCAAAGCTCCTTCAGATTGATTAGCTAAATATACACCATCCACGAGTACGCCATCCATAGCAAGTTGTTTTGATTCATTCCATTGTAGACTTCCTTCGGTCCGACTTTGCATGTATTCACTTTTGATGATCTTAACGTTCGGCAGCTCAAACCCGACTGCATTATCTACAAAGTCTAACGTACAATTACATGGAAAATCGCTTTTTGAGACTGGGTATGCGGCTTTCATTTCGATAGAAATTCCCGAGTAATTTGGATGCCAAGCAATATTTGTAAGGATTACTACGAGCACTATCAAGTAAAGCTTGATTGGAAAAATGATACCGACGAGGAAACGAAAGTTAACCATATTTTCTTTGGTTGTGGCTTCAAACTTTATCAATATATATGCTCTGATCCGGAAACGATTTGTTTGTTCCATCTTTTTTATACCAATTCATTCCCGGGAAGGCTTCTTTGGACAATGAATAGAAGAACCATACCGCTTTCTATGAGCGTGTAGCCCTCAAACATGTCCTAGATTATCATAAGACGAAAGTAAATTCAAAGTTGTATTATGAAGTGAGTGTGATAGATAACTATTTTCCTTGGCACTATTCTGTATCCTTGCATACCCTTCGCAGCATTATGTTTGGCTGTTCAATTTTTATCTGTCAAGTGAGAGATGTTCTAATCCTAAAACCAAGGTGTCAGTTTGCACGCATTTTGTGTCGATAGATATTCCTTGCCGCTGGCAAGAAATGTAAAAAATGAACTGCTAAAAAGACAGCAAATAATAAAATAAAATATGCTATTATGT
>OCZV010000458.1_pt1 | contig 14915 bp, 10 predicted proteins | sample 1539051 | NCBI WGS metagenome assembly OCZV01 (sample SAMEA3113581, study PRJEB22503) | soil metagenome
CGGCACGCCCCACGAGATCGACGTGCGGCTGATCGAGAAGTCGTCGAGCCCGCCCCGGATGAACCCCAGTGCCTCGTTGCGCTTGGTCTCCGGCCGCACGAAGTCGGGATGGGCCGCGTACCAGTCGAGGAGCGGCTGCTGGAAGCGCGACAGCTTGAAGAAGTAGTTCTCCTCCTTCACGTGCTCGACGGGTCGGTGGTGGACGGGGCACAGGCCGTCGACCAGGTCGTTGGGCGTGTAGTACGCCTCGCACGACACGCAGTAGAGGCCCTCGTACGTACCGAGCTCGATGTGGCCGTTGTCGTGGACCCGCTGCAGGAACGCCTGCACCGCCCGGTGGTGGCGGGGCTCCGTGGTGCGGATGAAGTCGTCGTTGGAGATGTCGAGCAGCTTCCAGGCGTCGCGGAAGCGCTCGGACGTGCGGTCGGCCATCTCCTTGGGGCTGATGCCGTTGGCCTCGGCCGCTCGCTGGACCTTGAGCCCGTGCTCGTCGGTGCCGGTGAGGAAGAACGTGTCGTCCCCGAGCAGCCGGTGCCAGCGGGCCAGGGCGTCGGCGATGACCGTGGTGTAGGCGTGGCCGATGTGCGGCGCGTCGTTGACGTAATAGATGGGTGTCGTCACGTAGTACCGGGACACGCGTCGAGGGTACTGGCCGCACGGGTCGATCTGGGCCCTGGATATAGCCCCGGCGGGGACGGCCGGGTAGGGTGGCTCGGCCGCCGGAGTAGGTCGCTGCGGCCAGCTTCGACCCAGAGGCGCCCGCTGGGATGATGTTGGAGGACAGACACTGAGCCCTGCTCGACCACCGTCGCGCCGACGGAGGACCGACCGAGCCAACCGACCCGACCGAGACGGCCGCAGGGGCCGCCGCGCCGACGAGGCGGGGCGGGATCAGCCGCCGCTCGGCGAGCGCGGGCGCGCTGACGGGGACTGGGACTCGCGGCGGTGGTCGGACTGGCCGCCGCGCCGTCCCGCATCGGCGCCGACGCCGGGCGATCTGGAGGGGCAGGGGTACGACCCGGTTCCGACCGGCCGGGGCGCCGAATCGGCGACGGATCACGTGTCCCGGCCGTGGGACGAGGCGGCGGCGGCCGCAGCCGCCACCAGGGGCGCCGCGGTCCAGCACCGGTCGCCGAACGCACCCGTGGTGCCCGTCACGCCCCGGGCCTGGCGCGAGGAAGTGGCCCGCCAGGCGACCGGCCGCGCGCCGTCGGCGACGCCCCGGGCTTGGCGCACGAGGCCTCCCGTTGCACCCCCACGGGACTGGACCGATGCACGGCCGGGCCGACCGGCCACCGCGCCGGAGCCGGAGGGCTGGGACGAGCCCTCGTGGATCCGCCGTCCCGAGGCGCGGCAAGGCTCGGCGCCGCGGGGCTGGGCCGACGATCGCGACACGGCGGCCCCCGATCCGCCGCCGGTCTGGAACGATCGGGTTGCCCACCCGGAGGAGGCCTGGGCGGACGACGGCCGGCCACACGACGCTGACGGCCGCGACGACCCGGACGGCTGGCTGCACGACGACGGCCACGACGGCTATGACAGGGACGGCTACGACCACGGCAGGCACCGGTTGCACCGGGGGCCCGTGCCCGTCCTCGACGAGCCGGACGAGGTCGGCCAGATCGGCGAGGCACGCCGGGCCCGCGAGGCCGGCCACGGGGACCGCCGGCGCCCACGCCGGTCCGCCGACCGGCGGACCGAGCCGACCGCCCCGGGCACGGTCGACCACGGGCCCCGCCCCGGGCACGGTCGACCACGGGCCCCGCCTGCCGCACGTGCCCGGGTTCGACGGGCTGCGGGCGGTGGCGCTGCTCGCCGTGCTCGCCTTCCACCAGGGGTACGACCTGGTCAGCGGCGGCTTCCTGGGCATCTCGAGCTTCTTCACCCTCTCGGGCTTCCTCATCGCCACGCTCCTGCTGGCCGAGTGGGCGCAGGGCGGAGCGGTGTCGCTGCCTCGGTTCTGGGAGCGGCGGGCCCGCCGGCTGATCCCGCCGGTCGTGGTGGTGCTCGCCGTCGTCGTGGCGCTGCAGACGGCGCTACGGGTGGGCGCCGGGCCGGGGTTCCGGGGCGACGTGCTGGCCGCGGCGGGGCAGGTGCTCAACTGGCGCTTCGCCATCGGCGGCGACGGCTTCGCCAGCGTGCTCACCGATCCCTCGCCGGTGCAGCACCTCTGGTCGGTCTCGATCGCAGCGCAGGTCTTCCTGCTGTTCCCGCTGGCCTTCATCGGCCTCATGCGGGTGGCCGGGCGCCGCTGGCGCGCGGCGGGGGCGGTGTTCGCGCTCGCGGCCGTCGGATCGTTCCTGGCCGCGGCGGCGACCGCCGACCGCGCCGGCAACGACGGTTTCGCCTATTACGGCACGCACACCCGCATCGGCGAGGTGCTGGTGGGTGTGGCCCTGGCGTACGCCGTGCTCAGCCCGGGCGTGCGCCGGCTCATGGATACACGCCGGGGGGCGGTCGTGATGCGGTACGGGCCGCTCGTGGCCCTGGCCGGGCTGGCGTGGCTCTGGAGCACGACCAGCCTGTACTCGTCCAACCTGTTCGGCGGGGTCACCGCCGTGAACGCCCTGCTCACGGGTTTCGTCGTGCTGGCGGTCACCGCTCCGGGCCCGGCCACCACGGCGCTCGGGTCGCTGCCGCTGCGCACACTCGGCAGGATCAGCTACGCGGCCTACCTGGTCCACTGGCCGATCTTCCTGCTTCTCGACGAGGACCGCACCGGCCTCGACTCGCACACGCTGTTCCTGGCCCGGCTGGTGGCCACGCTGGCCGTGGCGGCGCTGTCGACCTGGGCCCTGGAACGCCCCATCCGCTACCGGCTGGCCGTCTCCCGTGGCCAGCTCGGCCTGGCGCTCGGCACCAGCCTGGCGCTGGTGGCCGCGGCGGGGCTGGTCCTGCCCGAGCAGCCGCCGCCCGACGTGAGCCTGGCCGTCGACAACGGGGAGGACCCCGGCGACCTCGAGGCGGTGGCCCCTGCGGGCGGAGGGGACGAGATCGTGCGGATCGCCCTGGTGGGTGACGGCCTGGCCGCCACGCTGACGGCGGGGCTCGACACCTGGAACGCCGACCAGGCCGACCAGCAGATGCGAGTCGACACCCACGTCGCCGCCGGGTGCCCGATCAGTGCCCCCGGTCCGGTGCGGCTGGCGGGCGAGACCGTCGGCGAGGGCATCGCCTGCGTCGGCTTCCGGCCCCGCCTGCCCAAGCTGCTCGATGCTTCGGGGGCCGACGCCATCGTGGTGGTAGGGGGGCTGGCCGACCTGGGCGAGCGGGAGATCGACCGGAAGTGGCGCCACATCGGCGATCCGGTGTTCGACGATTGGCTGGCCGACCGCTACGACGACCTGGCCGACACCCTCGCCGAGCAGGACGTGCCCGTGCTGTGGGGCACGTATCCGCATGTGCGCCTGGCGCCGGGCAACGACGGCGAGGGCGACTGGACCAGCGTGGAGGACAACGACCCGCTGCGGGTCGAGCGCCTCAACGAGATCATCCGCGGCACGGTGGCCGGGCGGGACGACTTCTCCGTCATCGACCTCGACGCCTGGACGCAAGACCTGCCCAATGGCGGCGCCTTCAACGCCGAGTACCGCCTCGAGGGCCGGGACCTCACAGAGGCGGGCGCCGCCGCCGCGGCCCGGTGGCTCGTTCCCAAGGTCCTGGAAGCCACCGGCACCGAGCCGCCCGCCTCCGACAGTGGCGACACCGAGAGCGACGACGCCGACAGCACCACCACGACCGGTGCGGGGTAGCGGCCCGAGGAAATAGCCGTCGTTCCGGCGAGGACGAGTAAATGGCAACCGTCTGGCGTGGGCTATTTCCTCGACCTCTGGCCGACGGTCCGCGGACGGGTGCCATGCTGGGGCCGAGCCCCCATGGCGACGTTCATCCTTCGCATCGACGAACCCGGCGCCGGCCCCGGCGGGCCTCGCGTCGCGGTCAAGGACCTGATCGACGTTGCCGGCACGCCCACCACTGCCGGGTCCGCCGCCGTCGCCGCCACGGCGACGCCGGCCGCGGCCGACGCCTCCTGCGTGGCCGCCGCCCGGGCCGGCGGGGCCCGCATGGTCGGCAAGACCAACCTCCACGAGCTGGCGTTCGGGGGCACCGGCATCAATCCCCACTTCGGCACGCCGGTCAACCCGCTGGACCCCACCCGCATCCCCGGTGGGTCGTCCAGCGGATCGGCGGTGGCCGTGGCGGTCGGCGACGCCGACGTCGCCATCGGCACCGACACCGCCGGATCGATCCGTACGCCGTCGGCCTGCTGCGGCACGGTCGGCCTCAAGACCACCCGGGGCCGCATCCCCACCGCGGGCGTACGGCCGCTGGCGCCGACGCTGGACACCGTCGGTCCCATGGCCCGGGACCTGGCCGGCATCGTCCTGGGCATGCAGCTCCTCGAGCCCGGCTTCACAGCGGAGGATCCGCCGGCGGCGACCGTGGGGCGGGTCCGGCTGCCGGCGGGGGCACGGGTCGACCCGGTGGTCGATAGCGCGGTCGACGACCTGCTGGCGGCCACCGGCACGTTCGGCGTGGTCGACCTGGTCCTCCCGGGATGGACCGCCGCCGAGCGGGCCGGCACCACGGTGCTGTTCGCCGAGGCCTGGCTCAGCAACCGAGCCCTCTACGAGGCCCGCGCCGACCGGCTCGGCCCCGACGTACGCGAGCGCTTCGAGCAGGGCCGGGCCATCCCCGCCGCCGAGCTCGCCGCCGCCGGAGCCCAGGCCCGCCGCTGGAGCCACGAGCTGGCCCTGGTCTTCGCCGGCGTCGACGTGCTGGCCCTGCCGACGCTCCCGGTGCTGCCCACCCGACTCGGCGAGCCCCCGCCCGACACCCGCACCACCAACGTGCCGGTCAACCTGGCCGGACTGCCGGCCCTGGCGCTGCCCGCCCCGACCGGCGGACCGCTGCCGGCCAGCGTGCAGCTGGTGGGGCCGGCCGGGCGCGAGTCGCTGCTCCTCGCCACCGGCGCCCTCCTCGAGGCCGCGGCGCTGGCGCGGTCCTGAACGCGGAGATCCAGTGCCCCGCATCCGCGTCCACACCACCATCGACGCCCCCCGCCACGCCGTGTGGGACCGGTTGGCCGACATCGCCGACCACGTCCGCTGGATGGCCGATGCCCGGGCGATCCGGTTCACCGGTGAGCGCCGCTCCGGCGAGGGGACGACGTTCGAATGCGAGACGCAGGTCGGCCCGCTGCGCACCACCGACGTCATAGAGGTGACCGAGTGGCGCGAGGGCCGGTCTCTGGGCGTGCGCCACACCGGGTTGGTGCGGGGCACCGGCCGCTTCGGGCTGCGCCGGGCCCGCCGCGGCCGGACGCGGGTCACCTGGGACGAGCGCCTGTGCTTCCCCTGGTGGCTCGGTGGACCCGTGACCGGCCTGCTGGCAGCCCCCGTGCTGCGCTCCGTCTGGCGGCGCAACCTGCGGCGGCTGGCCTCGATCGTGGAGAATCGGGGCCATGGCTGACGAGCCGCCTGCCAGCCGTCCGCACATGCCGGGCTACGGCATCCGCGGCCCCACGGAGGGCACGGGACTGCTGCCGTGGTCGTGGGCCGTCGAGCGCCTCACCGCCTCGCACGACTACTGGCTGGGGACCACCAGGCCCGACGGCCGGCCCCACGTCATGCCGGTGTGGGGCGTGTGGTGGGACGGCACCCTTTGGTTCAGCTGCGGACTGCGCTCGCGCAAGGCCCGCAACCTCGCCGCCGATCCCCGCTGCGTGCTCACCACCGACAACGCCCTCGAACCGGTCGTGGTGGAGGGCACCGCCACGGTCGTGCGTGACCGAGACGCCATCGCAGGCTTCGCCGAACGGGTCAACGCCAAGTACGAGACGAGCTACGGGCTCGACTTCTTCGATCCCGATGTCAACGGGTCCTACCAGGTGACGCCGACCTGGGCGTTCGCGCTGACCGAGAGCGACTTCGAGGGCTCACCCACCCGCTGGACCTTCCCTCAGCCGTAGGCCCCATACCTAGGCGATCACGAGGCAGCCGGCGTAGAGGCCCACGGCGATCGCCCCGCATGCCAGCACCGGCAGCGCGGTGGGGGCGCTGCGGCCCAGCCGCGGCCCCCACTCCCACAGGATCCAGCCGCCTACAGCGCCGGCCGCGAGCCCGCCAAGGTGGCCCCCGATGGAGATGCCGGGGATGGCGAAGGTGAGGATCAGGTTGATGACCAGCAGCGGGCCTATGCCCGTGGTGAACGGGTCGATGCCCCGGGACCGCATGGCGATGAAGGTGGCGCCCATGAGGCCGAAGACCGCCCCCGAGGCCCCGAGCGTCAGGGCGTTGGGATCGAGGACGAGGGTGAGGAACGACCCACCCAACAGCGACATGAAGTAGAGCACGCCGAAGCCCCAGCGCTTGATGGCTGGCTCCAGCAAGCTGCCGAGCTGCCACAGCAGGAACATGTTGAACCCGATGTGCACGAGATTGGCGTGGAGGAACCCCGCCGTGATCGGCCGCCACCAGTCACCCGCCGCGACCGCCGGTCCGTTGAGCGCGCCGTCGGCCGTCCAGTTGTTCTCGCCGAACTGGCTGGTGCCCGACGCCAGGTCGCCGACGAAGATCGCCAGGTTGGCGACCACCAGCGCGATCATGACCACGGGGCGGGTGGCGAGGGACCGCATGGGGACCACCCGCTGGCGGCCCGAGCGGGCGCACTCCGGGCAATGGAAGCCGACCGAGGCCTGGTGCATGCACGACGGGCAGATCGGCCGGTCGCAGCGCTGGCAGCGCACGCCGGCCCGGCGGTCGCCGTGGCGGTAACAGGTCTGGACGCTCGTGGCCATTGTCCGCCCGAGGCTACCGCCGGCCCGAGCGGCCGTGGCAGCGGGGAACATGGCTCAGGCGGCCGACGGGTCGGCAGACCCGGTGGCGCCGCCGACCGCAGCGTCGGGGACGCAGGTCAGGTGACGGCGGCCGATGCGGTCCCGCAACAGCCACTGGGCCCCGAGCCCGACACCGGCCAGCGCCGCCGCGACGGCGAAGCCGCCCCGGTAGCTGGTGAGCGACACGGCCAAGCCGATCATCGTGGCGCCCAGGCCGGCCGACAGGTCGAAGAACACCGAGAAGGTGCCGACGGCGTGGCTGCGCTCGCTCTCGGGCGCCGCCCCCATGACCGCCGTGAACAACGACGGGTACAGGAGCGACATGCCGATGCCCAGCGGCACCGCCGCCAGCCAGATCGCCGGCACAGACGCCCACAGCGCCACCAGCGCGACGCCGATCCCCACGCCGCACAGGGCGACGGTCGAGCCGGTGCGCCAGCCGAGGCGATCGGGCAGGCGGGCGCCGACGATCCGCACGACCAGCACCAGCCCGGCGTAGAGGCCGAACACGCCGCCGACGCTGTTCTGGCCCAGGTCCTCGGCGAACAGCGGTACGAACGACGAGAAGGCCGTGAACGGGATGAGCCCGAGGAACAGGATCACGCCCGGGCCGACGGCGTCCGGCTGGAGAATGCTCCGATGGGGTGCGACAGCCACCGTGCGCCCGGGCGGGATCCACGAGCTGATGACCGCGGCGCACGCACAGCAGGCCGCCAGGACGATCCACAGGGTCACGAAGCCGTGCGTGACCAGCGCTTCGCCGATCGGCGGCCCGACCGCCAGGCCGCTGTACAGCGACACCGAGAAATACGACGCCGCCTCGCCTCGGCGGTGGTCGGGCGCCAGGTCCTGGGCGGCGGTGGCCACGCCCACGAACATCGCCGCCTCGCCGGCACCCGTGAGCAGGCGGGCCAGCACCAGCATCCACAGCTCGGTGGCGAAGCCGTAGCCGAGGATCGACACGCCCACCACGGAGGCGCCGGACACGGCCAGCAGGCGGCGGCCGCGGGTGTCGCCCATCCTCCCGACCCAGGGACGCAGCAGCGCCGCGGTGACGGCCAGCGCTCCCACGCCGATGCCCACCTGGAGGCCGCCGCCGCCCAGCTCGTCCTCGACGAAGCGCGGCACCGTGGGGATCAGCGCGCCGATGGCGAGGAAGTAGGCGAACGCCGCCAGCATCACCACCGCAAACTGCGGTGTGAGGAGGCTGTTCTCGTCTTCTTCTAAGTGGGGCGGGGGGACGTCGCCGGGCACGGAATCTTCATTTTCCCACCGGCGCGCCCGCGCTCACCAACCGTTGGGGCCTTTCTGCCCGCGCTCACCACGTCCATGGCGGGTCAGCGCGGGCAGAAACCGGATCAGTCCGCCGGGACCAGCCAGCGGACGGCCAGCGGGGGCAGCGTCAGCACGGCCGAGTCGGGCTGGCCCTGCCACGGCGTCCCGTCGGTGCGCGCCTCGGGCTGGACCACACCGCTGCCGCCCCAACGCTGGTCGTCGGTGTTGAGGACGTCGACCCACCGCCCCGGCACGGGCAACCCGATGCGGTAGCCGTGGCGGGTCACCGGGGTGAGGTTGGCGACGCAGGCGACCACGCCGTCGTCGCCGGTAGAGCCGAACCGCAGGAAGGCGTACACCGAGGTCTCGCGATCGCTGGCGTCGAGCCAGGCGAACCCCGACGGCGTCGTGTCATCCGACCACAGCGCCGGATGCGCCGCCTCCACCCGGTTCAGCTCGCGCACCAGGTCGTTCACGCCGCCGTGCAGTGGATCGCCCAACAGGTACCAGTCGATCTCGCGGTCCTGGCTCCACTCCCGCTCCTGGGCCAGCTCGGCCCCCATGAACAGCAGTTGCTTGCCGGGGTGCGACCACATCCACGCGTACAGCGCCCGTAGGTTGGCGAAGCGCTGCCACGGGTCGCCCGGCATCTTGCCGAGCAGCGAGCCCTTGAGGTGCACCACCTCGTCGTGGCTCAGCGGCAGCACGTAGTTCTCGCTCCAGGCGTACGTGAGCCCGAAGGTGAGGAGGTCGTGGTACCAGCGGCGGTGCACGGGCTCGTAGCGGAAGTACTCGAGCGTGTCGTGCATCCAGCCCATGTTCCACTTCTGGCTGAACCCGAGGCCGCCGGCGTCCACCGGCCGGGAGACCCCGCCCCACGCCGTCGACTCCTCGGCCACCGTGAGCACGCCGGGGTAGTCGCGGTGGACCAGGGTGTTCATGTCCTGCAGGAACGAGATGGCCTCGAGGTTCTCGCGGCCGCCCTCGCGGTTGGGCACCCACTCGTCCTCACGCCGGGAGTAGTCGAGGTAGAGCATCGACGCCACCGCGTCGACCCGCAGGCCGTCGACGTGCATCTCCTCCAGCCAGTAGCGGGCGCTGGCGACGAGGAAGTTGCGCACCTCGTTGCGCCCGAAGTTGAACACCAGCGTGCCCCAGTCGGGGTGCTCCCCCTGCCGGGGATCAGCGTGCTCGTAGAGGGCGGTGCCGTCGAAGCGGGCCAGCGCCCAGTCGTCGCGGGGGAAGTGGGCGGGGACCCAGTCGACCAGCACGCCGATGCCCCGCCGGTGCAGGTGGTCGACCAGGAACCTGAAGCCGTCGGGGTCGCCGAAGCGGGCGCTGGGTGCGAAGTAGCTCGACACCTGGTAGCCCCACGACGGGTCGTAGGGATGCTCGGTGGGCGGCAGCAGCTCGACATGGGTGAAGCCGAGGTCGGCCACGTGGTCGGCGAGGCCTTCGGCCAGGTCGCGGTAGCCGTGGTAGGTGCCGTCGGGGTGCCGGCGCCAGGAGCCGAGGTGCACCTCGTAGACCGCCATCCGCTCGTCCCAGGGACGCGACGCCGCCCGCCGGGCCATCCACTCGCCGTCGCCCCACTCGAAGCCGGACCGGAAGATCATGCTGTCGGTGGCGGGCGGCGCCATGGTGGCGGTGGCCAGGGGATCGGCCTTGAGCCGCAGGGACCCGTCGGCGCCCACCACCTCGTACTTGTAGCGGTGGCCCGGGCGGGCCTCCGGGACGAAGATCTCCCACACGCCGGACGCCCCCAGCACCCGCATGGGGTGGACCCGGCCGTCCCAGTGGTTCCAGTCCCCCACCACCCGGACGGACCGGGCCGACGGCGCCCAGACCGCGAACGCGGTCCCCTCGACGCCCTGGTGGGCGCGGGCGTGGGCGCCCAGCACCGACCACAGGCGCTCGTGGCGCCCCTCGCCGATGAGATGAACGTCGACCTCGCCCAGGGTGGGCCACAGGCCCCAGGGCTCCACCACGGTGTACTCACCGCCGCGGGCGTCGCCCCCGTCGCCCGCATCCCAGCGGTAGGTGACGCGGTAGCCAGGGGCGGGGGCGGCGTCGACCAGCACCTCGAACGCGCCGGCGCCGTGGATCCGCCGCATCGGCCGTCCCTCCAGGCTGGCGGCGATCGCCCCCGGCCGCCAGGCCCGCACCACCACCTGCCCGCCCTCGTCGTGGGCTCCGAGGAACCGGTGTGGGTCCGGGCACGTGCCCGCCACGAGGGACTCGAGCTCTGCCGTGCGGGGCATCACGCCACGAGGGCGAGCGTGCGGCGCACCGCCGACAGGGGGATGTGCACCCAGTCGGGCCGGTGGGACAGCTCGTAGATGATCTCGTAGACCGCCTTGTCCAGCTCGAAGGCCCGCAGCAGCGACTCGCGGTCGGCCGGTGATGCCGGCAACAGCCTGTCGATCCCGTCGACCGACCGGTACCCGTGCCAGAAGGCGTCGGCCGCCCGTGCCTCCCACCGGTCGGCGAGCTCCGTCAGCTCGGGGTCGATGTCGCGGCCCCGCTCGGCCAAGCCGGTACGGGCGGCGTAGTGGAACGACCGGACCATGCCCGCCACGTCCCGCAGCGGCGACGTGACCGCCACCCGTTCGGCCACCGGGCGGACCGGCTCGCCCTCGAAGTCGAGCACGAACCAGCCGGCATCGGCCAGCAGCACCTGCCCCAGGTGGAGGTCGCCATGGATCCGGGTAGCGAGGCCGGGATCGCCCACGTCGACCAGGGCGGCCAGCGCCGCCGCGATGGCGTCCAGGTCGACCGGTTCGTGTGACACCGGGGTGGCCGCGCCGTCCAGCAGCGTCGCCAACCGTTCGAGCTGCGCCCGGAATCCGTCGAGCCAGTCCTTGGGGGCGCCCGGCTCGGTGCCGAAGACGTCGGCCATGGCCAGGTGCAGCCGGGCGGTCACGTCGCCCAACGTCACCGCCTCGGGCCCGAAGTCGCCGCCCGCTTCCTCGGGCGGCCCCGGCGTGGCGAGCAGGTCGCGCAGCGAGGTGTGCGCCAGAGCCCAGGCGTCGTTGGACCCCAGCAGGTACTGGCGCACGACCGCCAGGTCGGCACCCTCGTACCGCAGCTCCGCCAGCTGGGGCACCACGTGGGGGAAGCCCCGCTCGCCCAGCAGCCTCGTGACCTCGACGTCGGGGTTGGGCTCGGGGTGGACCCGCCGGAACAGCTTGAGGATGAGCCGCTCGTCGTACACCACCGACGAGTTGGACTGCTCGACCACCAGCGGGCGGGCCACGTTGGCGGACTCGTCGGGCGCCACCTTGTCGAGCACGACCAGGGCCAGGTCGGGGTCGACCAGGGCGTCGTAGTAGATCCAGCCCTCGACCTCGCCCAGGGTCACGCGGCCCTTGCCCTGCAGGAACTCGCAGTCGCACGGCGCCGGCCGGCCGCCCAGCACGATCTGGTAGGTCGCCCGGCTGCCGTCGGCGGCGATGGCGTCGACCAGGAGCCACACCAGCAGCGGATCGCCGTCGCGGGCGTCGAGCGTGGTGACCGCCACGTCGGCCGGCGCCTCGTCGCCGGCGTACCACCGCTGCCGGGGGAGGAAGCCTCCCAGCAGCGGTGCCAGCGTCTCGGCCAACTCGTCGAGCCTCGGCACATCTCTTGCCTACCACGCCGGCCCGGGCCCCCAGTCAGTCCGGGGGCCCGGGCCGGCGCGTGTCAGGTCCGCGAGATGCGGATCGGGACCGTCAGGGCGGTGGGCGCGGACGGCGGGCCGAGCAGGAGCTCGCCGAAGTAGTCCTGGCCGGCGGTCATCTGGCGGGAGAAGTCCACCGACAGGGTGACCGGGGTCCCCGCCGGGACCGGGCCGTCGGGCACGCCGCTGACCGTCAGGTCGTTGCCCTGGACGGCGTCGATCCCGAGCTCGAAGCTGGGCGTGCCGGTCACGCTCCAACCCTGGGCCCAGATCTGATAGTTGCCGTCGGCCGGGGCGACCAGCTCGACCCGCTCGTTGGCCGTGGGCGTCGTCGACGATCCCACCACCTCGTCGGCCGTGAACGCACCGTCGCCGTTGGCGTCGAACACCACGTACAGGTCGATGTCGTCGCTGTCGAGCGCGGTGGTCACGGTGAGCCGGGAGGCGTGCTCCAGCGTGATGTCCTTCTTGACCGACGCCGAGCTGGGGTCGTTGGGGTCGTCCGGCTGGGCCGTCTCGGTGGTCACGCTGGGCTGGCTCAGCCCGAACGCCTCGGCCGCCAGCCCCGCGAGGTCGACGCTCGACTCGAAGGTGACGTCGAAGGTCCCCGTGTCCGCCGCCGTGGTGACCTCCACCGACGACGGCGCCACCGAGGCGCTGCCGACCGTGGCGGTGAACGGCGTGTGGAACTGGTCGCCCTGCCAGCCCACCTGGTGGAGCGCCAGCTCGTGCAGGCCCTCCTGGGCGGGCGCGGCCACCACGTCGCTGGCCCCGCCGGTGGCCGTGTCGAAGCGCCAGACCCCGGCCCCGATGTTGGTGTTCGGGCTCTTCCCGACGGTGTCGATGATGTACGGGCCGCCGAACGCCTGGTCCCCGATGATCTGGAAGATGTTCTGCGACCGGCCCATCACCAGCGTGTCGATGTCGGTGAACGGTGCCGTGCCGCCCCACGACGTCTCGGTGAGGAACAGCGACCCCGGCGCCGTCTCCTGGGGCACGTCGAGGTAGAAGAACCGCCAGTCGCCGGACTCCGCCCGCCAGGTCCAGTCGTTGGCGCCGAACACCGACCCGTTGTTGTAGAGCAGGTCGGACTGGGCCTCGGCCACGTCGGCGCCACCGAACTCGACCGCACCTGTGATGGAGCCGTCGGCGTCCTGCGCGACGGTCGCGGCCACCGCGACCTCCACCGGCACCACGATCGAGTCATCGTCGTTGGTCAGCACGACGGCGCCCGAGTACATGCCGTAGGGCGTGTCGGCCGGCACGTCGATCGACGCCGTGAACGACCCGGAGGCCGAATCGGGCGTGGACAGCCACTCCCAGTCGGCGTTGAAGTACCAGTCGATCTGCACCTCGAAGTCGGTGACCGGGATGGCCTCGTTGTGCGTGGTGTGCTGCAGGCCCAGGAACAGGCCGTCGGCCATGCGCTCGCTGGGGTCGCGCACGAACGACATCAGCGCGTTCGCGCCGGCCCGGTGGTACATGAACCGCACGTACTCGCCCCGGTCCATCTCCGACCGCCGGAAGTCGATGTCGAAGTTGCCGTCGACGTTGGAGATGGTGGTGCGGTCCCTGTGATCGACCGCGCCGTCGCCGTCACGGTCGGTCCACAGGTTCCCGTCGCCGTTGATGTCGGTCCAGTTGTACGTGAGCAGGCGCCAGTCCTGGTCCTCGTCGTAGTCGACGTTGCCATCGAACTGGGCGCGCGGGTAGTTCAGGCGCACGACCATCAGGTCCGCGTCGGGATGGTCCTCGACGCGGTCGCTCAGATCCATGAGGTAGTCGGGCGCGTTGAAGTTGAAATTGGACTCGTTGGACACCGGCGAGCTCGAGAACGAGAGGCTCTCGCTGTCGGTGCGCACCATCTGCCGGTCGGACACCTGCCAGGTACCGGGCCCGTCGAGCGTGAACGTCTGGCTGTCGGAGCCGCCGGGGGCGATGGTGTGCGCGAACACCGGGAACTCCTGGCCCCGGTAGTCGCCCACCCGCCACTCGTTGGGCGAGACGCGGGCGCGCTCGCCGACCGCGGTGGCGGTGGCCTCGCCGGCATCGACCGAGCCGGCACCCTGGATGGTCGAGTCGTAGCCGAGGTCCTTGGCCGACGACTTGAGGATGTCCTTGGCGGTGCCGTAGAAGCCCGGGTCGACCGATCCGCCCGACTCGCGCCTCGCCTCGTAGACGAGGGCGGTGGCGCTGGCCGCCACCGGGGCCGAGCGGCTGGTGCCGCCCCAGGTGACCCAGGCCGTCTGCCCGTCGAGCACGGTGTTGAGCGTGGTGTCGCCGGACGAGAAGGCCCCGTCGGCTACGACATCGACGCCGGGCGTGCGTTGGCGGCGGGGCCGCGGTTGGACCACACCATCACGTCGTCCTCGGTGACCTGGCTGATGCGGTCGATCGAGTCCCAGCCGGTGCCGCCGAACTGGGTGGAGGCGCCGACAGAGACGCCGGCCGACGGGCTGGGCGGCGAGGTGGTACCGAACCCCGGGGCGCCGTTGCCGGTGGAGAACAGCGGAGTGGTGCGCTGGTTGGCGTGGATGACGTCGGCCTCCTGGCTGGCCGCGTCCCAGCCGTCGTTGTCCACGTCGGACGATCCGTACGAGTTGGACGTCACGTCGACGCCGTTGCGGGTCGTCAGGAAGTAGCCGAGCTGGGTCGAGAAGGCGAAGGAGAAGTAGATGTCGCCGAAGGGCGCCAGCCTGGCGTCGGGCGATCCGCCGATGACTGCGCCCGGGTAGGTGCGCTTGGGGCCGGGCAGGTCGCTGAAGCGGGGCGCCAGGCCGTTGATGACGCCCTGGCCCACCACGTTGGAGGCGGTCAGGGTTCCGTGGCCCTCGATGGCCGGATCGAAGTCGCCGGTCCAGGCCAGCAGCTCGCCGGGCCCGAACGAGGTGTCGAGCACTCCGAAGGCGTCGAGTCCGCCGGGGATCGGCGTGGCGCCGTCGGAGATGTAGTAGAGCAGCCCGCCCGACAGGTCGGTGTAGCCGTCTCCGTCGATGTCGCGGTACGAGGCGGGCGACGCCTTGGTGACCGGCTTCTCGTCGTCGAAGCGGTAGTCGTTGTCGAGGTCGACGTAGACCGTGTCGTAGACGCCGGCGGTGTTGGGGTCGGTGACGAGGAACGCCGGGCGCTCCGCGTACAGCTGCA
>OCZV010000459.1_pt1 | contig 14910 bp, 15 predicted proteins | sample 1539051 | NCBI WGS metagenome assembly OCZV01 (sample SAMEA3113581, study PRJEB22503) | soil metagenome
GTAACTGCCGTTGAAGATAAGTATCCTTTGGCCAATTCCATTTATAGCCCGGCAACTCCTCGCCGTCGTAAAAGGCACCATTGACTTTGCTTTGCGAGAATACAAGCTGCCAAAAGCTCGGTTTTTCGAGATCTGGCCTTATGTTTTTGAGCTTGATTCGTTTTTGCAAAAGTGTGGTTACGTCCATTTCTGTACCTCCCAACTGGGGCGTGGCTTGTACACGGCGGAAACTCGAACGCCCGAGGAATAAGCAATCCCTCGGCCACTTTTTTGAAATCGCAGATAGATGGATATCTAGGATGATTTAGACCCGGACCATTGTGACTCTGCAGGGAGTGTGAAAAGGAGTCCTTTAAAAAGATGAGTCGTTACAAAATTCTAAAGCCTAATCTATTAGTTAGAAGATCGAGTGTGCGGGCTCTATGGGGGGTAAGAAAGAGTTCTCGTCGACAAGGTAGCGAGGCGCAAGCAGCCGCCCACGAACCTATTCGCTGCTGCAGGGCAAGTTTGGAACACGTCGCAAAATCCAGACAGATTTATATCATCGCCGGCGCGCATCACTAGGCGCGTGGTACCTTGCCGCCGCCGGCCTCCCGCTGTTTGGTCAACCACGAGCCGCAGATGTCCATTAAATGACAGGCTCTGTGCGCATGGAATCGGCATCGCGCGTTACGCCACCTCGGTTCGCTTGAAGCTTTCTATCTTAATTTCGTGTTTGCGCAACAGCTCATAAAAATCGGTCCGGGATTTTTCAGCGAGTTTAGCCGCCTCACTCGCTTTGCCGCCGCAAAGTTTTAGCAGATGAATAAGATATCCCCTTTCGAACTCATACTTCGCTTCCTTATATGATTTGAGCGGTCCCTTTAGCGCGATGTTCATATGAGGGCTCAAATCTTCTGAGCCCGAAACGGCAGATGCGTTTTTTGTCTGGAGAACGGAATCCTCCGTAATCATGTCCTGTCGCGTCATAGCCACGGCGTATTCTAGTGTGTTCTCCAATTCCCGAACGTTTCCCGGCCAATCATAAAGCATTAGCCGTTGCATCGCTTGTGGTGTTATCCCTTTCACATCTTTCTTCATCTGTTGCGAAACTTTCTTTAAGAAACGGTCGGCCAAGTGGGGGATATCCTCTTTCCTTTCTCTCAGCGGAGGCAAATGAATCGGAATAACGTGAAGCCTGTAAAACAAATCTTGACGAAACGCGCCCTTTGTGACTTCCTCCTCCAAATTTTTGTTCGTGGCGACAATGATGCGCACATCCACTTGCACTGGCTTTTCGCTGCCCACAGGATAAAACTGGCGCTCTTGTAAGGCTCGAAGGAGTTTGGCCTGAATCGAAGCGGGCATATCACCGATTTCATCCAAGAAAATCGTTCCCTCGTTGGCTTGGCTAAAGAGACCTCTCGTGCTTCGGTTGGCACCCGTAAAGGAACCCTTTTCGTGTCCGAAGAGCTCGCTCTCAAGCAGGCTTTCTGGCAGCGCGGCGCAATTGATCGCGACAAAAGGTTTGTCTCTTCTCTGACTCGCGAGGTGAATGGCTTTGGCGATGATTTCCTTCCCAGTACCGCTCTCACCGTGAAGGAAAACGGTTGATTCGGTACTGGCAATTCGTGAAACAACATCCAGCACGCTGCGCATTTTTTCGCTTTTTGCGACGATGTTGGTAAATTCGAACTGCTCCTCCAGAAGTCCTCTGAGCCGTTGGATCTCGGAGTTAAGCCTGAGGTTTTCCAACGCTCTCTTGATCTGAAGAAGCAGTTCCTGTGTGTTGAAAGGCTTTGTAAGATAACTGTAAGCTCCTTCTTGCATCGCCTCGACGGCGCTCTCAACAGTGGCGTACCCAGTGAGTATAATCACCGGCATATCGGGAATGATCGAGTGCAATTCCCGCATCAATGATATTCCGCTGCCGTCAGCGAGCCTTAAGTCCAGGATGCAAAGGTCAAAGACCGCGCCTTTCGCCGTTTCGACAGCGTCTTCGCCCTTCGACGCCGTCGCGACTTCATAACCGGCCGACTGGAGCTTGGCTCTGACAAGCTCGACCAAGTTATTGTCGTCGTCGACGACCAGAAGTTTGCCTGACACCTGCTGTGCCTTTCCGTTTCCACTCGTTTCATTATGCTGAGTTTGTGACATATCGACCTCTTGACGGCACGATTGGGGCTGCTAATCGATAGTTCGCATTCCTAGATAAACTTCGTCACGCAAGGATTCGAGATCGTAAGCGGCGACTTCCGCGGTCATTGCGATAACTGCAACAACAAACCCAAGGAGAAGCAGGTTGAAACAATAACCCACTCAACTGCCGCCCTTTCGACACACCTGCTATAAACAAATTACTCCACCAAATTAAATTCGCAATATATGTCGGAAATTAAAGTCAGCGTCCGCCATTTCCGTCTTCCCTGTCCCAAAACATCCACAAAGGCATTATGGCTGCACCGGCCGTGCGACAAATCCTTTGAAATCAGAGCATTATTCTAGCTTAGCTTCTTTTGGCATAGGTTTTGTTGTTTTTAAAGCCCACTGGAGGGGCTGTCGAGGAAGAGTCCAAACCGATGAGTCCGGTTCAGCGTCAAGGCGACGCAGATATAGCAGGAAAGTCCAATGCAAGTAAAAGACATCATGACCCGAAAAGTACAAGCCATCTCGCCCAGCACACCGGTAGCGGAAGCGGCCGAAATCATGAAGGCTCATGATGTGGGTGCACTGCCGGTTTGTGAAGGAAACAAGCTGATCGGGATGCTCACGGATCGCGACATTATCGTGCGATCAACGGCCGAGGGTTTTCATCCCGAGACGATCCAAGCCGAAGAGGTCATGACTCGCCATGCCGTCTACGGTTTCGAGGACCAAGATGTCGGCGAAGCAAGCCGTATCATGGAAGAAAACCAGATTCGCCGCCTCCCCATACTCAACCGTGAAAAGTGTCTCGTCGGAGTGCTTTCGCTGGGCGATATTGCGGTGGGCACGCAGAACAAAGAGCTGGCCGGCGAAGCCCTTCGAGAGATTTCCGAGCCCGCACCTTCAAAGCCCTTACCGGGCCGGAAACGAGAATAGAAGCGAATTCGACACAGAAGATTAGCGCCGCGATCCAGACCGTAGTTTCAGCATGATCAAAAGCTTCAATCCATCGGAAAAAGGAACCGTGCGTTTGGCAGCGATTGCAGACATTCATTGTAACAAAACCTCGCACGATATGTTACGGCCGCTCTTTTCACAAATCTCCGAGACTGCCGACATACTTCTATTGGGCGGCGACCTAGTGGACTACGGATTGCCGGAAGAAGCGGTCATCCTCGCCAAGGAAATAGAAGGGATCAAGCTGCCTGTTGTCGGAGTGCTCGGAAACCACGAGTTCGAGTCAGGCAAGCAGGAAGAGGTTTGTCGAATCCTTTCGGAGGCAGGCGCCGTCATTCTTGACGGCGATGCGTATGAAATCGGCGGTATTGGCTTTGCCGGAGTCAAGGGTTTTGCCGGCGGCTTCGGCGAACGCGCTCTGCAACCTTGGGGTGAGCAGAGCATTAAATCTTTTGTCCACGAAGCGATCGGCGAGGCACTTAAGTTAGAGTCTGCCTTGGCGAAACTTCGCACCGACCACCGTATCGCCTTGCTGCATTACTCACCGATCGAGTCCACCGTAAAAGGTGAGCCGGTAGAGATCTATCCTTTCTTGGGATCGAGCAGACTCGAGGAGCCGCTGAATCGCTACCCCGTCACCGCCGTCTTTCACGGCCATGCTCATCATGGAACCCCAGAAGGCCGAACCAAAGGCGACGTTCCTGTGTACAACGTGGCTACGAAACTTCTGCAGCGGGTTAGTCCGGGCAGTCCGCCGTTTAAGGTGATTGAACTACCGTTGCCCTGAAACCGGAAAGGCATCATCGATGCAATCGTCAGCTGGAACCGCAAACGACCACCGATTCTACCGCCAGGTGCTTCAAGATCTGACGAGCGGCCGGATTCCATTTTTGGTCGGCGGCGCGCAAATGGTGGAGCAGTATTCGGGTGTATTGCGCGAGCTCAAGGATTTGGATTTGTACCTTCGTCCGATCCACGTCAAGTCGGCTTTGGAACTCCTTTCGACCGCAGGTCATCGAACGGCAATCTGCTTTCCGCATTGGCTCGCGAAGGTCTCCAATGGCGCCTGTTTCGTCGATGTCATCTTCAGCTCGGGGAATGGCATCTGTGAGGTCAATGACGCGTGGTTCGACCATGCATTGGACGGCGAGGTTTTCGGCGTTCCAGTTAGGTTCTGTCCACCCGAAGAGATGATCTGGTCGAAGGCCTTTATTATGGAGAGGGAACGCTATGATGGTGCCGACGTAGCCCACCTGTTTCGTTCATGCGGTGAGTATCTGGATTGGCGGCACCTGCTTCATCGATTCGAAGCCCACTGGCGCGTGCTTCTCAGTCACCTCATCCTGTTTGGTTTTATCTACCCTACCGAGAGGTCACGGATACCTGAGTGGCTTATGCAAGAATTAGCTGGCCGGCTGCTAAACGAAATGGGAGTTGTCGCCGAGGCGCCTCGCTTGTGCCAAGGCACGCTGCTGTCCCGGGTCCAGTACCTGAAGGATATCACGGAGTGGGGATATCAGGATGCGCGGCTCCTGCCCTTTGGTACGCTCACGCCGGAACAAGCGGCGCTCTGGACCAGTGCTGCGGACGGTCAATCGAACTCATCGGAGATGAACGCGACGTTTAATTCGTTTAAGAAAGGAGAGAAACATGAAACAAAGTAAGTCGGTATTTACGGCCTTGACGCTGAGCGGGCTGTTAGGGCTGAGCATGGCACCTGGTTGGGCTCAAACAAAATCAGGGGAGTCCTCCTCTGGCGCAACCAGCCCCGGCAGTTCCCAAAAGGAAGAAGGAGCGTCAGGTGCAAAACGCGGCGGGCAGATGAAATCGGCGGATACGGCCAAGGGAATGGAATCCGGGGATCAAACTGCCGGCAGAAGCTCGGGCGAACAGTGGGCCAAGGAGGACATCAAGAAAGCCCAAGAAGCTTTGAAGGGCAAAGGAAACGATCCGGGACCTGCCGATGGTGTGATGGGACCTCAAACGCAAAAGGCTCTCAGAGCGTTTCAATCAGCGAACGGGCTCAAGACCAGTGGCAGACTCGACGCTGAGACGGCAAAGGCATTAGGAGTGGAAAAGGGATCTTCATCGATGGGGAAAGGATCGTCGTCGATGGAGAGGGGGTCTTCTTCGTCTAAAGAGCCCTCAAGTGCCCCGATGGGTAAAGAATCATCGAAAAATAAATAGATGAAGCGGGCACTCTTAAGACGTTGCGTTCACATGGGCGGGGGAGAACCTTGGGCGGTTCTTCCCCGTCTGTGCGTGTTAGTCCAAGATCTCTGAGACACTTGTTCTTACCGCCGAACAGAGTTGTGAATCGGGGTCAGCAGATGCCATCGACAGCCGCAGCTGGCGCCTGGCCTACTCAGCTCGCACGTTCTGTAACTCGGTTTCACATGTCAGTCTTTTTCCGCGGACCGTGTAAGAAAACCTCTCACAAACCCTGCCTTCGCATCGCCTAATTTCAAAAAATTCCTTTAAAACTAGGATATTAGCCATCGAGTCACGATTGGCACATGCTTTGTGTAACATTCAATGGGAAGTATAGTAACGCGAGCAGGAGATGAAAAATTAACTGGTATAGTCTCAATACTATTGAGTTCCGCCGTTTCATGACCAGTCGTAAAAAAGTCCTACATCAAAGGAGGATTCTATGGGAACAATTCTGCTCATCATACTCATTCTGTTACTGGTCGGCGCATTGCCTACCTGGCCGTACAGCTCAGGGTGGGGCTACTACCCAAGCGGAGGGTTAGGATTGATTCTTTTGATCATCATCATCCTGTTGGTCATGGGAAGGATATGAACGTCGAACCCGAGCGGCGACGAAGGTATCACTGATGACTGAGTGGTAGCGCCCACGCACGCAACTCTCAAAGCCCGAAGGAGGGACCTATGACGTATCGAAGAGATATACCAGCTATTATCTTGGCCGGCGCCTTACTCATGTTCGGATGCACGTCTATGACCGGTCAAACTGCGGGTCAAAATGTGGACGATTCCACCATTACCGCATCAGTCAAGTCGAAACTGGTAGCGGACAAGGCTGCCAATCTAACAAGAATCGATGTGGACACCACCAACAGAGTCGTTTCACTCAACGGTATTGTGGAATCACCGGCCCAAAAAACCAGGGCGGAAGAGTTGGCGTCACAAGTTAGCGGCGTCAGAAGCGTTAAAAACAACCTTCAAATTCAGAAGAGGCAATGAGCATGGCGACAAACGGAGGTTTTAGGGTTTCGGAGCTCATCGTCGGCATCGGCATCGGGTTGTTGGCTGGGTTGCTTTGGGCTCCGCGCTCGGGCGAAGACACGCGAAAGGAAGTTCGGCGGCGGACAAGCGAAGGTCTGGACTACCTGAATCAGCAGGCGGAAAAGCTTCGCGAAGGCGCCGACAAAATGGTCGCCATGACCAAGGAATGGATGGGCCGGCACAAGGCGTCGACGCAATCCCAGACGGAGCTTCAGAACGCGTATCAGGATAGGAGTCCAGAGATCTAGAACCGTTTCCCGTTCGGCTTCGCAGTTAAGCTTTGAAGCCTTAAAGCCGAGTTAGAAGAGAGGCCGTAGGCCTTAGACTCGGAGAGGAGCATATTTATGCTTTGGACCATCTTTGTGATTCTTTTAGTGATGTGGCTGCTAGGATTGATTACCTCATATACACTCGGCGGTTTCATACACCTCCTCCTGGTCGTCGCGCTGGTCGTGTTATTGATCAATGTCATTGAAGGCCGAAGAGCGCTTTAAGACTGTTGCACCGAGGATACGATCATGAAACCCATCACCTTATTGGGCATTGCTTTAATCCTGCTGGGCATTGTGGCGCTTGCCTATCAAGGCGTAACCTATAAAACCCGCGAGAAGATAATCGACATTGGGCCCATCGAGGCCACGGCTGAGAAAGAGAAAACGGTTCCGCTGCCGCCTTTATTGGGTGGCTTGGCGCTAGCGGGGGGAGTTCTTTTAGTTGCAGTTGGAGCGAAAAAGTCTTAGTCCCTCATCCAAGGTACTGGAGAGTCCCCGCCCATACTCTGGAGACTTGACCAATGATGGGCGACGAATGGTAGGAATACATCTTAGAGGCCATAGAGGAGATGGACAGCATTGAATAATTGGTGAGAGTGAACGAACCCGCAATGGATCGATCGTACTGATTGTTGACGACGAAGAGAACTTGCTTTTGCTTCTTGACCGGATTCTCAGCAAGGACGGTTACGAGGTGCAAACGGCACCTAATAGCTATCGCGCTCTGGACTTACTGCAAAATGGACGTTTTCAGTTGGCGATTCTCGACATTAAGATGTTTCCTATTGATGGCGTAGCGCTGCTCTCAGAGATCAAAAACCGTTCCCCTTCAACCCAGGTCATTATGATCACCGCTTACCCCACGGTCGACACTCGGAAAGAATGTTTTCGAAGAGGCGCGACCTCCTATTTAACCAAGCCGCTGGACATTCAGCAACTTAAAGGCGTGATCCGCACTGCATTAGCCGCGTAACCGCTAAACAACCAACGAACCGATTCGTCGATCAGATACTTGCGTCACTCAGGTCGCCTACTTTGGCGTCCGAGTTTCGACGTGTACACCTGCCTTTCCTCAAATGCACCGTTGGCGGCATGGACTTCCCGGCGAGAAATTTCATATTATACTAAATAGAGTTTGACCAGTTCGAGTCGGCGCGTTTTCGCACAATGTCATGAAGATTCGAACTCATCTCATTATACTGGTGATCGCCGCGGTGCTCCCGGTTTTCGTCTTTTCCGGCGCTATGACGACGATATTCTGGCGCGCGCAACGAAGTGCCTTCGAGCAGCAGTTTTTGGAACGAGTCCGGGCGATGTCCATAGCGCTGGACTCGGAATTTGAACGGTACGTGGGATTGCTCGAAATACTCGGAAAATCTGCCTCCCTGAAAGCAGGCGACTTGGACCATTTCCACGAAGAAGCGAAGCGTGTCCGCGCCGATCAGTTGTTTTGGACCAATATCATTCTCACGGACATCAATGGGCGAGAGTTGATCAATCTCGATCGCCCGGTTGATGGGGGCTCGGTCACGACCACGCTTGCCGCTGCGGCATTGTCGACTGTTGTAAGATCTGGTCGGCCAGCTGTATCGCGCATTTTCAAAGACCCGCTCAACGGCGCCTATATCACTGCAATCATGGTTCCGTTGAAAAATCGGGAGGTAGTCACCTACGTTTTGGCCGCTTTAATTCAGCAATCGACATGGCTAGACTTTATCTCCCGGTATCCGGTGCCACCGGACGCAACCATGACTCTGCTGGACCAGCACGGTACCGTCATAGCCCGGACAATGAAGAATGACGAGTCGGTCGGCCAGCCTGCTACACCCACCCTGTATCAGATGTCGCGCGAAGTAGCCGAAGCGTCATACCGAAATGTGAGCTTGGAAGGCCACTGGCTTTACTCGGCACATAGTCGCTCGAACGTCTCCGGCTGGACCGTTGCCACGGGCGTACCCAAGGAGAAAATCGAGCAAACGTTGCGCGGTTCGACCCTCGCGATGGGCACAGGGGCTTTAGCGACAGCGCTGCTCGCCATCGCGCTCGCTGTTCTGTTCGGCCGGCGAATTGCTCGGTCGGTATCCGCCCTGGCAAGCTCCGCAACGGCTTTGACAACCGGAACACGTGTGGAGCCTGAGTCCACAAAAAGTGTGGAGGAGGTAAACGCGGTCACCCGAGTCATTCAGGATGCGGGGAACCAATTGAAGGCGCGGGAATCGGCGCTGCGAACGAGCGAGGAGCGTTTCCGTCTTGTTGCCAACCTCATGCCGGGAGTAGTATGGACGGCGGCGTCGGACGGTGACATCACCTTCGCCAATGATCGTTGGTATGCCTATACCGGCCTGATCAGCGAGCAAAACGCTCGCGATTGGCCGCAACTGGTATTGCACCCCGATGACTATAGTTCGTGTATGGAACAGTGGACAAAAAGCCTGCGTGAGGGGACGGAATACGAAATCGAGGTCCGCATCCGGCGCTACGACGGTGAGTACCGCTGGTGCCTCACGCGGGCGGTTCCGGTCAAAGATTCCCAGGGGCGGGTTTCAGCGTGGTACGGCTTCAGCATGGATATCCACGATATAAAAGAGTCCAAGGAAGGCCTGCGCCAGAGTGAAGAGAAACTGCGGCGCCAGGCCCAGGAACTGGAGCAGCAGCTGATCGCGTCAGGACGTTTGGTCTCTCTCGGTGAGATTACGGCTTCGATGGCCCATGAATTCAACAATCCGCTGGGAATCGTGATGGGGTTTGCCCAAGATATGCTAAGTGAGACGGATCCCTCAAGCCCTCAATATCAGCCTCTAAAGATTATCGACGACGAGACCAAACGCTGCCAAAGGATCATTCAAGAGCTGTTGGAGTTCGCCCGCCCGAGAAGCTCAGAACTCTCGCCGACAGATATTAAGCAAACGGTGGAAAAGACACTCAATCTGGTAACCAACCATTTGTACAAACAAAAGATCGAGCCGATTACCTTCCTGGAAGAACATTTGCCGAAAATCAATGCCGATCCGCAGCAATTGGAACAGGTTTTGGTCAATCTCTATTTAAACGCCATTGCCGCTATGCCGGACAGCGGAAAATTGACTGTGGAGGCCAAAGTCGAGCCGGTTAATGGATCAGGTCGGATGGTGGTAATAACGGTCGGGGATACGGGATTTGGCATTGAGGAAGACGATTTACCCAAAATCTTTCAACCTTTCTTTACCGCAAAAAAAGGCAGAGGCTTGGGGCTGGGCCTGCCAATATGTGCACGTATTATCCAGAACCACGGTGGAAGGATCGAGGTGGAAAGTCAGGCAGGTCGTGGAACCAAGTTTAAGGTCTACTTACCTGCGGACCGGTCATAGAAGACAGATGCCCCGACGGAAGGAAATCGTTGCGCACGAGGAGCTGGACGAACTCAGGCGTAGTGAGCACGAGCTGGCGGACTTTTTCGAGAATGCCCCCATTCCTCTTCATTGGGCTGGAGCTGACGGAATCATCTTGCGCGTAAATCGGGCCGAACTGGAAATGCTCGGATACGCCCGCGACGAATACGTCGGCCATGACATCGCGGAATTTCACGTCGACCAGGACGTCATCCAGGAAATGCTGGAGCGGTTGAGACGGGGCGAGACGATCCGTGACTACGAAGCGCGCATGCGGGCCAAGGATGGCTCGATCCGGCATGTTCTAATCAACTCCAGCGTGATGTGGGAAAATGGCAAATTTATTCACACCCGCTGTTTGACGCGAGACATTTCATCCCGCAAACGGTCAGAGCGCCGCACGATGATGGAACACGCGGTCACGCGGCTCTTGGCGGAATCACAAACGGTTGGAGAAGTTTCCTCAAAGATCCTTCAAGCCATCTGTGAATGTCTGCAATGGGAGTTTGGCGCGCTTTGGAATATTGACAAGATTGCTAAACGGCTGCGCTGCGTAGAGGTATGGCATTCGGCGAGCAAACCCTTCCCCGCCTTCGAAGAGACCTGCCGTCAGTTCACATTCGACATAGGAGTCGGCCTGCCAGGCCGTGTCTGGCAAAGTCGCGAAGCCACCTGGATCCCCGATGTTCTCAAGGACAACAATTTTCCCCGGGCGCCGATCGCCGCCGCGGAGGATTTGCACGGGGCTTTTGCGTTCCCGATCAAATGGGGAGGCGAAGTCCTCGCTGTCATGGAGTTTTTCAGCCGTGAAATTCGCCAACCTGACCAAGCGCTACTCAAAATCGTGGAGACGATAGGGAGCCAGATCGGACAATTTGTCGAGCGGCTTCGGGCAGAAGCGGAGCTGCAACAAAAAAATAACGAGTTACAAGCGGCGATCGAAGAATCCGGGGTGATACAGCAAAAGTTGCAGGCGCAAAACGACGAGTTGTTTGACACCCGGATGGCGGTGGAAGTTGAACGTAAACGGTATCAAGACCTGTTCGAGTTTGCACCTGATGGTTACCTGGTCACCGATATGCAAGGAAACATTCTGGAAGCCAATCAAGCCGCAGCCAAGCAACTCAATAACCCTGTGGCTGCTCTCGTGGGCAAGGTGATCACGGATTTTGTTCATGCCGAACAACGGCGCTCCTTTCAGGCCGATCTCATCAGCATGGGGACCGAAAGCGCGGCTCGAAAGTGGGAGGTTCGGCTGGCCCCTAAGAACTCGATCCCTTTCGACACGGTTTTAACCGTCGGGGCGGTGCGCGCTGAGCAGGGAAGCCCCATCGGGCTTCGCTGGCTCATTCATGATGTAACGGAGCGCAAGCGTGCGGAGGACGCGCTTCGCCGCAGCGAGCAGAAGTTACGCCAACAGACTGAAGAATTGGAGCAGCAGCTGATTGCTTCGGGGCGTTTGGTCTCTCTCGGTGAGATCACGGCTTCGATGGCCCATGAGTTCAACAATCCTTTGGGCATTGTCATGGGCTTTGTCGAAGACATACTAACCACTACAGATCCTGACCATCCTAACTACCGACCCTTGAAAATCGTCGAGGAGGAAACCAAGCGTTGCAAAAGGATCATACAGGATCTCATGGAATATGCCCGGCCCAGAAGTACGGATCTTACCGTAACGGATCTCACGGCTGTTATTGAAAAGACGCTTCAATTGGTAGAGAACCGTCTTTACAAGCAAAAGGTAACGGCTGTAAAACAAATCGCGCCGGACTTGCCACGAATACAGGCTGATCCGCAGCAATTGGAGCAAGTCCTAGTCAACCTCTATCTAAACGCCATTGACGCGATGCCGGATGGCGGGACCATGACGATAGAAACAAAGGTGGAGTCCGTGGACGGCAGGCGTCGGCTAATCGTGCTGTCCGTGACGGATACGGGATTCGGGATTGAGGAGAAGGATTTATCCAGAATTTTTCAACCTTTCTTTACCGCAAAGAAGCGCCGAGGCCTGGGTTTGGGACTGCCCATATGCAACCGAATCATCAAAAATCATGGCGGGAGGATCGAGGTGCAAAGCCAACCAGATAAAGGAACAAGTTTCATAATCTGCTTACCGCTAGAACATGAATTAGCCAAGAATGAGGCTGACACTCTGCCGGCTAGCAAATGACCGGTTTCACAGGAATATTCATTATCATTGCGATCACCCTTGACGATGAAAACTGGACCGAAGGGCGAGGCTGGAGGCCGTAGAAGTTCTGTCAGGCCTGGACCCTTGGAATAAGCAGCGAACGGGGTTGGCAGGGTGGCCATTGAGGCAAAGACCCATCGGCTGCGGCCGGAAGCCTTGCCCCGAGGTCCACTTTCGGAGGAATGGCCTGTATCCCTTTTATAACCGTCTACTCGCCCGACCGATACCCTGGAAATTAGCCGGAATAGCCTCGACCGCGTTTACACGGGGTCGAGAAAAAAATATTCAACGTCGACCTGTAAGTCCCCATCGTCTTGCCAGCTCAGGTTCCCGAATCTGTCGTACATCGAGGTGGAGAGCCGCCATGCTCTCGGCATCTTGTAGTAAACGTATCTTATCGTATCGGCTAAGGCTCTCAGGCCCTTCAGCAATCGCTTTTTGTCTGAGGTTTCGGTTGTGTTCTCTAGCTAAAGGCGATTTGGGGCTCTTGCCGCGTAGAAAAGCGCAATGCACGGCGTTAGCAGAAGGTTCGATTGCTGCGTGGATAAAACCGTCATGCTCCCGTTGGCTCGCCCGGTTGCGAGCCAGTGCGGCTTTCAATCGCTCGAGAACTTCTGTGCAAGCATGCTCTTCAGGAACCAGCAGCAAACGCCATTTTCTTAACACAAGCCCCAAACTCGCCCGACTGGAATAGACGGACAGGGGCACCGAAAAAACCATCGGAATGGTAACCGGCAGCACCCACCATGCGAGTAGTGAATTCAGCCAAAATAGGCCGCCCATCCAGGCGAGACCGACTGCCGTTGAAACTCCGTGTTGACGCAACGCTTCGAGCCAACCCGTTTCATTCCCGTCACGGTGCTGCGCGCCCCACTTGATCTGCCGCCCCAAGAGCGTTAACAGAACAAACTTGCTATGGTACCACATTCGAAGGGGCGCCAGCAGCATCGATATCAGAATCTCAAGGACGACGCTCACCAACAGCCGAAACGCTCCGCCGTAGGATGAAGCCTCACCGTTTTTCACAATGAGCAGGAAGCTCATAAACTTCGGGACGAACAGCAGCACGGCAGTGGCGCTGACCAATGCGGCGACCAATTCCGGACGCCATTGCGGCCAGAGCGGAAATAGGCTTGGCTCAGCAGAAAAATAGACGGGAGGAACCAAAGTTTCGACTGCGACTTCCGCCGTGCTGAGGATCAAAAAAACTGCCCAAATAAAAGCCGAGGCGTAAGCCATGATGCCCATTGCCATGATAGCGCGATGGCCGAAGCGGATTCCGTCGCCGAAAAGCAAGCGCAGATGTTGCAGGTTGCCTTGGCACCACCGTCGGTCTCGCTTCAGCTCGTCGAGCATAGTCGGCGGTGACTCCTCGTAGCTGCCCGGCAGATCGTACGCTAGCCACACCTCCCAGCCGGCGCGGCCCATTAAAGCCGCCTCGATGAAATCGTGGCTCATGATATCACCACCCAGGGGTGGCTTCCCGGGCAGCCGGGAGAGGCCGCAATATTTCAGGAAGGGCTCAATGCGAAGAATGGCGTTGTGGCCCCAATAATAGCTCTCTCCTAATTGCCAGAAACGCAGGCTGGCACTGAACATGGGTCCGTAAACACGGCTCGCAAATTGCTGCACCCGCGCAAAAAGAGTTTCACGGTTAACTATCGTCGGAGCCGTCTGAATGATCCCGGCTTGCGGATAGGCTTCCATCAGCCGCACGAGGCGCACCAAGCAGTCGCCGGCGATGATGCTGTCGGCGTCGAAGACGATCATATAATCGTAGTTTTTTCCCCAGCGCCTCAGGAAATCTGCAACGTTGCCGCTCTTTCGCTTGATGTTATTGAGCCTGTGGCGGTAGAAGAATCGCCCAAGACCTTCGACTCTCTGGCAGACTCCCGCCCAGGCTAGTTCTTCCTCGACTACTCTTTCCGGATCGTTCGTGTCGCTCAAAGCGAAGAAATCAAAATTTTCGAGCTGCCCTGTACCGGCCAGAGAGCGGTAACTCGTTTCCACTCCAGCAAAAACGCGGCCGACGTCTTCGTTGCAGATGGGCAGAAGCACGGCGGTGCGAGACCGGAGTGGCTTGCCGTCACATTGATCCGGCAGATCCAGAGAGGAAACACACTTGGCTTTTGTCCAGAGGACCCAAAATCCCGCGATCGCAGTCCAAAAAGAGAAAGAAATCCACGAGAACAAAACGGCAAAGGTCGTGAGTATCGCGATTTCCAGGCCGCTAAGCGAAGGATAGGGAAAGGTTCGCGCGAGAGACCAGCTGGCTAAGGCGGTCTGCGCCAGCACCAGAATCGCCAAAATGATTCGACGCCGCCACGCGACTTGACGCCAGTCCACCGCCGGTCCACGATCTTTCCTTGCGTCCCGTGGGCGAATACCCCTTCCGTGCCGGATGCCCGGCGATTTGTCGCCGCTCCGCATATTTCGCCAAAGGCGGCGCAAGGGACGGCGGTCAATGGCACTCGGAACCATTGAGACCCGCCTGATCTTCGGCATAGAGAAAACACCCCGAGAGCCGTCGCCGTTCTTGTGCAGAGCCGAACGACGGGCGTGCAGTGGGTTATTGGAATGGCCCGAACGAAATAAATTCCCGGAGACCCGCTGGCCAAAACCTGTCTCCGTTTCATCGTGACCGGGCGAGCGGTCGACTGCGCCGTCGGCGTCCGACGATGGAGAGGTATCATTCTGTTGATCATTCATGCAGCTGATAGCTCCAGGTCTCGGTAAGAATGTC
>OCZV010000460.1_pt1 | contig 14830 bp, 17 predicted proteins | sample 1539051 | NCBI WGS metagenome assembly OCZV01 (sample SAMEA3113581, study PRJEB22503) | soil metagenome
CCAGCAGGCGGGCCGTAACCGTGGGCGCCACGCCCCCCAGCCTGTCACTGTCCGGCTCCCGCTAGCCGGGTGTGACCACCGGCCCGGGCGGATGCCCCGCCGCTCTCGGTGCGCCCGTATCGAGTTGCTCGACCTATCCCATACCGCGGGGACCGTGCCCTCGCGACGGGCAGCGAGAGTCCGAGCGGGCACACGATCGGACGACCATCTCACCATCGGGACCCGTCTCGAACAGAGAGCCCGGTCCGAGGTGGGCAGGCCCCTCACGCCCGGCCAATCGGTGGATCCAGGCGTAGCCACCGGTTGCCTCTCACGCCCGACGGTAAAGGCATCCCGCGCGCGACGGCGGCCCGACGTGCTCAGGACGGGGCTTGGCCCCGGCGGGTGCGGGCCACGGCCTGGCGGACGCGCCGTGCCACGCTGCTCTCGATGGACACCCCGGCCGCGCAAGCGACGAACGCGACGGCGAAGAACCAGCCGAGCACGACGAGCCCCGTGCGCGTGCCGAGCTGGAGGACGACCGGGACGAGCGCACCCACTACCCATGCCAGCTGGAATCGGGTCTCGAACCACGCGAAGTAGCGGCCCCGCGCGGCGTCGGGCGCGTCGCGCTGCAAGACGCTGTCGAACGCTTGGCGGCCCACGTTGGCGGCGAGCCCGACCGTCGCGGCCGCCACGGTAAGGGTCTCGCGGCTGAAGCCCCACGCCACCCCGAGTGTCGCCAGGCTGGAGACCAGCAAGGCCACGGCGTAGAGCTGCTCCTCACGCAGCCAGCGCCGCTTGACCGTGGGCGTGAGGATCGTGGCGGCGAAGTTCCCTACGCCGAGCGCGACCAGTGCGGCACCGTAGAGCCACACGGGCTCGTCGGCCCGCCGAAAGCCGAAGGCAATGAGGAACGTGAGGAACCCGATGCTGGCGCGCAGGGCAGTCATGGCGGACGCACCGACGAGCACCGAGCGGGAGTGCACTTCGGCCTGTTCCACGTCGGGGTCGGCCACCGGCGCATCGGTGGCGGGCGGGATCCGCAGCGCCAGCCCCGCGCCGGCGAAGTACACCAGCGATCCGAGGCGCAGCACGAGCGACGCGTCGCCGATGCTCAGGACTCCGGCGGCGATCGCACCGGCGGCGGCGCCGGCCATGCTGGAGATGCGGGACAAGCGCGAGTTGGCGGCGACGAGGTTGGACACGTCGTCGACGAGGCCGGGCACGGCGGCGCTCTTGGCCACCGAGTAGGCCTTGCCCACGACCAGGACGCCGAACGCTTCCGGGTAGAAGAAGAGGCTCTTCAGGTCGCCGGCGATGAACAAGCAGAGGATCCCGCGCACGAGCAGCGTGAGCGCGATCACGCCCGTGCGAGCCCGGCCGTACCGGTCGATCAGCGGGCCGATGAAGGGCGCGACGATGGCGAAGGGGGCCATCGTCAGCGCCAGGTACAGGATGATGCGCGGACGGGCTGCGTCGACCGAGACGTTGAAGAACAGCGAACCGGCCAGCGACACCGCGAAGAACGCATCGGCGCCCGTGCTGGCAGCATGAGCGTGCGCGAGACGAGCGAACGGCGGCACCCCGAAGACGCGCTGCAGCAAGGGATGGGCGTCGCGTGGCTCGGCGATCCCCGGGATCGTACCCAGCACCCTGGCGCGGCCCCTGTGTCGGGCACAGGTCCTAGCGCCACTGGTCGAGTGGCTACTGTGCCGGCGACCGACCGGAGACCATGCTGCGAAGGCTCACCTCCCTCCTCGCGATCACGCTCGCCGCCGCATCGTGCGGCGCCGACGGAAAGAGCGCGACGGACCGTGAGGCCGACATCTATGCCACGCTCATCCGAGCACTCGCGCCCGCCGATCCGGCCGAACATGTACCGGGCGGCGAGATCGATCAGTTCGACCGGGTCGTCTTCGCGGGCTCACTTGACTACGAGCAGGCGATCTCGCTCGAGGTCCAGGCCGCGGTCGTGGAGCAGCTCGAAGAGTTCGCCACCGTGCGATTCGTCGACGAGCGTGCCGAAGCGATCGACCACGACGATGAGGGCGAGCCCGTCCTCGACGACGGCGTGCTCGTCCTCGTGGGCCCAGTGCCTTCCGGCCGCAGCCCTTCGGTCGACGCCGAGCGTTACGTGGACAACGACGATGCCGTGCACGTCCGGGTCACGCTCGAGCGCCCCAACGGTGGCTGGGAGGTCGCGCGCATCAATGCCCTGTAGCCGGGTCGACCGGACACAGCGCCTCCGGCGCCACGGTGTTGGCTGAGGTGAGCCGGCAGGCCTGGTCGGCGCTGCAACTTGCACCCCGCCATCTGGGAGCAGCGATGGTCGACGGAGCAACCCTGGAAGTGCGTCTATGGCAACTTCGACACGAGCTCGACAGCTATGCGTCCATGGCAAGGACGAGAACCAACCCTGGGACGAGCTCGTTGATCGGTACGACGCCGCTCGAAGAAGCGGCGACTGCCGCGGGATCGACCCGCTCCGCCCACGGCAATCGATCGACCGGCGATTCACATGGGACGCCCCGCGAATGGCTGGAGTCCGCCCTTACCGGCCCAGGGCGTCCGCATTCGCTGAACGGCGAAACCCGCGACCCCCAGGAGCGGCTCGCTCGCGCGACTCCCTCACCCGTCTGAGTATGCGTCACGCCCGGTTACACAGACGATCGGACACTCTCCGCTCGGAGGGGCGCCGCGCTGGTGAACCTCCGCACGTTCACTGGCCTGCTCGTCGCGTTCGTCGTGCTCGCCGTCCGTGCCTACCGGCGGCTGGTCAGGCGACCTTCACGACGCGGCCGATGCCGTGGCCCCGTGACAATGGACGAAGCGCCCGCCAGGCTGCCGTCGGGGGTCAGACGAGACGTCAGACGAAGAGGCTGCGTCCACCGTCGACCAGGACGCGCTGGCCGGTGATGAAGCCCGCGTCGTCGGAGGCGAGGAAGCCGACGACGTGGGCAACGTCCTCCGGAGTCCCCATGCGGCCTGTGGGCACGGACGCGAGGTAGGCGGACCTGACCTCGGTGGGCACGTCGGCGTGGCGCTCGACCGGGATGAAGCCTGGCGTGACCGAGTTGACGGTGACTCCGGATGGCGCAAGCTCGCGCGCCCAGCTGCGCATGAGGCCTATCTGGGCGTTCTTCGCGGCGGCATAGGCGGAGCGGCCTGGTGGCGGCCTGTCCGCGACCTCCGAGTCGATCTGGATGATTCGGCCGTATCGGCGCGCCTGCATCCCGGGGATCACGGCCCTCCCCAAGAGCACCGGGCTCTTGACGAAGAAGTTCAGCTGGGCCAGGTGGTCCTCCCACCCGACCGACGCGAGCGGGGCTTCGGGCTGCGAGCCCGTCGCGTTCAGGACGAGCACGTCCACGGGACCCCACGTGTCGTCGATGGCGGCGATGAGCCCAGCGACTCGCCGCTCGTCGGTAACGTCGGCCGTGAAGGCTTCGGCGGTCCCGCCGCGGCTCCTGATCGACCGGACAACCTCGTGCGCCATTGTTTCGTCGTGTAGGCCGTTCACGGCGACGGCACAGCCGTCGCGGGCCAGGCGACGGGCGATGGCGCTGCCCAGCCCTCGGGAACTGCCCGTCACCAGCGCGACCCTCCTGGGTGCCGGCTTCATTGACCGGCCAGCGCCGCGGCGATCGCGGATGCGCCGCGGTCGCTCATCAAGATGGTGTAGTGGTTGGTGCGCTCGACGATCTCGTCGGTGAACCGGGAGATCTGCGGGCGCCATGCGTCCACTAGCGCGTCGGGCCGGATGCCCGGCGGTTCGCCGAACATGCCGCGGGGAGCTCGCAACAGGTGGACGGGATCGCGCAGCGCACGCAGCGCGTCGCCGCTCGGCGCCGAGGCTGTGAGGACGTCCCGCCCGTCGGCCCGTACCGCGTCGCTCGAGACGCGCGACCGCAGGAGGCCGTCGTCGCCCTTGACCACGTCGTAGGACAGGTACGCCTCGATGTCATCGTTCCAGTCGTCGGCCAGCGCCGGGTGGCGCCGCCAGAAGTCGAAGTAGGCATCGAGCGTGGGGTAGGCCTCGCCGAGGCGCTGCAGCGCGGGCCCGAGCGCGACATCCAGGGCGAGCTCGGGGTCGACGCCTTCCGCGGGCGCGGCCAACGGGAGCCCGCCATCCACGAGCACCACACGGCGGGCGAACCCGGGGCGGTCAGCGGCGACCAGCACGGCGACGAACGCCCCCAGCGAGTGCCCGGACAGCACAGGGCGGTCGAGCCCGAGGTGGTCGGCCAGAGCGTGCAGGTCCTCGGCGTGGCGCCGGAGCCCGAACGGCCGGGAAACGCTGCCGCTGGCGCCCCGTCCTCGGAGGTCGGGGGCGTAGAGCGTGGTCGTCTCGCCGTCGAGGTGGCCGGCGACGGCGCGCCAGCTCCGCGACGAGGCCGTGATGTCGTGGCCCCAGCGGGCCACGGCGAGCTCGCCACCGGGCACGGGCACGGCCACGTAGCAGTCGGGGTCGTGACGCATCGCACCTCCGCCGGTCGGCACGGGCCTGCCGCGCTGACGGGCACGCTCGATCGGTCGACAGGGCGGTCAATCTTCCCCAGCATCACCGTCGCGTCAATCCGAACGACCGATGGTTCGGGCGACGATGAGAGGTCGCCTAGCGTGACTGCGGCAACGATTGGACGTGCCTCCACCGCCAATGCTCGCGAGACGGCCATGTCACGGGTCCGGGAGCAGATCCTCGACGCCTGCTCGACGATTCGGGTCTGGTGGACAAGCATGTCGGCGGTCGTGTACTCGGGCTCGCGGTTGCCACCGACCGCGACGGTGGTGCCGGTCGGCCGTTGAGCGTGTCCGCGGCCGGTGGTGCGCTCGACCGGGACGACCCGGGTGGAGCCGAGCAGCTCGTCGGCGAGTTGCTCGAGGATGGCGGCGGAGACGATGAGCGGGGCGTCGCAGTCGGGCTGTTGGACGTCGACCAGCGTTGCGAGCAGGTCGCCGCGGGTGAAGATCGACCGCTCGGCGGTCACAACGTTGGCTGCGTCCAGGATGCGGGCGCGGAGCCGGGCGGTGAGCACCGTGGACCGCGTTCGCTCAAGCGTCTGGCGAAGCCCGGTGGGGGTGAGGCCCCCGGGCCGGTGCCACCAGTCGACTGCGGCAGATCGCGGTTCGGTGCGGCCGCTGAGCTAGGAGCGTCGATGAGTTGCGCAGGGCCGCCGGTCATCCCTGGGTGCATCCGATCAGGAAGCTGCGCTATGCGCCGTCCAAGAACTCCGAGAATCTCACGCCAACAGCGAGCCTGAGCAGACGGTAGTCACGGGAGGTTGAGTGGTCCATCTCCTACTAGTGCCGGTGCGGGCCGCTCAAGGCGTTTCGGTCGAGAAGGTGGCCGTATCGAAGTGAAGCGCTCGCTGCTCGTAGCGCGAGAGCAGAGCGAGCGCCTGGGGCTCGAGGACCGGGGTCTCGTGGTCGTCACCATCGAAGGCGCGGACGGCATCAACCGAGTCGAAACGCGTCAGAGTGACGAAGGCGACCTCGCCGTCCTCGACACGACGCAGCACGTCCGCGCCCCGGAAGCCAGGGATCTCCCGCATCGACGGAAAGAGCTCTCCCAGGAGGAATCGCTGGTAGGCGTCAGCATTCTCGATCGTCGTCCAGCCGCGCCACAGACGGGTGATCATAGTGAGGTTCTACCGGCCAGCCCAGGGCCACGTCATCCGAATCCCACGGAGATCACGAGGACGAGGTCCGCTCCGTCAAGGTCGAATGCGTCCGCCGACCCGGCGGTCATGAACGAGAGCGCGACGCCGATTGCGGCGTCCCGAGCGCTTCACCGGGCTCGGCATCAGCGACACGTCCGACGCCCACAGTCCTTGCACTTGCGTCGGTGTCGGTCCTCCGGAGGGGGAGCGGTTCACGCCAAATCGGGCGCGGCTGTGCGCTCGGCATCTCGGCCGGCCACGCCGAGACGGGCGCCCTGGTCGAGCGCCTTCTCTGCCAGCTCAATGGTGGCCGGCAACCCATCGGCCGCGGTGTCGCCGGTGGGCGGCGGGATCCGAGGGGCGTACCGTCCCCCGCCACGACTCTGGAGCCCCGCCGGTGTGCTCCTCGCTGGGCCCGCCTACTGAGCCGGTGGAGTCCGCTCGCCGTGGGAGGCCCGCCGGTCGCCACCGCCTCCGACGCGCGGACCGCCGCCTGGCTCCGCTCTGCTAACCACTGACGGGCTGGCGACCAAACGACACCCGGCTACGACCGAGCACCGGCAACGTGCTCGCCGATCGGGCACTCGAGGCGATGGTCAGGTGCGTCCTCGACCCGCGGCACATGCGCCCTGTGGCTGTGCTGCGGTTCGTCATGGGATGGCGAGCGCCTCACCGGGCTTTCGTGGCTCGCATTCGTACGAGACCCGGCACGCCGGCGGTGTATGCACGAGCGCGTGGGGGGGCCCTTGCCCAGTGCGGAACGCGGGGCGACGATTGGGACGCGAGTTCGAGGCGATAGGGGGCGGCTGCCAGGAGCGAGGCTGTCGGTGCCGTCAAGGCCCTGTGGCGATTTCCGGTCAAGTCGATGCGGGGAGAGCAGATCGACGTGATCAACCTGACCGAACGTGGTCTGGCCGGTGACCGCGCCTGCGCGCTCGTCGACACGGAGACGGGCAAGGTGATGAGCGGCAAGACCCCGCGGCTGGGACAGAACCTGCTCGGCTGCCGGGCGTCGTTTGTCGACGTCCCGGGGGAGGGCGCCGAGCTCCCGCCCGTGCGCATCACCCTTCCGGACGGAACCTCTGTCAAGGGTGACGCCGCCGATGCCGAAGCCGCCCTCTCGGCGTTCCTCGGGCGCACCGTCAAGTTGGCGCGGGCCGCTCCCGAGGACTTCACGATCGACCAGTACCACCCGGACATCGAGGACCTGGACCCGCAAGGCCACCGCGACACCGTGACCGAGTCGAAGCTGGGGTCGGCGTTCTTCGCCGCCCAAGCGGGTCTCCCATCGGCGATCCCCGTCGGAGCATTCTTCGATCTGTTCCCCGTGTCCGTCCTGACGACCTCCACCCTCGACCGGCTCAATGAACTCCGTCCCGGGTCTCGGTTCGACGAGCGTCGCTTTCGCATGGACATCATCGTGAACACGGACGAGACGGGGTTCCTCGAGAACGGCTGGACCGGTCGCGAACTCCAGGTCGGTGAGAGCGTGCGCCTGGGTGTCGCCATCCCCGATCCCCGGTCCGTGATGACCACGCTGGCGCAGGACGAACTCCCCCAGGACCGCGAGGTTCTGCGGACACTCGCCCAGCAGAACCGTCTCGAGGTGGCAGGTGGCTTCTACCCCTGTGCCGGGGTCTACGCCACCGTGGGGTCGGCGGGCACGATCCGAAAAGGCGACATCGTGTCGCTCACCTGAACCACACGTTCGTGTCGCTGACCTACAGCCCCGCAAGGCAGACAAGCGTCGCGTCCCATTGACAGTCTCATCCTGCACCGCCGATCCCGCGTCCACCGGCGACAAACCAGCGCGCACGGATCAGACGTCGAGGTCGCCTGCCGCCGACTCGGTCTTGTCGGACGCGCGCACACCTTCCGCAGGAGCCTCGCCCTGGGTCACCCTCATGACGCCGACCCGGACGTCGGGCGGCTCGTGCGCAGCCTTCTTGGTCCGTCCCGAACACCGATTCTGGAGTGCCCAGCCCATTGGTCGACCTACGCCGGATCTAAGCGTCAGCGGCAGCGCTCAGCGCTGAGGCACTCCCCGAGATTCGCGGTCACGGTTGCATGGCCGCCCGACGGCCGATCCGACGGAGCCGGCGGCTCAGGGTGTCGCGATCTGCTCGTTGAGGTGCGCCAGACGCTCGTCGAGGCGCGGCGTAAGGGCGAGGTTCTCGTAGTCCTCGGTCGGCCAGTGACCACCGTGGGGGATTGGCTCGAACCACAGCGGCGCGGTGGTAGGGGAGAGGGTCTCGACGACTGCGGGGTCGTCGCGCAGTTTCTCGATGGCCCGCCGGAGCGCGTCTGGGTGGCGCGTGGTCGCCACGGCCAGTGTGTCGGCGCCGAAGTCGGCGTTGCGCAGGAGACGGTTGCGCACGATCTCGGCGACAGCCATGGTCGGGAAGATCACGATGGCGGCCGTCTCGGCCGTAAGGCTGAGAGTGACGGTCTGCATGGCCGTGTCGTAGCGGCGGATGGCCCACATCTCGGCAGCGAGAACCGCCTCGAGCTCGTCGCGGCTCAGCTTCTCGATGAGCCCCGACGTCACCACGATGGTGGTGTCAGCCGGCCGGCGGCCCACCGCCAGAGCGTTCGGGGCGTCGTCGGCGACGAGGGCAGCCGCGGGCCGTGGGGTCCCGGCGGCGAATGCTCAGCTCGTGTAGCAGGTTGTCGACGACTGGCAGGTCGCCGGGACCGAGCGGGACGGCGCCGAGCTCGGCGAGCGTGCGCCTGTGGACCGATCGGAGGTGCTTGACCACCGCCGTTACCCCGCTGGCGGCACCGATCGCGAGGCTGACGCCGGCGAACGTCATGAGCTCCTGCACGGAGATGCCGTCGTTCTCCAATATGGAGCTGGTCACGAGGAGCACGTTGACCAAGGCGGCTGTCAGGATCATGTAGTTGACGACCGCGACCGCGGTCAGTAGCGCGATGCGCCAACGGTTCCGTCGCACTACGTGGTCCACCAGCACGTCGTGATCGTGGCACATCGGCGGTGTCCACCGATTGACCTCGGGCGCTGGACCGTTACTCGATCCCTGCGGTAAGTCGAGGCGTGACATGCGGCTTGCCGTCTGCGCGACGTTCGCCTTTCCCCCACGTCGGCACCCGACGGCCACCGCGGCCCGACGGCCACCAGTGAGATCACCTGCGAGCTCACTGGTCGTCCCGACCAGCAGCAGATGCAACCGGGTCAGGTGGCCGTCGGGCAACAGACGCCGTTCGGTGCGCTGGCAAACGGCGCGACGGCCTGACGTTCTGGCGCCGATGATCTGTGCGCGCGTTCTGGTGGGTTCCGCGTAGTCGCGGGGTGCGCGAGATCGAAGCCTCTTTGTGTCAAGGGGCCGTTTCGGGGCGCGTCGATGCAGCGCCGTGGGCGCGGGCGTAGCGTGGTGGTTCGGGTCCGGGAGTGACTTGTTCCGAAGTGCCGGTGTTCAGGGTTCAGCCGGCCACGCTGGATTGAAGAGTCGTCCCTGGTTGTCCTCCCGGGCCCGTTGTCAGCGGCGGCCGATGTCGACCTGGAGCTGGCGCCAGACGGCGTCGCTGATGCGACGCTTCAGGGCGCGCAGCGCCTCCTTCTTTGACTTCCCCTCGGCGATCTTGCGCTGGTAGTAGGCCTGGCCGGGCGTGTTGTGGCGGACTTGGGTGACGGCGGCCAGGTGAAGGGCGTGGTTGAGCTTGCGGTTGCCGCGGGGGTTGAGCCGGTGACGGCTGCGGGGCCCGCTGGAGGCTTCGAGGGGGGCGGTGCCGTTGTAGGACGCGAACCGCGCGGGGGTCGGGAACCAGGCCGGGTCGCCGACGTGGCCCAGGATGAACCCTGCGACGATCGGGCCGACACCGTGCAGCTCGAGCAGCGACGTGCCCGACGCGGTGACGGCGTCGGCGACGCGGCGCTTGGCGGTGGCGATGTCGCGGTCGAGGCGATGGACGTCGGCCACAAGCTCCAGGGCGAGACGCTTGCGTTCGACCCCGGCAGCCCCCTGGGGGCGGACGCTGCGCAGCAGCTGCGCGGCCCGCTCCGCCCTGAGACGGCGGGGCGCGCCGCCGGCGATGAGCTCTCGCAGCCCCACATGCAGTCGACAGGCCGCTTGGGTGCGCAAGGCGACCAGATCGTCGTAGCGGTCGATCACCATCCGGATCGCCGCGGTGTCATCCTCCACCCGCACCGCCCGCAGCCCGCAGTGCCGCAACCCAGCGACGGCGGTGGCCAACACGTCGTTCGGGTCGTTCTTGCCCGCCTTGGCCGAGCCCAGCAACCGGACCCGCGCCGCCAACGTCGGAGGCACATCGATGACCTGCTCACCCGCCTCAACGAGCTGCTGGGCCAACAACTTGCCCAGCCCCTCAGCCGACTCGACCGCCCAGGTCCGCTCCGTGCCCAGCGGGTCCGCCCACGCCAACAGCCGCAGCACCTGACAGCGGTCAGCAACCAGCAGCACCCGAGCGAGCGGCCGCTCGTCCCCGTCGATCGCCACCGCCGTGTGGGTCGACTTGTGCGGGTCGACACCAATGATCACCGTCATGGAAGTCCTCCTCGTGAACGCGTGTGTGCGTGTGTGAGCGTCACGACGGGCACTCCTGATGAAGGTGCTGCTCGCCTCTTTCGAGCCACGCCGTGACCGGACCCTGGCCGGCTGACGCTTCGTTCAGAAGCCAACCCGACACGCGAGCAGCAGGCAGTTCGAGAGCCAGCCGACCAGGGCTGGCCTCGACGAGAACCGGCGCCGATGCATCTCCTTGGCTGGTGATCCCGTCATCGACACGGAGTCCGGACAGGCGCTCGACGTCATGGACGGATACCTCGAAGCGTCCAGTGACGGATGCACCTTCGCGACCGCGTCGCCCCGCACACCGGCGTACTACCGAGATGGCGTGCGTCATGAGCTGGATGGCGACGTCGACATTGTCGCGATCTCGCCCGATGGACTGGCTGGAATCATCTACCAGGACGAGGGGTGGTACGCGCTCATCGACCTCGTCGACCCGGATTCGCCAGCGACGCGGTTGCTGCCGGACGCGGACCAAGACCTCACGTTCGCCTTCGTCGCCGCCGATTGAAGTGCCGCGCATGTCGCAGCTGGTCTCATCCTCATTGTGAGACAGATCTGCCCGGACATCAGATGAGAATCGCGCCGCGCTAGAACTGCCGTCATGGCATCTCCACTGTCGATGACCCGCGCCGAGCGGGAACAGTTCCTCGCCGACGCGCACGTCGCCGTGCTCGCCGTCGAGCGTCCCGACGGACCGCCGCTGATCTCTCCTGTGTGGTACGGCTACGAGCCCGGCGGCGACGTGCGGATCAGTACGAGCGACGAGACGGTCAAGGCCGGACTGCTGCGCGCCGCGGGCAGGGCCTCGCTCTGCGCCCAGCGCGAGTCGTTGCCGTACGCCTACGTCACCGTCGAGGGACCCGTCGCGTTCGGCGAGATCACCCAGGAGGAGCGCCTGCAGCTCGCGGTGCGCTATCTCGGTGAGGAGATGGGCAGGGGGTACGTCGAAACGACCGCAGACGTCGACAACCGGCTCGTGACGCTGACGCCGCAGCGCTGGCGGACGACCGATTACGCCAAGATGCCGCCGACCTGACGCGCCACCGCCCGAGGCGGGGCCTCGCGTCAGGGCATCGACGTCGCTAGCCTCGGGCCGGCGGGGTCGAAGAGGTGGATCGCTCCGGTTACCGGCACCGGCTCGCCCGGCTCGCCCACGTACGGCGCCGGGACCTTGGCCACGATCGACACCGTGTCGCCACCGTGGTCGACGGCGAGGTGGACGAACACCTCCGAGCCGAGGTCTTCGACGACACGCGTGATCCCCTTCAGCGTGCCGTCGCCGAGCGTGACCGCCTCCGGCCGAAAGCCGACGATCACCCGATCGCCGCCGAAGCCGGCCAGCGCACCGCGCGCCGAGTCGGAGAGCGGCAGCGTCACGCCGCCGAACTCGACGTCCGCGCCTGTCGCACACGGCACCAGGTTCATGGCTGGCGATCCGATGAATCCGGCCACGGACAGGATGTCCGGCTCGTGGTAGAGGGTGCGGGGCGTGTCGACCTGCTGCAGCACGCCGTCGCGCAGCACCGCCACGCGATGGCCCATCGTGGCCGCACCCACCGAGCCGTCGACACCGGTTGAAACGGGGCCGTGGGTAGCGCAGATCTGCCAGTCGATCCGCGCTGGCGGCGTTCACCTGATCGGAGGCAGAACGCGCGCTCAGATCGAAGCGCCCAAAACGTTCGTCCACGGCCGCACAGAACGCGCGTCGCACACGTGCGGGGCGCGCACGGAACCGGCGTTATACGGGTGATCTTGTCAAGCATTGTCTGCGTCGACTCGGTCGAGTAGGCGGTCGAAGAGCGCGGCGCGTTCGGTTTGGCCGTGCTCGTGGGCGTGGTTGCGCTGGCGTTGCAGGGTGGGCTTGAACTCGATGCTGGTCTGGAAGTAGCTGCAGGTCTCACAGGCGCTCTCCATGCGGCACTCGAGCTCGACTGGGCGGGTGCAGAGCCCGTTGCCGAGCATGCGTGCGTGTGCTTCGCGGCGGAGCTTGGCCATGGTGGCGGTCTCGAGATCGGCGGGGAGTTCGAGTTCTTGGCCGTAGAGGGCGTCGACCTTGGCGCTGATCGCCTCGTATTCGTCGGCGACGACTCGGTCGGCGATGCGGGCGTAGATGAGGGTCATCTCCATCGAGCGGTGGCCGAGCAGCGTGGCGATCGCTTCGAGGCGCATCCCGCGGTTGATGGCCTGGGTGGCCAGGGTGTGGCGCAGCTGGTGCGGGTGCGCTTGGACGCCGGCCGCTCGGGCGACGCGGCGGACGATGCGCCAGACGAGGTGCCGATCAATCGGTCCTCGCTCGTCGGCAACGAGCCGGCGGTGATGGCGGATGTGGTCGGGGTTGGCGGCGGTCCACGTGGCGAGTTGCTCGACGAGTTGGGGGTGCAGGGGCACGTAGCGGTCGTTGCGGAGCTTGCCGACCGGGACGCGGAGCCAGTGGCCATCGCCGATGCGCACCACGGCGTCGGCCTCGAGGCCGCACAACTCGCTGGCGCGCAGACCGGTGCGGGCGAGCAGTTCGACCACGAGGCGATCGCGGGGATCGGCAACCGCTCGTGCGGCGGCCATGATCTTGGCTGCGTCGCGATCGTCGAGGAACTTCGGCAGCGGTTCCGGTCGTGGCGGAAGGTCACCGCCGATGACCGGGTTGCGCATCGGCGCGTCCTGCCAGTCCCACTCGATGATCCGCTCGAAGAACGCCCGCAGCGTCCGCAGCCGCTGGCGTTGCGTGTTGGCCGACAGCCGCGAGCCGGGCTTGTGGCCGGACTGCTCGGCGAGCCACACCTTGTAGTCCTCGACGTGAGCTCGGCCGACGTTGGCGACGACGCGCGCCTCGGTGTGCGCGAGCAGCCAGCCGGCGAACTGGCGGAGCGCGTTGTCGGCTGCGTCGACGCTGGTCGGCGCCAGGAACGTCGCGATCTGGTCGAGATAGCGGCCCATCGTGCGGGCAAGCCCGGGGGCTCGCCCGGCGATCTCGGCCCAATCGGTCGTTGCCTTGTCGGTGGCGCGTGGTTGGGGAATCGCGCTCATCAGCCCAGGACTTCCTGAGCGGCGAGCATCTCCGCGACCGCCGTGTGGTTGGCGTCGATCAACCCGGCCGCCCGGCGATACTCGGCGGCCAACCAGTCGTTGGTGAGGTGCAGGTAGATCCGCGTGGACTCGATCGAGCGATGCCCGGCCTGGGCCTGCACGGCCTCCAGCGACATGCCCGCCTCCCGCAGCCGGGTCAGGCACGTGTGGCGCAGCTGGTGGCACGTGCCGTGCTCGAGCCTCGCTCGCCGGCGGGCGCCGGCGAGGATCTCATCGACGCCTTCGGCCGACAGCGGCTGTCCCCGCCGAGGCCCCTTCAACACCACGAACACGCGATGCGTCGACGTCGCTGGTCGTTCGTCGCGCAGGTAGTCGCCGACAGCGACGAAGAACGCGTTCGTCACCGGCACGACCCGCTGATGGCCGCCCTTGCCCTCGGTGACGAACAACGACCGATCGGCCACGCGCACATCGGCGAGGCGCAGGCCGAGCACCTCACAGCGCCGCAGCCCACCGAGCAGCATGGCCAGCACCATCGCCCGATCGCGGTGGGTGCGCAGCACCGACAACAGTGCAGTCACCTCTGCCGGATCGAGGATCTTGGGCAGCGTGCGCGGCACGTGCACCAGCGGCACCGTTCTGGCACGGCCACCTCGTCGTCGCGTTGACAGCCCGCGAGGCACCGGGTTGGTCGTCACACCGGTGTCGCCGCGGGCGATCAGGTACGCGTAGAAGCCGGCGACCGAGGACAGGCGACGAGCGATCGTGCGCGCCGACAGGCCCGACTCTCGATCGCTGATCCGTATCACCGTGCGGTCGCCGCGCTGGTGAGCAAGGAAGTCGAACACGTCGGCGGCGGCGACATCGCCAGGCTCCTTGTCGACGACCGTGAAGAACGTCTTCAGGTCGAACGCGACCGCCCGCAACGTGTTGGGACGGGCTCGGCCAGCAACGAACTCCAAGTAGCTGTCGACAAGCGGGTGGCCAAGCGCGAACCGCCGCTCACCGGCCGGCGTCGAGGACCGGACAAGACACGGGATGAAGGTCATCCGGCGACCATCGCAGCCACGACTGGAAGACACGGGGATACCAGATGGATCACCCGTGTATTAGGCGATCTGTATGTGCCGTCACCCTCGAGGTGCCAGGCACGTGCGAGTGGGGGAGCGGGGTGCCATCGTGTTCGAGCCCGGACAGGCGTGTCGGCTTGCAAACGATTTGCTAATACGCCGTCGTGCACTGCAGCGGAACGCTGGGTCCTTGAGCGGAAGGTGGGGCCGCGAAGCCCGTGCTCAAGACCGCTATGGGCCGGGAGGTGCCGCTGAATGATACGGGTGGAGGGATCGTTCAAGTCCCCCCTCCGACACGCACGTTTACCCCACGCGGCAGCACTTGGACGTTGACCCGCCCGTCCGGGCTGTAGGTGAGGGTGACGCCGAGTTCTCGGTAGAGCTCGGCCTTGTCCTCGGGGTCGGCGTCGGCGAGCGTGCTCACGATGTCACGTAGGCCGGCGACGAGCGCCCTGACCTGGTTCTTCGTCAGCTTCCCGCCGGGAACGGGCCGCCGGCCCGGTGACGGCACACGACCGGGTTACACCCCCATCATGGCTCGTGC